>Ga0210362_1581687_pt1 | contig 19357 bp, 14 predicted proteins | sample S625metaT_FD_159713 | JGI IMG/M metagenome (GOLD analysis project Ga0210362, IMG submission 159713) | Metatranscriptome of estuarine sediment microbial communities from the Columbia River estuary, Oregon, United States - S.625 (Metagenome... | ecosystem: Environmental > Aquatic > Marine >... | reverse complement strand
CGGTTCTCGGTGGTGATGAGGCGCACGTCGTATTCCGCCGCGATCAGGGGCGTGGCGTCGGTGGAGCCGTCGCTGACGACGAGCACCTCGAAGTTCGGGTACTCCAGGCGCTTGAGGCCCTCCAGGGTGTCGCGGATGGTGCGCGCGCCGTTGTAGCTGCAGACCACGACCGTGATGCGCGGCCAGTAAAGATCCGGGGGGAAGGGCGCCTCACGGTAGACCTCGCGCACCGTTTCCAGGGCCGGCTTGGGCTTGCGGTCCCGGGTGGTAAGCCCGAAATCCCAGTCGTCGATGTCGTGGCCGCCCCGGTACCACTCGTCGGTCCACGCGAAGACGAAGGTCCCCGCGCAGCCCTCGGCAAAGGCGGCGCGCACCTGCCAGTCGAGGGCCTCGGCCTGCTTCTGGTCGCCGTTGCGGCGGGAGTCGAGGCCGATCTCCGCCATCAGCAGCGGGCGCTCGCCGGCAAGGTTCTGCAGCCTCGCGAGATACGCCTCCAGTCTCTCCTTCGACTCCAGGTAAACATTGAAGCAGTAGAGATCCAGGAACGGAAGCTGGAGATACTCGGTGGTCGGATAGTTGACGTAGGTGACCAGGGCGCCGGGGTCCTCCTGTTTGACCGCGTGGTAGAGGCGCCGTATGAAGCCCTCGACCCGGCGGTGGCCGTACCAGCGGATCATGGCGGGCGGGATCTCGTTGCCGACGGCAAAGCACAGCAGCGCGGGATGATTGGCGCAGGAGCGCGCGCCGGCGCGCACCCGCTCCTCGATGGAGCGGCGTCGGGAGCGCTGGTCCAGGAAATTGATGTGCTGCTCCCAGGGCAGGCCGACCATGACCTTCAGGCCGCAGTGCTGGGCTGTGTCCAGCAGCCACCGCGGCGGCACGGTGTAGGTGCGCACGGTGTTGATCCCGTTCGCGGCCATGGCCGTGAAGTCCTGCTCGACGGTAGCCTGGCCGGGGAACTGGGCCCCGTCCTCCTTGGGAGCGAAGGTGCCGTAGGTGACCCCCTTGACCCAGTACTTGGTGTCGCCGACGAAGAGGAACTTGCCGGCGGCCCGGACCCGGGTAGACGTTTCCGCGACTGAAGCGGGCACCTCGTCGTCCGCGGCGAGCGTGGTCAGGGAGGGTTCGACCCTGCCGTCCGGCGCATCGTCCGGGTCGGAGGGAGCAAGTTTCAAATGAGAAGTGGAGTGCATGTCCGTTCTGTTTCCGCCACTGTCGCACCCCACTCCGGAGGGGTGCTCAGCCAGTGGCCCTGAGCAGGGTAACCATATGATAAAGATCAGCTATTGACCGCGACCTGCAATGATGACGATTGTATACCCATTTGTCGCATGTGCCAGCGCAGGGCCGTGGTCACGATGGTATCGACGTCCGACAGTTTTGGCTCCCAACCCAGGACCTCCCTGGCCCGGCCGGGAGCGGCGATCAGGAGGGGCGGATCGCCGGCGCGCCGGGGTGCTTCGCGCATCGGAACACGGCGGCCGCTGGCTCGCTCCACGGCGGCGATCACCTCCCGCACCGAATGGCCGGCGCCGGTGCCGAGGTTGAGGGCGGTGGAGGTTCCGCCGCGCGTCAGGTAGTCGAGGGCCTTGACGTGGGCCTGTGCAAGGTCGGTGACGTGGACATAGTCGCGCACCGCGGTGCCGTCCAGCGTCGGGTAGTCGTTGCCGAAGACTCGGAGCTCGTGCCCCTTTCCCAGAGCCGCAGTGATCGCAAGCGGAATCAGGTGACATTCCGGATCATGGTCTTCTCCCCGCTCGCCGTCGGGATCGGCGCCGGCCGCGTTGAAATAGCGCAGGGCCACCGAGCGCAGCCCATAGGCGTTTCCGTGCCAGTGCATGGCGCGTTCGATGAAGAGCTTGCTCTCGCCGTAGGGGTTGACGGGTTTCTGGGGATGTTCCTCGCCGATGGGCACTTCCTCCGGCATGCCGTAGGTGGCGCAGGTGGAGGAGAAAACGATGTTCTGCACGCCGCAGCCCTGCATGGCATCCAGCAGGCGAAGCGAGTTGATGACGTTGTTCCGGAAATACATTGCCGGCTCGGACATGGACTCGCCGACGTAGGCGTAGGCTGCAAAATGCACCACGGCTTCGATGCGATGCTCCCGGATCACCCGCTCCACGAACTCGGGGTCGCCGATGTCGCCCTCTTCCAGGGGCCCCCATTTCACCGCCCAGTCGTGGCCGTAGACGAAATTGTCGATGGTGACCGGCAGGTAGCCGGCCTGGGCCAGGGCCTTGCAGGTGTGGCTGCCGATGTAGCCGGCGCCGCCGGTGACCAGGACTCGCGGTTTCATGACGCTCCTTCGGCTCACGCGACCCAGAGTGCGCCTTGGTTCTGTGGCCCTGCTTTTGGTTTGGCGGGTTTTCGGCTGAGTAGCTCGTCGAAGTAGCGGATGGTCTTGATCAGGCCCTGCTCCAGCTGCACCCGCGGCTCCCATCCCAGCTTTTCGCGGGCGAGGGTGATGTCGGGTTGCCGCTGCCTGGGGTCATCGTTGGGCAGGTTCCGGTGCACGATCTTCGAGGCGGAGCCGGTCAGTTCCAGGACCTTCAGGGCGAGTTCCATCACCGTGAATTCCCCCGGGTTGCCGAGGTTCACCGGCCCGGAGAAATCGACCGGGGAGTCCATCATGCGACGGAAACCCTCGATGAGGTCGCCCGCATAGCAGAAGGAACGCGTCTGGTCGCCTTTGCCGTAGACCGTCAGCGGCTGTCCGGTGAGGGCCTGCACGATGAAGTTGGACACAACGCGGCCGTCCTTGGGGTGCATGCGGGGGCCGTAGGTGTTGAAGATGCGCACGATCTTGATCTCGAGGCCGTGGCGGCGCTGGTAGTCGAAGAACAGGGCTTCGGCGGCGCGCTTGCCCTCGTCGTAGCAGGAGCGGTAGCCGATGGGGTTCACGTGGCCCCAATAGTCCTCCCGCTGGGGATGCACCAGGGGATCCCCATAGACCTCGCTGGTGGAGGCATGGAAGATCCGGGCGCTGGTGCGGCGGGCGAGACCCAGCATGTTGATGGCCCCAAGCACGCTGGTCTTGATGGTGTGGATGGGGTCCTGCTGGTAATGGACTGGCGACGCAGGACAGGCCAGGTTGTAGATCTGGTCCACATGCAGATAAAGGGGTTCGGTGACGTCGTGCCGGATGACCTCGAACCGCGGATTGCCGAGGAGGTGAACGATGTTTTCCTTGGTGCCGGTGAAGAAATTGTCCGCGCAGATGACGTCGTGCCCCTCACCGAGCAGGCGCTCGCAGAGGTGGGAGCCGAGAAATCCCGCCCCACCCGTAACCAGGATTCTCTTGGGTTCGAAGTGTTCCATGGTTTCTTCCTTTCCGTGAAGCGGCGGTTATATGGCTGTTGCCCGTTTCGGCTCCGCACCCGTACGACCGGGTTGGGCGGTCTTGGCAGGAGCCTTGGCGTGCAATTTCTGTTTTTCGAGGCGAGCAGCGGGGTGGCGGGTGCGGCTACGTGATAGCGAGCCACGGCCGATGCCTTCGTATTCAAACCCCGCCGCGCCGAGTTGGGCAGGGTCATACTGGTTCCGGCCATCGATGATCAGGCGGCGCTTGAGTTTGGCCGACAGGAGGTCCAGGTCGGGATTGCGATAGGGCTTCCACTCCGTGACCAGGATCAGGGCATCCGCCCCATCGAGCGCTTCGTACTGGTGTTCCACCAGCGTGACCTTCTCCTCTTCAAACCACTGGGAAGGAAACACCTGGCGCGCGGCGTCCATGGCCACGGGATCGTGGGCCCGCACCCTGGCGCCCGCCGCGATCAGGGATTGCAGGAGACCAATGGAAGGCGCTTCGCGCATATCGTCGGTGCCGGGCTTGAATGCAAGTCCCCAGACCGCGAACACCCGCCCGCCGAGATCGGCGCCGAAGCGGGCGGTGACCTTCTCGAACAGGCGCTTCTTCTGGGCGCGGTTGCGGTTCTCCACGGCGTTCAGGATGGAAGGCTCGATGCCGGCCTGCTCAGCCATGTAAACCAACGCCTTCACGTCCTTGGGGAAGCAGGAGCCGCCATAGCCGCAGCCGGCGTAAAGGAAGGACGGGCCGATGCGGCCGTCGGAACCGATGCCCTTGCGCACGTATTCCACGTCCACCCCGAGTTGGTCGCAAATGGCGGCTATCTCGTTCATGAACGAGATGCGGGTGGCGAGCATGGCATTTGCCGCGTACTTGGTCATTTCCGCGTCGCGGATGCCCATCAGGAACAGGCGCTCATGGTTGCGCGTGAGGGGCGCGTAGAGTTCGCGCATCACTGCGGCGGCGCGCTCGGAGTCCGTTCCCACCACAACGCGGTCCGGGCGCATGAAGTCGCTGATCGCGGCCCCTTCCTTGAGGAACTCGGGATTGCTCACCACGTCCACCTCGAGGCGAAGCCCGCGCCGCGCCAGTTCGGCTTCCATGGTGGTCCTGACCTTGTCCGCGGTCCCGACCGGGACCGTGGACTTGTCGACCACGATGCAGTCCCGGGTGATCAGGGAACCCAGTTCACGGGCCGCGTCCAGCACGTAATGCAGATCGGCCGAGCCATCCTCTCCCGGGGGCGTTCCGACGGCGATGAAGAAGATGTCGGAGTCCCTGGCTGCTTCGGCGAGGGAATCCGTGAAGCGAAGCCGGCCTTCCCGGTGATTGGAGAGGACAAGTTCCTCCAGGCCGGGTTCGTAAATGGGCAGCTTTCCACGCTTGAGACCCGCGATTTTTCGGGCATCGCTGTCCACACAGGTCACCCAGTTCCCCGACTCGGCGAAGCACGTTCCGGTGACCAGCCCGACGTAACCCGTTCCAATGATGGTCAGCTTCATTTTCTTATATCCCCAACTGCTTAGTTTTGTTGAGAGCGGCCTTTCCCGACGCACGCTGGCTGGAGGAAGGCGCCCTTGAGGGCACGCGCTGGGTGCAGCCGGCGGCGGCTCGGGGATTCCCCTGGGAGCGGATCAGGGTCGAAATGGATACCGCACCAACAGGGCCTAGATCACACTTCTTGGGGAATTCTTGAAAAAAGTATAGATTCCGCATCGCCACACGTCTGTTAGAAATCTAACAAAGCGTTAGATTTATGACGCGCGGCCTGGGAGATTTTTGAAATTGCTGCGTCGCAATAAGACTAACGCGCAACCTCAAAACGGGTCAAGAAGAATTTAACTATCTGAGCATAAAACAAAAACATGCGGCATGATGCGATTGTCATGTCCGTTGGGGAAAAACCCCAACCGCTGGGGTGGCAGAATTCGGGGATTTGGACGGCGGAAGGTTTGGTATAGAAGCGTCACCCAGCGCCGAGCCGCTGACCCGGGCGAGGTTTTCACCTACCCGGGATGCGGCATTTTCGGGTGCGCTAAGCCGGCCGCAGCAGCGGGGTGGCGAGCCGCGGGAGGCGCAGGCTCAGGTCGCGGCAGAGGTCGTTCCAGCCAGCCCTGAATCCCATGTAGCGGGAAATCGCGTAGGCCAGGAATCCGGCATTGACGAGGGCGAACGCCACATGGGCGTAGTAACCGTCCAGGTAATCTCCCGTAGCGCCCACCAGCCACCAGGCGAGCATGGCAAACTCCGCGACCACGTAGAGGGCCGGGGTGGCCGTCCGGTCGCCCACCTTGGGCGTGCGCCCGAAGGGAATCTTCTGCCGGCTGACGGCCTGCTGCAGGGACTTGAGCACCCCGCCCAGGTTCACCGGGATCAGCATCAGATTCAGGGCATAGACCCGCAGCACGTCACTGTAGCGGTAGCCGATATGGGCCAGGTCCCGGGCATAAAGATAGAAGTAGGGTAGCGCCGAGAGGGGCAGCCAGAGGCTGCGCAGGCTTTCCTCGAAGGGGAACGCGAACAGGACCATGAGCCCCACATTCACCGCCGCGATGGAAAACAGGTAATGGAAGCGGAAGAAGCCCTCGCCCAGCTTTTGCAGGCGGTTCGGGCCGCGCAGCAGATGGCGCAGCAGCTTGGGCAGGATGATGAGGCCGCCGTTGGCCCAGCGCCGGCGCTGGATGAGCAATGACCCGAAATCGGGCGGCGTCGCGCTGTAGGCGAGGCGGTCGGGGTAGTTGTGGAGCTGCCAGCCCTTGCTCACCAGGTCGATGCTGGACTCCGTGTCCTCGATCACAGTGCGGTCCTGGATGTAGCGCATGATGGGGAAGCCGCGCTCCGTGTCCCGTTCGGCGATGTCATGGAGGGCGCGCTTTCGCAGCAGGGCGTTGGCGCCCACCCAGTAGGTGCCGCCGAACGCGGTGAACCCCTGGTGGATGATGTACTGGATGTCGGTGGTCGCCCCCGCGATATGCTCCAGGCTGCCGGCCGCCGCGGGAATCGAGCTGTAGGGCGTCTGCACCACGGCGAGCCGCTCGTTGCCCGCAAGCTCCAGGTGGTGGATGAGCCTCAGGGCATAGTCGGGAAGCAGGATGCTGTCCGCGTCCAGGGTGATCAGGTAATCGGCGTCCGGCAAAACGTGGCTTGCCTGATGAGGATGGGACGGCAGCAGGTGCACGCCATCGGCCCGGTCCTCCTCCCTGAACGCGCGCCCCATGAGGCCGATGTAGGCGTTCAGGTTCATGGCCTTGTTGGGCTCATGAGAAAGGTTCACGTAGCGCTTGCGCTGAAACGACGAGAATTCGACCCGGAACAGGCTTGCGAGACGGTTGAATTCCCGGTCCACGCGGGCCCGCCCCAGGGCGCCTTTTCGCGCAAGCCGGCGCAGTTCGTTGGCCCGCTGCCAGTGCTGGCGGATGAGGGGCAGGAAGATTGTGTCTCCGAGCAGCCGCTCTCCGGGCGCGGTGCCGCCGGCCTGCTGCAGCTGTTGCGAAAGCCACTGGGCCGCGCTCCCGTAGAGCCGCGCCAGGTGGGCCGCCTCCAGCGGGGCGTCAAACCCGAGGTGGCGCCGGGCGAGGTAAGCGTCGCGCTCCCGCTCCAGGGGAACGGAGGCATCGTCGAACAGCCGCTGCAGGGTCCGCGGAAGCTCTTCCATCGTTTTCAACGCGCCGGCGTCGGCTTCGCTGCGGGGATTGGCCGGATCGTCAATGAGGAGAACCACCCGGCGCTCGGGGTAATCCTGGAGCGCCGCGGAAAGCAGCGTGCGCCGCACGACCTCGGGTTCCTCCTTGTAGGAGGGCACCAGCACCGCCAGCGACCTGGCTCCGTCAAGATAGACCCTCTCCAGTCCCTCGCGGCCCGCGGGCTGATGGCGGGCGCGGCGCCGGAGATAACCGAGGCGGGTCAGCTGGTAAACCAGGTTTCCGTAAATCAGCATGGCGACGATGGCCATGAACACCCCGTGGCCCGCGGCGGCCATGAGGCGGCCACTGTCGAGAAAGGCGCGAAGCTGGGTCACCTGCTCCCAGCCGACCACCGCGCAGATGACGAGGGTTACCGCCAGCAGCAGCGCGGCGGAAGGGACCTCGAATCGAAAGTTGTATTCCCGGCGATCGGGAAGCGGGGGCTCCGACTCAGGGCGATCGGCGTTGGGGGCCGATCCGGCCGGTGCGACGGAGTTGGGAGCTGGTTTCGCCCTCAGGGCTTTCATGTTTTTTCCTATCTGCAAGCTGGCTAATGGCCTGGTTCCGGGACCGGGCGCCATCGCGCGGAGAGCGGGCCCATGCCGCAGGCCCGCTACATAGCTTCACGATGGTGATGTCCCCTTGGCGACTGGTTGCCGCTCTTATTCCCGAGGTCAGGTCCTGGCTATTAATTAAGAGGAGTGAATTTGGTTGACGTCCGTGCCTGCGCGCACCAAAAAAAGCTTGAGATCCTGAATTGAATTTGGTAGCGCGGCCGGATTGAGGAATTAAACTTTTTTTGCAAATTTGTTGCAGAGCGGAACGGATCATAAGTTACTGATTATAAAGCGTCAACAAGATCGCTAACCCGTTGAGCCAAAAGGAGAGTTTAAGGATCGCATTCCAAGTGCATTCGCCAATCCTTCGCGAGGCCCGTGCTACGGGCTTGGGAATGCCTTTTGGGCGACGCCAGGGGGCAGATGTGTGGAGGGCAATTTCTACGGCGGGACTCCGCGTGGACGTTGCGGTCGGGCCCGCTGCCGAAAAATGGCAAGCGGCGCCGGCGTGAAATGAATGGTGGGGCCGGAGCCGTTTCCGTTTCGGGTTGCGCCGCGACATTCCCGCCCCATCGCGCACCGGGCCGAGAGGCGCGTTTTGTCGCGTTGACAAGGCGGGCGGGTGGCGTGTACCGTTCCCATGGCGCCGATTTGATGTTCAGCTTGCGGGCGCGATAAAAATCCAGCTAAAGCGAGGCACAAACCCGTTTTGGCGCAAGCTGAGCGGGTTTTTTGCATTGGACGCCCGGAACTGGCCGGGCGCCGCGCCAACCGGGCAGGAAAATTCATGACAGCCGACGAGCAATGGGAATTTGACACCCTCGCCCTGAGGGCGGGAACGGTGCGCAGCGCATTCAACGAGAACTCCGAGGCGCTGTTCCTCACCTCCAGCTTCCGTTTCGAGAGCGCCGCCCAGGCCGCGGCGCGGTTCGCGGACCAGGAGCCCGGCTACGTCTACTCGCGCTTTTCCAATCCCACGGTGAGCATGTTCCAGGACCGCCTGGCGGCGCTCGAAGGCGCCGAAGCCTGCGTCGCCACGGCTTCCGGCATGTCGGCGATCCTCGCCACCGTCATGGGCCTGCTGTCGGGCGGAGACCACATCGTGTGCTCCCGGGGCGTGTTCGGCGCCACGGTCCAGCTGCTCACTACCATCCTGCCGCGCTTCGGCGTGGAGGTGTCCTTCGTGTCGCCCACCGATCCCGCCGAGTGGACGGCGGCCATGAAGCCGAATACGCGGCTGCTGTTCGTGGAGACCCCCTCCAACCCCCTCACCGAGATTTCCGACATTGCGGCCCTGGCCGAGGTGGCCCACAGGAGTGGCGCCTGGCTGGCGGTGGACAACTGCTTTTGCACGCCGGCGCTGCAGCGGCCTCTCGAACTGGGAGCGGACCTCATCATCCATTCCGCCACCAAGTATCTGGATGGCCACGGGCGGGTGCTGGGCGGCGCCGTGCTGGGGCGGCGCGAGCTGGTGATGGATGGCGTGTTCAAGTTCCTGCGCACGGCGGGTCCTGCCCTGAGCGCCTTCAATGCCTGGGTCATCCTGAAGGGCCTGGAGACCCTGCGGCTGCGCATGGAGGCCCACTCCGCCAATGCCCTGGAGGTGGCCCGCTGGCTGGAAAGCCGGCCGGGTGTCGAGCGCGTGTTCTATCCGGGGCTGCCCAGCCATCCCCAGCACGCGCTGGCGATGGCCCAGCAGCGCGCGGGCGGCGGCATCGTTTCCTTCCTGGTGCGGGGAGGGAGGGAGGCGGCGTGGCGGGTGATTGACGCCACCCGCATGATTTCCATCACCGCCAACCTGGGGGACACCAAGTCCACCATCACCCATCCCGCGTCCACCACCCATGGCCGGATCACGCCCGAGGCCCGGGCCGCGGCCGGGGTCACGGACGGCCTGGTGCGCGTGGCCGTGGGTCTCGAGGCGGCGGACGACATCAAGGCGGACCTGGCGCGAGGGTTGCCGGCGTGATGGCGGCGCGCCGCGCACTGCCGGCAATGGCCCTGGCCGTGGCGGCGGGCGTGAGCGCGGCTTGGGGAGCGGAGGAGTACGCGGCCCGGCGCCTGCACATGGTGGATGAAATCCGGGCCATCTCCAGGGAAAGCGGTTTCGAGACCGGCCGCCATCGCCTGGAACCCCGGGTGCTGGAGGCCATGGAGCGCGTGCCCCGCCACCGGTTCGTGCGTCCCGGCGAAGTGGACGACGCCTACGCGAACCGCCCGCTTCCCATCGGCCATGGCCAGACCATCTCCCAGCCCTTCATCGTGGCGCTCATGACCGACCTGGCGAAGCCGGAACCCGAACACAGGGTGCTGGAGATCGGCACCGGCTCCGGATACCAGGCGGCGGTGCTCGCCGAGCTGGTGAAGCAGGTTTACACCATCGAGATCGTGGACCCCCTGGGCGTGGCAGCCCGGGAGCGGCTCCCGGCGCTGGGCTACAGGAACGTGGAGGTGCGGATCGGCGACGGCTATCACGGCTGGGAAGAGCACGCGCCCTTCGACGCCATCGTGGTCACCGCCGCCGCCAGCCACATTCCCCCGCCCCTGGTGAAGCAGCTCAAACCGGGCGGGCGCATGGTCATCCCCGTGGGACCGGCGTTCCTCACCCAGCACCTGATGCTGGTGGAAAAGCGGGCCGACGGCACGGTGGTCAGCCGCCAGCTGCTGCCGGTGCGCTTCGTGCCCCTGACCGGCGGGCACTAGGCTTTCGTGACCGCTTCCCCGGCGCAACCGCCACCTGCGCCGCCGCTGGCGCCGATAGCGCTGCTGTCGGCCTGCGCCCTCTCCTACGAGGTACTGCTGGTGCGCCTGTTCGCCATCATCCAGTGGCACCACTTCGCCTACATGATCATCAGCCTGGCGCTGCTGGGCTATGGCATGAGCGGCAGCCTGCTGGCCCTGTTCCGGCACCTGCGGGGCTGGCGCTTCGAGCGGGCTTTCGCCGCGGGTTGCAGCCTGTTTGCCGGCTCCGCCCTGGTCGCCTTCTATCTCGCGCAGGGGATTCCTTTCACGCCTCAGCAGCTGCCCTGGGATCCCTGGCAATGGCCGCGGCTGGCCGCCATTTATCTACTGCTGGCGGTGCCGTTCGTGTTCGCTGCGGGCGCCATCTGCCTTGCCCTGGCCCGGTTTCCTGACGTGGCGCACCGGATCTACAGCGCCGACGTCCTGGGGGCGGGCATCGGCAGCCTGGGGGTGGTGGTGACGCTCTACTGGGTGTCGCCGCTGGTGGCCCTGAAACTGATCGCGGCGGGCGGGCTGCTGGCGGCGGCCTGGGTGTGGCGGACGGCGCAGCTGCGTCCCGGCTGGCTGGTGGGGGCCCTGGTGTTCGCCGCCGTGGCGCAGACGGTGCTGGTCCCCGGCGACATCTCCCGTCTGCGGCCTTCCGAGTACAAGGAGCTGTCCCAGGCGCTGCAGGTGCAGGGGGCGCGGATCATCGAGCAGCGCTCCAGCCCCCTGGGCTGGATCACCGTGGTGGAAAGCCCGCTGGTGCCGTTTCGCCACGCCCCGGGGCTGAGCCTGCTGTCTCCCGGCGAGCCCCCGCCGCAGCTCGGCGCGTTCACGGACGGGGGAGGGATGACGCCCCTGGTCCGCTACGATCCGGCGCAGGCGCCGCCCGCGTACCTGGATTATCTGACCACGGCGTTGCCTTACCACCTGCTGCGGAAACCCCGGGTGCTGGTGCTCGGCGCGGGAGGCGGCGCGGACGTGCTTCAGGCCTTTGCCCTGGGCGCGGCCCGGGTGGACGCGGTAGAGCTCAACCCGGACATGGTGTCCCTGGTGAAGGAGCGCTTCGCCGATTTCACCGGCGGCATCTACTCCAAAGCGCGGGTCCACGTGGAGGAGGCCCGGGATTTCGTGCGCCGGGCGCCGGACCGCTACGACCTGATCCAGATCGCCTTGCTGGATTCCTTCGGGGCGTCGGCGGCGGGCGTGCAGTCCCTGTCGGAGAGCTACCTCTACACGGTGGAGTCCCTGGGGGAGATGCTGTCCCGGGTGGATTCCGGCGGGCTGGTGGCCATCACCCGCTGGGTCAATCTGCCGCCGCGGGATGCGCTGAAGCTGTTGGCCACCGCATCGGAGGCCCTGCGCGCAGCGGGGACGGATCGCCCGGGAGAAGGCCTGGTCATGATCCGCAGCTGGAATACCGTCACGCTGCTGATGCGCAACGGCCGCTTCAGCGCCGATGATATCGCCGCCGTCAGGCAATTCTGCGAGTCCCGGGGTTTCGACTTGGGATGGTATCCCGGCATGGCGGCGGAAGAAGCCGGCCGCTTCAACATCCTCGACCAGCCCTATTTCTTCGAGGGCGCGAAGGCGCTGGTCGGCCCCGAGGCCGCGGACTTCATCGCCCGCTACAAGTTCGACATCCGCCCGGCCACGGACGACCGCCCCTATTTCTTCAACTTCTTCCGCTGGCAGACCCTGCCCGAGCTGATGGCATTGCGGGAGCAGGGCGGGCTTCCGCTTTTGGATTGGGGCTACCCGGTGCTGGTGGTGACGCTGGTCCAGGCGGTGCTCTTCAGCGCCGCGCTGATCCTGCTGCCGGTGTGGCTGGGACAGCGCTCCGAAGCATCTCCCGGCGTCCGCGGCCGGCGCGTGCGGACCGCGCTTTATTTTCTCGCCGTCGGCTTTGCCTTCATGTTCGTCGAAATCGCCTACATCCAGAAGTTCGTGATGTTCCTGGGCCAGCCGATCCACGCGGTGGCCGTGGTGTTGGGGTCGTTCCTGGTATTCGCGGGTGCCGGCAGCCGCCTGTCACTGCGATGGCGTGGGTTGGTGGGCGGCCGGAGGGCGATGGGCGTGGCCGTGGCGGCCCTTGTTCTGGTGGCGGTGATTTATCTTCTGTTTCTGCCTGCGCTCCTGCAGGCCCTGGCCGGGCTGCCCCGTCCCGGGAAAATGGCGGCATCCGTGCTGCTCATCGCGCCCCTGGCGTTCTGGATGGGGATGCCGTTCCCCCTGGTCATCGGACGGCTGAGAGATCCGCAACTCCTGGCATGGGCCTGGGGCGTCAACGGCTTCGCCTCGGTGGTGGCCGCCGTGCTTGCCACCCTTCTTGCCATACACCTGGGGTTCACCTGGGTTGTGCTGGTGGCGCTGGCCCTCTACGCGCTGGCGGCGGCAACGGCCTTGGGCCTGCCGGGCGGAGAGGAGGAGGTATCAGGCGCCGACGCGCCGGCGCTCGATCCCTTCCGGGCCGACCGCTAGGAAGTCGCCGCCCTCGTACCAGGCATCCAGCACCCAGCGCTCGCAGGCATGACCGTCCACCTGGTGCCGATGGCAGGCCGGGCGGTGGGTGTGTCCGTGGATGAGGCGCGGATAGCCGTGGCCGCGCAACGCCTGGGCCACCGCGTCGGCGTTCACGTCCATGATCTCGGGCCGCTTGGTGGCGGTGGTCTGCTGGCTATGGTTGCGGATGCCGCCGACGATGCGCTGGCGCATGCGTCTGGGCAACGCAAAGTACAGCTTCTGGAGCCAGGGCTGGCGCACCGTGGCGCGGTAGGCCTGGTACCGGGTATCGTCGGTGCAAAGGGTGTCGCCGTGCATGATGAGCGTGGCGGTGCCGAAAAGGTCCAGCAGGGCGGAATCGCCCAGCAGCCGGGCGCCCGTGGCCTGCTCGAATCTCGCTCCGAGCAGAAAATCCCGGTTGCCCGGGATCACGCTCACCGGCACCCCGGATCCGGAGAGGCGGCGGAGCCCGCCGGCCACCGCGGAGTGCACGGGATCATCCAGATCATCGTCGCCTGCCCAGTACTCGAACAGGTCGCCCAGGATGTAGAGGGCGCCCGCGTCTCGGGCCTCAGTGGCCAGGAATCCGAAAAAAGCCTCGTTGATGGCCGGGCGCTCGGCGCAAAGATGCAGATCCGAAATAAACAGCGCCGGTTTCACAGCGGGCGGGGCTCAGGAGTGGTGCCGGTATGCGCCGGGGCGAACAGGGGGATTGCGCGCCGGGCGCCGGCAGCCCCTGTTTCCCCTCGAGATCACGCCTCGTCGGCCCGCTCGATGATGACATCCTCCACGGGCACGTCCTGGTGCATGCCCTTGCCGCCGGTTTTCACCTTCCGGATCTTGTCCACCACTTCCTGGCCCTCCACCACGCGGCCGAACACGCAGTAGCCGAAACCCTGGGCGGTGGGCGCCGAGTAATTCAGGAAGCCGTTGTCGGCCAAGTTGATGAAGAACTGGGCCGTGGCCGAGTGGGGATTGGGGGTGCGGGCCATGGCGACGGTGTAGGCGTCGTTCTTGAGGCCGTTGGCCGCCTCGTTCTGGATCGGCGGATTCGTGGACTTCTGCTTCATCCCGGGCTCGAAGCCGCCGCCCTGGATCATGAAGCCATCGATCACCCGGTGGAAGATGGTTCCGTTGTAGAAGCCGCTGCGCACGTAGTCCAGAAAATTCTCCACGGTATTGGGCGCCTTGGCGGTGTCCAGTTCCAGGGAGATGGTGCCGAGATTGGTTTTCAGGTTGATCATGCCGGCTCCTTATTTCTTATCCGCCTTGTCCGCGGTGCGCATGCGCACGATCTTGTCCGGGTCGGTGACCGCGCCGTTGGCGGCCTGGTTGCCCTTCTTGATCTTGTCCACGAACTCCATGCCGGAAGTGACCTTGCCCCAGACCGTGTACTTGCCGTTGAGGAACTGGGCGGGGGCGAAGCAGATGAAGAACTGGGAGTCGCCGCTGTTGGGGTCCTGGGACCGCGCCATGCCCACGGTGCCGCGCTCGAAGGGCTCCTTCGAGAATTCCGCTGGCAGCTTGACGCCGGAGCCGCCGGTGCCGTTGCCCTTGGGGTCGCCCGTCTGGGCCATGAAGCCGTCGATCACCCGGTGAAAGACGAGTCCGTCGTAGAAGCCCTGGTTGGCCAGTTCCTTGATGCGGGCCACGTGCTTGGGCGCCAGGTCGGGGCGCATTTCGATGACCACACGGCCATCCTTGAGATCCAGATAGAGGGTGTTCTCGGGATCCGCGGCGAGGGCACCGAGGGGTGCAACAAGGGCGAGAAGAAAAATAAGGATGCGTTTCATGACTTCCTCAGGTTGGTTAAGGGGAGGGCGCCGCAGGTTTGCGCGGCGCGCCGATGCGAATATTTTACCCGTGCCGTGTTCCCCGGCGGCGCAAAAGGCAACTCATTGTCCGGTTGGCGCTTCGGGCGCCGCGGCTGGTGGCGAAGCCGGATTGCCGGTTCTCGCGAATAATTCCTGCAACAGGGAGAGCTTTCCCTTGGCGCCGGCGCGGGAAGGGTCCAACTCCAGGGCCTTGCCGTAGGCCTCGCTGGCCATTCGGGCATACACGTCTCCAAGATTCTCATAAGCGGTGGCGTAACCCGGATTCGCGCCGATCGCATTTTCCAGCTGGACCTTCGCCATGTTGTATTTGCCCTGCGCCGCGTACACCACGGCCAGGTTGTTGTACGGCTCGGGAAGCTCGGGTTTCTCCTCCGTCAACGCCACGAACACCCGGGTGGCTTCCGGGTAATTTTTCTGGTCGGTAAGGATCAATCCCTTGAGAAAGCGGGCCTCCACGTTTCCGGGCTTGGCAGCCAGGTAAGCATCGACCCGTTCCAGGGCCAGGGCATGGTCGCCTTGCCGGTGGAGGGCGGAGATGTCGGCGAGGTCGTCGGCACGCAGGGGCGGGCTGGCGATCAGGAAGGCCGCCCCAAGGCAGGCAGCCAGCGCGGGCAACAGTCTCGATCGCATCATCGTGATATACTTTTTCCGATTTAAATCTAAGGGTTTATAACAAATCGCGGAGCTTCCTTCAAGAACGACGCGGCGTGCCGCCAGCTACGGCGGCGCACTGCGCTCCGGGTTGCCCGCCGCCATTCCCCATGCTCAGGATTTTCAACTCACTGACACGCGAGAAGCAGCCCTTCGTGCCCCTCACGCCGGGCAAGGTGAACATGTATGTGTGCGGCATGACCGTGTACGACTACTGCCACCTGGGCCACGCCCGGGTCCTGGTGGTGTTCGACATGGTGACGCGCTGGCTGCGGGCCGAGGGGCTGGACGTGACCTACGTCCGCAACATCACCGACATCGACGACAAGATCATCAAGCGCGCCCAGGAAAACGGGGAGGCCATCGAGGCTCTCACCGGGCGCTTCATCCAGGCCATGAACGAGGACGCGGACGCCCTCGGCGTGCAGCGCCCGGACCGGGAGCCTCGGGCCACGGACTACGTCGCGAAAATGGTGGACATGATCCGGGTGCTGGTGGAGAAGGGCGTCGCCTACCCGGCACCCAACGGCGACGTGTACTACGCGGTGCGGGGATTTCCGGCTTACGGCAAGCTCTCGGGAAAATCCCTGGACGAATTGCGCGCCGGGGAACGGGTGGAAGTGGATCCCAGCAAGCGGGACCCCATGGACTTCGTGCTGTGGAAGGCGGCCAAGCCCGGGGAGCCCCAGTGGCCCTCCCCCTGGGGGCCGGGGCGCCCGGGCTGGCACATCGAGTGCTCGGTGATGAGCACCCACCTGCTGGGGGACCATTTCGACATCCACGGCGGCGGCCAGGACCTGCAGTTCCCTCATCACGAGAACGAGATTGCCCAGTCCGAGGGCGCCACCGGGTGCACCTTCGTCAATTACTGGATGCACAACGGCTTCGTCCGGGTGGACAACGAGAAGATGTCCAAGAGCCTGGGCAACTTCTTCACCGTGCGCGAGGTGCTGGCCAAGTACCAGCCGGAAGTGGTGCGCTTCTTCATCCTGCGGGCCCACTACCGGAGTCCGCTCAACTATTCCGACCAACACCTGGACGACGCCAAGGCGAGCCTGCGCCGCCTCTATCTCACCCTGCGGGACGTGCCGCCCGAAACGGTGAAGATCGGCTGGAACGATCCCTGGGCGGCGCGCTTCCGCGAGGCCATGGACGACGATTTCGCGACCCCCGAGGCCATCGCCGCGCTGTTCGAGCTGGCCAACGAGGCCAACCGCACCCGCTCGGGGAAAGAATCGGGATTGCTGCGGGCCCTGGGCGGCGTGCTGGGATTGCTGCAACAGGACCCGGCCGAGTTCCTCAAGGGCGCGCCCGGCGCCGAGGAGCACACGGGGCTGGCCGACGCGGATATCGAGCAGCGCATCGCCGCCCGGGCCGCGGCGCGCAAGGCGAAGAATTTCGCCGAGGCCGACCGCATCCGCAACGAGTTGCTGGAGGCGGGCATCGTCCTCGAGGACGCGGCCGGCGGCACCGTCTGGCGCCGGGCCTGAGGCCGTGAGCGACATCAAGTTTGTCGCCTCGCTGCTGGCCGGACTGGCGGTGGCAGCGTACTTTTTTCTGTGGCACCTGCCCAGCCGCCGCTCCGCCCGGGAGGGATTGCAGCGGCCCGTGTTCGAGGCCCGCTGCCCCGTGCGCACCGGGTTCGGCTGGTGGTTCTACATGGGCGGCTACGGGCGCCTCGCCCTGTACGAGGATTTCCTGGTGGCGGTTTACCTGCTGCGCAACGAGCTGGCCTACGCCGACATCGAGCGCGCCGAGCTGCGGCGGCCGCTCATTGCCAAGGGCATTTACTTCTATCCGCGAAGCTCCGACGGGCCGCGCTACGTGGCCGTGTTTCCCCGGGATCCGGAGCATGTCGTGATGCTGCTGGAGCGCCGGGGCCTGACGGTGACGCGGAAAGTCTGAGAACTCCCGGCGGCGATGCCCGGAGGTCCCCGGAACCGTCCTGACGAGCCGCCCGTGGGCACACCGCCATCCATTGCCGTCGGGGCCGGGCAGGGACATCCTCCCGGCCTGGCGCTGCTCTTCGTCACCGAGATGTGGGAGCGGTTCTCCTACTACGGGATGCGCGCGCTGCTGGTGCTGTTCCTCGTGGCGTCCGTGGAGAATGGCGGCTTCGGATGGAGCGTGCAGGACGCGAGCCGGCTCTATGGCTGGTACACCGGCCTCGTCTACCTGACGCCCGTGATCGGGGGCTGGATCGCGGATCGCTGGCTCGGCACCCACCGCGCCCTGGTGATCGGCGGAACCATCATCGCCCTGGGCCATTTCTCCCTGGCCCTGGAGAGCGGGCCCGCGTTCTTTGCCGGGCTGGCCCTGATCATCGTCGGGACCGGCCTCTTCAAGTCCAACGTTTCCACCATGGTGGGGCAGCTTTATCCGCCCCACGACCCCCGCCGGGACAGCGCCTTCACCCTGTTCTACATGGGCATCAACCTGGGCGGCCTGCTCGGGTCCCTGATCTGCGGTTATCTGGGGCAGTCCGCGGCCTTCGGCTGGGGCTGGGGTTTCGGGGCGGCCGGGGTCGGAATGGTGCTCGGGCTCGCCGTTTACCTCGCGGGGCGCAGGCGGTTTCTGGGCGACATCGGCTCGCGGCCGGCCCACGCCCTCAGCCTGGAAGCCGGGCACGCCGGGCCTCTGCGAAAGGAGGAGCGGGACCGGCTTGGCGCCATCCTGTTGCTTGCGCTGTTCGTGGTGCTGTTCTGGATGGCCTTCGAGCAGGCCGGCTCCAGCATGACGCTGTTCGCGGAGCGCGACACCGATCGCGCCACACCCGGCTGGTTGCGCTGGCTGATTCCGGACGAAACGGTGCCGGCCGCGTGGTTCCAGTCCCTGAACCCCGCCTTCATCCTGCTGCTGGCGCCCGTCTTCTCTCGCGTCTGGCAGCGGCTGGACGCGGCCGGTCGCTCTCCCTCCACGCCTCTCAAGATGGCCCTCGGGCTGTTGCTCCTGGGCGCCGGCTTCGCGGTGCTGACCCTGGGCGCCAAGCTGGCGGACGCCGGTGTTCCGGTCAGCCCGTGGTGGCTGGTGGCCGCCTATCTCCTGCACACCTGCGGCGAGCTTTGCCTCTCGCCGGTGGGACTGGCCATGGTGACCCGGCTGGCGCCCCTGCGGCTGGCATCCCTGATGATGGGCGTCTGGTTCCTGGCGAATTTCGCGGCGAATTTGCTGGCGGGCTACGCGGCCGGCACCCTGGAGCGGGTGGCTCGGGGGGAGTTCGTTCAGCTACTCGGCGGGCAGGCGGATTTCTTCCTGATCTTTGTGTTGACCTCAGTGGCCGCCGGCATGGGCCTGGCGGCCCTGGCTCCCGTAATCCGCCGCCTCGGTCACGGGCGGCTGTGATCCGCTAGCGGAGCGTCACCGTCTGGGCTTTCACCGGCCAGGTGCCGCGCGCATTGACCTTGCCGGAATCGAAAACCACGTAGCTTTGCCGGCCGTAGTGAGGCAACGGTCGCTCGAGGGCGGAGAGGGCGTCATCATCGGCGGCGGAGACGACCGCCACCGCCGCGCCGCCGGGCCGGCTGGCGGTCCACGCCTGGGCGTCGCCCTTGCCGCGCACGGCGGCGGGGCGGGGCGGCAGGCCCTGCTCCGCGAGCCAGGCGTCCACCTCGGGCTCCAGTCCGATCACCAGGACCGGGTCGCGGGGCAGCGTGGCCTCTGGCGCGATCAACCTGGGCGCATGATCCTGCAAACGCTGCGCCAGGGACTGCGCGGCTTCGCGGGCCTTTCCCGCCCTGGGCAAAATCACGGTAACCGTTCCCGCGTCCACCATGGCCTGCCGCAGGATCGCCGGCGCCTCGTCCGCACCGAGGCGCCGCAGCACCGCCAGTTCCGGGTCCAGGGCCACCGCCAGCGCTTTGTCCTTCAAGTCCAGGGTAAAGGTCTGGCGCCGGTGCTGGAGATCCAGGAATCGCGTTTCCTCGCCCCGCGCGGTGCGGATGGAAACAGGCACGCGGAGCCGGAACGGCGGTGTTTCCTGGTCGAGGGTGATCTCGATCCGTTGGCCGGAGCCCAGGGGCGCGCTGGCAGCGGACGCGAGCCGGATTTCCGGCATGCCCGGGCGGTTCAGCCACTGTTCGAAGAAACCGCCCAGGTCCT
>Ga0210362_1338066_pt1 | contig 19592 bp, 20 predicted proteins | sample S625metaT_FD_159713 | JGI IMG/M metagenome (GOLD analysis project Ga0210362, IMG submission 159713) | Metatranscriptome of estuarine sediment microbial communities from the Columbia River estuary, Oregon, United States - S.625 (Metagenome... | ecosystem: Environmental > Aquatic > Marine >... | reverse complement strand
CCGGTCTCGAACCGGCCGCACAGGACGTCGGCGCCGGCCGGGTGCTCCAGCGGCGCGCGCACGCTCACCCGGTACCCGCCACTTGTGCGCACCAGCACGGCGTGGGCGCGCAGGGGATGGGCGCGGGCCACGCTGTTCGCCAGCTCGCCGTTGATCCGCCGCGCCCAGGCCACCTCCGGAAGCACGTAGGCGGCACAGCGCGGCGTCTCCACGTGGGGAGCGATGTCGCCGGCCCGGGCCATGTCGTCGGCGCATGCGCCGCGCAGCACCTCGAAAATGGGCTCGTCGGCGATGAACTCGAACGGATTCTCGTACCGGCTCAAGGCCAGGTAGAGTTCCGCCGGAGGGTAATGCAGGTCGTCCTCGGTTTCCCCGTAGGCGTTGTAGTTGATGGCCTGGCCCAGTTCCCGAAGGCGCTGGACGTCGCTCGGCGGCAGGCCGAGCGGAAGCGCGGCGCTCTGCCCCGCCGTCACCAGGTTGTCCCCAAAGGCCCCCACCACCGCCCACGCCCGGTGCGTCCCCTTAAGGTGGCGGTCCACCAGCAGGCTGGTACAGACGTCGGACCCGGTTTCGATGTGGGGCTCGAATCCGGGATGCCGGAGAATCTCGCCGGGCGCGTGGTGATCGAACCACTGGCAGCGGGCGCCGCGTTCCAGGACAGCCTTGAGCGCCGGCAGGTTGTCGCGCAGGTTGATGTCGAGCACGGTGAGCATGTCCCCCGCCCGGGCCGGCACCCGCTCCAGCAGGCGGATGTCGCGCTTGACGCCGGTGACCAGCGTTCCGGCCCGCGGCTCCGCCAGGCGCAGCTGGTGCAGGGCGCATATGCCGTCCGCGTCGCCGTTGAAGATATCGTAGAATCTCATGCTGCCATTTCAGGGCCCGCGCCGCGCCCCGGCAAGCCGCCGATGACCCAGCACGTTATTGACCACGCCTCCCAGGTAGGATCGCGCCGAGCGACGCGGAGCGCGTATCTGGCGCTAGCTTACACGCTGCTCATCGCCTACGCGACCCTGAATCCCTTCTCCGGATGGCACCGGCCCGCCGCCGGATGGTTCGAATTTCTCGGCGTGTGGCCGCGCTACCTCACGGGCTTCGATCTCGCGATCAACGTCGCCGCCTACGTGCCGTTCGGTCTGCTGGTCGGGCTCGCCCTCACCCGCCGCCTGCGCCATCCCGAGCTGCTGATCGCCGTCACTTTGGCCGGCGCCGCCTTCAGCCTCGCCATGGAGACGCTCCAGGGATTCGTCCCCGGACGCATCGCGTCCCTCGCCGACCTGCTCACCAACACCGCCGGCTGCGCCGCGGGCGCCCTGGCCGCGCCCTGGCTGAGGAGTCCGCGCTTCCAGGCATTCGCGGCCCGGGTGCGGGATGACCTGTTTCTCGAGGGCCGTGTGGTGGACTGGGGCATCGCGCTCCTTGCCCTCTGGCTGTTCGCCCAGGTGAACCCTTCCCTGCCGCTGATGGCGTCGTGGCGGCCGATCCCGCAGCCCGAGTTCCTTCCGCGACCGTTCAGTTTCCTGGAGCTGGGCTCCGCGCTGGTCAACACCCTGGCCATGGGCACGCTGCTGGCGGCGCTGATGCAGCCCGCCCGTCGCGCCGGCATTTACTTTCTGGGCTTCCTGCTGGCGCTGGCGGCGACCAAGTGGTTCAGCGCCCAGTTCCTGCTGAAGCCGGGCCTCGAGCTGGATTGGCTCACGGGAGAGGCCGTCCTGGGAACGGGCTATGGCCTGGTGATGGCCGCGGTGATAGCCGGCGCAGCCCGGCTGCGGGTGCAGCTCGCCACCACCGCCGCCGCCCTTGGGGCGAGCATCGTCCTCGCTTCCATCGCGCGGCCGGAAGTGGCGTCGCCCGCCGCCGCCCTCACGCTGTTCGGCTGGCGGCGCGGCCACCTGCTCAGCTTCACCGGGCTCACCCAGTGGCTGGTGGTGCTCTGGCCCTACCTCGCCCTGCTTTACCTGGCGCTGTTTTCCCGCAAGCTGGGCACCGCCTCCCGCCCGGCATAGGGCGGCAGGGTGGAGCGGCGCGGATCCTCCACCGGACCGCCCACGGTAAAATGGTAGAGCGACTGGAAGGCGCGTCCGCGCAATCCCAGCAGCGCGTGCATTTCGTCGTCGAAGAAACAGCCGATCCCGGTCCCGCGGACGCCCGCCGCCTCCGCCTCCAGGTACAGGATCTGGCCGAGGGCGCCGGTTTCCCAGAACAGTTCCCGGTAACGCCAGGGCTGGCCCGCCACGGGCTCCTCGAGCTCCGCGATGAAGCCCAGGGAGAAGCAGGAATCGGCGGCGATGTCCTGGTGGCAGGAAACCAGCCGGGCATGGTCGCGCAGGTCCTGTTCCGCCAGCAGGTAAAGCGGCAGGTCGTCCGGCCCCTTCGCCGCCCACGACCACTCGGGCCGCAATGCCGCTTTCAGGCGCGGCAGCGCCGCCCCGTCACGAACCAGAAAATAGAGCCCGGGCGCCAATCCGTCCACCCGGTGCACGAACAGCGCGCAATGGATCCGGGGAGCGCCGGGCAGCGTTCCCCAGGGCGGAGCCCCTTCCCGGGGCAGCAGCGCGTCGAGCATGGCGAAAAAGGCGTGGTCCGGGATGCGGGTGACGCCGTCGAAGTCCACCGCGCTGCGCCGGCGCCGGATCAGCGAGGCGGCCGAACCACCGAGGGACACGGCTCGCGGCGCCGGCCGTTGCGGCAGCTCGAAGGTCTCCCGCGACGGCGTGGGCGGCTTCTTTGTCGCAGGGTGGACGCGCTCGATGTCGCTCCATTCCCGATGGGATTCGCTGAGCCGGTTGGCGCGGCCCTGCCAGCGCGCGCCCTGCAGGCCCTGCGCCAGGCGCGCCGGAGAAACTTCCGCCGGTTCATGGCCCACCCACAGCAGCAGGTCCGGCGCTTCCTCCTCGGCTCCGGAGAAATCTCCGGCGCGGTCCAGCCCCAGCAGTTTCGCGATGTCCGCGTCGCTCCACTCCCGCAGGCGGCGGACGCGCCAGCCCAGGGCCGCGGCGGCGTAGGCCACGGCGGCCATGGCATGGCCCACGTCGTGCTGGCAGTACCGGAACGCGCGCATCCCGTATTTCCAGGCTTCGCGCCAGTGGACGCTGGACAGGCCGACGAGGATACCGCCGGCGGGCAACGCCCTGGCCCAGGACGCGGCCTCGGGCTCGCAGCGCCGCTCCAGGGCATGGTCGCGGCTCGCGTAATGCCAGACGCCGGCCGGAAGCCCCGGCAGTTCCGGGCACGCCACGTAGCCTTCGGTGGGATGGAGGTTGCCGCTGGAGGGATTGCAGCGCAGGGCCCAGGTGCTCCCGCGAAAGGACTTCCAGGCGGAGAGGCCCAGGGAAAGCTCCAGCAGCGCGGCGACGCCGTCGCCATCCAGCGCCATCGGCTCGGGCAGGGCGCCGCGCCGGACCTCCGCGAAGGAGGTGGCGACACCATCGGCCAGCAGCGGCAGCGCGACCTTCGCCGCCCCCGGGAAGCGGCGAAACGGATCGGGCTGGCTGGCCCAGTCCAGGTAGCCGGGACCCGGGGCGTAGCGGTCGAGGCGATGCTTCGAGGCTTCGTGATAACGGAAAACCGTCTCGGCTTCAGGGGAAAGATCCATGGCGTGGAGCCCCGCGGCGCGGACCGGGAAGCCGGAATCCATCGGTTATAATCCGTGGGTCGACATCGCACTCGCGAGCCATGGGATTCTATCAGCGACACGTCTTCTTCTGCTGCAACCAGCGCGCCCCCGGCGAAACCTGCTGCAACAACCACGGCAGCCAGTCGCTGCGCGATTACTGCAAGGACCGCGTCAAGGCGCTTGGCCTCAACGGCCATGGCAAGGTGCGGGTCAACTCCGCCGGCTGCCTCGACCGCTGCGACGAGGGGCCGGTGATCGTGGTGTATCCGGAGGGAGTCTGGTACACCTACGTGGACAAGGAAGACATTGACGAGATCGTGGAGGAGCATCTCGTCAACGGCCGCGTCGTCGAGCGGCTGCGCATTTGAGGCCGGCCGCCCTCCACAAGCTCTCCGTCCACGGCCACGCCGGCCGGCTGGAAGCGGTTTACGCGGAGCCGGCGGGAGACCCGCAGGGCATTGCGGTAGTGGCCCATCCCCACCCCCTGTTCGGCGGCACCATGGACAACAAGGTGGTGCAGACCCTGGCGCGCACCTTCTGCGAGCTGGGCCAGGTGGCGGTGCGGTTCAACTTCCGCGGCGTCGGCGACAGCGCCGGCGCCTGGGACGAGGGCAAGGGCGAGACCGAGGATGTCCTGTCCGTGGCCCACGCGGCCAGGGAAAAACTCGGGCACCTGCCGCTGACCCTGGCGGGCTTCTCGTTCGGGGGATTCGTCGCGGCCCGGGCCGCCCGCCGGCTGCATCCGCGGCGCCTGATCCTGGTGGCCCCCGCCGTGAGCCGGTTCGAAACTCCGGAAGTGCCGGCCGGCACCCTGGTGGTGCACGGGGAGACGGACGAGGTGGTGCCCCTCAAGGACGTGCTGGACTGGGCCCGCCCCCAGGAATTGCCGGTGGTGGTGGTGCCCGGCGTCGAGCATTTCTTCCACGGCCGGCTGCACCTGCTGAAGCAGATCGTGCTCGACGCATGGCGAGCGTCCTGAGCGCGTCCAACCTCCGCAAGTCCTACGGGCGGCAGGAGGTGGTTTCCGGGCTGGAGCTTTCCATCCGCGCCGGCGAATGCTTCGGCCTGCTGGGGCCCAACGGCGCCGGCAAGACCACCACGCTGCGCCTGTGCCTGGGGCTCATCGAGCCGGACGCGGGGGAGATCTCCCTGCTCGGGCACCCGGTGCCCGAAAAAGCCCGGGAGGCGCGCATGCGGGTGGGCGTGGTGCCCCAGGCCGACAACCTGGATCCCGATTTTTCCGTCCGCGAAAACCTGCTGGTGTTCGGCCGCTACTTCGGCATTCCCGACCGCACCATCGAGGAACGCATTCCCGACCTGCTGGAGTTCTCCGGGCTCGCCGGCCGCGCCCAGGAAAAAATCGTCACTCTCTCCGGCGGCATGAAGCGGCGCCTGACCCTGGCCCGGGCCCTGATCAACGACCCGGAGCTGCTGTTCCTGGACGAGCCCACCACCGGCCTCGACCCCCAGGCCCGGCACCTGATCTGGGAGCGCCTGAAGCAGCTCACCGCCCGCGGCAAGACGATCCTGCTCACCACCCACTTCATGGACGAGGCCGAGCGGCTGTGCACCCGCCTCTCCATCATGGACCGGGGGCGCATCATCGCCAGCGGAAGTCCCCGGGAACTGATCGCCCGGCACATCGAGCCGCAGGTGCTGGAGGTTCATGGCGAGGGGCTGGAAGCATGGGCCGACGCCCACGGCGCGCGGCTAGCCGAGCGCTGCGAGCGGGCGGGCGAGACGCTGTTCTGCTACACCCGCGATGCCGAGCCCCTGATCGCGACGCTGCAGGGCCGCGCGGACTTGCGCTATCTGCACCGGCCGGCGGACCTGGAGGACGTATTCCTCAAGCTGACGGGGCGGGACCTGCGGGACTGACCGGGCCTGCCTAGAAGCAGTTTCCGGCGGCCGGCGCCAGGCGGCAGCTCCATTGGAAGACTTCGTTGCCCCGCTTGCTGGAGCGGGAATAGATGGCCGCGGGCTCCGACGCGATGGCGTCGGGCAGGGGCACCGCCAGGGCGGCGCCGCTGCTGTTGGTGAAAAAGCGCAGAAAGCAGGTGCCCTGGGACGGGCACAAGGACTCGATGGCATCGCGATAGAGCGCCTCGTCCCGGGCACGCGCCACATCCACCACCACGAGCTGCATCATGCCCAGGGCGCCGGCCCGCTGCCAGCCCCGCTCTTCGGCCTGCAGCGGCATCGCCATGACGCCCAAGGCCAGGGCCGCCGTGATCCGCGCCAGCAATTCCATCCGGGCATTGTAAAACGGAGGCATCGCCGGCGGGACTATAATCCCACCCAGCCGCCCACGGATTTCCGCCATGACCTCGTCCTTTCTGCGCCTGCCCCGGCTGAGCCTGCGATTTGTGCCGGTGTGGCGCCGCAACTTCATGGTGTGGCGCAAGCTCGCGGTTCCCTCCATGCTGGGGAATCTCGCGGACCCCATGCTCTACATGCTGGCCTTGGGCTACGGCCTCGGCAGCCTGCTGCCGGAGGTGGAGGGCATGCCCTACATCACCTTTCTCGCCACGGGAACCGTCGCCTACAGCACCATGAACAGCGCCACCTTCGAATCCCTGTACTCGGCGTTCTCGCGCATGCACGTGCAGAGAAGCTGGGACGCGATCCTCAACGGACCGCTGATCCTGGACGACGTGATGCTGGCGGAGCTGGCGTGGGCGGCCAGCAAGAGCGTGCTCTCGGGGTTCGCCATTCTGCTGGTGATCTGGCTGCTGGGGCTTACCGATTCCCTGCTGTCGCTGTGGGTCATCCCCCTGTCCCTCGTCATCGGGCTGACGTTCGCGGGACTGGGACTGGCGATCACGTCGGTCTCACCGAGCTTCGACTTCTTCCTCTACTACTTCACCTTGGCCATCACGCCCATGGTGCTGCTGGGCGGCGTGTTCTTTCCGGTGACCCAGCTCCCGGAATTCCTGCAGCAGGTTTCCCGGGTGCTGCCCCTCACCCATGCCATCGAGCTGGCGCGGCCCCTGGTCAACGGCCGGGCGCCCGATGGGACGTTGCTGCACCTGGGTGTGCTGGCGGGGTATGGCAGCGCCGGGTTCTGCGCGGCTCTGGCTTTGACCCGGCGCCGGCTGCTGAAGTAGGCGCGTCCCCGCGGCCGGGAAGCCGTCAGTAGGACGCCCCGCCGCTGGAATAGACGCGCTCGATGCCGGACTTGTATTTGGCGAGTATTTCCCGCCGCTTGACCTTGAGCGTGGGCGTGAGCAGGCCGTCCTCCACGGTCCAGGGCTGGGTTTCCGTGATCACGCGCCGCACCCGCACCCACTTGGGGAAGCCCTTGAGCATCTCGTTGGCGCGCCGCACCAGCTTGCGCTCGTCCTTCTCCTGGGTCACCGCCACCAGGGTGAGGAACGGCCGCCCCTCGCCCACCAGCATGACCTGCTCGAACGTTACGTCCGCCAGGATCGCCGCTTCCGCCTCTTCCGGCGGCAGCTTCTCGCCGTTGGAAAGGACCAGGATGTCCTTGGTCCGGCCCTTGATGAAGATGCGCCCGTCGTGAACATCCACCTGGTCGCCGGTATTGAGCCAGCCGTCCGGGCTCAGCACGGCGGCCGTGGCCTCGGGATTGCGCCAGTAGCCCATCATCACCGAGGGGCTGCGCACCAGGAGTTCGTGCTGGTCGCTGACCCGGGTTTCCACCCCCTCCATGGGGTATCCCGCCGACAGGGGGTCGTTGTTGCTTTCCGGGCCGCCGCTCACCACGGGGGAAGCCTCGGTGAGGCCATACCCCTGGACCATGGTCAGCCCGAGCCCGATGAAGGCATGGGCGATGCGCGCCTCCACCGTGGCCCCGCCCACGATGGTAAGCCGCACCCGGCCACCGAGCCGGGCCATGACAGGGCCCGCGACCTTGGGTTTCAGCAAGGCGTAGAGGGCCCGCGCGAGGACATTGGCCTCCCCCTTGAAGCAGCGCCAGCCCAGGCGCACCGTCAGGTGAAACAGCTCGCGCTTGACGACCGATGCCTTGAGCGCCTGCTCGATGCGGGACAAGAAGCGCTCGAACACCCGCGGCACCGCGATCATGATGGTGGGCCTGACGGCGGCAAGATCCTCGGCAAGCTGCTGGATGCCCCTGGAGTAGGCAACCTTGAGGCCCCGGGCAAGGGGAAGGTAGTAGCCGCAGGTGCGCTCGAAGGTATGCGAAAGAGGAATAATGGAGAGCAACAGGTCGTTATCGTGGAGGGTGACCAGCTTGAGGGCGCCGTCCACGTTCCACAGGATGTTGCGGTGGGACAGCATGACGCCCTTGGGTCGGCCCGTGGTTCCGGAGGTGTAGACGATGGTCGCCAGGGTGTCGGGGTCCGTGTCCGCCACCTCGAAGGGGCGGGCGGCCTCGGGCAGCCACGATTCGACCTTGGGAACGCACTCCCCGGGGCCGCCGTTGAGACACACGATCTCCGGCAGCCTGGGGGAGACCTGGCGCAGGCTCTCCAGGACGCGGGCGTTCTCCAGCACCAGCAGCCGCGCTTCGGAGTTTTCGACGCACCAGGCGATGTTTCCGGGATTGTCGATGACATAAAGCGGCACCGTCACCAGCCCCATGCCCAGGGCGGCCAGGTCCGCCGCCACCCAGCACACGCTGTTCTTGGCGCAGATGGCGATGCGGTCGCCTTTCTGGAAACCATGCCGCCGGTAGGCTTCCTGCCAGCGGGCGGCGAGGGCGGCCACCTCCCCGGCGGTGACGTCGCGCCAGCCGCTTTGCGACCACTCCATGTAAAGGGGCCGGTCGGGCGTGGACAGGTGCTGCTTCAGCAGATGGGCAATGTTGTTATGCATGGACACCCCGATGGGCCGGAAGCCTTGCTGCCTCCTCCAAATATACGCTACCGGAAGGGAACGCGGGAGTATTGTGGGGTAACATGCTGCCCCCATGGAAGCCTATTTCGCCACCTGCCCCCGGGGCCTCGAATCCATACTCGCCCTCGAACTGCAGTCCCTGGGCGCCCCGCGGGCGGAGGCGGTCCCGGGCGGCGTGGAATTCTCCGGCGACCTGGAGACCTGCTACCGGGCCAACCTGGAAAGCCGGGTCGCGAGCCGGGTGCTGTGGCGGGTGAAGGCCGGCTCCTACGGCTCGGAAGACGACGTCTATCGCGTGGCGCGCGGCGTTCCCTGGTCGCGCTGGTTCGGGCCCGACCAGACCCTGCGGGTCCAGGTGTCGGCCATTCACAGCCCCCTGCGCAGCCTGGACTTCGCCACCTTGCGCATCAAGGACGCCGTCTGCGACCGCTTCCGGGAGGAAAGCGGGCGCCGTCCCACCATCGACACGCGGGCCCCGGACGTGCGCATCCACGCCTTTCTAACCCGCGGCGGCATCGCCCTCTACCTGGACACCTCCGGCGAAGCCCTGTTCAAGCGGGGCTGGCGGCGCGCCGCCCTGGAGGCGCCCCTGCGGGAAAACCTGGCGGCCGGCATCCTGCGCCTCGCCGGGTGGGCGCCGGGCACGCCGCTGCTGGACCCCATGTGCGGCAGCGGCACCTTCCTCCAGGAAGCCGCCATGATGGCTCTGGACATGGCTCCCGGCTTGGGCCGCCGCTTCGGCTTCGAGCGCCTGAACAACTTCGACAGCAAAGTCTGGGAAGCCGTGCGCGGCGCCGCCCAGAACCGGCGTGCCGCCGCCGCGCCGGCGGGCATCCACGGCAGCGACAGCGACCCGAGGGCGGTGGAGGCTGCCCGCGAAAACCTGGAGGCGGCGGGCCTGGCGGAAGCGGTCTCGCTGCAATGCCAGCCGGTGCTGGACGTGACGCCTCCCGCCCCGTCGGGCGTGCTGGTCACCAACCCCCCGTACGGCGTGCGGGTCGGCGACGACGAAACCCTGACGGCGCTCTATCCCGTCCTCGGGAGCGTTCTCAAGCAGCGCTTCGCGGGCTGGCGGGCCTGCATCCTGACCGCGGACCGCCGGCTGCCCACCCTGATCCGCCTCAAGCCCTCCCGGCGCACGCCGCTGTTCAACGGCGCCATCGAGTGCCGTCTTTATGAGTTCGTGATGATCGAGGGCAGCATGAAAAAGGGCCGCGACAGCGCGGCCCCGGTTGCGACTCCGGATTGAGGGGGACACCCCCCCATTGCGGGGTCAGGTGATCTTCAGGTGATCGATGCCCGAGATGTGGTCCTTCTGCCGCGCCTCGGCGCCGTGGAGCTTGATGGCGAGCCGGACCTCGTTCATGGAATCGGCGTTGCGCAGGGCATCCTCGTAGGAAATGGCGCCGGCCTCGTACAGGTCGAACAGGTGCTGGTCGAAGGTCTGCATGCCGAGCTCCCGGGAGCGCTTCATCACGTCCTTGATCTCGGCCACCTCGCCCTTGAAGATCAGGTCCGAAATCAGCGGCGAGTTGATCAGCACTTCCACCGCCGCCACGCGACCCTTTTCATCCCGCTTGGGCAGCAGGCGCTGGGAGATGATGGCGCGCAGGTTGAGGGAAAGGTCCATCAGGAGCTGGGGCCGCTTCTCCTCCGGGAAGAAGTTGATGATGCGGTCCATGGCCTGGTTGGAGTTGTTGGCGTGGAGCGTGGCCAGGCAGAGGTGGCCGGTTTCGGCGAAGGCGATGGCGTGCTCCATGGTCTCCCGCTCCCGGATCTCGCCGATGAGGATGACGTCCGGCGCCTGGCGCAGGGTATTCTTCAGGGCCACTTCCCACGACTCGGTGTCCACGCCCACCTCGCGCTGGGTCACGATGCAGTTCTTGTGCTCATGCACGTACTCGATGGGGTCCTCGATGGTGATGATGTGGCCGTAGCTGTTGTCGTTTCTGTAGCCGATCATGGCGGCCAGGGAAGTGGACTTTCCGGAGCCGGTGGCGCCCACGAATATCACCAGCCCCCTCTGGGCCATGGAGATGTCCCGCAGCACCATGGGCAGCCCGAGCTCCTCGAAGGTGGGGATGGTGGTGTTGATGGTCCGCAGCACCACGCCAACCCTGCCCTGCTGGAAGAAGGCACTGACCCGGAAACGACCGACGCCCGGCGGGCTGATGGCGAAGTTGCACTCGTGGTGAGCCTCGAATTCCGCCGCCTGGCGATCATTCATGATGGCCCGCGCCAGCTCCCCCGTGTGCTGGGAGCTGAGCGGCGTGCTGGACACCGGCGTCATCCGGCCGTCCACCTTGAGCGCGGGGGGGAACCCGGCCGTGAGGAAAAGATCCGAAGCGTTCTTCGACACCATGAGCCGCAGGAGGTCATGCACGAACTTGGTTGCCTGGTCCCGTTCCATCGATTGCTCCTCTCGCTCGGGGCGCCGCCGGCGAGCCGGCCGGCGCCGCCGCTTACTTGAATGTGTCCTTGTTCGCCGCCCGGCTGCGCGCCTCTTCCATCGACACCACTCCCCGGCGCACCAGGTCCTGCAGGTGCTGGTCCAGGGTCTGCATGCCCAGTCCCTGCCCGGTCTGGATCGAGGAATACATCTGGGCCACCTTGTTTTCCCGGATCAGGTTGCGGATGGCCGGGGTGCCGATCATGATCTCGTAGGCGGCAACGCGGCCGGTGCCGTCCTTGGTCTTGAGCAGGGTCTGGGAAATCACCGCCCGCAGCGACTCGGAGAGCATGGCGCGCACCATGTCCTTCTCCGCCGCGGGAAACACGTCGATCACCCGGTCGATGGTCTTGGCCGCGGAGCTGGTGTGCAGCGTGGCGAACACCAGGTGGCCGGTTTCCGCCCCGGTCAGCGCCAGGCGGATGGTCTCCAGGTCCCGCATCTCCCCCACCAGGATGTAGTCGGGATCCTCCCGCAGCGCCGAGCGCAGGGCGTTGGCGAAGGAGAGGGTGTGGGGGCCCACCTCCCTCTGGTTCACCAGGCACTTCTTGCTCTCGTGGACGAACTCGATGGGCTCCTCGATGCTCAGGATGTGGCCGTATTCGTTCTCGTTGACAAAGTTGAGCATGGCCGCCAGCGTGGTGGACTTGCCGGAGCCGGTGGGGCCCGTCACCAGCACGATGCCCCGGGGGTTCATGGAGATTTCCTTGAAGATCGGCGGGCAGTTGAGGTCTTCCAGGGTCAGGACCTTGGAAGGAATCGTCCGGAACACCGCGCCGGCTCCCCGCTGCTGGACGAACGCGTTGACCCGGAATCGCGCAAGGTTGGGCAGCTCGAAGGAGAAGTCGCACTCCAGGTTCTCCTCGTACTGCTTGCGCTGGGTGTCCGACATGATGTCGTACACCATCTCGTGCACGTTCTTGTGCTCGAGGGGCGGGAGGTTGATGCGGCGGATGTCCCCGTGGACCCGCAGCATGGGCGGGAGACCCGATGACAGATGCAAATCGGAGGCTTTGTTCTTGACCGCGAAAGCCAGCAATTCGGCGATGTCCATTATAATCCTCGGGGATTGTCGAGCCTCGCAGCGAGCCCGGCTGTCACTGGCTTGGCGGTGTGCGGCGCCAACTCGATGAATGAGTGTCAGAAAACCCGATGCATTATGGCAACAATCATATCCCGCTTGCAAGCCGTGCGCAGCCGCATCGAGGCGGCACTGCGGGAGGCGGGACGAGGCCGGGACACGGTGCTGCTGCTGGCGGTGAGCAAAACCTTCCCGGCCGAGGCCATTCGCGAAGCATATGCCGGGGGTCAGCGGGACTTTGGTGAGAACTACGTCCAGGAAGCCGTCGAAAAGATCCGGGCCCTGGCCGACCTGCCGCTGATCTGGCACTTCATCGGGCCGATCCAGAGCAACAAGGCGCGGGCAATTGCGGAAAACTTCACATGGGTGCACAGCGTGGATCGTGAAAAGGTGGCCGAGCGTTTGAGCAGCACGCGCCCCCCGGGCCATGGGCCGCTGCAAGTGTGCATCCAGGTCAATGTCAGCGGGGAGGCGTCCAAGAGCGGTGTTTCCGGGGACCGGGCGCCGGCACTGGCGCGGTTCGTGGCCCGCCTCCCGAACCTGCGCCTGCGGGGCCTGATGGCCATCCCCGAGCCGACGCCGGACCCCGCCCTGCAGCGCTCCCGCTTCGCGGAGCTGCGCAGGCTACGGGACGAACTCAACGCGGAGGGGCTGGCGCTGGACACCCTGTCCATGGGGATGTCCGACGACCTGGAAGCGGCCGTGGCCGAGGGCGCAACCATCGTGCGCGTCGGCACCGCGATTTTCGGGGAAAGAGCAAGGCGGTAAACGCGAAGGCCGCAGAGGGCGCAAAGCGGAGCCTGAGCATGTGCCGCCGTCATCGTTTCCCTGACCCGGGGCGTATTTTTTCATTTACTCCGCGTTCTCCGCGGCCTCTGCGTTGAGGATTGGGGCTTGACTATGAACATCACTTTTATCGGCGGCGGCAACATGGCCACCGCCCTCATCGGCGGACTGCTCCAGAAGGGCGCAATCCCTGCGGAATTATCCGTGGTCGAGGTTGTTCCCGAAGCCCGGGAACGGCTCGCGCGGGAACTGGGAGTGAGAGCGGTGGCGGCTCCGGCCGAGGGCCTGCCCGGCAGCGATACCGTGGTGCTGGCGGTGAAGCCCCAACAGCTCGAGGAGGCGGCCAGGGCCCTGCGCCCGCTTCTGGGCGCCCAGCTCGTCATCTCCATCGCGGCCGGCATACGGGCGGCGGACATCTCCCGCTGGCTCGGGGGTTACGCCAATCTGGTGCGAGCCATGCCCAACACCCCGGCCCTAATCCGGATGGGGATCACCGGCCTTTACGCGCTTCCCGGCGTGACTGCGGAAGGCCGCGCAAGGGCGGAAACGATTCTTCGGGCGGCCGGCGAGACCGTGTGGCTGGAGAATGACGCCATGATGGACGCCATCACCGCGGTTTCCGCCAGCGGTCCGGCCTACGTGTTCTACTTCATCGAGGCCCTGCAGCAGGCGGCGCAGGACCTGGGCTTCGCGCCCGCCGACGCCAGGCGCCTTGCGCTGGCAACCTTCCGCGGCGCCTCGGAGCTGGCGGCGACGGCCGGGGAAGAGCCCGCCGTCCTGCGCGCCCGGGTCACCTCCAAGGGAGGCACCACCGAGCGGGCCGTGAGCACCCTGGACAAGGCCGAGGTGAAGCGCCATATCGTGGCTGCTGTCGTCGCCGCGGCTGATCGGGCGCGGGAACTCGGGGACGAATTCGGAAAGGCAGGCTGAGACCGTGGCGGACGCCGGCGTCTTCCTGGTGGAAACCCTGGTCGGCCTTTTTGGCCTGGCCCTCCTGCTGCGCTTCTACCTGCAACTGGCGAGGGCGCCCTACCGCAATCCCGTGTCCCAGTTCATCGCCGCGGTGACCGATTTCGCGGTGCTACCGGCGCGGCGGGTGGTTCCGGGGCTGTGGGGCGCCGACCTGGCAACCCTGCTGCTGGCCTGGCTGGTCCAGATCGTCGAGCTGGTTCTGGTTCTGCAGCTCAAGGGCTACGCCCTGGGCTCCGCCGCCGGCATGGCCTTCGTTGCCATCTCGATGCTGGCGGTGGTGAAGCTGATCAAGGCGAGCGTCTATATCCTGATGGTGGCGGTGCTGGTGGAAGCGGTCCTGTCCTGGGTCAACCCCCGTACCCCGGTGGCCCCCGTGCTGGGCGCCCTCACCCGGCCTTTCCTGCGACCCGTCCAGCGGCGCCTGCCCCTGCTCGGGGGCGTCGACCTTTCGCCCCTGTTCCTGCTGATTGCCTGCCAGCTTGTCCTGATGCTGCCGGTGGCATGGCTGGAACGCGCGGTCGTGACCCTGTTCTAGGGGCGGCCGTGCCCGCCTGGTTCCGCGCGGCCCCCGGCGGAAGCCTGCTGATCACCCTGCATGTGCAGCCGGGAGCCCGGCGCACCGAGGTAGCCGGACTCCATGGCGACGCCCTCAAGATCCGCCTCGCTGCCCCGCCGGTGGAAGGCAAGGCCAACGCGAAACTGGTGGAATTCCTGGCGGAGAGCTTCGCGGTGCCGGCCCGGGCCGTCAGAGTGGTCCGCGGCGAAAAGTCCCGGGAAAAGGTCGTGGAGATCGCCGGCAGCTCCCTTGGACCCGAAGCACTTCTCGGCGATCCCTAGCAGGCTGTTGAAGAACCCTCCGGAAGCCGCGTTTGTCACGAAAAATGCTCAGATCCCAGGCGCGCGACGAAGGTCGTAGCGGGGACTACGATGCCGAGGAGCGCAACGACGGAGATGGGCATTTTTCGCGCAAACCCGGATGGGGCGCGGCCCCGAGGGGTTTTTCAACAGCCTGCTAGCGGCAAACCTCGCTACGCGGAGCGAGCCACAAAGTATCGGGACCAAAGGCGCCGCTTTATCACATCAGGATGACGTCGTACTGCTCCTGGTTATAGAGCGTTTCGACCTGGAGAGAGATCGGCTTCCCGATGAAATCCGAGAGCATGGCGAGACCCTGGGACTGCTCGTCCAGGAACATGTCGATCACCGTCTGGGAAGCCAGGATGCGGTACTCGCGCGCATCGTACTGGCGCGCCTCCCGCACGATCTCCCGCAGGATCTCATAGCACACGGTCTCGGCGGTCTTGACCTCGCCGCGGCCGCTGCAGGTGGGGCAGGGTTCGCAGAGCACGTGGGCCAGGCTTTCCCGCGTCCGCTTGCGCGTCATCTCCACCAGGCCGAGCTGGGTGAAGCCGTTGACGGTCATCCGGGTCCGGTCCCTGGAGAGGGTCTTGCGGAACTCCGTCAGCACCGCGTGGCGGTGCTCCTCGCTCTCCATGTCGATGAAGTCGATGATGATGATCCCGCCCAGGTTGCGCAGGCGCAGCTGGCGCGCAATGACGTGGGCCGCCTCCAGGTTGGTCTTGAAGATGGTGTCGTCGAAGCTGCGGCCGCCCACGAAGCCCCCGGTGTTCACGTCCACCGTGGTGAGCGCCTCGGTCTGGTCGATGATCAGGTACCCCCCCGACTTGAGGTCCACCCGGCGCGCCAGGGCCTTCTCGATCTCGTCCTCCACGCCGTACAGGTCGAACAGGGGGCGCTCGCCCCCGTAATGCTCGATCTTTCCCGACACGTTGCGGATGTAGTCCTGGGCAAAGGCCAGCAGGCGCTGATGGGTTTCCCGTGAGTCCACCAGCACCCGCTCCGTCTCCTCGGTCACGAAGTCCCGGAGAACCCGCAGGCTAAGGTTCAGGTCCTGGTAAACGAGCCCCGGCGACGTCACCGTCTGGCTGCGCTCCTCGATGCCGGCCCACTGCTTGCGCAGGTACTCGATGTCGAAGGCGAACTCGCGCTCGTCCGCGGATTCGGCCATGGTGCGCACGATGAAGCCGCCGCTTTCCTCCGGCTGCAGGAGCTGCTGCACGCGGCCGCGGAGCATCTCGCGCTCCGACTCGCTCTCGATGCGCTGGGAAATGCCGATGTGGGATTCCTGGGGCAGGTACACCAGCAGCCGGCCGGCGATGCTGATCTGGGTCGAGAGGCGCGCGCCCTTGCTGCCGATGGGATCCTTGATCACCTGGACCAGCAGGGTCTCGCCCTCGTGGAGCAATCGCTCGATGGGCTTCGCCGGGTCTCCGTTCTGGCGCTTCTGCCAGATGTCCTCGACATGGAGGAACGCCGCGCGCTCAAGGCCGATGTCGATGAAGGCCGACTGCATGCCCGGCAGGACCCGCGCCACGCGGCCCTTGTAAACGTTGCCGACCAGGCCCCGGCTGCCGACACGCTCCACGTGCAGTTCCAGCACCGTCCCCTGCTCGACCACCGCCACGCGGGTCTCCTGGGGCGTGACGTTGACCAGTATTTCGTCGCTCACGGCAATTCGAGACCGAATCCCCGCAGGAGCTGGGCCGTCTCGTAGAGCGGCAGTCCCACCACCCCCGAATAGCTTCCCTCGAGCCGGGTCACGAAGGCGGCGCCCCGGCCCTGGATGGCGTAGGCGCCAGCCTTGTCCAGGGGCTCTCCCGTGGCCACATAGTGGCGGATGTCGTCGTCCCGGAGCTTCCCGAATTCCACGGAGCTCACGGACAGCGCCATCTCGACCCGGTCGTCGAAGGCCACCGCCACCGCCGACATCACTTGATGGGTGCGGCCCGACAGCCGCTTCAGGATCTCGACGGCGTGCTCGGGCCCCAGGGGCTTGCCGATGATGCGCTCGTCGAGGACCACCGCGGTGTCCGCCGCCAGCAGCGGCAGCCGCTGCAGCAGGCGCGGCAGGCGGCGCTCGTTGATCCGGCGCCAGCCCGCGTCCACCTTGGACAGGGCCACCCTGCGCACGAACTGCTCCGGGCCCTCCGCCACTTGCGGCGTCTCATCCACGTCGGGGCCGCGGCCCGGATCCTCGCGCAGCAGCAGCAGCTCGAAGTTGACGCCGATCTGCTTGAGCAGTTCCCGGCGCCGCGGGCTGCGGGAGGCGAGGTAGATGCGCTTGTCGGGCCGCATGATCATGGCGCGGGGCGGGCGGGAAGGCCCGCTACTCCCGATGGTAGGGGTGCCCGCCGAGAAGCGACACCGCCCTGTAGAGCTGCTCCGCGAGCAGCACGCGCGCCAGTCCGTGGGGCAGCGTCATGGCGGAAAGGGAAACCAGGCGAGCCGCCTTTCCCTTCAAGTCCGGGTGCAGGCCGTCCGCACCGCCGATGATCCACGCCACGTCCCGCCCCGCAGCCTGCCAGCGGCCGATCTGCTCGGCCAGCTGGACCGTGGTCAGGGCGGAGCCCCGCTCGTCGAGGACGACGGCCTCGCAATTCCCGGGAAGCGCCGCCAGTATCCGGTCCCGCTCCGCCGCCAGCACCCGCTCGGTGACGGCCCCCGGCGGGCGCCGCTCGGGCCGGATCTCCCGCAATTCCACCCGCGCATGCCGGGGCATGCGCCGTGCGTACTCCTGGAATCCGCTCTCGATCCACGCCGGCATCCGGTTTCCCACGGCCAGCACGAAAAAGCGCATGCATCACGCGCCAGCCTGGGCCTTGGCCGGCCTGCCGGCCTTGCCCGGGGACGCCGCCGCGCGCCGCGGCTTCGAGGGCCCCCACAACTCTTCGAGGTTGTAATACTGGCGAACCGCCGGCTGCATGATGTGCACCAGGACGTCGCCCAGGTCCACCAGCACCCATTCCCCGCTCTGCTCGCCCTCGCTGCCGTAGGTGCGGTAGCCGAGGGACTTGAGATGTTCCTGGACGTTGCTGGCCAGCGCCTTGGTCTGGCGCGCGGAATCCGCGGTGGCGACGATCATGCGGTCGAAGAGGGAGGTCATGGGCGTCACGTCAAGCACCACGATGTCCCGCGCCTTGATGTCTTCAAGCGCGGCCACCGCCGCCTTGACCATCCTGTCGATGCGCCTCATCAGCCCCCGGAATATAAGTTATTTGCTTGAATATAATCGAGAACCGCGTCCGGAAGCAAATAGCGCACGTTCCCCCCGACCGCCAGCCGCGCTCGGATCCCGGACGCCGAAATATCGAGCAACGGGATCTCGACGGACACCACCGCTCCGGCGCCCGCCCGGGCGAGATCCTTCACGCCATGGCCTATCCTCCCCGCGCACTCGGCGCGAAGGGATTCCGGCCAGGGCGACTCGCCGGTGCCCGGGCGCCTGGCGATGATGAAATGGGCAAGCTCAAAGAGCTCCCGCCAGCGATGCCAGGTAGGGAGGTCCCGAAACGCATCCGCCCCCACGATCAGGCACAGGGGAACATCATCCCCCAGTTCCTCCCGCATCTCCGAGAGGGTCTCCACGGTGTAGCAGGGCCGGTCTTTGTGGGCTTCGCGGTCATCCACGATGAGGCCGGGGGTGTGGCCCGCCGCGATCCGCGCCATCTCCAGGCGCTGCCGGGCCGAGGCGCGGGGAACCGGGCGATGGGGAGGCGTGCCGGCGGGGATCAGCCTCACTTCCCGCAGCGCGCAGGCCTCCGCGGCCTCGATGGCCAGGCGCAGATGCCCGACGTGAATGGGGTCGAAGGTTCCGCCGAGGATACCGATCGGGGCGGGATTACTCACCACATAGGCTCAGAGAAACTGGGAGGGACAGTACTGTTCAATGCAAAGGTCGAAAAGTGAGCGAAGGACGCGCTCCGGACAGGTTTCCCGAGTCGCTCCGCGTCCCCCCTTCGGCCGGGCACATTCAATGGGACCGTTATTTTCCCGGTGACCTCGTGGCTCCGTGGTCGATGCCTAAAGCAATACCCGCCGCATGTCGGCGAGCACGCTGACCAGGTAGGCGGTGAAACGGGCCGCCGACGCACCGTCGATCACCCGGTGGTCGTAGGAAAGCGAGAGCGGCACCATCAGCCGGGGGACGAAGGCTTTGCCGTCCCATTGGGGCTTGAGAGACGAGCGGGTGACGCCGAGGATCGCCACCTCGGGCGCGTTGATGATGGGCGTGAAAGCAGTGCCGCCGATACCCCCGAGACTGGAAATGGTGAAGGTGGCGCCCTGCATGTCCGTGGGCTTGAGCTTGCCGTCCCGGGCCAGGGCGGAAAGATCCCCCAGTTCCTTGGCGATGGCGAGGACGCCCTTCTGGTCGGCATCCTTGAGCACCGGCACCACCAGGCCGTTGGGCGTGTCGGCGGCAAACCCGATGTGGTAGTAGCGCTTGAGCATCAGGTTCTCGCCGCTCTTGTCCAGGGACGCATTGAAGTCGGGAAACTTCTTGAGGGCGGAGACGCTGGCCTTGATCAGGAAGGCGAGCAGGGTCACCTTGATGCCCTGCTTGGCCACCGCATCATTGGACTGCTTGCGGAACGCCTCCAGCTCGGTGATGTCGGCCTCGTCGTGATGGGTGACATGGGGAATCATCACCCAGTTGCGGGCCAGGTTGGCGCCGGAGATCTTCTTGATGCGGGACAGGGGCCTGGTCTCCACCGGCCCGAACTTGGCGAAGTCCACGTCCGGCCAGGGCAGCAGGTTGAGCCCCGCCCCGGTCCCCGCGGCCGCGGCCGCGGCCGCGGGCTGGGACAGGGCCGCCTTGACGAAGGACTGCACGTCCTCCTTGACGATGCGGCCCTTGGGCCCGGAACCCTTGACCCGGGAGAGATCCACGCCGAGGTCGCGGGCGAACCGCCGGACGGAGGGGCTGGCGTGGGCCCTTACAAAGCCGGCCTCGTTGACCGGTGCCGGCGAGGGCCCGGCGGCAGGTGCAGGCGCAGCGGGAGTGGCGGGTG
>Ga0210362_1014829_pt1 | contig 19639 bp, 19 predicted proteins | sample S625metaT_FD_159713 | JGI IMG/M metagenome (GOLD analysis project Ga0210362, IMG submission 159713) | Metatranscriptome of estuarine sediment microbial communities from the Columbia River estuary, Oregon, United States - S.625 (Metagenome... | ecosystem: Environmental > Aquatic > Marine >... | reverse complement strand
GGTCACGAGCGCCTCCAGGTCATTGAGACCGAACGAGGTGCCGTTGCGCCATTCGCCGGACTGATCCCTGAACGGCCGGGAGAAGGTTGTTGCGAAGAACGATCCATTCTCGCTGGTGTTCTCCCAGATCGTCGCCTTGATGTTCCCACATCGCAGCTGGTTCACGGGTTTCTTGTTGGTAGCCATCTTGTTTCCTCCTTTGTTGAACTGTAGGTGGCTCTCGCACAGGAGGAGAAGAGCCAACGCACAGTTCACGGAGGAAATTCAGCCCGCATCGTTCACAGAGGCTTCTACTGCAACCGTGGATACGCTATTGCGACAGGCGTGCTCGCCACTCAGTCGATCGACATACTGTTTCAAGTATGCCTTACTCCTTCCCGGCTGTGCTTGCCTGTCTCACAACGCGTCTGCCCGGTTTCGTGACGAACCCTCGTAAACGATGCGGGCTAAGGCAGAGGCCGTGGCCGGCGTGCCGGAGAGGATCAAGCGGCGGGAGTGCCAGTCTTACTGGCGCGAGCGGTGCGCCTCGAAGGTGTTAGACGGACGGCGTTAGCCGCTAGCGACCAGTCACATGCAAACACATCGTGATAACGGATGGGCGGATACCGACAGAAAAGACTTCCGGACCCTTTGGGTCTTCCCTCAGCTCTGGAGACGATTCCTGAGACCGCGAGCAGGACTGAAGGGTGTATCAGATTGCAAGATGCGACCCTAAAAGGTCTATAGGCTCTGAGCCGATGCCGGCAGGTCTCAATGACCGCGGGGTCTGCTCCGTCTTCTTCCTCACCACATCCAGGACAAGAACAGCTCCCATCACTTTGTGGTGGCGGCCCTCGCTATCATGGCATATACTTGGTTGACGGAAGCAGGTCATCGCCATGCAGAAAAAGTCGCTCATCGAAACCAATCCTCACCTAGCGATCACGGCCAGATACCGGAAGGCTCTCGTCGCCAACGTCGCCAGTTCAACAGCCATAGAGACCGGTACATCGATCGAATCCATTGCGCGTCTCCTCACCGAGCCACGGAAGACACCGGTAGTCAAGAAGACCGGTCGCTCTCCTCGATAATCCGTTCGAACAGCCGCCCCATCGACGTATAGTCCTTGTCCAGACCGGCTTGAATCGCGGTAATGTACGCCCGTTTACCTTCACCGGCCATCGAGCGAAAGTCCAAGAAGGGCAAACCGGCCTGAAGCGCCATCAGCGTGGACAGGACACGAGCGAGCCGGCCATTCCCCTCGCGAAACGGATGGATCAAAACCAGCTCGACATGGGTTTCCGCTAGCGCACGAACAACCTCTCGCAGATCCGAGAAGGAGCACGGCGTCCAGCGCCCCAACACCTCGCGCTCGAACTGCCTCATCAAGGCCGGGACCTGCGCGGCAGCCGCGAAGGGAAATCCGTCTTTACTGATATTCAGCCGCCGATATTGCCCGGCCCACTCATAGATATCGCCAAGCCAGAGGCGGTGCCAGTCACAGAGATCGATAGCCGTCACGCGATGGGTGGCATCGCAGGTCCGCACCAGCGCATCCACCGTCCGCTCAAGCGCGCTCGCTTCCACCGCGTCCATGTCCTGCTTTGAGGCAATGCCAAGACAATTTTTCAATACTTGGCCGTCGGAGTCAGGCTCATACTGCGCCTCCGGCAGATCGGACACGTCATAGCGATCATCGGCCGTCACGACGCGCTTATATGAGGGGAATCAACATTCGAGAGTCTTGAAACATCGACAGGCGACGGGCCGCTTCTTTTGCCTTCCAGCGTTTATCCCAACCAGCTTTGTGCGGTTTACAGAGGGCACACGAGCGTCGTTTTCGTTTGTAGGCCTTTCGCATTGTCTCTCTCCTTGCCCTGTAGGAGTACTATTGCATCGAGTCGCACTCGAACCGATTTGCATGCCATCGAAAGCTTACCCATTTCCCTGCCAGAAATCACGCCCCCGGGTTGGGAGGAAGAGCATAGAGCGTATGGCAGGCACTGGGACAGGGAGCTTATGGCTAAGAGCTGATGGCCCTTCGACCGGCTCAGGACAGGCGGATGGCGGATGGCACGAACAAGGGATAGGGAAAGAGCGGACGTCCCGGGATAATACGAGTGCCGGTGTGCTCTGTCACGGGCTGGTGCGTCGGCAGCTGGACTCGGCTCAGGCGGCAGCGTAGGTTCTCACATCCACCTGGACTCCAGCGCGCACTGCCTCTTCAGCCGTCTTTAACAGACTGGCGGTGACACTTTCTTCGACGTATTCCTCACCGCAGTTCTTACATACCCGCGCGGGGACTCGCTTGATGACGACGGTTGCGCCCTCACGTTCGAGTGTCACCGTCGCGGTACCCGGTTGCGTTTCGCCCGACTTGCAAATGACACAGGTCATCGGCGTTTCCTCCTGGTAAACCCCTGTTCCCACTCTTCAGCATCCGGTTGATACACCGTGATGATAATCGTTTCCTCTGCCCCAACATCATCGGCTGCCACAACATGGAGAGGACGAGAGCCACTCTACCCCAGGATCAGCCGACTGGGAAACGGTTTGTCTGTCGGATAGCTTTCAACAGTCACCCCCGTCACAACCACTTGCCTGACTTCGTCCTTACTGATCCGCCGTTGGAACATCCGCTGGATGGCATGGACTCGAAAGACCAGAGGGTAGTGACTCATGCTATCAAGACTCCTGCCGGCGCCGCCGTCTCATGCTACGGAAAATGGAGTTTAGCGCACTCGACTTTCAAAATCATCCAACAAGCAGTCTCGGGATCGGAACGTATGGCTGAGAGATGGGAACCGGCTAAGAGCCGATAGCACGCACAGGGAATAGGGAAAGAGCTGACGGCTAGCGGAAAAAGTCTATGGCTGATGATCGGGCAGGAGAAGAAACCAAGCGAGCGCATCGGCATTGATCGGCGGGGCTACTCACGCCGCGGCGAAGCTTGCCCCTATCCCCGTGAGAAATCACGCACTCGGGTTGGGAGGAAGAGCATAGAGCGTATGGCAGGCACTGGGACAGGAAGCTTATGGCTAAGAGCTGATGGCGGATTACTGAGGAACGGGAACGGAGAGGGGGAGAAAAGACGCGCACTTTTCAGGAGGCGGCAAAGGCGAGCCTGGCGAGAAAAGCGGAACGCGGGGGAGGCGCTTCCGCAAACCATTGCGTTGTGGTGAGCCGGCTGGGACTCGAACCCAGGGCCCTCGCCTTAAAAGGGCGATGCTCTACCGACTGAGCTACCGGCTCACACAGGAAAACGTAAATCGAAAAGCGTCACACGTCATTCGCGAAGATTCAGGCACGAGTGGGGCTATCCTACCATTGACGAAGCACTGATGACCATTGACCTGGTTCACTTTTGGCGCTTCGGACGGCGGCGGGAACAGTCCAACGGATTGCGGAGCACGATCGTTTCCGCGCGCCTGGAGCCTGTCGAGATCATATCGATTCGGCATTGCGCCAGCTCTTCGATCCGGTCCAGATAGCGTTTTGCCTCCACCGGCAACTGCTTGTACGTGGTGGCCCCCGTTGTCGAGGCAGTCCACCCCTTCATCCGCTGATAGACCGGTTCGCAATTGGTCAAGACATCCAGATCCGACGGCATATCTTTATAGAGCGTGCCTCCGTGCCTGTAGCCGATGCAGAGCTTCAGTTCCTTGCAGCCGTCGAGCACATCGAGCTTGGTTACGACCAGAGAACTCAACCCGTTGACCTGCGCCGCTTGACGAACCAGAACAGCGTCGTACCAGCCGCATCGTCTGGCCCGTCCGGTGGTCGAACCGAACTCCTTTCCACGCTCTTGGAGTCCCTGGCCGACTTCATCGGTCAGTTCAGTCGGAAACGGCCCGCTGCCCACCCTGGTGGTGTACGCCTTCGCGATCCCCATGACGGCATCGATCATCGTGGGCCCCACGCCGGTTCCCGTGCAGGCGCCTCCTGCTGAGGAACTGGACGAGGTCACGTAGGGATAGGTGCCGAAATCCACGTCCAAATGCGTGCCTTGCGCCCCTTCGAACAAGACCGTCTTGTTCTTTTCAATCGCGCGATTCAGCAACGTAGCTGTATCGACGATATGGCTCTTGAGCCGGTCGGCATAGCCCATGTATTGGTCGAATACCTTGTCGACTTGAACGGTCTCGACCTTATAGAGCCGCTCCAGAAACCAATTCATTTCGACCAGATTTTCTTCCAGTTTCTTCTTGAACAACGGCGGATTCAGCAGATCGCCCACACGGATGCCGACGCGCGCCATCTTGTCGGCATAGGACGGCCCGATGCCCCGCCCGGTGGTGCCGATCTTCCGCAACCCCTTCGACTGCTCCGATGCCCGGTCGAGCGCTTTGTGATACGGCATGATGAGATGCGCGCGCCGGCTGACGGAGAAGTTCTTGCCGATCACGATGCCCTTGGCCTGGAGCTGATCCATTTCTTCGATCAGCGCCCCCGGATCGACCACGACGCCGTTTCCGATCACGCAGGCAGTTCGCCGGTACAAAATGCCGGACGGGATGAGATGAAAAATGTAGGTTCCGTTCTCATTGATGACCGTGTGCCCCGCGTTGGAACCGCCCTGATAACGTACGACGATGTCGGCATCCCTGGCCAAGATATCGACGATCTTGCCCTTGCCTTCATCGCCCCATTGGGCACCGATTATGACGAGATTACCCATGATCTATGACTGTCCTGTTCCTTGCCGACACGAAAAAATAGCTCTGACCGGACTGGGAGATCAGAGCTAAGGGTGCTCATGGTAGGGTTCCGCCTTTCCCTTTGTCAAGCCGTTCCCACGACTTGAGACCTTGATTCGGGTCGGGGGTCACTACCCAATCTGCGCTTCGACCTACCCTGCGTGCCAGCGGCGTGATCTGCTTTGTGGGAGCGGGTTTCCAGCTACCAGACGGCCATTGGTTTTCTTGACTGGTCCGGACCTGCGTGTTAGCATGCCGGAACTTCTCACGAAGTGTCCGTATCCTGACAGTTTTACGTGGGGCTGTAGCGCAGTTGGGAGCGCGCGTGAATGGCATTCACGAGGTCGCCGGTTCAATCCCGGCCAGCTCCACCAAACCGCACTTCGTGTGACCCGGCGGCTATTTTGAGCTTCATCGTAATTGTGCCCTCGGATAATCACCACACGTGCTGCACAGTTTTCTGATACTGCACTTGCGCGCGCGACCACTGGATAAACACCTCACATGATTCGTAGCCTGAGAAAGCCACGTACGCTTATATCACCGGAGTTGTTCATCAACTTCGAGCTGCCACGCCTCCCGACCTGCTAACTTCTGCTGCATCGTCTCTGATCAATAGCTCCATTGATTCATTTTTACACAGAAGGTTTGTCTCATGCTCCAAATTGAATCCGTCAGCAAGCAATACTCGACGAAGGTGCTGCTCACCGACGCGTCCGCGCATCTCCGTCCGAATTCACGGGTCGGCCTTGTCGGACCCAACGGTGCAGGAAAAACCACGCTCTTCCGCATGGTCTTGGGCGAGGAATCACCGGACGAGGGTTCGATCCGCAAACGGCCTCGTCTCCGGATCGGCTATCTCCCGCAAGAGCTTGAAACCATTACCGGTAAGACCGTGCTGGATGCGGCGCATCGCGATGAGTTTCCTGAACACGAAGCCAAGCGCATCCTCATGGGGCTGGGATTTTCCGAAGTCGATTTCGCCCGTCCGATCGACAATCTGTCCGGCGGCTATCGAATGCGTGTCGCGCTGGCTCATCTGCTGCTGTCGAATCCAGACGTACTCATGCTGGACGAGCCGACCAACCATTTGGATAAACCGACTCAACGCTGGTTTGAGCAGTTTCTCATCGATTCGGATATGACGCTGCTGATCATCAGCCACGACACGGCGTTTCTCGATCGTGTCGTTACGCATATCTGGGAACTGCGGCATCACAAAATCGAAGAGTACCGGGGCAACCATTCCTCGTTCCAAGATCTCCGGGCCGAACGGGACGCCCAGCTGCACGCCTCAGCAACCCGCCAATCCAAAGAAATCGCGCGGGTCCAGAAGTTCGTCGATCGCTTCCGGTATCAAGCCAACAAGGCCAGCCAAGTCCAGTCGCGCATCAAGCAACTCGAAAAGGTCAAACGCATTGACGTTCAGCGCGACCCCAAACGGGTCAAGTTTCGATTTCCGCTCCCATCGACGAGCGGTCGCCATGTTCTCGACCTCGCTGGAATCAGCAAGCGCTACGGAGAGAAAGTGATCTATGAAACGCTCGACTTCTCCGTGGAGCGAGGCCAACGCGTTGCGCTGGTCGGAGAAAATGGCGCGGGAAAAAGTACGCTCTTGAAGATGCTCGCGGGCGTGCTCCCTCCCGATTCGGGTACGCGAACCGTGGGCCACGGAGCGACCGTGCACTACTTCGCCCAACATCAGGCGGAAACGCTGAACCCCGAGCACACGATTCTCGAATCGCTGGAAGAAGCTGCCAATCATGCGGAGATGAATTTTTTGCGCGGCATCGCCGGCGCCTTCTTGTTCACCGGCCTCGATCAGAAAAAACCCGTCAAGGCCCTGAGCGGCGGGGAACGGAACCGGGTCGCGCTGGCCCGCATGCTGGTTGAACCCGCCAACACGCTGCTTCTGGACGAGCCGACGAACCACTTGGACCCCGCATCGGTGGATGTCCTCACCGATGCCCTGGCTGAATTCCCCGGCACGATCGTCTTTATCTCCCATGACCCGACCTTCCTGTCCAGAATCGCCACGCGCGTTGTGGAGATCGAGGACGGACGCGCCCGCAACTTTATCGGAGACTACGAATATTATCTGTGGAAGAAAGCGCAGGAGTTCGAATCGATCAAGGAAACCAAAGAAGAGCTCAATGGAAAGCCAGAACCCAGGTCCTCTGCGCCCACTCGCGCCATGGCTCAGCAGGTACAAACCCCGCCCAAGGAATCCGGCGGTAACCGGCGCGACTTGACGAAAACGCATGCCCGTCTGGAAAAGCAAGTGTCTCGGGCAGAATCAGACATCGCGGATCTCGAACACAAAGTGAAAGCTCGGGAATCGGAATTAGCCGATCCTGCGCTCTATAAGGAATTCGAGAAGTGGAATGTGCTGCACCAGGAGCAGGACGCCTGGAAACGCGACCTTGAGCGACTGACCTCCCGCTGGGAATCACTGTCTGCAGAAATGGAAAAAGTGAAGCAAGAACTGGGAGCGCCTAACTAGACTGACGCCTTGAGCGTTTCTTCGAGGTAATAATAGAGCCAGCGGTTTTTTTCTTTCGTCACGATATCGTCCCACACCACCCCGATCAAAAACCCTTTCTTTTCCCAAGGCTTGACCCACGTCACGGTCCCGTCAAGCTTTTCCTGCTGCTCGACCCGATCTGAATCTAGAAACACGAGCGAAACCGTCACCTTCTCGTTGAGCTGAAAACGGTCTTTGGTGTGCAACCCGGCGCCGATTTTGTTCATGTTGTCGAGGACGGCCGTACAAGCCCGGCCTCCACTCTTCGGGGAGACGAGCGCGGAACCGACCAGCGTGGCGCGCACAAACTTCCGCCGCTCACCTGCTGCTGCCATGCCGGCCGATTGTTTTGTTTCCCCCCGTTTCATACGTCCTAAGTATAACCGATTAGTATAGATTGTAAACCAGTAAAATGTGGCCCTATCGTTGGGGCTTGGGACGGTAGTACTGCCGCCCTTTCAACGGCTCTGGAAGGTGGGCTTGCTCGATTCTGGCTTGAGGATCGTCATGGACATAGCGGTAACCCTGCCCATAGCCCAGCCCCTTCATCAGGGCCGTGACGGCGTTCCGAAGATGGATCGGAACCCCCAGATTGCCATGGGTTTTGGCGTCCTCTCTCGCTTCCAACAGCCCGACATAGGAGGCATTGTCTTTGGGCCGCGACGCGAGATACGTCGTCCCATGTGCAAGATTGATCTGCGCTTCCGGCAGCCCCACGAATTGGACCGCCTGTGCAACGGACATGGCGACAACGAGGGAGAGGGGGTCGGCGTTGCCGATGTCTTCCGACGCGAAAATCACCATCCGCCGGGCGATGAATTTTGGATCTTCCCCCGCCTCCAACATACGGGCTAGCCAGTAGAGCGCCCCGTTCGGATCGGAATCGCGCAGGCTTTTGATGTAGGCGGAAATGATGTTGTAATGCTCTTCGCCCGATGCGTCGTATCGAAGCGCCTGCTTGCCTAACGCTGCTTCCAGCATGGGCCGGTCGATCCGGCGCACGCCATCTGGCCCGGCCGTCGTCTGCATCACCACGAATTCCAACGCTGTAAGCAGCGCTCGCGCATCGCCGTTTCCAAAGCTAATCAACCGTTGTCTCGCCTCCGGCTCGAATTCAACCTTCCATGTTCCCAGGCCGCGCTCCGCATCCATGAGCGCCCGGTCAAGCACCAGACCCAGTGCATCCTCGGAGAGCGGCTTGAGCACAACGACCAGGGAACGGGATAACAGCGGACTGATGACCTCAAACGACGGATTCTCAGTGGTCGCGCCCACAAGGATGACGGTGCCCCGTTCGACATGGGGGAGAAAGGCATCCTGCTGACCCTTGTTGAAACGGTGAATTTCATCGACGAAGAGGATCGTCCGACGCCCGTTGAGCGCCCGACGCTGTTCGGCTGCCTTGATGATCGTGCGTAACTCGGGAATGCCGCTGCTCACGGCCGAGAACGGGACGAATTGCGATGCCGTATGCCGAGCAATGAGATGAGCGAGGGTCGTCTTGCCGGTACCAGGCGGCCCCCAAAAGATGACCGACGAAAGTCGGTCGGCCTCAATGGCCCGCCGCAGAGGCCGATCCGGCCCAGTAATATCGTCCTGCCCGAAAAACTTTGCAAACTCGCATGGCCGCAGCCGTTCTGCTAAGGGCGCGTCATCGGCCTTCTGATTTTCAGGTGGATCGAACAGGTCCGGAACGGGATCGCGATAGGTGGTCATGCGCATCCTCGAGGATGGTGGAGATTCTATACGCCTCCGCACCTTTGACGCAAACCGGTGTCATCGGCTCTTGACGCTGCCACGAGCCAATGTTACGGATGTGGCAAAACACGCGCGCAGCGGAGCACGAGTGAATATCCAGGTCAATGGCATCACCTTGGCTTACGGCGACAGGGGAACCGGGCTTCCCATCGTCTTCCTACACGCCTTTCCCCTCAACCGCACCATGTGGGCGGCGCAGGAAGAATCCCTCTCATCGCAGTTCCGAGTCATCGCGGTCGATCTGCGAGGTCACGGGGAATCAGACGCCCCGCTTTGGAGCTACTCCCTGGACCAAGCAGCCGATGACGTCTGTGGATTACTCGACCATCTGACCATTAGGCAAGCAGTCTTCGTCGGACTGTCGATGGGCGGCTATATCCTGTTCGCCTTCTACCGCAAGCACGCCGACCGTGTGAAGGGCTTGGTCCTTGCGGACACAAGAGCGCAGGCGGACTCGCCGGAAGGGAAAGAGGGACGCTTCCAGATGGCGCAGACTGCGTACAAGAACGGACCGCCGGCCATTGCCGACATCATGATTCCGAAATTGCTGAGCCCTGCGACGATTGGGGCGAGGCCGAAGCTTGTTCAACGAGTGCGCATGATGATCGAAGGCAATCAAGTGAGTGGCATCGCCGGAAATTTAATGGCGATGGCCAAGCGGCCCGATTCCATACCGCTCTTGAAACAGATCAGCTGCCCCACCCACGTAATCGTCGGTGAATTGGACCAGGCCACCCCGCCGTCCGATGCCAAACTCATGGCCGATCAGATTCCAGGTGCTGGCCTGACCGTCATCCCCCAAGCTGCGCATTTGGCAAACCTGGAACAGCCGGAGCTGTTCACGCTCATTGTACGGTCTTTTGCCGGGAAGCTGGCGGAAGAGAAGAACCATTGACAAGACGACGCTACGAGCCTTAGTCCAAATCGCCGCCGCTGGTTTTCCGAATCAGCTTCAGGAATTCCAGTCGGGTTTGCGGCTGGCTGCGGAAGGCGCCTAGCATGGAGCTGGTGACGGCTATCGTGTTCTGTTTCTCCACGCCGCGCATCATCATACAGAGATGCCGCGCTTCGACGACGACTCCCACCCCATTCGCATTCAGTTTGTCCTTCAATGTTTCGGCGACTTGGACCGTCAATCGCTCCTGCACTTGAAGCCGGCGAGCGAAGGTATCGACAATGCGCGGGATCTTGCTCAAGCCCACGACTTTCTTGTTGGGCAGGTACCCGACATGGACCTTGCCGAAGAACGGCAACAGGTGATGTTCGCACATGCTGAAGAAATCGATGTCTTTCACGATGACCATCTCATCATATTCGATCGGAAACAGCGCCCCGTTCAGAAGATGATCGATGTTGCGTTGATAGCCCTGGGTCATAAAGGCAAGCGCCTTTGCAACTCGTTCGGGTGTCTTGAGCAGGCCGTGGCGATTCGGCTTCTCGCCGAGCGCGAGCAGCATCTCAGTCACCAGCGATTGCAAGGCTTTCGAATCAGCCGGCTGCCCGCTTCCACAGACGTCCTCGACCGGCTCCCGACGTTTCTCGATTTTCCCCCGCTTAGCCACGCGCGCCCCCAGTGGGTTGAGCCGATCCTGCATACTCAAAAAAATTGTCCCTGGTTTCGATGACGCCCACCTTTTCAAGCTGTCCGGACGGCAGTTTCGATTCCAACAAATCCCACATCAATTTCACAAGATTCTCTCCGGTCGTGGTACGGTCGGCGAATTCTTTGTCAGAGTTGAGATCCTGATGGTCGAACCGCCTGACGACGGTCTCGTTGACGATTCGATCGAGCTGCGCAAGACTGCGCGCCTCGTCGCTCCCGTCATGCTTGACCGTGACCAGCGCCACATAGTTGTGGCCGTGACCATTCAGGTTGTTGCATTTCCCGAAGATCACCTGATTCTCCTCCGGCGTGAGGTGATCCGTGTGCAGCCTATGGGCGGCGCAAAACCGATAGCGCCTGGTGACATATACTTTGGACATCCGCAACCTGCTAAAGAACGAAGCCAGGATCACTCATTCGTAGAGCAACCCTGGCCTCGTGATGCACACCCCATGGGCAGCGCTTACACAGACATTTCGAGACGCCGCTTAGGAACTAAATGAGCTGCCGCAGCCGCAAGTCGTCTTGGCTTGTGGGTTCTTGATGGAAAACCCAGACCCCTGCACGCTGTCCACGTAATCGACTTCCGCGCCTTGCAACAACGGAGCGCTCTGCGAGTCCATGATGACCTTCACATCGCCCTTTTCGATAACCGTATCGTCCTCGGCCATCTTAGATTCGAAGGCCATCCCGTATTGATAGCCATGACATCCTCCGCCGCGGACATACACTCGCAAGCCGACCACATCTTTTTCCTCGGCCATCAATTCTTTTATCTTTTGTTCCGCCACTTCTGTAATCGTAACCATTGTCTTCCTCCTATTTATCTCATCTCCAGATTCGCAACCCGCGCTCTGGGTTAGCTTAGTGTAACACCTCTCTGTCGAATATCAACACTCTAGGTTTCTGTCGCCTCTTTGCTCGGAACTTCCCACTTGCCCCCCGGAACACGCACAATGACATCGCCCAGCACCTTCGCCTGGCACGCCAATCGATGCTGCGGTTCGCTCAAGGCCTCGCGATCCAGCAGATCTTGCTCATCAAAATCGATCTCGGAGAGCTGGTCCAGTCCTTCCTGAACCTCAACTCGGCACGTGGTACAGGAAGCATTGCCTCCGCAATCGTGATTCAAGGGAAGCCCCAGTGTTCTCGCCGCTTCTAGGAGGGAGGTGTTGACTTCCACCTCTCCGCTTCTTTCTCCGAAATACAGAAACGTCACCTGCGGCATCACGATCTCCTTACGAATGGGCTCCAACGCCGGCTGGTACGGCTCGATGCGGGCACCGCTGCAATCGAATATGGTCTTCATACTCCTGGCGGAACAGCTTCACGCTGCTCTGCACCAAGACCGATGCCCCCGTGACCAGGGTGCAGTAGCCTGTGCCTTTGACGAATCCGCAGAGTTGAAGAAGGCTATCGAGATCCTTTTGGGTTCCCTGACCCTCTTCAATTTTAGCCATCAGCGCGGCCAGGTTGATCGTCCCCATCCTGCAGGGAGGACATTGACCGCAGCTTTCGTTCTTGAAGAAGTCTGAAAACTGGAGCGTCTTGGCGATCATGCAGGTCGCATCATCCACGACGATCACGCCGGCAGAGCCCAAGCCCGTTCCGGCCTTCTTCAATGAATCAAAGTCCATCGGCAGATCAAGCTGATCCGCAGTTACCATGGAAAAGGCCGGACCGCCTGGAAACACCGCTTTGATCTTGCGGCCTCCCGGCACGCCCCCTCCACATTGCTCAATCAAATTCCGTATCGTCACACCCATGGGCATTTCATACACACCGGGCCGATTGACCGCGCCGCTCAACGAAAACATCATCGTACCGGGACATCGTTCCGTACCGACCTGCGTAAACCACGCCGCCCCCTTGTGGAGAATTCGGGGAATGTTGCAGAGCGTCTCGACGTTGTTTACTAAAGTCGGCTTGCCGTAGAGGCCGAAGTCCGTTGGGTAGAACGGCGGCTTCTGCCGCGGCATGGCCGGACGGCCTTGCATCGACTCCAGCATGGCGGTCTCTTCACCTGCGACGTAACTACCGTGGCCTTCAAAGACTTGCAAATCGATGTCCCACCCGCTTCCCAGCACGTTCTTCCCGAGAAAGCCCCGCGCTTTCGCCTGCGCCAGCGCTTTTTTCAGATTCTCCCGTTCTTCATGATACTCATGGTTCACGTAAACGAAGGACGCCTTGGCCTGCACCGTATAAGAGGCAATCAGGCAGCCCTCGATCAATTGATGCGGCAAGGTTTTCAGCAAATAGCGGTCTTTGAATGTGCCCGGTTCGTGTTCGCCCGCATTGCACACAAAGTAGCGCTCTTGAACCCGGTGATTGAGAACCTTGTCCCACTTGACCCCGGTTGGAAATCCCGCGCCGCCTCGTCCACGAAGACCTGACTTCTTCAGCTCATCAACTACTTGCGTCGCCTTCAAATCTTTGACGCACCGTTTCCAGGCTTCATAGCCCCCGACCTTCAGGTAGCCGTCAATTTCCCATGGAGCGCCATCGAGCTTTTGAACAAGGCGTGGTTCTACCGTGATCGACATTGTCCATCCCGCGTGAAAAATCACAACTTTGGAGCTGGTACTATACGGCTCCACGTCCACGTCAGTCAAGGCAACAGGTCTGTAATGGGCCTGAATCTCAAGCGGTTAGGGCTAGGGACCTATCGGACGCTGGGCACAGAGGGCTAAGGAGAACCAACGGGAAAGAGAGCACCCCCCTCACCGGTGGGGTCACCCCACCGGTGAGGAGCGGCTCTACTTGAAGTGACTGCCGGCCCCCATGAAGAACAGCATGGGGATCGAGAGCATGAAATTCACGCGCGAGGCCAACAGGGCAGTCCGCCCCCATTGGGCCATCTCCGGCGGCGCCGGTGTGCCTTGGGCCGCAGCCGTTACCGCCGCAATGATTTTCTTTTGGTTCGGCCAGATGATCCCATGGACATTGCCCATCATAATGATGCCGAGCAATCCACCGATCGCCACGGCCACAGCTCCTGTTCCGCCTCTGTGGTACATGGCACCATACAAGAGAACTCCCGCAATTACCGTCACGGTCGCCCCGTGCCGAAACCAATTCAATGCCATGGGCATCAGCTTGGGGATCACAACATTCTTGGTCGGCCCATCCAAACTCTTCAAGAACGCGGCATTGATCAGGTTGAAGAAATACAAGATCCCGATCCACGTGATACCAGCCAGGAAGTGGATCCATCGAATGATGACCTGGAACCAATCGGCTTCACCCGCGCCTGTGCCGGTCATCCCGAGATATAAACCTATCAACACAGCGGTGAGCGCGAATCCCGCGATCATCGTCTGCGTCGGATTTTCAAGAAATTTCATAGCTCCCTCTCATCAAACGGTTTACGGCCATGCCGTTGTCTGTACTGTAGCCCTTCTCCGAATGTCAAGCACGCTAAGGAGTTTTGGTCCTCAATCCGATGTCTTTGGTTACTCGGGAATAGAAACAATGAATGGTTTGTCCCGCTCATGATCCATGACTATTGACCAGTGACCATCTTACGTCATGAGCCGGTCGACGGCGGCGCAGAGTTCTCGCACGGCGTGCGCCGATGCTTCCAATGCCGCTCGCTCGTCCACGGCCAGATCGTACTCCACGATCTCTTCCACACCGTTGCGTCCGATCCTGACCGGAACCCCCACGATGACGTTCTTTAATCCGTACTCACCTTCACAGAGAACCGAGCAGGGCATGACCCGCTTCTGATTTTTACAAATCGCTTCGACCATATCCACCGCCGAGGCCGACGGAGCATAGAAGGCGCTGCCTGTTTTCAAGAGACCGACGATCTCCGCTCCTCCATTGCGCGTCCGCTGAATAATCGCGTCTAGTTCGCTCTTGGACATCAGGTCTGAGACGGGCTTGCCCTTCACGGTGGTATAGCGTGGAAGCGGCACCATCGTATCACCATGGCCTCCCAATACCATAGCCTGCACGTCAGGCCCCGGCACATTCAATTCAGCCGCGATGAACGAGCGCATTCTGGCGGAATCCAAGATGCCGCCCATGCCGATGATTCTGGACTTAGGCAGCCCGCTGACACGACCGGCCACATGGACCATGGCGTCCAAAGGATTGGTGACCAGAATTAAAATGATGTCCGGGGAGCGAGACACCAATTCGGTCACGACGGATTTCACGATCTTCACATTGGTTGCCAGCAGCTCGTCGCGGCTCATGCCTGGTTTTCTCGGAATGCCGGACGTAATAACCGCGACCGACGAGCCGGCGGTTTCGGCATAGCCGTTGGTGCCGACCACGCGGGTGCTATAGCCGCACACCGGCCCGGCTTGCGAAATATCCAGCGCCTTGCCCTGCGGCATACCCTCGGCGATATCGACCAAGACAACGTCATAGGCGTCTTTCTCGGCCAAGCGCTGTGCTGTCGTTCCCCCGACATTCCCCGCACCCACCACAGTGATTTTTGGACGCCCCATTTCCACTCCTTCCGTCAAACGTCATCGGTCATTCGTCGCTCAAGAACGGAACCAGGATCTCGCATTGACGACTGACGGTTGACTAATGACCCCCCTCATGTTCTGTCCAGCCTGCCACTTTGAAGTTGATCGTGCAGACGAAATTCTCTCCGTCGTAAAAATTCACTTTGATTTTCTTCTTACCGTAGGTCTTGGCCAGAAATGCTTCGGGATTGTCGACCAATTCCTGATAACCGCCCGCCGGATATTCGCCCAAATCATGAAACACCACGATCATGCCTGCTTTCACTTCTTGCAGCACTTTAGCCCGGCAGCGGGGATAGACGTCCCAGAATTTGGCCTCGATCAGTTCCTTGGTCGGCTCCTGACGATCTTCGCCCGACTTCAGCGGCTGCGCGAACTTGGCCAGGCGGCGGACATAGGGGTACTGATGGCCGGTAAATAGCTTGTAGAGCCAGGACGGAACTTCCGGTCTTTCTACTGGATCCGCCATCGAGTCTCCGTACCCCTCGCCTTGCGCGTCAACTACCTGGTCAGCCGGTGATACATGCGCGGCAATCGCGACGGCAGCGATTCCACGCGATCGATCACGGCAAACTGCACGTTGCCATACATGCGGCGCATGTAGACATCGGCCTCACGATCGATGGTCACACAAAATGGATTGATACCTTGCTGCCTGGCTTCCCGAAGCGCCGCCTTGGTGTCCTCCAAGGCATACTCGTCCTTATATTCGCCGTCCAGCGGCCGGCCGTCGCTCACAAGGATCAAGAGACGGTGCATCGTGTCACGCGCCAACAACTTGGCCGAGGCATGACGGATGGCCGCCCCGTCGCGATTCTGCTGACGCGGACCGAGCCCACCCAGACGATGGGCCGTGACGGGTCCCAATCGCTCGTCGAAATCCTTGATCGTGAGAAAGTCGACCGCGGCGCGCCCTTGGCCGGAATAGGCATAGAGACCGTACTGATCGCCCACCGCCTCCAGCGCTTCACAGAGCAGCACGAGACTTTCCTTTTCGACATCGATCACCCGTCGTCCGCTGTCCAGCCGGCGGCTCGTCGATCCGCTGACATCGACCAAGAACGCCACCGCCACGTCGCGCTGCCGCTTCTCACGCTTGACATACACGCGGTCGCCTCCCTCCGAGCCTGCTCGAAGTTCTGCGGCTCTCCGCACGACGGCCTCGATGTCCAGATCATCTCCATCGGCCTGCCCTGCGACTCGGCGGAACGCCGGAGGACGGAGATGCTCGAAGATTCTTCGAAGCGATGTGATCGTACTCCGATGCGTCGCAAGGATCGCGTCCACGAGTTCGTCCGACCCTGCCTCCGCCGGCCGCTCGACCACTAGGCACCAATTCACGCGGTAATCTTGAATCGCATGGTCCCACTCCGGATACCGGACCGCACGGGCATCATGAGCCGTCGATTCCGGCATCGGCTGCGGCTCGACGTCGAGCGCGAGCAATTCTTCGACAACAGACAGCGACTGCCCGCCGACGAGCACCTCCCTACCCATGGATTCCTCTCCGCCACGAACCATTCCCCGATCAGCCCTTGTTCGTTCGTTCGAACTTCCATGCGGACCACCCATCTGGTGCTGTTCCGTCTCCGTCCCATCGATAGGTTCGATCTGCTCCTGATCGCTTGTGATGAACTCAGGATTCATCGCGCCGCGATAGGCCCAATTGGTCACGGGACGGTAGTTGTCGCTCATTAGCTCCGAGGCGGTCGGCCCCACTCCAAGCTCCGCCGACTCCTCAGTTGCCTGGTTCGCTTCGATCATCTCGGCGCGAGGCGCCAAGAGTTCTTCCATCCTGACATAGAGATCATGGGCCAGACGAACGGTCTGCTCTGCCGTCGCCGTGGCCTGGAAAAGAGGCTGGCACATGGCCCACAGGACAGCAACTTCCTCTTGGACGGCATGGGGCACGGCAGAGGCAGCCGGCTCGCCCGTCGAGAGCCGCAACAGACAATCGATGATCAATTCCTTGGCCGTCAGCCCGTGGGCGGGATCGCGCGGGGTGACGGCTTCAGCGGCCAACTGCGCCAACTCACGCTGCAGACCGGGATATTCAGCCTGGAGCAAGAACTCGATGCGCGCGTCTTCCAGAACAATCCACATATCCTGCGCAAGACGCGGGTAGGGATAGAGTTGAAACAATGCTTTCAGCGTCTCCGGCATCGCTTGAGTCGATCGGCTATACCGTTGCCGCACGACTTGGACCAGATCGGCAAGGGACTCCAGCCTGAGCCGATACGTTCCGAATTCCACGTGACCCGCTTCATGTGCCGCCATGACCAGATACAACCGCTCGTTTCCATCAGCCGTCGGATAGCGGCGAAGCATCGCCGGCAATGAAATCGTCCGTCCATCGGCGCTCACCGCCGCGCGGGCCGTCGAGGCTGCCGGCGAATCCGGCAACGCCGTAATGATCACGTCCATTCCACAGAGCCCCTGGACAAAGAGTTTGATCCTGCGCGCGACGCTCCGAAGCGGGACACCGCTCATCGCCTCTTCAACCGACGCGAGCGCTTTCTCTGATTCCACCGCGAAATAGGCCCGTGCGCCTTCCCGACTGTAAGCCAGCACTTCCATTCCGGCCTTAAACCAGTTCTCGAACCGAGAGAGTGCGTGGGGCGCGTCACCGATCAGACCAATCACTTCGGGACAGCGCCGGAGGTAGCTCAATGTCCCCTCTGCATCCTGTTCAGCAAGCAGTGCGCCGTACTGCAACACTTTGACCTGCCACTCCTCTGCAGGCAGCGCGCGCAGCAAGCGAGGCGATTCCGCCAGCCATGTGACGCCGGACTGAGGCGAATGCTCGGCCAGCACGATCCCCAATGACAAGGCCTTCGAACGGACGATAGGACGCTCGATATCTCCCAAAATCATCGGGCTCGTCCGCATGAATTCCATTGCAGGCAAGTAATCTGGCTTACCGAATTCATTCGGCGCCACCAGTGTCATGCCAAACGACAGCCAGCTCCGTACTTCGCCGATTGGAAGCACAGACGCCACTTTGGGAATTTGGCGAATGTATTCGAGTCCGACGACTACGTCGACCGATGTCAGCTCAACGCCGATGTCGAGCCACGGCCGCACATCGCCGAGCGAAGAAACGGACAAAATCTGGGGCGTCACTCGCAGATATTCCAACGTCACGTTGGCGTCCCGATCGGCCATTTCCAACCCGATCTCGAGCACAGCCGTCCGTGCTTCAGGTGGTTCGAGCAGACCGAGAATCAGCGGACTCTCTTTGAAGTATTTGAGTGCGGTGGCGCCGGATGATTCGGCCAGCGCGACTCCCAGGTCGAGCCAGGAGACGACGTGTGCGAGTCCGGCACGCCGATCTAGTTCAGACAGCGCTTCGATCGCCGCATCCGCCGCCTTGGCCGACAGGTCTTCGAGTTCGTCCAGCAAGGCCCGCACTGCCGTCATCGTTTCCGGCTTGTGCACCGCCTGAGTCATTTTTGTCACGAGCGCCTTCGCAGCCTCGGCCCCCAGTTCGGGGGCCAGCCGTTCGATCAACTCGTTGTGCGCTGAAGAACCCGCCATGACTCTTGATCCACCATCAGCCGAAGCGCGCAGGAGTGGATTGTAAAGGAGCGAATTTCCCTTGTAAACTAGCCGCTCGCGGCAGTGTCTGCCCCCAATAAGAGGAGCAACCCGTGGCTGAACCAAAGCAGGAGAGTCTCGAGAAAATCGTGAAGTTCGCGCAGGGTTTCGCCGAGAAAAGCGGAACCGCGATGCATCCCAATCGCGCCGTGACCGAGGCGGTCGTCAAAGGCCTGGCGATGCATATCGATGAACTCGGCAAGCCGCTGTGCCCCTGCAATTTCTACAAGGACAAAGAAGCCGAAGCCAAGTTGCGGCGCTGGATCTGCGCCTGTGACGAAATGCAGGTCTACAAATACTGCCACTGCCTGCTCTTTGTCCGAGAAGACGGGATGCCGATCACCGAATACCTTCCCGAAGGCCACGAAGGGCGCGAGATTTATGGTGTCATCACCGATCCGACGCCTGGGAAAGGGCGCGCACTCAAACACAAAGCAGTCTCTTCGTCGGCCACGGCGGAGGACCCCTCGCAGACACCAACAACATAATCGCCACGCGTCACCATCATCGGCAGCGGTGCTGGTTCGCATGCCGCCTCCTGATCAGAAGGCTGTGGCTTCTGCAAGGGCGGGCCATTGAGCCGATCGCATCCGGTCCGCCGACCCTGCACAAAAAAGACTTGTCCTCCTAATAAGCAGAAGGGCCGAGGCGCCCTCGCCGGGCAGGCCGGCGTCCCGGTGCATCTGAATTCGTGAGCCCCTATACACAACATGCTACTGGTTCGACCACAACGTGCGAGCCACCGACTGCATCTCAAACGACGACGCGGCTCCCACTAAGACGAGCGAGCGGCTGGAATCACCTGGCTGACCGTTGACTTCGAAGTGGGCGAGAAAGCGACCAACCTGGTGGTCACCAACTGCCGGAGCGGACTGTACTGATTCCGGATGGGCCGATCTATCCGACAGGATTCCAGGCTATTTCCTACTCCGTTCATGCTGTAGCGTGACCAGTTCGCCGAGAGATGGCATAATGGAGGCAGATTGTAATGCCTTTG
>Ga0210362_1526710_pt1 | contig 19640 bp, 21 predicted proteins | sample S625metaT_FD_159713 | JGI IMG/M metagenome (GOLD analysis project Ga0210362, IMG submission 159713) | Metatranscriptome of estuarine sediment microbial communities from the Columbia River estuary, Oregon, United States - S.625 (Metagenome... | ecosystem: Environmental > Aquatic > Marine >... | reverse complement strand
GAGCCCCCCCTTGCGACCGGATTTCCTCCGGCACCTGACCCTTTCCGGCCGGGCATTTCGACCACGGCGATGCCGCGGAGGGCCTGTGAAGTCGGTTCTTATCAATGAATAAAATTAATGGATAAAAACGTCCTTTAAAGCGTGATAGCCTTCACATCCGCTACACGGGACAACAAAGGGAGGAGCCGTGTCCAGACTGGTCAATCCGCACGGAAGCGATAGCCTCAAGCCACTGCTTCTCTCAGGAGAAGCTCTAAACGCCGAGCGCACCCGCGCCCAATCCCTGCCCAAGGTCAAAGTCAGCTCCCGGGAGCGGGGCGACCTGATCATGCTCGGAATCGGCGGATTCACGCCCCTCACGGGATTCATGACCCGGGCCGACTGGGAGGGCGTTTGCGATGGCATGCGCATGGCGAACGGCCTGTTCTGGCCCATACCCATCACCCTCTCCACCGATAAGGCAACCGCCGGCGGCATCAAGGAAGGGGCAGATGTGGCACTGGTGGATGCTGAATCGGGCGAGATCATGGCCACCATGAAGGTGACTGAGAAGTACACCATCGACAAGGCCCATGAGTGCATGATGGTGTTCAAGACCACCGACTTGGAGCATCCCGGGGTGAAGATGGTCATGGAGCAGGGCGACGTGAACCTGGCCGGTCCGGTAAAGGTTCTGTCCCAGGGGGAATTCCCCACCAAGTACGCCGGGCTTTACATGACGCCGGCCGAGACGCGGCGCATATTCGCGGACAAGGGATGGACCACGGTGGCGGCGTTCCAGACCCGGAACCCGATGCACCGTTCCCACGAATACCTGGCCAAGGTCGCCATTGAAGTGTGCGACGGGGTCCTGATTCACTCGCTGCTCGGGGCGCTCAAGCCCGGGGACATTCCGGCCGAGGTGCGGACCAAGGCGATTGGGGTCCTCACCGACAACTATTTCATGCCCAACACCGTGGTCCAATCGGGGTATCCCCTGGACATGCGCTATGCCGGTCCGCGGGAGGCGCTGCTCCACGCCCTGTTCCGCCAGAACTACGGCTGCTCCCACCTGATCGTGGGCCGGGACCACGCCGGGGTCGGCAGCTACTACGGTCCGTTTGACGCCCACAAGATCTTCGACGAGATCCCCAAGGACGCTCTCGAGACCCAGGCCCTCAAGATCGACTGGACATTCTGGTGCTACAAGTGCGGCGGCATGGCCTCCGCCCGCACCTGCCCCCACGGCGACAGCGAACGTCTCCTTCTCTCCGGGACCAAGCTGCGCAAGGCGCTGTCGGAGGGCCAGGACGTGCCCGGCGAGTTTTCGCGGCCGGAGGTGCTCGCGGTGCTGCGGGAATATTACGGCGGCCTGGCCGAACATGAGAAAGTTGAAGTCAAGCTCGCGGGGCATTCCGCGAGATAGATTCAGGGTTGGCCGGACCGGAGACGGGGCCGGCCTTTTTTTGTTGTATTGAACGGAGGAAGCGAGCAATGCCAACTTTTGTGCGCACCGACAAGTGCGATGGCTGCAAGGGTCAGGACAAGACCGCTTGCATGTATATCTGCCCCCACGACCTGATGAAGCTCGACAAGGACGGCTCGGAAACCGGCCACCCCATGAAGGCCTTCAACCAGGAGCCGGAGCAGTGCTGGGAGTGCTACTCCTGCGTCAAGATCTGCCCCCAGCAGGCCATCGAATGCCGCCACTACGCCGACGTGGTGCCGATGGGCGCCTCGGTGCAACCGCTGCGCGGCACCGATTCCATCATGTGGACCATCAAGTTCCGCAACGGCACCATGAAGCGCTTCAAGTTCCCGATCCGCACCACGCCCGAGGGCTCGGCGGACCCCTATGGCGGCAAGCCTGACGCGGCCGCGGCCGAGATCAGCGACGACAAGGTCCTGTTCACCAAGGATCTCCACAAGTGCGACATGAGCCAGTTCGTCGCCGGCTAACCACACCGATTCGAGCAAAGGGAGCAAGCAATGGCTGAGTACGGATTCGGGAATCCCGAAATCATCACGGAAGAGGTGGACATCCTCATCATCGGCGGCGGAATGGCCGCCTGCGGCACCGCCTTCGAGATCGGAAAGTGGACCAAGGCGATGGGCGCCAACCTCAAGGTCAAGCTGGTGGACAAGGCCGCTCTGTCGCGCTCGGGCGCGGTGGCTCAGGGGCTGTCCGCCATCAACACCTACTGCGGCGAGAACGACCCCGCCGACTATGTCCGTTACGTGCGCAACGACCTCATGGGCATCGTGCGCGAGGACCTCATCTACGACGTGGGCCGCCACGTGGACGACTCGGTGCACAATTTCGAAGACTGGGGCCTGCCCATCTGGAAACAGCCCGGCGACGAAGACAAGAGCCTGCGCCAGGGCGGCAAGCCGGTGCGCTCCGGCAAGTGGCAGATCATGATCAACGGGGAGTCCTACAAGTGGATCGTCGCGGAAGCGGCCAAGAAGGCGCTGGGGATGGATAACATCCAGGAGCGCATATTCGTGGTGCGCCTGGTCAACGACAAGAACGATCCCAGCCGCGTGGCAGGCGCCGCCGGGTTCTCGGTGCGCGAGCACAAGCTCTACATCTACAAGTTCAAGGCTTGCCTGCTGGTGTGCGGCGGCGCGGTGAACGTGTTCCGCCCCCGCTCCGTAGGCGAAGGTACGGGGCGCGCCTGGTACCCGGTGTGGAACGCGGGCTCCACCTACTCCATGGCGGCCGAGGCCGGCGCCGAGTTGACGATGATGGAAAACCGTTTCGTCCCGGCCCGCTTCAAGGACGGCTACGGCCCTGTCGGCGCCTGGTTCCTGCTGTTCAAGGCCAAGGTGATGAACGGCATGGGCGAGGATTACTTCACCAATAACCAGCATCTCATCAAGGACGAGCAGCGCTTCGGCAAATACGGCCTGGGCATCCCCGGCACCTGCCTGCGCAACCACATCATGCTCGAGGAGATGATCGCCGGCCGCGGTCCCATCTTCATGGACACCCCGACCGCGATGCAGAAGCTCGCCGAGAAGATGACGCCGAAGGAGATCAAGCACCTGGAGGCGGAGGCCTGGGAGGACTTCCTGGACATGACCATCGGCCAGTGCGGGATCTGGGCGGGCGAGAACATCGAGCCGGAAAAGACCCCCTCCGAGATCATGCCGACCGAGCCGTACCTGCTGGGCTCCCACTCCGGCTGCGCCGGGATCTGGGTCTCCGGCCCCACGGACCTGCCGGGAGTGCCCAAGGAGTGGAGCTGGGGCTACCGCTCCATGACCACGGTCAAGGGCCTGTTCACTGCCGGCGACGGCGTGGGCGCCTCCGGACACAAGTTCTCGTCGGGCTCGTTCACCGAGGGCCGAATTTGCGCCAAGTCCATGGTCAAGTTCGCGCTCGACAACAAGGACTGGAAGCCGGAGCTGGAGCGCACCGTGGAGGAGCTGGCCGAGGAAATCTACCGGCCAGTGAAGAACTTCATCGAGCACAAGGACTACTCCACCGCCATCGACGTCAACCCTCACTACATCACGCCCAAGATGCTGCAGTTCCGCCTGCAGAAGATCATGGACGAGTACGTGGCCGGGGTCGCGACCTACTACCGCACCAACGCCAAGATGCTGGAGTACGCCGAGAAGAAGCTGGAGATGCTCAAGGAAGACTCCCTCAAGATGCGCGCCAAGGACCTGCACGAGCTGCTGCGCGCGTGGGAGAACTATCACCGCATCATGGCAGCGGAAGCGCACATGAAGCACATCCAGTTCCGCCAGGAAACCCGCTATCCGGGCTTCTACTACCGGATGGACTACAACTTCATCGACGACGAAAACTGGAAGTGCTTCACCAACTCCACGTACGACCGGAAGACCAAGCAGTGGACCCTGAAGAAGGTGCCGTACGTGCAGATCATCAAATAACAAGAACGGCATTCCTCCGTAAGTAGTGCGCTGGAAAGGGGTCGGGTATCATTGCCCGACCCCTTTTTGTTTTTATTGCCGGCCCACGGGCCCGCCCGGCCGGCTCCATCACCTCTGCCAGAGCCAGATCATGAATCAGCCACGCAATGACCCTCCCCCGGCCGGGGAATCTGTGCACGACCCACGGCCCGAAAGCCCGCTTCAGCCGGTGCAACTGGGGCTAGACGACGCCTTCCGCTTCCGCTGCCACAGGGGCATAGCCTGCTTCAACAAGTGCTGCGAGAACATCGACATCATGCTGACGCCGTTTGACCTGCTGCGGCTCAAGCGGCGCTTCGGGCTCACTTCCCGGGAATTCATGGACCAGTACACCCGGGACTACCAGATGGACGCCCACGGAATGCCGGGGCTCAAGCTCAAGACCCAGGAGGGCTCCACCGCGTGTGTTTTCCTCACGCCGGAAGGCTGCGGAGTCTACCCGGACCGGCCCAGTGCCTGCCGCTACTACGCCCTGGGGCAACTCTCCATGCGCAAGGCGGGGTTCGCCAATGCGGAAGATTCCTATTTCGTGATCAGGGAGCCCCACTGCCTAGGGCACCTAGAGGACAAGGTGCAGACGGTCCGCGAGTACCGCCGGGAGCAGGGGCTCGAGGAGTACGACAGGGAGAACGAGGAGTGGCGCCGCATCGTGCTCAAGAAACGCTCGGCCGGCCCCGCCATCGGGAAGCCCACCCCCCGCAGCTTCGAGCTGTTCTTCCTGGCGAGCTACGACATCGAGGGCTTCCGGCGGTTCGTCAGCAGCCCCGGCTTTGAGGAACTGTTCGAGCTGGAGTCGGATTTCAGGCAGGCGCTGATGGAGGACGATCTCAAGCTCATGCACTTCGGCTTCCGCTTCCTCAAGCAGGTGCTGTTTGGCGAGGTCACCATTCCCCTCAAAACGGGGGCGGCGAAGGAGCGGCTCGCCCGCTACAAGGAAAGGATCGAAGCCATGGAGAACGAGGCCGCCGCACGGAAGTCCGAGGACCAGGACCGCATGTACGACAGTCTCAAGGACGACTGACCCGCTCCCGCTTCCCATGGACATCAGCAGCACGGAAGTCGCCCTGATCAAGGCCGAGCCGTATTACGAGCCGGTGGCCGACGAGATCGAGCTTTTCGAGGCCGCTTACCACGGCCGGCTGCCGGTCCTGCTCAAGGGTCCCACGGGCTGCGGCAAGACCCGCTTCATGGAGCACATGGCCTGGCGGCTGAAGCGCCCCCTGGTCACCGTCTCCTGCCACGACGACCTCACCGCCTCGGACCTGGTGGGTCGCTACCTGGTGACGGCCAACGAAACGGTTTGGGTGGACGGCCCCCTGGCCCGGTCGGTGCGGGCCGGCGCCATCTGCTATCTGGACGAGATCGTGGAAGCGCGCAAGGACACCATCGTGGTGATCCACCCCCTGGCCGACGACCGGCGGTTTCTGCCCATGGAAAAGCGGGGAGAGCTGCTGCAGGCGCCCCCGGAATTCATGCTGGCCATGTCCTACAATCCCGGCTACCAGAGCGTGCTCAAGGACCTGAAGCAGAGCACCCGCCAGCGCTTCGTCGCCATCGAGTTCGACTATCCCGGGCCGGAGCTGGAGCAGAAGATCATCGAGCACGAGTCCGGCCTGGACCCGCGCCTTGCCGCCAAGCTGGTGCGCCTTGCCGAAATGACCCGCAATCTCAAGGGCAGCGGCCTGGACGAGGGGGCCAGCACCCGGCTACTGGTCCATGCGGGCAAGCTCATGGCCCGGGGCGTGGCACCCCGCTCCGCCTGCCAGGGCGCCATTGCCCAGGCCCTCACCGACGAGCGCGAGATGCTCGGGGCGGTCAACGAACTGGTTCATGCCGTCTTCTGACGAGCCCCCCCTCAGTCCCGGCGAACTGGAGGATCTCCTGGAGGAGATGCTGGACCCGGTTCTCTCCTCCCGGCGGACCGCGGCACCCTTGGCCAAGGCCCTGGCTCCCCTCCCCGCGAGCCACCAATACTTCGTGCTGCATTGGGCGGCGGCGGTGGCAGCCAGCAGCACGGAACTCGCGTACCAGTTGGTGGCCCTCGCACCGCAAGCACTGGCCCTGCTGGACCTGGAAGGCATGGAGGCCTGGCTGGTCCGCGCCATGGACGTCTACGATCGCGAGGGGCTCTATCCCGCCAGCGCGACCCTCAAGGATCTCCGGGGATTCAATCGCTCCCTGCGCGACACCCGCAGCGGCGCCGCCTTCGAAGACGTGGCCAACTTCCTTGGACTGTTCCTGCGAGGCCTTTCCGGCCGCAGGCTCGATCTGCAGCCGGCGGCCGCCGCTTTCACCGACACCGCCACCGTTTACCTGCCCGAGCGGATCACGTTCTTTCCCTCCCGGAAGGCAAACAGTGCTCTTTACAAGAGCATGGCCGCTCACCTTTGGGCCCAGACCCGGTTTGGCACGTTCAACGTGGACCTGGAAGCCGGCATCGCCGGCTGCGGCGAGCGGGAAACCGCCCTGGCCAATCTCGCCACTCTGGAAGCTGTCCGGCTGGGGGGGCGCCTGGCTGAATCCCTGCCCGGCCTCGCCGCCGAGATGCGCGCCTTGCGCCCGGAGCCGTTGCCGCCCAAGGCCGCGGCCCTGGAGCCGGTGCTGGAAAATCCTGAAGCCACCGTCCATGACAGCCTGGCAGCCCTGCGCAGCCTGGGAACCGGGGTGCTCCTGCCGCAGTGGCCCTATGTCGGCATTCTGAGCCCCCACGACGCCGCCAGGGTCCGGGCCGCCCGCATGGAGAGCGAGAAGTACACCTTGCGCGCCGAGCTCTCAAAGCTGGCGCAGGAGTCGCGGAACAAGCCCTCCGCGAGCCCCGGGGCGCGATTCCGCTTGGAAAAGGATTCAGAAAAGGGCCAGGAATTCACCCTGCTGCTGGACGGGCGGCCGGTGGCGCCGCCCGACGGCGTGACGCAACTCCTGCGCTCCATCGTGCTGGACCTGGGCGAGATACCTCCGGAGTATCTGGCGGCCGCCGGGGATGGTGTATACGACGATGCCGCCAGCGGCGCGGAAAATGACGCCAGCGCGGCCCACGGGGGTGCCGACGCCCAGCTCTACGACGAATGGGATTACCGCCGGGGCCACTACCGGAAGGCGTGGTGTGTGCTCCAGGAGCGGCAGGTCCACTTCGGCGACGCCGGTTTCGTGACCGCGACCCTGGCCAAGTACGCCCCTCAAGTGCGCCAGCTGCGCCGCCGCTTCGAGGCCCTGCGCGGCGAGGACAAGGTGCTGCGGCGGGAGCTGTTCGGGGACGACGTGGACCTGGACGCCCTGATCGAGGCCCACGCCGACCTGCGCGCCGGCCACGCCCTCGGCGAGCGCCTGTTCCTGCGCCGGGACCGTGTGGACCGGAACATGGCGGTGATGTTCATGGTGGACATGAGCGGCTCCACCAAGGGCTGGATCAACGACGCCGAAAGGGAAGCCCTGGTGATGCTTTGCGAGGCGCTGGAGACCTTGGGCGACCGCTACGCGATCTTCGGATTCTCAGGCATCACCCGAAAGCGCTGCGAGATCTACCCGGTCAAGCGCTTCGAAGAGCCCTACTCGGAGGAGGTGAAACGGCGCATCGCCGGCATCCAGCCCCTGGACTTCACCCGCATGGGCGTGGCGATTCGACACCTGACTCGGCTGCTGTCCGGCGTGGAGGCGCGCACCCGCCTCCTGGTCACCCTCTCCGACGGCAAGCCCGACGACCACTACGACGGCTACCGCGGCGAGTATGGGATCGAGGACACCCGCCAGGCCCTGATCGAGGCCAAGCGCCAGGGCATACACCCCTTCTGCATCACCATTGACCGGGAAGCCCGGGACTACCTGCCCCACATGTACGGCGCCGTAAACTGGGCCTTGGTGGACGACGTGGCCCGGCTGCCCCTCAAGGTGGCCGACATCTACCGCCGGCTCACCACCTAGGACGGCGCGGCGCAAGTTTCATAGGAGCCAGGCATGCTTCCGGGAAGGGGCTACAACGAAATCAGCGTCGGCGACCGCTTCGAGTCCGCCATGACCGTGACCGAAACCCATCTGGTGCTCGGCGCCGGCCTCATCGGCGACTTCAACCCGGTTCATGTCAACCAGCAGTTCGCCCAGGAGTCGCGCTTCGGCACCCGCATCCTGCACGGCGTCATCACCAGCGCCATCATCGGCGGACCCATGGGCATGGTGTTCCACGGCACCGCCATCGCCTACCTGGAGCACAACTGCCGGTTCCTGGCGCCGGTGCGGGCCGGCGACACCCTGAATACCACCTGGACCCTGGTGGAGAAAATCGACAAGCCGGCCCACGGCGGCGGCGTGGCCGTGATGGAGGCGAAGTGCGTGAACCAGGAGGGAACCCTGGTGGCCGAGGCCAGCGGCAAGATGCTGCTCAGGTCCGTGGAGCGGCCCTGAGCTCCGATACCGCCGCGTCAATCAGGCGCCGCGCGATGCTCAGGCGATGGGGCAGTTCCGGCAGCCGGTCCGGCGCATACCATCCCGCGTCCTCGATCTCGGGGTCGTCGAGGCGGATTTCTCCGCCGGCGTGATCGGCGACAAACGCGATCATCAGGGAATGGGGAAACGGCCAGGACTGGCTCGCGAAATAGCGCAGGTTGGCAATCTCCAGACTGACTTCCTCCCGGATTTCCCGCGCCGCCGTTTCCTCCAGGGTCTCTCCCGGCTCCACGAACCCCGCCAAGGCGCTGTACATCCCCTTGGGAAAGCGCGGCGACCGGGCCAGCAGCAGGTCCCGGCCGCGGCGGATCAGGATCATCACCACCGGCGATAGCCTGGGATAGAAGATCTCGCCGCAGGCCGGGCATTCCCGGGCCCGCTCCCCGGGCCTGGGCCGGGTCTCCGTACCGCAGGCGCCGCAATAACGGTGGCAGCGGTCCCATTCCTTCACCTGGAAAGCCCGGGCCGCTACGCGGAAGAACTCCTCGTCAACCCGGGGAAACAGCCGCCGCAGTCCCTCGAAAGCCCACCCTTCGGGCGCGGCCTGCTCCTTCGCCACCTCGCCCGCGAAGCATGGCACCCCGCGGAAGGTCCCGAGAAAACTCTGGCGCAGGAGCGGAACGCCCAGATCCGGGAGCGGCCCCTGGGGAACGCGGACAGGGCCTTCTCCGCCGACCTCCACCAGCAGCCGCCCTTCCTGGAACACGTACCAGCGCCCCGTCAGGGCGGCCTCCGCCGGGGGCTCGACCCCGGGCACAAAATCCGGATCTGCCAGCGGCATCCCTCAGACTCTTCCGGCGGCCCGCAGCCGCTCCTCTTCCCGCTGACGCAGCACCCGGCGCTGGACCTTGCCTGTCGTGGTCATGGGCAATGCCTCGATGAACTCGATTTCCTTGGGGTATTCGTAGGGGGCGAGCCGGCCCCGCACATGGGCCTGGATTTCGGCCTCCAGTCCCGCCGAGGGCGCAAATCCCGCCGCCAGCACGATGAACGCCTTGACCACTGCGCCCCGCTCCGGATCCGGCTTGCCAATCACCGCGGCATTGGCCACGGAAGGGTGCTTGAGCAGGCAGTTCTCAATCTCCGCCGGGCCGATGCGGTAGCCGGCGCTCTTGAACACGTCATCGGCCCGGCCCATGTACCAGAGGTAGCCTTCGTCATCCATCTTTGCCAAATCGCCGGTGCGGCACCAGTCGCCGGTGTATTTGTTCCGGGTGGCCTCCGGCGCCTTCCAGTACTCGATGAAGAAGACCGGATCGCCGGCCCGGTGCACGGCGATCTCCCCGATCTCGCCCCGGGGCACCTCGCAGCCCCGGTCGTCGATGACCGCCACCCGGTGCCCCGGGTAGGGCCTGCCCATGGCGCCCGGCTTCGCGGGCCAGATCGCCGCCGAGTTTCCAACCACGTAGTTCATCTCCGTCTGCCCGAACATCTCGTTGACGGTGATGCCCAGGGTGTCCCGCGCCCAGTTGAACACGGTTTCCCCCAGGGGCTCCCCCGCGCTCATGATGCTGCGCAACTGCAGATCGTAGCTTCGCCGAGGCTCCGGCACGGCCTTCATCATGAGCTTGAGCGCGGTGGGAAACAGGAAGGTGTTGCGAACCCCGTACTTCTCCATCAGCCACAGGGCCTTCTCGGGATCAAACCTGCCTCGGTAGCCCAGGATCGGGTAGCCGTAATTCAGGGTGGGGAGAAGCGCGTCCATCAGGCCGCCCGTCCAGGCCCAGTCGGCGGGCGACCAGAACATGTCGCCCCTCCGGGGAAAAATGTCGTGGGAAAAACTGAAGCCCGGCAGGTTGCCGAGGAGGACCTGCTGGGGCATGAGGGCCCCCTTGGCGGGACCGGTGGTGCCGCTGGTGTAGATGAGCAGCGCCGGGTCGCCAGCGGCGGTATCCACCCGGGAAAAATGCGGGCTTGCCTTTTCCAGCAGAGCCGCCCAGCCGGTGAGGCCCGTTTCCCGGGCGCCGCCCACGCCGATGACCTGCCTCAGGTCCGGCAGCCGTTCCCGGATGGGGAGCAGGTTCGGCAGGGAGGCCTCGTCCACCAGCGCCACCTTGGCCTCGCTGTTCTGCAGCCGGTACTCCAGGGCGTCGGGCCCGAACAGGATGGACAGCGGCATGGCCACCGCCCCCATCTGGTAGCAAGCGACATGGGCGATGACGGTCTCGGGACGCTGCGGGAGGACGATGGCCACCCGGTCGCCCCTGGCCACGCCGAGGGCCGCGAGGGCGTTGGAAAGGCGGTTCGCCTGGCGTTGCAGGTCCCAGAAGGTCCAGGCGCTGGCATTTCCCTGGTCATCCTCGTAGTAGAGGGCGAAGCGGTAACGGTCCAGGGCGTGGCGCCCGCAGACTTCCCAGGCAATGTTGTAGCGGGCGGGCACCGCCCAGCGGAAAGAGGAGACTGCGTCCTGGTAGCTCTCCGGTTTGTCCATCACCGTCCTCTTGGTCGGCGGCGAGTCGACGATTGGCGGAGCCTAGCGCGGAAGACGGGCCGTGAGAAGCGGCCTCCTCAGGGCTCGGCCTGCGGGTCCACCAGGCTGCCGAGATCCTCCAAGGGCGGCAATTCCTCCAGGGAGCGGAGCCCGAGGTCGTCCAGGAACTGGCGCGTGGTAGCGAACAGCTCGGGCCGCCCGGGAACCTCCCGGTGTCCCACCACCTCGATCCAGCCGCGCCCCTCCAGGGTCTTGATGATCTGGCTGGAGACCGTCACCCCGCGGATGTCCTCGATGTCGCCCCGGCTCACCGGCTGGCGGTAGGAGACTATGGCCAGGGTTTCCATGACCGCCCGGGAGTAGCGGGGAGGCTTCTGGGGATTCATTCGATCGAGGAACATCTGCAGCTCGGGCTTGGCCTGGAAACGCCAGCCGCTGGCCACGCTGACCAGTTCCACACCTTTTCCGGACCAGTCCTCCCGCAGTTCTTCCAGCAGCTTGCGCAGGGGCTCCGCGCCCAGTTCGTCTGCGAACAGCCGCTTCAGCTCCGACACCGGCAGCGGCTCCTGGGCGGTGAGAAGTGCCGTCTCCAGCACCTGCTTGGCCTTCGCCAGGTCAACTGGCGGGGGTGAGGAAATTGCTTGATCGGACATAGATCGTCCCGAAGGTTTCGGTTTGGGTCACGGTAATGAGGTTTTCCTTGGCCAGCTCCAGCACCGCCAGCAGCGTCACCACCAGGACGGGAATGCCGGCCTCGGGCTGGAACAGCTCGCCGAACTCCACGAATTCCCGCTCTCCGAGACGCCGCAGGATGCGCGTCATGTGCTCGCGCACCGACAGCTGCTCCCGGGTCACGCGGTGGTGGCGCATGATCCTGGCCCGGGCCACCAGTGCAAGCCAGGCATGGCGCAGGTCGTCTGGATTGACGTCGGGCAGACGCTGCACCGCCGCCTGCTCCACATGAACGCGCACCAGGGCGAAGTCGCGCTCGGCCTGGGGCAGGCGGTCCAGGTTGTAGGCAGCCAGCTTCATGCGCTCGTATTCCAGCAGCCGCCGCACCAGTTCCGCCCGCGGATCGTCTTCCACCTGGATCGCCGCCGGCGGCCGCGGCAACAGCATCCGGGACTTGATCTCGATGAGCAGCGCCGCCATCAGCAGGTATTCCGCCGCCAATTCCAGCCGTGTCGCCCGCATCATCTCCACGTACACCAGGTACTGGCGGGTGATGTCCACCATGGGAATGTCGAGGACATCCACGTTCTGCTTGCGGATCAGGTAAAGGAGCAGATCCAGGGGCCCCTCGAAAGTATCGAGGAAAACCTCCAGGGCATCCGGCGGGATGTAGAGGTCGTTGGGCAGCTCCAGCACCGGTTCGCCATAAAGGCGGGCGACGTGTGCCGGGGCAATTTGCTCCTGGGCGGGGGCGTTTTCGCTCATGGCCTTGCGAGCCGCTGCGGACCCCGCATCAGACGTAATTGAGGCCCATGGCCTGCTTCACGTCCCGCAGGGTTTCCTGAGCCAGCTCCCTCGCCTTTTCGCATCCATCGGCGATGATGTTGCGCACCAGGGTCGGCTCCTCCTCGAACATGCGGGCGCGCTCCCGCATGGGTTCCTGCTCCGCCAGCACCGCTTCGATCACCGGCTGCTTGCATTCGAGGCAGCCGATGCCCGCGCTCTTGCAGCCTGCGGTGACCCAATCCCGGATCTTCTCGTCCGAGTAGACGAGGTGGAACTGCCAGACGGGGCACTTTTCCGGGTCCCCCGCATCGGTCCGCCGCACCCGGGCCGGATCCGTGGGCATGGTGCGGACCTTGCGCGTGATGCTCTCAGCGTCTTCCCGAAGCCCGATGGTGTTGTTGTAGGACTTGGACATCTTCTGGCCGTCGAGTCCGGGCATGCGCGAGGCGGATGTCAGCAGGGCCTCCGGCTCCGAGAGAATCATTTTGCCGCCGCCCTCCAGGTACCCGTACAGGCGCTCCTCGTCGCCTAGGGACAGGTTCTGCTGCTCCTGCAGCAGCGCTTTCGCCGACGCCAGTGCCTCGCTGTCCCCCTGCTCCTGGTAGCGCGTTCGCAGCTCGCGGTAAAGCTTCGCCTTCTTGGATCCCAGCTTTTTTACCGCCAGCTGCGCCTTTTCCTCGAAACCCGGCTCCCTGCCGTAGAGGTGATTGAAGCGGCGGGCAATTTCCCGGGTGAATTCGATGTGCGGCACCTGGTCCTCCCCCACCGGCACCTTGGTGGCGCGGTAGATCAGGATGTCCGCCCCCTGCAGCAGCGGATAGCCGAGAAAGCCGTAGGTAGACAGGTCCTTCTCGGTGAGCTTCTCCTGCTGATCCTTGTAGGTGGGAACCCGCTCCAGCCACCCCAAGGGGGTGATCATGGACAGCAGCAGGTGCAACTCGGCGTGCTCGGGGACCTCCGACTGGATGAACAGGGTCGCCCGCGCCGGGTCCACGCCGGCCGCAAGCCAGTCGATCACCATGTCCCACACGTGCTGCTCGATCACCTGCGGCTCGTCGTAATGCGTTGTGAGGGCATGCCAGTCGGCCACGAAAAAGTAGCATTCATACTCATGCTGGAGCCGCACCCAGTTCCGCAGGACGCCGTGGTAATGGCCGAGGTGCAATCGCCCCGTGGGCCGCATGCCGGAGAGGATGCGTTCTATGAACATGGGCTCAGAATCCGAAAATGAAGTAGACCAGCCGCTCGCCGAATTCCACGAAGGGCCAAAGGATTCGTCCCAGGAGGCCGGTCACCAGCAGGGCCAGCAGTATCGTGAAGCCATAGGGCTCGATCATGGAAAACCGGTACGCTGCATGGGCGGGCAGCAGGCTGACGGCGATGCGCCCTCCGTCCAGGGGCGGGATCGGCAGCAGGTTGAGGACCATGAGCACGATGTTGATCTGCACCCCGGCCTGGCCCATCAGGGACAAGGGCACTGCCATGGCTTCGGGAAGGGCCATCGCCAGGCGGATCATCAGGGCCCAGAAGAACGCCATGGCAAGGTTGGCGCCCGGCCCCGCGGCCGCCACCCACAGCATGTCGCGCTTCGGCCGGCGCAGGTTGCCGAAATTGACCGGGACCGGCTTGGCCCAGCCGAAAAGAAAACCCGCGCCTCCCAGCAGCTTGCTGATCAGCAGCAGGCCCAGCGGCACGGCGATGGTGCCCACGGGATCGATGTGCCGCAGGGGATTCAGGCTAACCCGTCCCAGGGCATAGGCGGTATTGTCCCCGAAATGCCGGGCGACGTACCCGTGGGCGGCCTCGTGGAGGGTAATGGCGAAGATGACAGGCAGCGCATAAACGGCGACTGCCTGGATGAAGGACTCCATGGCCGCAAATTCTATCAGAACCCGCCCGCCTGCCCGGCGCGCGTCAGGCCGCCAGTCCGAGGCGCCCGAGGTCCCCCTTGCCCTTGCGGACAACCACCGGGGTTTCCCCGGTGATGTCCACCACCGTCGTCGCCTCGAGACCGCAGGATCCGGCGTCGATGATGACGTCGACCCGGCGCTCGAGCCGCTCCCGGATGTCGAACGCATCATTGAGGGGATACTCGTCCCCCGGCAGCTGCAGGGTGGAACTCAGGATGGGCTCCCCCAGCTCCGCCAGCAATGCCAACGCCACGGGATGGTCCGGGATGCGCACCCCGATGGTCCGGCGCTTGGGATGCTGCAGGCGCCGCGGCACCTCCTTGGTGGCCTCGAGAATAAAGGTGTAGCTTCCGGGAAACGCGATTCGCAGCAGACGGAACTGCCGGTTATCGACTCGCGCGTAGCGGGCAATCTCCGCCAGATCCCTGCATACCAGGGTGAGGTGGTGCTTCTCGTCCACACCGCGAATGTTCCGGATGCGCTCCATGGCCTCCTTGTCCCCGATGGCGCAGCCGAAGGCGTAACAGGAGTCGGTGGGATAGACCATCACGCCGCCGCCACGCAGGATTTCCGCGGCCTGCCGGACCAGCCGCGCCTGAGGATCCTGGGCGTGGATCGCGAAGAACTGGGCCATCGCCGCTACTGCAGCAAGTCGGGCCAGTGACGCGCCCATACGGTGGCGCATCCGGAGGGCAGATCGGGAAGCCGTCCCACGTCCACGAAGCTCTCCTCCGGCCCGTGGAAATCGGAACCCGCGGACACCAGCAGCCCGAATTCCCGGGCCCGGGCCGCGAACTCGTGGAACTGGGCCTGGGTGTGGTTGCCGGTGACCACTTCGATCCCCGATCCACCCAGATCCCGGAACTCTCCGAGCAGGCTCCCCATGGCGTTCTTGCCGATGCCATAGCGGCCGGGATGGGCGAGGACCGCAATGCCGCCGGCAGCCCGGATCCAGGCCACCGCGGAGTCGAGTTCCGCCCAGCGGTGGCTGACGTACCCCGGTTTGCCCTTGGCCAGAAACCGGTTGAACACTCGCTTCACGTCCCGGGCGTGCCCCTGCTCCACGAGAAAGCGCGCAAAATGGGTACGCGACACGAGGCGGGGATTCCCGGCATGGCGCAGGGCCCCTTCCAGGCTGGACGCGATGCCGGCCCGGGCCAGGGACTCGGCCATGCGCCGGGCCCGCTCCGCGCGTCCGGACCTCACCGCCTCGAGGCCGGCCAGCAGCAGCGCATGCGCCGGATCGATTCCCAGACCGACCACATGAATAGTATGATTTCGCCAGGTGACCGAAATTTCGACTCCCGGAATCAGCGTGACGCCGAGGCGCCGGGCGGCGACGCTGGCCTCCGCAATCCCGCCCACATCGTCATGATCCGTCAGCGCCAGCCCCCGCACGCCGTTCTCGGCGGCACGCGCGACAAGGTCCGCGGGGCTGAGGAGCCCGTCCGAGACGGTGGAATGGCTGTGCAGGTCCAGGGGCAGCATGGCCGCTTGTATCCGAGAGAGCGCGCATCATAGCAAATCCCCGCGCCTACTGAACGAAGTCCGGGCCCGATAAACCACCCCATGGCGCCGTCCCCCGACCAATATTTCGAGCATGACGCGGACATCGGCATCATCGGGCGCGGCGATACCCTGGAGCGCTGCTTCGAATCGGCGGCCGCCGCCACGTTCGCCATCATGGCCGATCCCGCCGCCATCGAGCCAAACCAGGAGGTGCGGGTCGAATTCCAGGAGCAGGACCCGGAATTCGCGCTGGTGACGTGGATCAACGGCCTTCTCGCGGCGGCACGGGAGCGCGGACTCGCCCTCGGCTCGTTCCGGCTGCAACGGCGCGGCGATCAATGGAGCGGCGCCGCATGGGGTATGCCCTGGAAGCGGGGCCAGGATCGCGGTACGGAGGTGAAGGGCGCGACGCTGACCATGCTGTCCGTCGGGCAGCGCGAGGGTGTCTGGGAAGCGCGATGCATCGTTGACGTGTGAGGAATGGATGGAAATTTCCCGACTCAGGCAGTTGAGCCCGATTTCCTGGACGCTTCCCATGGGCGAGGGCGAAAGGCGGGCTCCCGTCGTGCTCTACGGCAGCCGCGAGCTCCTGGAGACCATGGACAACAAGGTGCTGGAGCAGATTGCCAACGTGGCGGAACTGCCGGGGCTCGTCGGTTCCGCCATGACCATGCCGGATGCCCATTGGGGCTACGGGTTTCCCATCGGCGGTGTGGCGGCCTTCGACGCGGACGCCGGGGGAATCATCTCGGCGGGCGGAGTGGGATTCGACATTTCCTGCGGCATCCGCTGCCTGCGCACCGACCTAGTACTCCCCGACCTGGCGCCAAGCATGGAGCGATTGGCCGAGGCACTCTTCCGCAGCATTCCGGCAGGCGTGGGAGAAGAAGGCGAGATAAGGCTCTCGCCGAAGGAATTGGACGTGGTCCTGCGCGAGGGCGCCGCTTGGGCCGTTCGCCAGGGATACGGTTCCGAGGCCGATCTGGAATTCGTGGAGGAGCGCGGCCGCGTGAAGGGCGCCGATCCTTCCTGCGTCTCGGATCTCGCCAAGAAGCGGCAGCGGGGCGAGATGGGCACCCTGGGTTCCGGGAATCACTATCTCGAGGTGCAGGTGGTGGAACGCATCCACGACGAGGACGCGGCCCGGGCCTTCGGCCTGAGGGAGGGCCAGATCGTGGTTTCCATTCACTGCGGCTCCCGGGGCCTGGGGCACCAGGTCGGCACCGACTACCTGGTAAAGCTGGCCAAGGCCGCCGGACGGCTGGGCATCCGGCTCCCGGACCGGGAACTCGCCTGCGCCCCCATTCTGTCCCCCGAAGGCCAGCAATACCTGGGCGCCATGAATTCCGCCATCAACTGCGCCCTGGCCAACCGGCAGATCCTCACCCACCTCACGCGGGAGGTATTCGCGGAAATCGTGCCCGAGGCGCGGGTGGAAACGCTGTTCGACGTTTCCCATAACACCTGCAAGCTGGAAAAACACCGGGTCGAAGGCCGGGAACGCGAGCTTTACATTCACCGCAAGGGCGCCACCCGGGCTTTCGGCCCCGGGCATCCCAGCCTGCCCCCGCGCTACCGCGATGCGGGCCAGCCGGTCATCATCGGCGGCAGCATGGGCACGGGCTCCTACATCCTGGCGGGAAACGGCGAAGACCGGAATCCGGCGTTTGCCTCGGCCAGTCACGGAGCTGGCCGCGCCATGAGCCGGGCCCAGGCCCTAAAGCGGTGGCAGGGCCGGCAACTGGTGGACGAGTTGAGAGGCAAGGGAATCCTGATCCGCACCCGTTCCATGCGCGGCGCCGCGGAAGAGGCGCCCGGCGCCTACAAGGACGTGGATCTGGTGGCCGAGGCGACCGAGCAGGCGGGCCTGGCCCGCCGGGTGGCGTTCCTGCGGCCGAAGGCGTGCATCAAGGGATAAAGGGGATAGGGACATGGAACGCAAGCGTGTCAGCGCCTCCAACATCCGCTCCGTGGGCTACGATTCGTCATCGCAGACCCTGGAGGTTGAGTTCACCAGCGGCAGCGTCATTCAGTATTCCCGGGTCTCGCCCGAGGTGCACCGGCGGCTGATGGCGGCGCCCTCCCCCGGCAGCTACTTCAAGGACAATATCGAGGAGGAATACACGGCGCGCCGGATGCGCTGAACCGCGCCGGTGCGGTCACACCCCGAACAGGGCCGCCTCGGCGAACGACTGGATGTGAACGCCTGCGCCGGTTCCGTCGAAAAGGATGACGGCGTAGCCGCCGGGCTCGCTGGACGCGTACAGATCGCCGCGCTCCATGCCCACCAGCGAGATCTGGTGACAGGTGCCGGGCACGGAGGAGTAGCCGATCCCGTCCATCACCGCAAAAAATGGCCGGTGTACATGGCCGAAAAAGACGTGCCTGACCATGCTTCGGTGGCGACCGAGAAGTTCCAGAAACGGGCCGGGGTTGCGCAGGGGCATGCGGTCCATGGCCTGATGGCCTATGGCAAGCGGTGGATGATGCATGAACACGAGGACCGGCTTCGCGCTTCCGGCGAGCCGCTCCTCGATCCACGCCAGTCTCCGGTCGCAAAGGCGGCCGGATTCCTTTTCCGGTTCGTGGGTGTCGAGGAGCAGCACGGTGGCCTGGCTCGTCGCCACGGACTGATGCAGGAATTCGCCCGCCTCGAACGGCAGTTCCGGAAAACCTGCCCGGAGGGCCTCCCTCGCGTCATGGTTTCCGGGAATCAGCCGGTAAGGCATCGCCAGCCGCGAGAGTATCCGCTTGAGGCCCGCATACTCGGATGCCGTTCCCCGGTTCACCAGGTCCCCGGTCACCAGGCACAACTCGGCGTCGGCATGATTCCCGTTGATATGGGTGACGCACTGCTCGAGGGACGCAGCAGGGTCGAGGCCGAACACGCGCTCCCCGGCCTCCCCCAGGTGGGTGTCGCTGACCTGGATGAGCTTCATGGGCGGCCGCCCCTGCCGGGGCAGCCCGGCATCAGTGGCTCTTGACGTCGCCGCGCTGGCGGCGGGCATAATCCTTCAACTTGCGCTGGGCGGCGTCGAACGCGTCGCGAACCGCCACATGGGGGTCCTCGCCGGACTCGTTGCTGACCACAACCTCCCCTCCCGGCACCTTGATGTCCACCTTTACCACGAACACCCGGCCGTGCTGGCTGTGCTTGTGGGGTACCTCCACCACCACGTGGCACGCGGTGATATGCGGGTAAAACTGCTCCAGCTTCGCGACCTTGTCGCGGATCTCCGATTCCAGGGCCTCGGAACGGGGCAGGTCACGGAATTGAATCTCAAGGGGCTTTTGCATTTAAGGCTCCTGTAGAGGGCGGATCATGGGGGAACCGCTCAGATGAGGGACCGGGTCTCGCGGGACTGCTCCCGGTAGAACACCTTCGCGAGCTGGGTCACTTCCTCCGCCAGAAACTCAAGCAGGTCGGCAAGCGACACGATCCCGGCCAGACCGCCCTGCGCATCCAGCACGGGGATGCGGCGAACGCCCCGTTGGCGCATGCGCTGGATGGTGTCATAGACGGTCTCCCCTTCGCCGGCCGTCACCAGCTCGGGACCCATGACCTCCCCCACCTTGACCATGTCCGGGTCAACGCCCATGGCGACCACCTCTATGGCCACGTCACGGTCGGTGATGATTCCCACCGGCACGCCGCGCCCCCCGATCCGGTCGACGACGACCAAGTCGCCCACATGGTGCTCACGCAGCAGTCCCGCAGCCTCCCGGACCGACGCGTCCCGTCCGACAACAACGACATCGCGGTTGCAGATTTCACCGATTTTCATCATGGGATTCCTTGCTTATGGCACCGTCGCGGCGCATGTGAACATGCTTTGCTTCCAATTTGATGTTAGACCCGGACGGTCAATTTTCGTTGACGTAGATCAAAAGCTTCTGGCCGCCGCCCCCCTTGTTGCCGTCAAGCCCGATGGAAGCTACCGCGCCCCCGTCAACTCGCCCGCTCCTTCGTT
>Ga0210362_1186899_pt1 | contig 19670 bp, 18 predicted proteins | sample S625metaT_FD_159713 | JGI IMG/M metagenome (GOLD analysis project Ga0210362, IMG submission 159713) | Metatranscriptome of estuarine sediment microbial communities from the Columbia River estuary, Oregon, United States - S.625 (Metagenome... | ecosystem: Environmental > Aquatic > Marine >... | reverse complement strand
GCACCCTGCCGCCTACGGGTCGAGGAGGGGGGGACATTGCGGCACGACGTTCCGCTCGAGGCGCACACCAGGCCCCTCATCGTCGGAGAGAATTCCTCCGGAATCCTCGCATTTGATCGTGTTCTGACCTCCCTGGAAGCAACCGGAGCAAGTGCGGTCGCGAGAGAAATGAAGATCCTTGTTCTCAAGTGGGTCGCTCGCGGATATTCATTGGCGCTGCCGGTGCTCGTGCCCCTGGCGTTTCTTGGGTTCGCGGCGGCTCTGGCTTTTGGAAGGAGCGGCACGGCAACGGGAAGGGTGCTGGTTCTGCTCACGGCGTTAGGGGTGGCGGTTGTGACGCGGCTGGCGCTGCTCACCGTGGTGCATGAAACGTCCTTTCCGGCGCTCTACTGCCTTTACATAGCTCCCGCATACCCGCTGCTGATCGCGTTCACATGCATATCCATTTTCCTCGGATTCGACACCCTGCGGCGCCGCTTTACCGGCTTGAGCGCGTGATAGGCGTGTTTGGGGCTCGGGCTGACTTCCGGGTGATCAGGTCATGTGCGGATTAGCCGGCTACCTCTCTGGCGCGGAGCCTCCGGACCCCGGAGTCGTCGAGCGCATGACCGACCGGCTAGCCCACCGGGGTCCCGATGCCGGCGGGGTATGCGTGATTGGCCCGGTGGCACTGGGGCACCGGCGCCTGTCGGTGATTGACCTTTCGGAAGCAAACAACCAGCCGTTTCTTGACGCGTCGGGCACGGTCGCCATCGTGTTCAACGGCGAGATCTACAATTTCCGGGAAATCCGGGCGGCTTTGGAGGCCGCCGGGGCGGTCTTCCGCACCAGCGGCGACACCGAGGTGATCGTTGAAGCGTACAAGCGGTGGGGCACGGCCTGCCTTGACCGGTTCAATGGCATGTTCGCCTTCGCGATCTGGGACACGCGGACCCAGCGCCTGTTCCTCGCCCGGGATCGCCTCGGGGAGAAGCCGCTGTATGTCGCCGCCCTGCCGGGCGGAGGACTCGCCTTTGCGTCGGAGCCCAGGGCGCTTCGCGAGCACCCACGCGTTTCAGGATCCGTCGATCCGGTCTCCCTGGGGCATTACCTGGCCCTTAATTACACGATCGGGGAAAGGACGCTTTACGCCGGCGTACGCCGTCTCGCGCCCGCCCACTATCTCGTTACAGGGCCCGGACAGGCGCCCGTGATCCGACGTTACTGGGATCTCGCCGCGGCGTTCCGGGACAAGCGCGAGTTTGCATCCGAGGCGGCGGCCGCCGAAGAGCTCGGAGAACTGATCGACGACTGCGTACGGCTGCGCCTGGTCAGCGACGTCCCCCTGGGTGCCTTTCTCAGCGGGGGCGTTGACTCCTCGGCCGTGGTTTCCGCCATGGCGCGGCTCCTGCCGCCCGCGCAAGTGCACACCTTCAGCATGGGTTTCGGCGAACCCTCCTTCGACGAGATGGACGTGGCACGCGCCGTGGCACGGCACTTCGGGCTGGATCACAAGGACGAGTTGGCCCAGGGCACCCCTGCCGAAAGCCTCGAGGCAATTGTCCGCGCAGCGGACGAGCCCCTGGCCGACAGTTCCGTTGTGCCGACCTATTACCTGGCTCGGTTCGCGCGCCGGCACGTAACGGTCGCCCTGTCGGGGGACGGGGGGGACGAGTGCTTCGCGGGCTATGAGACCTACGTCGCCGACCGGCTGCACCGCGCTCTGCGCTGGTTGCCTGGGCCGGTCGTGGGCGGAGTCTCACGGGCAGCCGACGCCCTGCTCCCGGTAAGCCTTTCCAAAGTGAGCCTTGACTACAAGATCCGCCACTTTCTCGCCGGCCTGCAACTTCCCTTCCCCAGGGCCCATGCCTCGTGGCGGAACATTTTCTCCACCCATGAGCGCGACAGCCTGATGCAGCCCCACTGGCGGGATGCACTGGTCCGGGAACGCGATGCCGATCCTTTCCTGGAATTCGAGCGCCATTTTCGGGAAGTCTCCGATATGCACTACCTCGACCAGGGGTCGTATGTGGATATCAAGACCTGGCTGCCCGACGACATACTGGTCAAGGTGGACCGAGCCACCATGGCCCACTCCCTGGAGGCCCGGGCGCCCCTGCTCGACCACAGGCTGGTGGAATTCGCGGCAAGATTGCCGCCGGAATGGAAGCTGCGCGGGTTCTCCAAGAAGCACCTGCTGCGGTTGAGCCAGCGTCAACGCGTCCCGGCATGGGTGCTGAACCGCAAGAAGCAGGGCTTCAACGCACCGGTCACCCAGTGGCTGATGGGGCCCCTGCGGGAACTCGCGCGGGACGCCCTCTCTTCTCGGGATATGGCCGAATGGTTCCGTCCCCAGGCAATGGAGACGCTTTGGAAGGAGCAAGACGCTGGCCGCCGGGACAACGGCCTGAAGCTGTTCGGGCTGCTCACCGTCGCATTGTGGATCAGGGCAACGTGATGCGGCCAAGCGCTTCACCGCACCGCATTTCGCTGGTCGCGGCATCGGGCCGTAGTAAAATCCTGCCCCCAACTGAGAAATCTGAAACATGAGCGCCTGCGATGAGCACCACAACTGAATCCGGGGGCGGCCGGCCGCAAATCCCCCTTGGCCGTGAAACCATGTCCTCCGGGCTGGCCGAGGCGAAGAACTATCACCGGTGGAATTACGAATGGATCGCCCCCCACGTCCGGGGGCGCGTCCTAGATATCGGAGGAGGGACGGGTAACCACCTTGCCTTTCTTACGGACCGCGAGATAGTGTCAATCGACCTGTCACCGGAGTGCGTCGCGGAGCTTCGCGAAAGGCATCGGGTGAACACCAACTGGACTTTCGAATCCGGCGACATCACCGATCCCGGCATCGTGCACCGTTTCGGCGCTGGCAGCTTCGACACCGTGCTTTCCTGCAACGTTTTCGAGCACATCCCGGAAGACAATCTGGCCTTTGCCAATGCCGCCGCCTTGCTTCGCCCCGGCGGCCGCCTCGTGCTCCTCCTTCCCGCCCACAAGTGGCTGTTCGGGTCCATGGACAGGCTGGCCGGACATTTCCGCCGTTACACCCGGGCCGATGCCGCGCGCAAACTGGAGACGGCAGGGCTCGAGCAGGAGGCGCTGCGGTACGTAAACATGGTTGGTGCCATCGGCTGGTTCGTGAACAACCGCGTGGTCCGGCACCGGGACCTTTCCTCGGCTTCGATCAACAGCCAGATTCACCTGTTCGACCGTTACCTGATACCCGTGATCAGCAAGCTTGAGGGAAGGAGGGGCATGCCCTTCGGGCAATCGCTGCTCTGCGTGGGCCGCAAGCCGGGAGGAGAAAGGACATGACCGCTGAATCCCCGGGGATGAGCTCGGCGCCGAAGACCTGCGCCATCATCATTCCCGTCTACAATGAGGAGCGGGCCATCGCGGAGACGGTTGGCCGCATCCAGGACATATGCGCGCGCATTCCGGACCATGCCTTCGAGATCGTTTGCGTGAACGACGGATCGACAGACCGGACACCGGATATTCTGGGCAGGCTTTCCGGCATCACTGTCCTCACCCACGATGTGAACCGGGGTTACGGAGCAGCCCTGCGGACCGGACTGGATTACTGCGAGCAGGACTGGGTATTCATCGTGGACGCGGACGGCACCTACGAGCTTGATGATCTCGTGCACCTGCTGGCCTGCGCCGAAAGCGGCATCGACATGGTGGTAGGCAGCCGGGAGGGCGCCGGGATCACACGCAGCCCTCCCCATATGTTTGCCCGGTGGCTGCTTCGCAAGATGGTGCACGGCCTGACCGGTGTTATGGTGCCCGACCTGAACTCGGGCATGCGGGTTTTCCGGAGGTCGCTCTACACCGAGTTCCGGCACCTCCTTCCGCTCGGGTTTTCATTCACCACCACCATCACCGTCGCATCGCTCTATGCAGGCCGGAAGGTTCGCTACATCCCGGTCAAGTACTACCGGCGCATCGGCCACTCCAACATCAAGCCGGTGCGGGATTTCTTCGGCTTCATGATCCTGATTGTCAGACTCGCCTCCTACTTCGAGCCGCTCCGGTTCTTCCTTCCGGTCGCACTCGGGCTTTTTGCGCTCGGACTGCTCAAGGGTTTCCGGGATTTCCTACTCGTCGGAACGATCGGCAGCCTATCGGTAATACTATTCCTCACCGCCCTCCAGATATTCGTGCTTGGCGTGATAGCCGACGTCGTGGTCAAACGCTCGCAGTTGCTTCCGGGCGGATTGCATGAAGCTCCTCGCTCTGACGAATTGTCCTCCGGCGCGGGCAGCCGCATGGACAAGGACGTGCCGAATCGATAGATGCCAATTTTTTGGCGGATTGTCGTCTCCGCCTTGCTCCTGGCGGTTCTGCTTTACCAGGTGGATTGGGGAGAAGCAAACAGGGCCATTGGAAATATCCGCTGGGGATGGCTTATAGCGGCCATCACCGCTTTTAATGTATCCATGGTCCTTGCCGCTTACCGGTGGCGGCTTATCGTACTGGGGGGGCGGAAGGACGGTGCGGACGTCGGGATGAGGAAATCGGTAACCGCTACGTATGCATCGTTGTGGTTGTCGAACTTTCTGCCCACCGCTTTCGGGGGCGACGTGGCGCGGGTGTTTGCCGCAAGGAGCAGCGGCGCCGCCTGGTCATGGGCGATTTCCAGCACGGTCATGGACCGTATGCTTGGCCTTTTCGCTCTAGCGCTGATATTCCTGCTGAGCGAGGCGCTGCTGTCAATCATCGGAAAGCCGGGAATCTGGTTGATGCCTGCGGCGGTGCTCGCCGGCGTCTTCGCTGTCGCTTTCCTGGCACTGGCGGGAAGCGCCGCGGTTCGAATCCCGCGGACCTGGCTAAGATCGAGGCACGCGCGGTCTGCAGTGCGCTCGATCCGCGCCCTCAGGATTCTTCTCGCCGATCGTGCCTTGGTATTTCCCATCTTGATGGCGAGCATGGCCGCCAGTGGATTCGGGATACTTGCCTACTGGGGCGCCCTAAGTGGCGTCTCGCCGGGGATGCCCTTGTCCACCGCGGTGGCTGCGGCGGCTCTTGGAACGATTGCTTCAGCGGTGCCGATAAGCCTGAGCGGATGGGGCATTCGCGAAGGAACGGTCGCTGCCGTGCTTTCTCAAGCCGGAGGGCTGAGCGTTACGGATGCGGGCATTGCTGCCCTGCTCAATGGACTTGTGATCGGCGCAACCAGTACGATTGGCATGTTCGCCTCGACGCGTCTGCGTTGGAGCGCAGCAGCGGATACCAGGCACATGTTTAAGTCCCGGTGACGCAACAGGAGAGGCGACGATGAACATCAATAACTTGCTCAAGGACCGAACCATTCGTGATTTCGGGGAACAATGGACCCGCTATCGCGAAAACGATGGTTACTACGCTTCAACCGAGCTGCTCAGGGATATCGTGGAGCCATTGCTCCCGGTTGGCGATATCCAGGGGAAACGGGTGGCCGACATTGGCAGCGGCACTGGACGGATAGTGAACATGCTGTTGTCCGCCGGCGCCGCCCATGTAATTGCCATTGAACCCTCGGCGGCCTTCGAGGTCCTCATGGAAAACGTTCAGGATTCCGGCGCGGTAACCTTCCTCCGATGTCCCGGCGACCAGATCCCGGCTTCTGGCGATCTAGATCTGGTGCTGTCCATCGGAGTGATTCACCACATTCCGGATCCAGCCCCGGTCATCAAGGCTGCATACAGCGCACTCAGACCCGGAGGATCCATGCTGGTCTGGTTATACGGAAAGGAGGGTAACGAGGCGTATCTGGCGTTCGTTGAACCTCTCAGGGCGGTGACCCGCAGGTTGCCCCACCCCTTCTTGTCGACGGTGGTGGCAATGCTTTACCCGTTTCTCGCTGGCTATATTCGACTGGCTCGCCATTTTCGAGTTCCGCTACGCGATTACCTTAATGGCTACTTGGGAAGGCTTACCCCTACCCAGCGCAGGCTGGTCATGTACGACCAGTTAAACCCAGCATATGCAAAGTACTATACGCACGACGAGGCACGCGCGCTGCTTCAGGGAGGAGGCTTCACGGACGTTCGAATGCACCATCGCCACAATTACAGCTGGACCGTGATTGGCAGAAAGCCTGAGTCGCCATGAACGTCGTCAAAACCGCGGAGATTCTTAGCGTCGCGCGCAAGGAGACACTGGAAACGCATTGGGCTGGTGGACTCTTCCAGAGAACAGAGCACATGGCTTCCGAATTGCCGGTTGCCACCAAAACATCGCAAGCGACCGGTGACGAGTCTCGGGAGTGCGGGGCCATATGAAAGTCCTTGTCACCGGCGTTGCCGGCTTTATCGGCGCCGCACTCGCACTCCGCCTGCTTTCTGAGGGAAAATCCGTCGTCGGCATCGACAACCTCAACGACTATTACGATCCGAGCCTGAAGGAAGCCCGGCTCGCCCGGCTCACGGGCCATTCAGGCTTCGAGTTCCGAAAGCTGGACATCGCTGACCGGGACGGAATGGCGGCCCTTTTTCGGGACAACCGGTTCGATGCGGTGATGCACCTGGCAGCCCAGGCCGGCGTTCGCTATTCCCTGGAGAACCCTTATGCCTATGTGGACGCCAACCTGGTTGGGTTCGCGAACGTGCTGGAGGGCGCGCGGCACTCCGGGGTGAGGCACCTCGTGTTTGCGTCCTCGAGCTCGATTTACGGCGCCAACACCCGGCTGCCCTTTACCGAGCGGGACAACGTGGATCATCCGGTGTCGCTGTATGCCGCCACCAAGAAGGCGAACGAACTGATGGCCCACAGCTACGCCCACCTGTTCGGGCTGCCCTGCACCGCGCTGCGCTTCTTCACGGTGTACGGCCCCTGGGGGCGGCCGGACATGGCGCTGTTCAAGTTCACCGCAGGCATCCTCGCCGGCAGGCCCATACCGGTATTCAACCGGGGCGAGATGATCCGCGACTTAACCTACGTAGACGACATCGTCGAGGGGGTTGCTAGGGTGATCGACATTTTGCCGGCGCCGGACCCGGCCTGGCGTGGCGATGCGCCGGATCCGGCAACCAGCTACGCCCCCTACCGCGTGTACAACATCGGCAACAACCAGCCGGTGAAGCTAATGCGCTACATACAGGTTCTGGAAGAGTGCCTGGGGAAAAAGGCAGTCCTCGACCTTCTCCCCATGCAGGCGGGCGACGTTCCCGCCACCTATGCCGACACTTCGGCCCTGGAGGCCGCTGTAGGCTTCCGGCCGGCTACGCCCATCGAAACCGGTATCGCGCGGTTCGTGGAGTGGTACCGGGGCTATTACCGCACAACCTAGGGGGTGCGCAGTTTCGGTGCTCCGTAGACTGGACGCAGTGCCCGGGCGGTTCACCAAAATGCGGGGCCCTGAGCTGGGCGCAAGTGGCCCTGACGTCGTGGTTGCATCGCGATTGCCGTTACTTGCTGAGGCCGGGCAGCAACTCTGATACCCTAGGCGCCACCAAGCGGAGCAAACGGTAATTCATGCAAACGTTTAGCGCCTCCCCGGCCTGGGTGCTAGGGAGCCTCTGGAAGCACCGGATCCTGATCTGGGAGCTTGCCAAGCGGGACGTGGCGGGCCGCTACAAGGGCGCGGCCCTGGGCGTCCTCTGGGCCCTGTTCTACCCGGTGATGATGATCGCCATCTACACCTTCGTGTTCAGCGAGGTGTTCAAGCTGCGCTGGGCTGGCGGGCCCGACAGCAAGACGCTGTTCGCCACCATGGTGTTCGCCGGCCTCATCGTCCACGGCCTGTTCGCCGAGTGCCTGGTCCAGGGCCCGACGGTGATCGTGCGCAACCCGACCTTCGTGAAGAAGATCATCTTCCCTCTCGAAGTCCTCCCGTGGGTCACCGTGCTTTCCGCCCTCTTCCACACTGCCGTGGGCGCCATGGTTCTGTGCCTGTTCATCCTCGTCACCCAGGGCCAGCTGAGCGCCCAGGCGCTTCTGCTGCCGGTGCTGTTCCTGCCCCTGGTGCTGATGGCGGTGGGGCTGTGCTGGTTTCTCGCCTCCCTGGGCGTCTATCTTCGGGACGTGGCCCAGATCACCTCGGCCCTCTCCATGGTGCTGCTGTTCCTGTCGCCGGTGCTGTATCCGGCCTCGGCCCTGCCGGAGCGCCTGCGGCCCCTGTTCGACCTCAACCCCCTCACGCCCGCCATCGAGCAGGCGCGCGGGATCCTGGTGCTCGGCGAGCCGATGCACTGGGGCACCTGGCTGATCCAGCTGGGGGCCGGGTTCCTGGTAGCGTGGCTGGGCCTGCTCTGGTTCCAGAAGATGCGGGAGATCTTTGCCGATGTCCTATGACCGGCCTGGAGGCATGACTTACACCGCCAGAGAGGCATCATGAATTTTTCAGAAGTGGCCCGCATCCATGAGCGGTACAAGAACGCACCGATCAGCCAGGCAATCGCGGACGACGACGTGATGTACAAGACTGGCAAGGATTGGTACTTTTACGTGGGAGAAAGCGCACTCGATTGCATTCTGTCCGCACTCACCTTATCACGGCTCAACACTGTAACCGCGGTGCTCGATCTTCCGTGCGGACATGGTCGAGTCTCGCGCCACCTTCGCGCCGCGTTTCCGGAGGCAGACCTTGCTTTCTGCGACATTGATCCGGCAGGCGTGGATTTTTGTGCGGCCAACTTCAAAGGTCGCGGAATACGTTCGAAGCCGGAAGTTCCCGATGTCGACCTCGGTGGTCGCTTCGATGTCATCTGGGTCGGCTCCCTATTCACCCATGTTGACCGGGATAGAACTGACCGCTGGCTTCGTTATTTGTGCCAGCATCTGACGGATGACGGCATCCTGCTCGCCAGTTTTCATGGCGCATGGGCAAGAGAGGTGCACCTAAGGCATTATCCAATGATCGGCGAGCGCGAATGGTCGAAAATCGAGAAGGAGTGTGCAAGGGTGGGCTTTGGCTACCGTCCCTATCCGAAACAGGACTACGGGATCTCCTTCAGTCGCGCGTCTGCGATCGTTGACATGAGTTGCGCGATTCCAGGCACAAGACTTCTCTCCTATACCGAACGCGGCTGGGCCGAGCACCATGATGTGGTTTCAATCGCGCGAACGGATCGCCTGCAGGATTGGGAAAGCGCAGCAAAACGGCATCCTTGAGCGGCTTACCCCGACATGCTTGCGGAGCAATCCACATAGAAAAATGGCTTGGGCCGAACAAATTTGTGCGCCGAATTGTTGTTTCTCGACCACTCGCCGATATCCGTCATTGAGCAGCTACGGCGAATTGCACTGCTTGGCGAGGCACTGCGATGGGGCACCTGGTCGATCCAGCTCCTGGTGGCTTGGCTCGGCCTGCTCTGGTTCCTGAAGATGCACGGGGTTCTCGCCGATGTCCTCTGACGCGGTCATCCGAGCGGAAGGCATCGGCAAGTGCTTCCGGCTGTACCGGAAGCACCACCATCGCCTGCTGCAGCTGATCCCGGGGCGGCGCGAACCCCTTTACCGGGAATTCTGGGCGCTGCGCGACGTTTCCTTCGAGGTGAAGCGGGGGGAGACGGTCGGAATCGTGGGGCGCAACGGCTCCGGCAAGTCCACCCTGCTGCAGATCATCTGCGGCACGCTCAAACCCACCACCGGCACGGTGTCGGTGAAGGGCCGGGTCGCGGCGCTCCTCGAGTTGGGCGCCGGATTCGCCCCGGAGTTCAGCGGACGCGACAACGCACTGCTGAGCGCCACCCTTTACGGTCTCACCCGGGCCCAGGCCCGCGCCCGCCTCGACGACATCATCGCCTTCGCCGACATCGGCGAGTACATCGACCAGCCGGTCAAGCACTACTCCAGCGGGATGTACGTGCGGCTCGCGTTCTCGGTGATCGCCCACGTGGACGCGGACGTGCTGGTCATCGACGAGGCGCTGTCAGTAGGCGATGCGTTCTTCGCCCAGAAGTGCATGCGTTTCCTGCGCTCGTTCCGGGAAAAGGGCAGCCTGTTGTTCGTCAGCCATGACAGCAGCGCGGTGACCGGCCTCTGCAATCATGCAATCTGGCTTGATTCGGGCGTGGCGCGCAAGCAGGGGTCGGCCAAGGGGGTCACGGAGGCGTACCTGGAAGCGACCTACGCCGGGATCCAGGGGCGGGACCGGGCGGAGCCGGCTGCCGCGAAGTCGAGGGCGGAGGCTGCGCCGAAGCCGCCGGAGGCCCTGGCGCCCGCGGATCAGCGCCAGCCCTTCATCAACGCCTCGAACCTGCGCAACGACCTGGAGGTTTTCGCCTTCGACCCCTCCTCCGCGTTCGGCATAGGCGGGGCGGAGATCACCGGCGTCTCGTTCGAGGATCGGGACGGCCATCCCCTGTCCTGGATGGTGGGCGGGGAGCTGGTCCGGCTCCACGTCAGGGCGGTGGCCCACCAACCCCTTACGTCGCCGATCATCGGCTTTATGGTGAAGGACCGTCTCGGGCAAATGCTTTTCGGCGACAATACCTACCTTTCCTATTACGATTCGCCGCTGAGGGTCGCCGCCGGAGAAGAACTGGAAGCGGAATTCGAATTCCGCATGCCCATCCTTCCCCCGGGGGATTATTCGCTCACGGTGGCCGTCGCCGAGGGCAGCCAGCATCAGCACGTGCAGCACCATTGGATTCACGACGCGGTGATGTTCAAATCGCACAGCAGCAGCGCGGTAGCCGGGCTGGTGGGGATTCCGATGCTCCGCGTCGCCATGTGGTCGGGAAAACCCGACGCCGGCAAGGGCGCGGCCGCCACCAGGATGAGTCAAGGGCCGGCAGAATGAAGACCGTATGAGCTGCGATCTCCTGGCCCACCCGGTCTGCCTCGAACCACCGGAGTACCTCTCCCGCATCACGCCCTGGCACGGGCACATCCCCTTCGCCATAGCGTCGGTCTCCATGCTGCGCCCCCGGGTATTGGTGGAGCTGGGCACCCACTACGGCGACTCCTACTGCGCGTTCCTGCAGGCGGTGAGGAAGCTGGGGCTCGACACCCGCTGCTACGCTGTGGACACCTGGGAAGGGGAGCCTCACGCGGGGACCTACGGCGACGAGGTCCTGAACACGCTGCGGGCCCACCATGACCCGCGCTACGGCGCCTTCTCCACCCTGGTCCGCAAGCTTTTCGACGACGCCCGAGCCGGGTTCGAGGACGGCTCCGTGGATCTGATCCACATCGACGGCCTGCACACCTACGAGGCAGTCCGCCATGACTTCGAGACGTGGCTGTCCAAGATGAGCCCGCGCGGCGTGGTCCTGCTCCACGACTCGTGCGTGCGGGAGCGGAATTTCGGGGTCTGGAAGCTGGTGGACGAGCTGCGGGGCCGCTACCCGGTGTTCGAGTTCCAGCACTCCAACGGCCTGGCGGTGGTGGCAGTCGGTCCAGAGGTCCCGCGGGAGTTCATGGAGTGCCTGTTCGGAGACGAGGCTACCCGGCAGCGGACCAGGCAATTCTTCGAGGGGCTGGGCGCCCAGGTCATGGCTCAGGGCGCCATCCAGCGCCGGCTGGAGGAGCGCTGCGCCCAGCTGCAGGGCGAACTCGGGCTCATTTGCCGGTCCCGCTCCTGGCGCATCACCCGTCCCCTGCGCGCCCTGTTCCGGCTGCTGGGGGCGGATCCCAAAGCGGAACCTCCAGGCCGGTCCGGGCGGAGCGACTACACCTAGTTTCCGCTGCCGGCGGCCGAGACCTCGGCCCAGAGGCGGCGCACACCCTCCTCGAAGGAAACCCGCGGAGACCAGGCGAAGCGGCCGCTGAACCTGGCGATGTCGAGAACGTTCCAGGTGGCGCGGCGCCCCGGCGGGATCACGCTCCGGCGCGCCAGGCGACGACCCGTCACTTCCTCGACGATGGCGATCACGTCGCCGATGCTGTGGCCGATGCCGGAGCCCAGATTGAAGAGCTCGCAGGCTCCGGCCGCCGGCGGATCGGCGAGGACCGCATCGAAGGCCCGGCCCAGGTCCTCCAGGTGCAGATAGTCCCGCACGGAATTGACGGGCTCGAAGACCTGCAGCTCATGGCCGAGCAGGGCCTTTTCCAGGGCGATGCCCACCAGGCCATGGCCGCGCCCCTCGCTCACCCGCTCGCCGTAGGGATTGCCGATGCGCAGCACGCTGCCGCGCCCGCCGTGCAGGGCGCACAGCAATGAAAGGTAGTTCTCCGCCGCCAGCTTGTGGATGCTGTAGCTCGAGTGGGGCATCGCAGGGTCCGACTCGCGCCGGGGAACATGCGGAGGGCCGTAGTTGTATATGTCGCCGCCGGTGGAGCCGAAGAGGACGTGCCCGCCGGGGTTGCGACGCAGGAACTCCCCGAACAGGCACACCGAGGTGAGAAGGTTCTGCCGGAGGTCGGCGAGGATGTCGGCGTTTGACGACCGCGGGTTCGTGGTGCAGGCCAGGTGGATCAGGCAGTCTCCGCTCCCGGCGAACCGGCGCACGTCCTCGTCCCGGTCCAGGGTGCCCGGGAGATCGGTAGCGGGGTCCAGGGCCCGCCCCTCGCGAGGGCGCACCAGGCGCCGCAGCCTGACGCCGCCCTTGGCCGCGAGGCGCCGGAACAGGTAGCCGCCGATGAAGCCGGTGCCTCCCGTCACCAGGACCGTCTTCCCGGGGCCGCTGCCCGCCTCAGCCAAGGATCGTCTCCAACAGCGCGTCCCCGGTCGCCTCCAGGGAGAAGCGCTCCTCGAAGGCGGCGCGCGCCGCCCGGCCCTGGGCAAAACCGGAATCGGGGTCGGCCACCGCGTCGGCCAGGGCCCTGGCCAGCACCTCGATGCTGCGGGGAGGCACCAGGCGCCCGGTCACGCCGTCGGCAATCGCCTCCCGGCAGCCGTCGGCGTCCGTGGTGATGATGGGCAGCCCGTGGGCCATGGCCGAGAGCAGCGCCAGGGGCAGGCACTCGCTGGTGGAAGACTGGATGTAGAGGTCGGCCCGCTCGTAATAGCGGTCGAGGGCCCGCGCCTCCACCGACGGCACCAGGACCAGCCTTCCGCCCAGCTCCGGTTGCTGGGCCCGGGTGATCAGGTCCGCGGCATAGGCGCTGAACGACGGCGGGTAGAGGCCGACGATTGTGAGCGTCGCCTCTTCCGGGAGCCAGCCCCGGCCCCGGGCCAGGGCGAAGGCCTCCACCAACTGGCGAACGCCCTTCCGGCCCACGCTGGTCCCGACCGAGAGCAGGGAACAGATGGGCGAGCCCGCAGCCCGCTCCCTGGGCCCGTGGGCATCCCTCGGCATCCCGCTCCAGTAACAGGTGATACCCTCCACGCCGGGGCCGGCCCAGATGGCGCGGGTGGCATCGGAACCGAAGGCAAACTTGAGCCAGGGCGCGCGCGACAGTTCCACGAAAGACTTCTTGAAGTATGCGGCCCTGAGTATCTGCAGCGGATCGAACGACTCGTGGATGAACCAGGTCAGGCGGTCGAAAGTTTTCAGCTTGCCCAGGGCCATGACCACCGGCCAGCAGGAGAACGAGTTTGCGAACACGCTGCGCCTCACCGCGGGCGCGGCCCACAGGAGCCGCGCCAGGAACGGCAAGTCCAGGATCAGCGGCAGCCGCTTCGCCTGTCGCGCCAGCAGCCCGAGCACTTTCGCCAGCACCCGCGCGACGGGCGCGGGGCGGTTCGCTTGCGTGGCCTCGTCCACCCTTCCCTGCGCCGCTTTCGCCAGCGCCTCCAGCCATCGCGTCTGCAGCACGCGCACGGGAACCCCCAGCTCGTCGAACGACTTGCGCAGGGGCCCCTCGGAGATGCTGAGGACGCTCACCCTGACGCCTTTCGCGGCCAGCATCGCCGTCACCTCGAGGGCCACCTTCGGCGCCCCGGTCAGGGTGAGCTCGTGGGTGATCACGGTGATCTCGCGCCCGCTCGCGGGAACGGGCGGTGCGACCTTACGCGGATCCGATTCCGCTTCGGCGCCGCCCGGGATGGGCTCCGGCGCGGGGACCATCCGATCCCGGGCCCTGGCCAGGCGCGGCAGCTTCATGCCCAGCTCGAACGAAGAGGGCCAGTGCCAATGGCAGGGGGCCAGCGGGTTGCGGGGCGGGGCCGCCGCGACTGCCTTCAGGTAATCCGCGTAGATGCGCTCCAGTTCGGATTCGGTGCGCTGGATCTGGGAATAAATCGTGTTGGCGCCGTGAATCCGGTAGAAATAGAGCTTCTCCTTGACCAAGAGCGGCTCGGTGACGCGAACCGCGCGCAGCAGAAAATCCAGGTCATGGGCGATGACGTAGTCTCCGAAGGGCCCGATCTCCTCGTAGAGCGACCGCCGGAGGAAAAAATTGCCGGTGGAGACCACGATGTTGCTCTCGAACAGCACGAATCCGATGCCGGGAGCCGCGGCCCACTCGTTGAGGCAGGCCGCGTTGTACCAGCCGCGCCAGGGATGGGTGACCGGGGCGATGGCGCCGTCGTCGCCCACCGGCTCCACGTAGGTGAACGCGAAGTCCGCCCGGGCGGCCTCGCAGGCGCGCACGCATTTTTCGATCCGCTCCGGGTGGTAGAAGTCGTCGGAGTTGAGGATGGCGATGAACTCGCCGGCGGCGGCTTCCAGCCCCTCGTTGATGGTGTTGTGGGCGCCGCGGTTTTCCCGCGCCCGGAAGATGACTTCCACGCCGGGCGTTTCGCCGTGCCGCGCCAGGTACCCCTCCACCACGCCGGGGCTGCCGTCTTTTGAGCCGTCGTCGATGACGATGAGCTGCAGGGGCCGGTGGGTCTGCTCGAACACCGAGTCCAGGCACTTGCCGACGTAGCGCGCATGGTTGTACACCGGCACGACCACGGAGACCAGGGGCGGGCGGGTGTCTGGGCTCATGCGGGAGATTGGCGGGAGGCGGTCAGGGCGTGGAAACGGGAAATGCGCACGGCGTCCGCGTCCGACACTTTAGCAAGGTTTTTTGGGGCCGTCATTTCGATGACGTAGAATGACGCCACTCTTCGCGGGACTCCATGGGCGGCACTCACTCCAACTCCGGCAGCAGGTCGCCGCGCGTCGCCGGCGTGATCCTCACCTACCGCCCGGAGCAGGCCACCCTCCTCGAGCTGGTGCGGGCCGTCTGCCCGCAACTCGATGCCCTGCTCATCGTGGACAACGGCACGCCCTGGGATCCGGCGCCTTTGGTGGATGCCCTGGACCGGCCTCTGCGGGACCGCGTGCATTTCATCTGGCTGCCGGAGAACCTGGGGGTCGGCGCCGGCCACAATCGGGGCATTGACTGGACCCGCGAGCAGGGCTTCAGCCATGTCCTCATCCTGGACCAGGACAGCGTTCCCGCGCCAGGTATGGTGGCGGCCCTGGTCCGCGCGCTTGGGGAAACGGAAAGCAGGGGCATCCGGGCCGGGGCCGCGGGTCCCCAGTACCGGGACCGCTACACCGGGACCCGATCGGGATTCGTGAGGCTGGGCGCCCTCTGGATGAAGCGCATTTTCTGCGCCGCTCACGAATCGGTCCTGGAAACGGACTTCCTCATCAGCTCGGGCGCGCTGATCCCGATGGAGGTGCTGGACGACGTGGGGCCCATGGACGAATCCCTGTTCATAGACCACGTGGACACCGAGTGGGTGTTCCGCGCCCGCTCCCGGGGCTTCCGGACTTTCGGGGCCTGCAGCGCGGTCATGGAGCACACCCTGGGCACCGCCACGTTCCGGGTCTGGCTCGGCCGCTGGCGCAACGTCGCCCTGCACAGCCCGGAGCGGAACTACTACCTCTTCCGCAACACGCTGGTCCTCGCCCGGCGCCCCTACGCGCCCGGGGCCTGGATCGTCGCCGCGCTGGTGCGGCTGGCCGCACTTTTCCTGCTCTATCTCGGCGTCGCGCCGGAGCGCGGGCGGCGGTTCAGCCTGATGGCCCGGGGCATCCGGGACGGCCTGCGGGGCGTGACCGGTCCGCTCGTGCCCTGACCGCTAAGCCGGCTTTTCCGCCACCAGGTAGGTGGTGGACGCCATGACATGGGCATTGGCCCGGTCGTGGATGATCCTGTCCAGGGGCCGCAACGGCGCCGAGAGCAGCAGCCAGGCCCGGGAAAGCCAGCGGCCCAGGGGCGCATACTCCGCGAGCAGGATCTGGGTGAGGCTGACCCAGGTGTAAACCGGCCCGACGCAGGCGCCCGCCTCGAGCACCCGGAATCCCCGGTCGGTGAACAGCCGTTGGTGCCCGGTGAGGGTGTAGTTCTGGTAGTGGTGGGGATAGCCGTGGTAGGCCTGCAGGAACGGCGTGCAGGCGAACACCTGGCCGCCGGGCTTGAGCACCCGCCACATTTCCTCCACGGCGCGGATGGGCGCGTACAGGTGCTCCAGCACCGCCTCGCAATAGATCGCATCCACGGCGCCCTCGGCGTAAGGAATCCGGTGGGCATCGCCCACCACGTCCACGTTGGGGAAGGGCCCGATGTTGAGGTTGGTGAAGTCCGGGTGGGCGCGCAACGGCCCGCCCCCCACGGCGAGCAGCAGGCGTCCGGCGTTGCCGCCATCGAAGACGCGCGCGAACGCGGCGTTGCAGGCCGGTGAACGGTAGTCGTCGAACAGGATTGCCCGGAGCTTTCCGGCCATGCCCCGCCTGTCCTCCATGGCCTCGGCCGTGTATTCCGATTCCATGTTGCGGGAGCTCTCGAACTCCGCCATCTGTTCCCCGGGGGCGGCGAGCAGCACCGGCACGCCTACCTCGGTGATCGGGTAGGCCTCGGCGCCGTCGCCGGTCACAAGCCGCCGCCGCGCTTCGTCGAGAGCCAGGGGCTTGCCGCTCCGGGGACACACGATCTTCCCCTGCAAGACCTGGTCGCGCACCCGCGGGTTCAACGGCTCAGCCATTACGAATCCCCGGCCTCAATAAATGCGAGAGAAAAAACCGCAGCATGCTGCGCAGGTGCCAGGCCCGGTAGCGCCAGTTGCGGTGGCTCTCGCGCCGGGCGGCATGAATCGCGCGGGAGGCAGGCTCCAGCACCACCCGCAGCCCGGCGGCGCGCAGGCGGGAACAGAGGTCCACGTCTTCGTAGTACAGGAAATAGCGCTCGTCGAAACCGCCCAGGGATTCGAACACCTCCCGGCGGAACAGCAGGAACATTCCCGCCACCCAGTCCGGAAAAACCGGCTCCGCGCCGATCTCGTAGTCCGCGCCCGGTTTGGCGCCCAGGGCTTTGCCCAGTATACTCAACGGCGTAGGAAAACGCCGGGCGCTGTCTTCCACTTCTCCCTGGGGGTTGACGATCAGAGGGGCGACCACCCCGACCCGCGGATCCTGGAGCCGGGATGCCAGCGCCGGGAAGGGATCCCCCGCTAGCCTGACATCCGGATTGAGCACGCAAAACATCCCCCCGCGCGAGCGCCGGAACGCGGCATTGTGGTTCTCCCCGAATCCCTTGCGGCCCGCATTGCGCACGATCACCAGCGGAAATCCGAAATCGCCCTCGCCAAAGGGCAGCGACTCCTCGATGTTCAGGGTCAGGATCACTTCCCCGGGCCTTGTGGCGCACGCCGCCAGGTCTCCCAGCAGGGCGGCCACCAGCGCGCCCTGGCCGTGGCTCACCACCGAGACGGAAAGATCAGATGAGCCCATCTGACCGCGGCGGGAACAACTTCGACCTGCTCCGGTTCGCGTTCTCCCTGGGCGTGTTCCTGGTCCACGCCCAGGTTCTTTCGGCGGCGGCGCTGGAGATCTTTCCCCGGTTCATCGCGGTGGACATGATGGTGAGGGCGTTCTACGTGGTGAGCGGCTACCTGGTGTTCATGAGCTACGACAAGTCGCGCTCGCTGAAGGACTTTGTCGAGAAGCGGGCGCGGCGCATCCTGCCCGCGTATTTTACCGTGATCACCCTGCTGGCCGTCTTCGGCGCCTTTCTCACCACGCTGCCCTTGAGCCAGTACCTCTCGCTGGCGACGCTGAAGTATTACCTGGCCAACCTGGCCTTCCTCAATTTCCTGGCGCCCGAATTGCCCGGCGTGTTCGAGGGCAACCGGTTCGCCGCCATCAACGGCGCCCTGTGGACCCTCAAGGTGGAGGTGATGTTCTACGTGTCGGTGCCCCTGATCGCCTGGGCCTTCACCCGCCTGGGCAGGCCCGCGGTGCTGGGCATCCTCTACCTGGCCTCGGTGGCCTGGTACCTGGCCTTCGAGCACCTGTTCGTGGCCAGTGGCCGCATGATCTACTTCACCCTGGCCCAGCAGTTACCGGGCGCCCTGGCCTACTTCATCAGCGGCGCCGCGCTCTACTACTACGGCGACCGGCTGGGACGGATGCTGCCCTGGGCGGCGGCCGCCTCGGCCATCTTCCTGCAGTTCAACCTCGGCTGGGCCGGCACGGCGCTGCAGCCCATGGCCTTGGGGCTGCTGGTGATCTATCTTGCCGTCGGGTTTCCCTACCTGGGCAATTTCGGGAAGTACGGCGACCTCTCCTACGGCCTCTACATCGTGCATTTCCCGATCATTCAGACGCTGGTCAGCCTGGGCATATTCGCCAGGGATCCGTATCTCGGCCTCGGCCTGGCGCTGCTCTTCGGCACCGCCGCGGCGTTCGCGTCCTGGCACCTGGTGGAGAAGCCGTTCCTGCGCCGCTCCTCCCATTACGTGGTCGCCAACACGGCGGGATAGACCATGAATCCCGGCATCCCGGCGCCGGCCGGCGGACGAATCCTGGTCACCGGGGCCGACGGCCTGGTGGGGCGCCGCCTCTGCGAGTTGCTCGCCGCCGCCGGGGGGAGGCCCCTGCGGGCCTCGGTGCGCGCCCTGAAGGCGGGCGTGGCGCCCCCCGCCGCGGATACGGTCGCCACCGGGCCCCTGGGGCCGGACACCGACTGGAGCCGCGCCCTGGAAGGCGTGGATGCCGTGGTGCACCTGGCCGCCCGGGTCCACATGCTGAAGGATCCCGCGCCGGATCCCCTGGCGGAGTACCGGCGGGTCAATGCGGCAGGCACCCTCGCCCTGGCCCGGCAGGCGGCTCGGGCGGGCGTGCGGCGGCTGGTGTTCGCCAGCACCGTCAAGGTGAACGGCGAGGCCAGCGGCGATCGGCCGTTCCGCGAGGACGATGCGCCCACGCCCCGGGATCCCTATGCCATTTCCAAATGGGAGGCGGAGCAGGCTCTGGGCGGGCTGGGCCGGGACGGGCCCGAAATCGTGGTGGTGCGCCCGCCTCTGGTTTACGGCCCCGGCGTGCGGGGCAATTTCCGGCGCCTGCTGAAGGCCGTGGACCGGGGGCTGCCGCTGCCCCTCGGGCGGGCCACGGCGCCCCGCAGCCTCCTGTTCCTGGACAACCTCGGCCACGCCCTCTTGGCCTGCCTGGACCATCCCCGCGCGGCGGGCCGCACTTACCTGGTATCCGACGGCGAGGACGTCTCCTCCGCCGAACTGGTGCGCCGGCTGGGGCGCGCCCTGGACCGCCGCCCGCGGCTGATCCCGCTGCCGGTGGGGCTGGTCAGCGCGCTGGCCGCCCTGGCCGGGCGCGGCGAGGACGCCCGGCGGTTGCTGTCACCCCTACAGGTGGACTCCCGGCGCATCCGGGAGGAGCTGGGATGGGCGCCGCCCTTCACCCTGGACCAGGGCATCGCAGCCACCGCCCGCTGGTTCCGGAGCACGTCCGGATGATCCCGCTGACGGCCGCGCCCCTGCTCGCCTTTGCCGCCAGCCTGGCGGGGGTGGCGGCGCTGGTGCGCCTGGGACCCCGGTTTGCCCTGGACCATCCCAACGAGCGCTCCCTCCACACCAAGCCCATTCCCCGCACCGGCGGGCTGGGGATCGTGCTCGGCGTCGGCGGGGCGTGGGG
>Ga0210362_1583209_pt1 | contig 19854 bp, 12 predicted proteins | sample S625metaT_FD_159713 | JGI IMG/M metagenome (GOLD analysis project Ga0210362, IMG submission 159713) | Metatranscriptome of estuarine sediment microbial communities from the Columbia River estuary, Oregon, United States - S.625 (Metagenome... | ecosystem: Environmental > Aquatic > Marine >... | reverse complement strand
CATCAAGCCCGCGCCATTCGGTACGAACGGTCTCACACGGTGGGTCCGATCCCCCAAACACGATCCGTGACCACCGTCATGAATAATGCGGGCTAAAGGGTGCTCATTCTGCTTGCAAATCATGATCGCCTCATCGAGCAGATGCTGCCCTAACCCAGGGACTGCACGCGACCAGGGTTCTTCGAGTATCTCTCGATTCAGACTCAGGCCTTTGTGGCGACCAACTAAGAGATCCCCCATTTGGGCAATGACATGAATTTGTCTCGGCTGCTATGCGAGCGGCTCGCATTTGAATAGTGCCTGCGCTTGTGCCGCAAGTAGGTAAGCGGTGTGATCTCCGTGTAAGAGAAGGAGAAGCCAGGCGTACTGAGCCGTTTCCCGAACAACAGGGCGTGGACATCCAATTGGAAGACGCCTCCAAGTCTGCGCTGAACGAAGCAGAGCGTGAGGAGCTTCGAGCCATGGTGTCACGGGCGGTCGGGGCCATTCCTCCAGACTGGCCACTTCGGACGTTCGCCTAGCGCAATCTCTTGATCGGCCTCGAACATTTTCCATTTGGAGAAGCCGCCTTAACAGGGAAGAACGTGATTGGAGGAGAAGGCTATCTGTCCACTGCGGAGTATCGAGCGTGCTACGCCGAGGGACGGATTTCCCAGAATAAGCTGTTGGGCGCCCTGCGACCGCATGGCATGGAGCTGGATTTCGGAATCGGCGATAACGATGTGCCCTGATATCTGCAGCATGACGTATCATCCTATAGCACAATCATCTATGGGCCGTCACCGGTCAGTGACGATGCGCGAATTAGGGCTGGGTGACCAGGAGGGTGTTGAAAACCAACGTTTGTGAACGGTTGCTGCGTCGAAGAAGCCACATGGTGATTGCTCTGATCATGGTCCTGGGCATCGATCATGGGAGGGGCTCTCACTCCGTCCGCTTTTCCTATCTCCCGTTCTCCGTAGGAGTGCCGGAGAAGTGTTCATGAATCGTCCGAGTTAGGATGGAGCTGATCGCCCTCCTTTGGGGCATTGTCGGACGGCCGACATTTCGGTCATAAGTAACCTCGCAAAGCAGTTGCGTCACGCCAATTAGGTCTCAGATCCTTAACTTCAGCCAGCACGCCAATGACGAAGAGGTCCATGACCTCACGACCCTCTTGCTCTATCATTTGGTCGAACGGTGCGGAGGGCAACTGCAATTCAGCGTTCAGGAAGTCAAGCAGATCCGTGAGAGTCTATCCAGTAAGATGGTCCAGATCCAGCTCGGGAACGAGGTAAAGCTGCGTATTATCGATCACGTACCGGAATTGCAGTGACCTTCCTCCACCAGTCACCTCACTCGTCGATAAGCTTCCTCAATCGTCGTTCCAGCGAGAAGCGAGTCAGGCCAAGCTGTTTAGCCGCCAGGCTCTTATTGAATTGAGCCAATCGCAGAGTTTCTTGAATGATCGATTCTTCAACCTGCGCCAATGTCTGCCTACCGACCTGCATCTCGATGCGGATCACTTGTTCTACCCCTTGCGAGACCGACGTTGTAATTGTTGTGACGCGATCATGCAATTCCCTCGGCAAGTAGTTGTCAGTCAGCGTTTGGCCTGAGCAAAAAATCATCGCTCGTTCGATGATATTCTCAAGTTCGCGGATGTTCCCAGGATAGTGGTATCGTTCGAGCAGCACCCCCGTTTCCGAATCCAATTCAGGAATGAGTTTGTTGAACTCATGTGCAAAGCGCACGATGGCGCGCCGACAGAGCGGCAGGATGTCTTCGGGCCGTTTCCGTAGGGGAGGGACCTCAAAGGCTACAACATTGAGCCGAAAGTAAAGATCTTCTCGGAACATTCCACGTTCCACTTCCTTCTTAAGTTCCCGGTTCGTGGCCGTAATCAAGCGAAAATTGACGTCAATATCGTCGGTCCCTCCCAGCCGCCGGAACGAACGCTCCTGAATTACACGCAACAATTTGGTCTGCATGGACAGATCCAGGTCGCCAATCTCATCCAGAAACAGTGTGCCGCCTTCCGCCTTTTCAAACAAACCCAGCTTCCGCTGATTCGCACCGGTAAATGCGCCTCGTTCATACCCGAACAATTCGCTTTCGAACAGATCTTTGGGAATAGCGGTACAGTTAACCCCGACAAAAGGCGCCGATGCCCGCGGCCCATTATGGTGAATCACATGCGCCAGAAAATCTTTCCCCGTGCCTGTTTCGCCAAGCAGCATGACAGACGATTTAGAATTGCCTGCGACCTCGCGAACCTGTGCTAACAACTGCTTCATGGCAGGGCTGTGCGGTTCCAAATTAGAAAACTGATACTTTCTGCCCAGCTGCTCACGCTCTTCCTCGAGCCGTCTTCGGAGGCAAAGGAATTCAAGCGCCCGATTGATCACCGGTTCGATGTCTTCGAGCTGCACCGATTTGACGAGAAAATCATAGGCGCCCATCTTCATGGCCTCGACTGCATCATGGACCGTCCCATAGGCGGTCAGGATGATGACGTTGGCTGAAGGGGCCAGTTGGCGCACGCGTTTCAGTGCCTCCAGGCCGCTGAGACCGGGCATCTTTAAATCGAGCATCACAAGATCCGGGACATTGCGTTGGAGTTCCTCCAGCAATGCTTCGGCAGATTCATACCCGACGGCGTGATGCCCCTGGCGGATCAACCGCTTGACGATGGCAGCGCGAATGGCCTGCTCATCATCGGTCACAAAAATGTTTGCATGCATGGCTAGCGTATTACCGACTGAGCATCCTGGGATAGAGGCAGCCATATGCTCACGATGGTGCCTATTCCAACCTCACTCGTCACATAGATGTCTCCATGATGGGCCTCCACAATATTCTTGCAGATGGCCATCCCTAACCCGGTTCCGCGACGTTTCCCCGATGTGAAAAATGGTTCAAAGATGCGGGACAGTGTCTCTGGTGGAATGCCTTTCCCGGCATCCAGAATTCGTATTGAAATACCGGGCTTATCTTGCTGGGATACTTCATGCGCCGTGATTTCTATGACCGCTCCGTCGGTGGGAGAAGCGTCGATCGCGTTGCCGATCACGTTGATGAGCACTTGCTCGATCTGATCTTGATCCGCATGCAAATGATCGTCTGTCAGAGACAGGGAAATTGTAACCCGCGCATTTGTCCCCTGCAGGGGTCCACTCATCGCCCTTAAAGTGTCGTTGATGAGGTCGGACAATCTAAATCGATTCGGTGCAAGACCGCGGGGCCTCGCATAATCCACAATCTGATTCACGATCCGATCCATTCGTTTGGATTCCTGTACAATGACCTCGATTTCAGCACGTCTCGGGTCGGAACGCTCAAAGTCGTCCAATAGCAGCGATGCCGTCGAACCGATTCCCACCAAGGGATTTCTGAGTTCATGGGCAATGCCGGCCGCCACCTGTCCCAATGTCGCCAACTTCTCACTCCGACTTAACTGTAATTCCAGGGTATGTAAGGCCGTAATGTCGATGTTAAATCCTATATACATGGGATCAGGGGTATCCAAGTCTCGGATCGGCACGAGCCGGCTTAAGATGTTGCGCGTGCCTTCGTCTGAGTGGACAAAGCGGAAGATCATTTCACAGGAGCGTCTCTCCGCAATGGCTCGCAAAAACTCCGTCATCACACGATCGGTATCCTCAGGATGGATTCGTTTACGGAAGCTGGCTGGATCGATCTGTTTGTCGGGATCAAGCCCGGCCAACATTTGGTTATGCCGATTGCTGAAGAGGATCTGGCTCCTTCTCGTCATAAAGATTCCGATTGGAGCATGATCCACCAGACTGCGGTACTTAGCTTCCGAGGCAGATAAATTCTGGTTGAGTTTCCGAAGCGAATCCGCGGATTGTTGCAATTCATCAAGCGCCTTTTGAGTCTCCAAGTTCATCTGTTGCATCACCCTGCTCAGCCCTCCGATCTCGTCCTTTCGATCAAGAACCGGGATGGTTGGGACGGACGCGCCGGCTGGGGAGCCCACGGCTTTCGACAGGATCACAAGCGGGGCCGCAATCGATTGGGCAATCGCATAGTTTCCCCAACCGATGAGCAAACATGTGAACAGGCCACCGACTAAAATTACGAGAAGGGTCGACCAGCGATCAGCGTTCATTTTGGACAATTCTTCCACCGTGCTGGCCCGTTCACGTTGGTCGAGCCGCGCCATCAATGCCCGAACTTCGGACATCAGCGCTCTTCCACGCCCGTCTTGAATATAGTGGAGCGAGACCGGCTTCTGGCCAGCTTTAATGTCGCGGATGAGGATTTCCTTCTCCGCCATTAACTGGTTAACGATAGCTTGAAGGTTTTTGAACTCGTGGTCCTGGATATCGGTCTGATGGCCTTCTACAAGTCTGTCGTTCAGCTCTTGTGCGACCACGCGAATATTCGTCATCGCATTCTGATACGGCTCGAGGTCGCGCTCATCTTCGGTTAAGACATACCCTCGAAACCCGGTTTCCAAATCCACGACCAACCGCATATATTCGGCCGCAGTTTTCTGGGTAAGGTAGAGATTGTTTAGGCGTTCTTCGGCTTTTGAGAATGTGTGCACGTTGTTCAAAGTCACAATGCTGACGAGAATAAGGGAGGCCAAAGGGATCGCAGAGATCGCGCGTAATTTGTGATGAATGGGAAGATTATTGAATAGGGAAGTGTTATCCCGCCACACGGATGTTCTCTCCTAATATTTTAATTTAGATCACGCCACTCTCTTGGGGCCTGTTGCTTCCCGGCCGCACGCACGGGCGACTGGCGGCCGCATTAATTGAATAATTTGACCACAACTGAATGCGCGTTTTCCAACATGCGCATTGCCAATAAGATGCAGCTCTTCGGTGCTCAGATGATCAGGGGAAAAGGCGCATATCATTTCGGGCTCTAGGTGAAAATTCCATAATGTCGCAGTGAGTCTCAGAGGCGATGGTGACCATGTAGAAGCGAAGGCGCACAGACGGTGTAGCGCTGCACTGTTTTGCAGAGCTTGAGGCACGAAGAGGTACTCCCTGTCAGACTCGCCGTCTGCGGCATGTTTATGGGCCCAAATGCGGACGGACCATGTCACTGTTCATGTGTAGGAGGCGCTTCATGTCCTCCCTGTGTTTATCAGGTGGTGCGAAGAGCCCACGCGTCGACGCAGCGACGAAAAGGCGGCCATCTCGTTGGGATCAGGCCGGTGACTGGCCAAGTGTCCTTCCTACCGATCGGAACGGATATGCCTGCAGACAAGGGAACCATTGTTTCTCATTGGCTCTCTTGACGATTACAAATTGAAATAGAACTGCAACAGGAGGATGTGGTTGATCAAATTCGCATTGCCATCCTTCGTTCGGCTGTTGAGCATCTGATTTTGGTAGCCGATATCCACGTTGAAATATTGGTTGAATTTCTTGTTGACCCCTAAGAAGAACCGGTTTTGATCGATTCCAGCGCCTGGGGCTTTGCCGCCCCGTCTCACGTCATCGATCGTGTCGACCGAATTGAGGTTGATAAAGATTTCGTCATACCCGACGAGCGACCAGTCTGGGGCCATGGGCAATGGGTACGACACCTTGAGCATCTGGCGGAACCGCAGGGCGGTGCCGGCGGAGCTCCCAATCCATCGTTCTTCCATTCTGGTGCGGCTCATGAAATTAAAGCTGGAGAACTTATCCGTGTAGATGGCCTGCTGAAAGGCCCGGCTTTCTTGAAAAAATGGCGACTGAGGCGGCGTATGTTTTTGATTGAAGTTCCCAACCCATCCATAGCCTTGCCAGAGAGAGAGATTCTCTGTCAGCTGATAGCCAAGCGCCGGACGGAGCAGCAGTTGATCGATATTGGTGACATCGTCGCCAATGCGTGGGTTGACTTCCATATAAGCCAAGAAGCGAGAGGGCAGCTTCACGGTCAAATAGACCGGTGTCCAGAGCCGGAAATCCGACTGTGTATTAGGTCCCAGCTCGGTGTAGGCCTGAGCAGTGGTCACTCCGCCCCCCGTCAGGTTCAAGATCATGACCCCGACAAATAACAGCCCTATGTACCAAGCAGACTTCCGCTTGACCGTGGCAGTTTTCTCAATATGCTTTCCGCGTGATTGATGTACTTGCATCGATTTGCCTCCCAAGAATAGTTCTTTCGTTGTTTCTCCGGTGAGAATGTTCTTCTGGGTTTCCTTTGATATGGTTCACTGGCCGAGCGCGCTCTGTATACCAGGATTCGAGGTCAGCAATAAAATATACCTACATAAGGACGGAAAGTTCTAGGATCAAACTCTTCCTTAATCGCTTCAGCGCGCTACCGTCGACGCTCCTTCTAAGAGGAGGCGTAAAGATCCTCTGATCTGTCTTGCGCATAGGGAATACCGCAAGCATCGTGCCTCGCCGAGTAGGTCAATCATGGGAGAAAAAGAGTGGAGGCACGAAGTCAGAAGGAGAGTGGCGAGCGATATCGCACATGCCGCACAGTGCGAATCAGGCATGCGACCTGTGCGCTAATCTGTTAGCCGTCTGTGTTCTTATTCGAGCACACACAATTGAAGCACCCACAGTTGGAAAGACCACGGAACCATAGGTCGAAAGAACATGGAACGGTAGGTCTATCTCTTGCACTAGTTCTTTCACTAGCAGTCGCTCATGGACTGTTTTCGGGGCGAAACTTCAGGGGAGGTAGCTGCTCCCAATGACAATGAGACCCCTCAGGTCCACCCTGATTTGGAGGGGTGCTATATGAAACTTATCGTCAGCTCGTAAAAAGCACGATCTACCGGCTTGACAATAACCAAGCAAGGTGTGCCGCTTGACGGCAGGCCTGCGTTTCCTGAATTTGGCTTAGGGAAAGAACGATGGACGCGATCCGTCGCTGCCATTATCCCCCCGCCATTGGGGCGGCGAAACTGTCTAGCATAACCAAGCTAACCTGTGATATCCATACGCGCCCAGAAGTCAGAAGCATTCATTCCACCACCCACCATAAGGGTGTGTGATCCTCGCTTGAGGGTAAGAAGAAGCCAGTGAGTACTGAGCAGTTTTCTGAACAACCAGGCGCAGGCACCCGATTGGAAGGCGCCTCCAGGCCCGCACTGAACGAGGCCGAGCGTGAGGAACTTGGAGCCCTGGTGTCACAGGCGGTCGAGGCCATTCCTCCGAACTGGCCGCTCCGGACGTTCGCCTATCGCAATCCCTTGGTGGGATTCGAACATTTGCCCTTTGAAGAAGCCGTGTCGGAAGCGAAGAAGCTGATGAAGGGAGAAGGCTATCTCTCCACTGCCGAATACCGGAAATGCTATGCAGAGGGACGGATTTCCGAGAAGGAGCTGTTGAGCGCCCTGCGGTCGCGGGAGCCAGAGCTCGCATCACAGGACCCTGTCCGTGCCGGTGAGCGGAGCCTCCATCATCAAGCGATCCTCCTAGTTCACTTTCTGTACGGGATCGATCCGCTCGACCCCAAATTATGGCAATGGCAACTCGCGGAGGAAGATGCCACTCACCGTATCCGTCCTGATGTTCCCCAGCCCATCAAAGATCGGCTGAGATCGCACGCGGCGGGGCGCGACTCTGAAGCCGTCTACATCCGTTCGCTGTGGTCCGGGGCCTTGCAGGCGCTCGAGCTCTCTGAAGATGGATCGACTGGCAACCACGGGCATTCCCCCACAACGGTCAAGGCTGGCGGATCTGTGCACGCCGAGCATGGACCGACGCCGCAGCGCATCCGCACCGCAGCCGAGATCATCGACGATCTCACAGGCTCTGATCTGAAAGGAGTGATCGACGAACACATGATCAAGTGGTGCGCCGCATTCGTGGATGAAGGCATGGCGGATTGGTCGATGCCCTCACGCACGCAGGGCTTTTATCTTGCCTGGCGGGATCTTGCGCCGCGCGAAGCTTCCGGATGGACCCTTGGAATCTCCGACTGGGCTCGAAGGGTGGGGGCGCTCCCTGACCGCCCTGAAGACACCCTCGCGTCGAGCCTGAACCGCTTGCAGGTTCCCGACCAGGAACGGAAAGATTACTTGCGTCGACACCTCGGCCAGTTACCCGGCTGGGCCGGCTATATTCGCTGGCGAGCCAAGAACCCGAATTATCCTGAACAGGGCCGTCACCCAATCGATCCGCTGGAATACCTGTCCGTGCGCCTGTTTTACGAGGCTGAGCTGGCCGAGAAAGTCTGTCGGAGCACGTTGAACATCAACCCGGCACTACCCGATCTCCTCGAACGCGCACGATCCCATGATCTCGAGAACGGTGACTCTCACGCGCACGACGTGTACACGGAAACCGTCTGCCGGGACGCCTGGCGCCTCTTCCATCTGGCGCAATTCCTCGAGCTTCGCCCGGAGGATCTTCAACACCTGACACCGGCGGATGCCAGGTCGTTGCTGGCCTGGCTCGATCGGTTCCCTTCTGACGCGCTCCGTCCTCTTTGGCACGAGGCATACGAGGCAGAATATCGACACTCGCTGATAACGAAGCTGGTGAATGAGAGGCAGAAATCCGCAAACTGCACAAGTACCGAGCGTCCGAGACCCCGAGCGCAAGCCGCGTTCTGTATCGATGCCCGCTCCAAGCCGTTCCGCCGTCATCTGGAAAGCCAGGGGGAGTACGATACGATCGGGTTCGCCGGTTTCTTCGGTACGGCGATCGACTACCGAACGCTCAATCGTGAGGAAGATCTCCTCCTCTGTCCTGTGCTGATCAAGCCAAAATACATGGTGAAGGAGGAACCGCGGTGGGCTCAGGATCCCGGGGTCCAACGCTACCTGCTTGGAGACCGCTGGAGCCAGTTTGTCCGGCACCTGTTTCATCAGGCCAAGTCGAACCCCGCCAGTTCCTATCTCACGTTCGACCTGTTCGGGTTTCTGTTCGGAATGGCGATGTTGGGGAAGACCCTGTTCCTGAAGCCCTATGAGCTGGTGCGCACGGGGTTGCGTCACTGGCTCACCCCACCGATCCCGACCCGAATCCCGGTGGAGAAATTTCCTGAACGGGAGCGTGAGGCCTACATTGCCGGCAGCGAGCGGGCTTGCCTCGCCGAGGTGCTCGAGCAGCGGTTCAACCGTCGAGACCACGCGGTATCCCGCTCGCAGGAGGTCCTTGAAGAATTCCGGCTCGCCGCCCTTCGAGAGCCGGAGGATCGCAGTCACGCGACGCGACAGACCAAAGCGTCCGAGCGGCTTGGTCTTTCCGTCGAGGAAGAGGATGCCTTGCTGGAGGAACTCCGATATCAGTACGGGATCAATGCCCATAACCACCATATGGCGCTCGAACGCTTCGCGGCGCGCAGGTTCTCTCCAGCAGAACAAACGGCAGTGGTAGAAAACGCGCTCCGTGTTATGAGCCTGACCAAAGGGTTCGCGCGGCTGGTGCTCCTCTGCGGCCATGCGAGCACCACAGAGAACAACCCGTACGCATCCGCGTACCACTGCGGGGCCTGCGGAGGGAATCCTGGGGGACCCAATGCCCGGGTCTTGGCAGCCCTGGCTAATAAGCCGAAGGTCCGCCAGGATCTATGGAACCAGGGGATCGAGATCCCAGAGGACACGTGGTTTGTCGCCGGTGAGCACAATACGACCACGGACCACGTCACCTTGTTCGACCTGGAAGAGTTGCCCGAGTCGCACCGTCCGGATGTGCGCCAGTTGCAACAGGACCTGGAAGCGGCAAGACTCCTGAACACTCAGGAGCGCATTGCTCGATTGCCGGGGGCTCCTAGCCGGACCCTGCCGCTGACTACCGCCCGCCATGCGTGGCAAGTCAGCCGTGACTGGGCACAAGTCCGACCGGAGTGGGGACTCTCCAGCAATGCGACGTTTATTATTGGACGCCGGTCACTGACGCGAGACCTCATGCTTGACGGTCGGGCCTTTCTCCACAATTACGACCAGTCCCAGGACGAAACCGGTAGGGTGTTGGAGGCCATCATGACCGCCCCGCTGGTCGTGGTGCAAATGATCAATCTTCAATATTATTTCTCCGCGACGGACAGCTGGGCGTACGGGAGCGGGACCAAAGTCTTGCACAACGTCGTCAGCGGAGTCGGCGTGATGCTCGGGAGGCACAGCGATCTGCAAACAGGGTTTCCGTTTCAATCCCTGACCACGGGCGCTCGACGGTTTCATGAGCCCCTTCGTCTGCTCGCCGTGATCGAGGCGGACACGGGAAGAATCTCCCAGATCATCTCCCGCCACCATGTGCTTCAGAATTTTTTCGACAATCAGTGGATCTATCTTGTCTCCTGCCATCCCACCACGGGAGAGTTTTCGCAGTATCAGCCAGGAGGAACCTGGAACGCGATTGCACCACCGATCTCATGATGATGAACGCAGCCTACATTCTGATCCCGGCACTTCCTTTTGCCGCCTTCCTGATCATCGCGTTGGGCAGCCGGAGGTTAGGCGAGACAAGCCACCGGCTGGCAATCCCGGCGGTCTTCGCCTCGTTCATCCTCTCGGTCCTGGCCTGTATCGACGTGTATCAACACGGAGCCAAATCGATCCCGTTGTATACCCTGATCAACTCAGGCCGTCTGACCGTCGAAGCAGGTCTCTATGTAGACGCGATCACGGTAATCCTATTGGTCCTCGTCACCGGGGTCAGCAGCCTGGTCCATGTCTTTTCCAGCCGATACATGCAGGCGGACCCGCGCTACGCCCGCTTCTTCGCATTGATCGCGCTTTTTACCTCTGCCATGGTCATGCTGGTCATGGGCGCGAATCTCTTTATGTTATTCATGTTCTGGGAAATCATGGGTTTGTGCTCATATCTATTGATTTCCCATTGGTCACGCCGTCCGTCTGCCTGCGACGCCGCGACGAAAGCCTTTCTCGTGAATGGGGTGGCGGATGTTGGCCTCGCATTCGGAATATATGTGGCGTGGGCCACCTTCGGCACGCTCGACATTCAGGCGATCTTGTCGGCTGCGCCACAGTACGCCGATCAGACAGTGAACCTCCTTGGTTGGCTCGGGCTTGAGTGGCAGGTTCCCATCCTCTCTGTGATTGCGTTGCTGTTGTTCATGGGACCGATCGGCAAGTCCGCGCAGATTCCCCTCCACGTCTGGCTCCCATTTGCGATGGAAGCCCCGACTCCGGTCTCCGCGCTGATTCACGCCGCGACCATGGTTAACGCGGGCGTGTACCTCCTGATCCGCATGGGGCCGCTGTATGTTCTGGCCCCGACCATCATGACCGTGGTGGCGGTCGTCGGCGGTGTGACCGCCGTCTTTGCCGCCGTGGTCGCCCTCACGCAATTCGACATCAAGCGCATTCTGGCCTACTCGACGATCAGCCAACTTGGGTTCATGGTTATGGCGTGCGGCGTCGGCGCCTATGGCGCCGCCATCTTTCACCTCCTTACCCATGGCGCCATGAAGAGTTTCCTGTTTCTCTCAGCCGGTAGCGCCCTTCACCATCTCGGGGCAACCCACCATGGCGAACACGACGGTGATCACGCCGAACATGGAGGCCCGTCGCGACCACGGGTGTCACGACAATACGTCCGCCTGTACGTCGGCGCCCTGATCATGGCGTTGATTCCACCGATCATCATTTTCTGGGGGCCCTACGAACAGTTGTGGGAACTGTCGCACGTCCCCCAGGCAACCCTCGCCTTCTGGATCACGGGGCAGGCAACTACGTTTTTCATCGCATTCTATCTGTTCCAGGGGACCATGGAGGTCTTCACGCAATCCGGTCGCGTCGACTGGTCCGAGGGATTTCGACCAGGGATGATGCAGCCTCGACTGTTTTCGGCATCGCTGCTCCTGGGGCTCATTCCCATCACGGCAGGGCTCGCCATGCTCCGCGTTCTGATCTGGGGCGACTTTCTCGAATTCATCGCTCCGGCACACCCAGAGGGAGCCGCTGCTCTGGAGAAGATTTTGCTCGCGGGCTGGTCCCCCACGAGCCTTCTTCTTGGCACCGGCGCCGCGATAGCCGGCTGGGCCACGGCGTTCTATTTCCATGTCTTTCCGGTCCATCCCTCGGCATGGTGGTCAGAGCGAAAAAAAACGCTCTACGTGTTCTTTCTGAATCAAGGGTACTTTGATCAAGTCTACGAGGGCATGATCATTCGCCCCTACCTACGATTTGCTTCGTGGCTCTGGCAAACCTTTGATGTGAGACTCATTGATCGGCCCTCGACCCGAGCCGTCAACGCATCGTTCGGGCTGGCGACTGGACTCTCGAAGGTCATTGCCTTCGAGAAGGCCGAAGCGTCTCGGGTGTCGTATGCTCTTATGATACTTCTGGGTATTCTCATGCTCCTATTGGTTTTGGCCGAGGAGATCGAGATTTATTTCTTAGGGTGATCATGGAAAATCCTGCAAGCGTGTTCGGGATCTCCCATCTGGTCAGTTGGATAGTGCTGACCCCCGTTATTGGATTGTTCATCGTAGCATTTCTCCGCCATGCGGAAGTTATCCGTTGGGTAACCCTCGGCGTCACCTTGCTCGCGCTGGGGCTCACACTGGGGCTGTGGGCGAGCTTTGACTACACGGCTGGCGGGATGCAGTTTGTGGACCGCATGCCATTCCCGGGGGGCTTCTTTCAATACGCGGTTGGCGTGGACGGCATCAGTTTGCCGCTGCTCTTTCTCACAACATTTATCATACCCTTGTGCGTCCTGGTTTCTTGGAGGATCGACAACCTAAAGAGCTTCATGATGCTCATCCTCCTGGTGGAGTTAGCCGTGACAGGCGTCTTCACCGCCATGGATGCCTTCCTCTTTTTAATCTTCTGGGAAATCGCGATGATTCCCATGTATTTCGTGATCGCATTCTGGGGAGGACTCAAGCGCACCCAGGCGGCGATCAAGTTCCTCTTGTTCAGTGCGGCGGGGAGCTTGATGTTGGGTCTTGGGATTGAGGCGCTGCACCACTTCGGCGGGGACACCTTCGACATGCAGGCTCTCACGCAGGTGAAGTATGCGCCGAACGTCCAGTTCTGGCTCTTCCTGCCATTGTTCCTAGGATTCGCTATCAAGGTACCCATGCTCTTCGTTCATGGGTGGATCGCCGACGCGCATGGAGAGGCGCCGGCTGTGGGGCACGTCATTCTTTCCGGGCTCCTGCTCAAGATGGGGGCCTACGGACTTATCCGGTTCTGTCTCTCTATATTACCCGAAGCCACGGCGGCATTCGCCCCGTTCGGCATGTGGCTCTCCGTGCTCGCCATTCTCTATGGCGGAATTTTAGCCATGGCTCAAAGTACGATCAAGCGATTCATTGCCTATTCCTCCGTCGCGCATTTGGGATTCATCACCCTGGGAATCTTTGGATTGAATCAGGAAGCTATCCAGGGAGCTGTTTTTCAGATGGTCAGTCACGGTATGACCATGGGCACCCTGTTCCTCGCGGCTGGGATGTTATATGACCGCACGCATAATCCGATGGTCAATGCCTATGGAGGGCTGTATCAGGTGATGCCGAGGTTCACGGCGCTCTTGACCATCTTCGTCATGGCCTCCATCGGCTTGCCGGGGACGAGCAGTTTCATCGGGGAGTTCATTATCCTCGTCGGCATCTCCTATCACAGCTACATCCTCGTCCTGCTCGCTCTTATAGGGGTTGTGGTGGGAGCCGTATATATGCTCTGGCTGTTTCAGCGGCTGGTGTTGGGGCCCGTGACCCCCTACGTGTCCACCTTGCCGGACCTGACTCGACGCGAGATGGTGGCCGTCATACCGATGGCGATCGTCGTGCTTGCCATTGGTCTCTACCCGAACGTCCTTCTGAATGTGATAAACGCGAGCGTCACCACCCTCGTGCAGAACTTTGCGCAGGTGCAGCCGCTCTCGATTGTGGCTGTGTTTACCGAGCCATGACCGTCCACGCGCGTCATGTCATAGGCCGGGTCTGTGTTAAAGTACACGCGTTTCAGTAAGGTGGTACAGGCTCCATCGACCTTGACAAGCAACGGTGCCTGAGAAAGGAGCAGGGTATGCGTGTGGTCGTGGCAGTCGATCGATCCGATCCGACATTCAAGCTGGTGCATGCGGTCACCCGACTCTACAGCCTGGCTGAACTCACGCTGGTGCATGCGGTCGATCACGGGCTTGCACAGTATCCGGCTATCGGGGCTATTGGCCGGGGAACAGTGCCGGAAGAGCTGCGTCCCCTGCTCGACTCCGGTCGCAAGCTCCTGGAGCAAGCGGCAAAATCCGTCCCGTCTGAATTGAACCTCGTGGTCAAGCAAGTGTGTGAGCTGGGAAACGCGGCGCGAGTGATCATCAATACCGCACAGAGAGAGGCGGCGGACTTGATCGTCACCGGCTCGCGCGAGCTCAGTAGCGAGGAGCGAGAATTCACCGTCGGCAGCGTCTCCCACCGGATCGCTAGCCATGCCCACTGTTCGACACTGGTCGTCAAACATATGCCGGAACAGATCCGTCGCGTGCTGGTCGCCATTAATGGGATTGACGACGCGGCAGAAATCCAGCGCTGGCTCTTGGCCAACCCCTTTCACGACCCGGTCGAGATGACCGTGCTGCATGTGGTGCCGACGCTTGAGGCCTATCGCACGGATACCTCATTGGCCAATCATGATCGCTTTCATGAGCATTTGCATGAGGATTCGGTGAGGTGGGGACAAAAACTTGTGGATAACGCCGCGGCAAATCTCAGCGCAACACGTGCTCACGCCCATGCAGGCGGGTGCTACAAGGCACGCGGCCACGTTTCCAGCGGTGATCCGCCTGAGGTGATCGTCAGGGAATCGGCCCAGCAGGATCTCGTGATTGTGGGGGCATATGGTTTTCAGAGCGAGGCCCGGTTCATCTATGGAAGCGTCACTCAGAAAGTCCTCCACCGCGTCGCCGTCCCCGTCCTGGTCATCGGATAAGAGGACGTATCGGATGAGGACGGGCGGTATTGTCAACTTACGTCGAGATGAGTTGGGCGTCCACATCCAGGGGTGCCCCAAACCGGTCTGGCCGGATTACAAGAACACTGGCGTGGTGATGTATGGTCAGGCTTTCTGGTGTTCCTAGTCGCGTTGCCCCTTTGCTGGGTATCGCACTGGCACGTTGTTCTCCACCAATGGCCGGGATTATGATGGCGATTCCTTGATGGGCATGTGTACGGTCGGTACTTCAGGCATGGTGATACCGATTCTTTGGTCGATGCTCAAAATTTCAAGCGTAAAGATGATTCTCGCACCCATTCAGTGAGGACGTGCAGGTGAAGCTTGTCACTGACCTGCCTGATCGGGTCGCCGCCACCACTTAAAAATGTCACGAGCAACATGCCTGGCCAAGTCTACCTTAACGCACTAACGTAGAAGGAACCATTATGTCATCAGAAAAAGGTGCAGCGAAAATCGAGGGCGCCGGTCCTATTCCGCTAGACTTCCTTCCGGGATTGAAACAAAACGCAAAAACCGACGTCGTTTCAGGATTTGTTCTCTTCCTCATTGCCCTACCGTTGAGTCTGGGCATCGCCATCGCATCTGGCGCGCCACCGATCGCTGGGGTGATTGCCGGGTTTATAGGCGGCATTCTGGGCGCTCTGCTGGGTGGCTCTTACATTACCATTAACGGTGCAGCAGCTGGCCTTATCGCCATCGTCTTTGGCGCGGTGCAAGCGATGGGCACGATGCCTGATGGTACCGTCGACATTGCAGCCGGATTCAAGTACGCGTTGGCCGTGGGTGTCGTCTGTGGTGGTCTCCAGATTCTTATGGGGTTGGCCAAGCTCGGCAAGCTCACCAATATGTTCCCGTTGAACGTAGTGCACGGGATGTTGGCCGGGATTGGTATCATCATCATGGCGAAGCAAATCCATCCGCTGCTCGGCGTGAGCTTCTCCGGGAAAATGATTCCTACCATCGCGGCCATCCCCTCAAGTTTTGCCAACATGGTGACGCCTGTGGCCATGATCGGGGCGATCAGTCTGGGAATGATGATCGTCTGGCCGTATTTGGGGAAAATCGGCAAGCTGATGCCTGCACCCATGGCGGTCATCCTGGTTACGGTGCCGATGGGGCAAATGCTCAATATTGATTCTAAATTTCTCGTTGAAGTGCCGCTTGATTTTACGGCGTCCTTCCAGGGCCCGGATTGGGGGATGATTGGCACCGGTGTATTCTGGAAATTTGTCGTGACCTACACACTGGTTGCCAGTCTCGAATCACTGTTGACAGCCGCAGCCATGGACCAGATGGATCCCTGGAAGCGTCGGTCAGACATGAATCGGGAGTTGGTGAGCAAAGGTGCCACCAATGCGCTGTCCTCGTTTATTGGCGGCCTGCCGATGATCGCGGAAGTGGTGCGTAGTTCGGCCAATGTCATGAACGGAGCCCGCACTCGTTGGTCCAACTTCTTCCATGGATTGTTTCTGCTCTTGGCCGTGGCGCTGATTCCTGGTCTCCTCAACATGATTCCGATGGCGGCACTGGCTGGCATGCTGGTGTTCATCGGCTTCAAGTTGGCCCATCCGAAAGAATTCATCCATGCCGCCCACATTGGCAAGGAAGAAGTGATCTACATGGTGTGCACGACCGTTATCGTGGTAACGGTGGATCTGTTATGGGGCGTCATTATCGGCTTTGCGATCGCAGTGATCACCAATGCAATACGTGGCGTCCGCTCGATAAAAGCCGACGCCAACGTGGAACAGATGGGTGATACGGTAACCATGAAACTCAAGGGCGCGCACGGATTCATCAATTTCGTCTCGATGCGCGGTCAGATGGACAAGCTCCCGGCCGGCAAGCAGCTGACGATCGACTATAGCGGGGTGAACTACATGGATCACACCGTGAATGAGCGTTTCCACCTCTTTAATGGTGAATACGCCCTGACGGGTGGCGCCGTGAAAGAGGTGGGCAAGGAGGGGCTCAAGCCTACGTCGCACAGTGACGTGTCGGCGCTTGTGCGAAGCTAACGAAGGAAATTACCGGAGAGTGAAGTCCACATATCAAGGTTGAGAGTCATGTTATCTTTGGAAGGGCACAGTTCCGGTTCTCCAGAATAAGGGGGAGCAATGATGCGTGTAGTACTTGGCGTGGGGTCGGCGAGAGAAACTGTTCCCGCAGTAAACCAAATCGGGTTACTGTATCGGTTGGACGAAGTTGTGCTTGCACATGGGGCCAAGATGGAAGCCATGCAGGAATATGGCAGACTCCGTGACGTCGCAATGGAGTCTGGCCGTCGGCACATCGAAGAATGCCGCGCTCTGCTATCGACCGACATTCCTTCTATCCGTACGTTGTGCGACGCGCAGGATCCATCCTCGTTTATTCTCGACACCGCTGCCACAGTGAAAGCCGATCTCATCGTGATGGGTACCCGCGATTTGGCCAGGCTGACCGAGGTGTTTATCGGCAGTGTCTCGCACCGTGTCCTTGTCCATTCAACGGTGCCGACGTTAATTGTAAAAGGAGCAGCTCGTCCTGTTTCCAAGGTCCTTCTGGCTGTAGAAGGTCAGGAGGACGCCGCCCGTTTACAGGCGTGGCTGATGGCGCATCCCTTCAAGAGCCCCGTTTCCCTCACGGTCCTCTCTGTTGTTTCTTCCCCTCCGGTCACCAGCGAGCATGGGATGGTCGAACCGGATGTTGCGTCCGATGAACGTACTCTCAAGGCCAGACAGATCGTGGATGATACAGCCAAGGCTTTGAATGGTCCACAGTGCATGGCTTCCGCGGATGTGCGCGGGGGTGATCCTGCTGCAATTATTTGCGAAGTCGGAAAGGGTTACGACCTCATTGTGGTCAGCTCGCATGGACGCACAGGAGTTCGTCGTTTCTTGATGGGCAGCGTATCAGAGGATATTGTGCATCGGGCCGACCGCTCCGTCCTCGTCGTGCGTTGATTCGTAAGATATCCGTGTCCGGGACCTCCTCGTATTGCAACAATAGGTCCCTGCTGTCTACCTAGCAGCATTGCAGATGCACCGTGTGGTGCATCTGCAATGTTCGGCGTTGCACATCTTTTGTAAATTCTGCTTTCAGACGATCCCTATACCGTCGCGCCCTTCCGCTCGATGCCGGGCAGCAGTGATAGGCTCGCGGATGAGGCCGCCGCCCGTGCGAACAGCTCGGCAAACTCCAAGGCCTTTGGGCCCAAGTTTCTCCCTCTTCGCCCCCACACGTGTGAATTGTCCTTGTGACCTCCACGACAATGCCTCTATACTTCAGCGTCGCTTTGTCGGTTGGAATCGGAACACGACGCCATGGAGAACGAACGGACAAAAGCCGAAATGGAGGTGGCGATCCGCAACGCTATCATCAAATTCGAGCAGGACTTCATGGGGCGCGGCCCGACGGAGGTACGGGCATTTATCGTGCGGGATCTCGTCGTCGTCCGGCTCAAGGGGGTGCTCACTCCAGCCGAGCGGCAGTTGGCCAAGACCCCAGACGGCGTGGACATGGTCAAACGGGTCCGGCAGACCCTCATTGCCCAAGGCCGTGACCGGCTCATTGAGCAAGTGAGCGACATCACCGGGGCGAAGGTGAGGGCACTCTTCATGGACATTGACGCTCAAATCGGAGAGAAAGTGTTTGTCTTCCCCGTGGAGCGTGACTTAGAATCCAGAGATCGTTGACCCGACTGCCTACCGTCGGGCTTGCAGGATGTGAGCAAGCTCTGGCAGATTGGAATCGTGGCCGGTCGTACTCTCGAAACCCTTTCCTTCGACAACACCTTCGCGCGCTTGCCGGAGGCCTTCTACGCCAAGCTGAACCCGACGCCCTTTTCCGATGCTCCCTACCTGGTCAGTTTCAATCCCGACGCCGCGGCGCTGATCGATCTTGATCCCGAAGAGGCCACGCGGCCCGAGTTTGCCGGCATTTTCGGAGGAAGTCTGCTGGTTCCCGGTATGGAGCCGCTCGCGATGCTCTATTCCGGTCACCAATTCGGCGTCTATGTTCCCCAGCTCGGCGATGGGCGGGCAATCTTATTGGGCGAAGCGACGAACGAACGGGGAGGACGGTGGGATCTGCATCTGAAGGGCGGGGGCCTCACGCCGTTTTCGCGCGACGGCGATGGCCGGGCGGTCTTACGTTCGACCATCCGTGAGTATCTTTGTTGCGAAGCGATGCAGGGGTTGGGCATTCCGACGACGCGCGCGCTCTGCATCGTCGGCAGCGATCACCAGGTCTTTCGCGAACAGGTCGAAACCGGCGCCACCCTGGTTCGCATGGCGCCCTCGCATGTGCGGTTCGGCACCTTCGAGATCTTCTATTACCGGAAGCAGCACGAGCAGCTGAAAGTCCTGGCCGATTATGTGATCGGCCACCACTATCCGCATCTCGCCGGAGCGGCAGACAAGTACGCGCGCTTCTTTGCCGAGGTCATCGAACGGACCGCCACACTGATCGCCCACTGGCAGGCCGTCGGCTGGGCGCATGGCGTGATGAATACCGATAACATGTCGATCCTTGGTCTCACGCTGGATTATGGGCCGTTCGGGTTTATGGATGATTACGATGCCGGCTTTATCTGTAACCATTCGGATCACAATGGCCGCTATGCGTTCAACCAGCAGCCGTATATCGGGTTGTGGAATCTGAGCTGTTTGGCACAAGCCCTGCTGCCCTTGGCTGAGAAAGAAGCGTTGAAGGCGATGTTGGAGAGCTACCAACCGCAGTTCGATGCGGAGTTCCTCCGGCTTATGCGAGGGAAACTGGGGTTGCAGGAAGAGCAGATGGAAGACGATGGGCTGATCCGGGATCTCTTGAGCCTCCTCGAAGAAAGTCACGCGGATTACACGATTCTCTTCCGTGAACTCGGCTCGTTCTCGTCGGCAGAAGGCGCGGGAAACGATCAATTGCGTGAGCACTTCTTGAACCGGGAGCGGTTCGACGAGTGGGCCATCCGTTATCGGGATCGTCTGCGCGGCGAGGGCAGCAGAGACGACGAGCGGCGTGGACGGATGAACCGAGTG
>Ga0210362_1176478_pt1 | contig 19973 bp, 17 predicted proteins | sample S625metaT_FD_159713 | JGI IMG/M metagenome (GOLD analysis project Ga0210362, IMG submission 159713) | Metatranscriptome of estuarine sediment microbial communities from the Columbia River estuary, Oregon, United States - S.625 (Metagenome... | ecosystem: Environmental > Aquatic > Marine >... | reverse complement strand
GTTCCAGAAATACGGCCTGGTGGAGGGGGAGGTGATCCGGGTGGGCGCCGATGCCAGCGAGCCCACGCCCGGCGGAGCGCGTGAGGCCCCGCCAAATGGGCCGCCGACCCTGAGCTATCGTGCGGTGGTTGCCCCCAGGGCGCAAGCACTGCTGGTGGAGGGCAAACCGCAACGATTTGCGCCGGGAATGCAGGTGTCGGCGGAAATCAACTTGGGCTCACGCACCGTGCTGGAATATCTGCTGTCGCCGGTGCGGAAGACGGTGCACGAGGCCGGGCGGGAGAGGTGAGTCCCTGGCCGGAGGGCGAGATTGGCATCCCGTGCGGCCAAAGGTATGCGGAGAAATGCGAACCTGGCCCCTTTAAGTCCATGGCCCCCTTAATGCAATGTGCCAGGGAGTCCCCAGCAGGCTAAGGCGGGCTCGGCGCGGCACCAGTGGGAGGAGCAGCAATTCATTAGCCGCCCACGATATCGGAAAAACGTGGTCTGTTCCCTATTATTCTAATGTCTAAGCCTCATCCTGCCGCTTCCCTCCGCTCCGTCTCTCTAGATACTTCGCGAAGACCACGATCCACCCGACTAGCATTATGGCACCACCCGCGTATGCGATCCCATAGAGTGTCTTGAATAAGGCCGAATCTTCTGGAAGTCCCCAAACCTTGGATATCACGAATGCGACCCCCGTAGTTACGAAGCCCGCAGCAAACAGCCACTCGCCAAGGTTCTTACGCCAACTAGTGTTCAGTTTCATGCGGGATGTTCGCAGCCTTGGGCAGGAGAAAACCTCGACAAATTTCTATGGAGCGACTAACTCTCCGATGTTTCGGCGAGGCGGAGAGTTGTCCTCGCAGCCGCAAGGCCGATTAAGGAGACAGAAGTATTGAATCCTGCATGCGTCTATACCACCTGCAGCTCCCAAAATAGGACCGCCACCGATGCTGGCAGATAAAGATGGGCGAGAACCGCCTTTGACGCCGCTCAGTCCTCCCAAGAACAGACCACCAGTCGCAAACACCCCCGTGGCATCGACCACTTTCGTGCAGAGCTCTCCGGAGGTGTATCCCCCGGTGATGTTCATACCTAGTGCCGCGCCGATCCCTACTCGGCCGCAAGTCTCCACCTTGAAGCAGATGTTGTTGCCGAAGGCGAACCCGAACGCGCTCTTGGCCCCAAAAGCAGCAATCATCGCCTGGAAGTTCATGTCAAACGTGATTCCCGCTTCACCAGTCGGATCAATGCTCGAGAGTGGCTTATTCTCAACGTAGGCATAGGTATTGATGCCGCCTCTGAGCCCGATCGGATCGCTCTGTATGTAGCGTCCGATCGCCGGATCGTAATCCCTGAAGTAGTTGTAGTGGAGATTCGTCTCCTTATCGAAGTACTGGCCGGGAAACCGGAGGTTGTAGCTCACTTGAACGCCGTTCCCGTCCGGGTCTTCGTCCGCGGCTCCCTCGCCAAATGGCGGTCCTTCCCATCTCCAAACCGGAGCGCCGGTGCCGCCCGCGAGCAGGCGCGGCGTGCCGAGATGGTCGGTATGGACGTAATAAAGGCTTGTTCCATCGAAGTAGGCGATCGGCAGCTCGCCCAGCCAAAGGTATTCGCGCATCACATTGTCCGCCGCGTCGCTCTCGGCAATAATGCGCCCCTCCCGGTCGTAGTGGAAGACTGTGCTGGCCTCCGGCAACTGTTTCATCACGCGCTGCCCCAAGGCGCTAATTTGATAGGCTGCCGAACCACCCGTACCGGCGGCGCTACTCATCCGGCCCTTCGCGTCATAGACGAAGTTGTTTACTCCATCGGATGCGACCGCTCCGTTCGCGTCGTAACTATAAACCCGCGCGGCGCGGCGGGGCGGGGAGGCCGAGGGGGCAGGCACCGGACGATGGGGCGGAGCTGGAATTCGCGTGAGCGGCAACGAAAAACGAGGTCTGTCTGCAACTACTCCCAATTGCTCCAATCTCGGGTAGGGTCGGAGAACTACAAACCAGGGGGCTCTCACCTTTGTGACAGGTTCTTCAGCGCCTGTTCCGCGCCGCGCTTCATGTCCGGATTCGCGCTGCTGAGCAGTCCTTCAACGATTGGGATGATGCTATTTCGCCCATGAACTTGCATCCATCTCAAAGCATCCATCTCATAAAAAAGACCAGGCTTCTGCGGAGCTAATGCCCTGCCAAACGCCTCGACCAATACCGGGACTGCCGCAACCGCATCAGGATCTACCCATGCAAGGGCCATTGCGGCGATGCGGCGGGTCTCGAGATTGGCGTCCGCTAGCATATCTGTCAACGGGCCCACCATGCCACTGCATTCGCCGCAGGGCTGGCTGTCGGTCCAGCGTGCCCTACTATAGATTGCCGCTGCTGCGTTGCCTTTGACGATGCTGTCGGGATCGCGCAACGCAGATTCGAGGAGGCTCATCGGTAGTCTTCGATTCCAAGGCATGACTGTTAGGACTTGCGAACACCCTTGTTTGACATTCTGTGGGCCATTTAGCAAAGCGTCTCCGAATAGGGGGACGATTTCTTTTTCGAACGTTTCTTCACTCGCCAACTTGCTAAGGGAACTTAAACCCACAGCGCTTGCGGTGCGGATACCCTTATCTGAATCGCCAATCACTGCCAAAAGAACATAAGCAAGGTCGGGAATTTGCTCCTGCCTATCCACCAAACTCTGCATAGTCGCCGGGTCAAAGGTCAGCTTCCACCCAATCACAATTGCTGCCCCCTTTTGCGCAGCGCTCCCAAACGACGAGGCTTGCACCAGTTCATCCAGCGTCAACTTGGTCAGGTCACCACACGCCCCCTGCTTTTGGCCGGCCACCGACGCCTCCTCCAGGCACCTCACGACCTGCTCGATTTCGGGAGATACGGCCTGTCCCCCATTTGGCGTGAGAAAAACCAGAGCCACTACGAACCCGGAAATAACTAACCGAAGGATTTGCGCGGGTAGATTTTCGCCTGCATTCGGATAGGCTGCGCTCCTACCCCATATGGCGTCTAATGGCTGGTAGGCATCCTTCATCTGGCGCCTCCTTTGCGATCTAGTCAGCGAGACCTCTTTTATATGTAACATAGACCATTCGAGCTTGGCCTCATTCTGAGACAGTTCAAAGGTTGAGAGTGCCGGATGCGTCGATCCGCTGGTGCTGACCTCAAGCGCCGACAATCACTGGAAGATCGGATTCACCACCCCTCTCCACACCGCGGCGAGCTTGTCGTAACCCCCGCTTGTGGGGTGAATCTCGTTGATCCAGTCGCCGCTGGCACCGGTGGTGCCCGCCGCGGGAGGGGTCAGGACGTTGCGGGTGTTCACCAGGAATAGCTTCATGTCCCGCCCGTAGTCCGCGTTGATTTTCGCGATGATCGCGCCGAGCAAATCGGCGAGGCGATTCACGAATTCCTTTCCGAGATCGCTCCACTGGGTCTGGGGCACCTGGTAGCTCGTCGCGGCCTTGAACAGCCAAGGCCCAAAGCCCGGAAAGGCCGGGGCGTCGCGGGGCAGCAGATAGTCATAGGTGTGGAAGATGATGGGCACGCCCTGGTTCGGCCCCTGCTCGCGCCGGGCGACCAGGATGGAGAACAGCATTGAAAGGTGCTGGGAGAAAGTCTGCCAGCCCGGGTCGCTGACGTACCCGGCCGCGGTGGGCTGGGGGTCGGGGCCGCGTTCCTGGGGCGTGAGCAGCAGGCGCAGGCCCTGGGGCACCGGCCCCGCCGGGACAACAGCGGGCGTCTGAATCGCATTGATGAAATCGTTGCCGCCGCCAGAGATGAAGATGGCATTCCAGCGTGTAGCGAGGTTCCCCGACAAGTGCGTCATGAACGCGCTGCTCTTCATCCAGTCCACCATGTTCATCAGCGTCGCGCCGGGCCTCCCGCAGTTCACCACGCAGGTGGGCCGGGTCAGGTCCATGGCGAAGAGCAGGTTGGAGGTGGCGAACGGTGGAACCGCGCCGATGGAAAACCAGGAGTCGCCCTGGGCGAGGACGATGCGCTCGAAGCCGGTCAGGATGCTGTGGTCGTTGCTCAGGTCATCCGGGGTGATGCAAATGACGGCAGGCATGGCGGGGCTCCTTTCTCGAAGGATGGTTGGGCGCCGGGCGTAGCGGCGCACTCGTCAGCGTCTATGATAGATGGGTGAACGCCGCCGTGAGGACCTTTTTCGCGGGAATCCGGCCCCGGGGAGAGCGCGGGATGCTGCGACGCGGAAGTTGCCGGGGATTGGGGAAGACTGCGGAGCAGGAGCGCAGTGACAGGACGGGCCGGGGCCTTTGCCCGCGGTCTGGTGGCCGAGGTTGCCGCCGTCGTAGGCGGCGGCTCTGCGCAGCGATTTTAGAGGGAGGGGAACATGACGAACGCCGAATCACGTCCACCGCAGGAGCCGCGCCCCACCGGGGAGCCGGCGATGGGGCCTCTCAGCCGATTGCGGCTGTTGTTCGCGCGCCTCTGGCGGGCGGTGCGCGAAATCGCGGACCTGCTGCAGCCCTGCCGTTTCAGCATTCTCGTGGTGGTGGCGGGCGCGGCGCTGCTCCTTCTCAACGCTCAAGGCCGGGAGATCGCGGTGGGGCTCGTGGATGCGCCGCTTTTCTGGGCGGGAGTGGCATTCCATGTCTGCGTGTTTCTCTGGGCGTTCGAGAGCTGGTACTGGGCGCGCCTGATGCTGGAGGCGGTCCATGGCCCGAACCGGACAAGTGATGCGAATGGCAGGCTGTACCGGCCCCACGAGGCCTGGATCAAGCGCAACGGGCCGCGGGTGATCGCTGCGGCGGCCTACGTGGTGGCCGCGATTGCCCTGATACTTGCCGGCGGCTGGGGTCATCTGGCCGCCCTGGTGGTGGCCGGGGTGCTGTTCTACGTGCTGCTGGTCCAGCGCGTCACGCTCGCCGATAGGCTACGCGGGCTCGCCGGGCGTCTACCGGAGGAGAAAGGAGCCCGGGTCCGGAAACTGATCGGCGACCCCCGCGATACCGTTTCCAGTCTCAAGGATCTGCCGCCGCTGTCAAAGGCCATTCTCGGCGGGAGCCTTCTGATGTCCGTTGTGGTTACGGTATGGGTGCTGAGGGATGCCGTGGGATTCGGCTGGCTCCTGGGAGCGGCCGCGGTGCCGTTCCTGGGATTCGCGCTGATCGTTCCCGTGGGCAGCGTGCTGGTGTACTGGTCCCGCTTTGGCGGGGAGGGGGGCGGAGCGCTGGGCGCGAAGGGCTACCCGGTCGTCACCCTGCTGCTCTTGTGGGCGGTCGTGGTGGGAATGTTCGTGGACAATCACCAGGTCCGGAGGAGCGGCGCCCTCCCGGGCGATCGCCCGGACCTGGCCGCCGCCGCCGACCGGTGGCATGAACAGGCGGCGAAGGCGTCGGGAAGCGATGAGCCCCCGCTGGTCATGGTGGCCACCGCGGGCGGCGGGATCCGGGCGGCGTACTGGACGGCGACGGTGCTGGGCCGGCTGCAGGATGAGGATCCCAGGTTCCGCAATTACCTTTTTGGCATCAGCGGCGTGTCGGGGGGCAGCCTCGGCGCCACCGTGTTCGCGACGCTTCTGGCCGACGGCACGAAGGGTTTGAACCCCGGCCGGTGCGGGGGACGCGAGCCGAACAAGCCCGTGCGCAAGGACTTCGAGTGCGCCGGACAGGAAGTTCTGGGGCAGGATTTCCTGGCGCCGACGGCGGCGGCCATTCTCTTTCCCGACCTGATGCAGCGCTTTACGCCCGTAGCCGTCTTCCCCGACCGGGCCCAGGCGCTGGAGCAGTCCTGGGAGCAGGCCTGGGGGGAGGCCGGGTTCGCCGGGGACACCTGGACCCGCCGCCCGTTCAGCAAGCTCTGGCCAAGAGAGACCAATGCGCCCTACCTGCCGGCGCTGTTCCTGAACGGTACCCATGTGGAGACCGGCAAGCGCATCATCACCAGCAACCTCAGGATCGACGGGTCCGCGTTTCGCGACGCCTACGATTTCTACGGGCTGTCGTCGGGCGACCTGCTGCCCAGCACCGCGGCCTTGAACAGCGCCCGCTTCACCTACGTGAGCCCGGCCGGCACGCTGAAGCGCGATAAGGAGGCGGTCGGCCACATCGTGGACGGCGGCTATTTCGAGAATTTCGGCGCGGTGACCGCCCAGGAAGCGCTGGCCGCAGTCCTGAAGGCCCCGGAAGCGAAGGGAAAGAAGGCGCGCCCCGTTCTCATCCAGATCAGCAACGATCCGAATCTTGGAGAGGATGATCTGGACGTCGAACGAATTGCGCCGCCCGCGGATCGCAAGGCTTACGGGTGGGCAAACGAGACCCTGAGCCCCGTGCGCGCGCTGCTGAAGACCCGGGACGCGCGGGGGGTGCTGGCGCAGAAAGAGTTTCTGCGCGAGGCGCAGACGGAGCGGCGGGCGCACTTCCGCTTGTGCAGGGTAGAGGGCGAATCCGATCCCGCGCTGGGCTGGGTGCTGGCGCCGCGCTCGAAGACGCTGATGCAGGAACTGATCCGCGACGACCGGTGCGGCAACGATGGCGAGTTCAAGAAAGTCCTCCAGGCCATACGATGAGTGGGCGGGCAGGATTGGCGGGGGATTCGGGCATAATTCCCCCCCATCATGTACGCCATCAGCCGCATCCAGGCGAAGCCCGGCATCTGGTGCTGGTCCGTCAGCTTCCGGCGGCGGGGGAAGGCCTATTACCGGCAGTTCTACGACGTGGGCCGGGGTGGTTCGAAGAAGGCGCTGGCGGCGGCGAGGGCGTGGCGGGACCGGCAGCTGAAGCAGATCCGCACGCTGTCGCAGCGGGAGTTCTGCGAGATCGTTCGTTCCTCCAACCGCAGCGGCATCCCGGGGGTTTATTTTCTCAGTCCCAGGAGCCAGCCGGACGGCGTGTGGCAGGCGCAGCTCCGGCTCCCGGACGGCCACAAGGCCACGAAGACGTTCAGCGTCCACAAGTACGGGTTTCACGGCGCCTTCGCGCAGGCGGTTTCGGCGCGCAGGAGGATGCTGAAGGGAGTGGAGAACCGCCCCTACCTTTACCATTCCACGGCGAAGCGCCTGGCCCAGAAAAAGAAAGCGTCCGCCCGCGCCCGCGGGCGCTATAGGCGCTGAGCCTGCTTCGCCGAAACGCCCCGCCGGGTGCCTCTGGGATCAATACCGGCGCGGAGCGGGCCCGCGACGCAGCGGACGCTTTCGAACCGGTCCTCCCGCGGGGCGCGGGGAGGGGCTGGCCCGCCGCCACCCAGGGTGCCGGGCCAGCGCCGTCGTCCTCGGCCGGTCGGGAAGAGGCGGGGGTGTTCTGTTCTCGACAACTTGAAGACGCGGACCTATGCTGCTGCCTGCGCCGCACACAAGCGCCGGTGAGAGCGACTCGCGGTTCTCGATAAAGGAGGATTCAAATGTCATTGCCCAATCCGGTGATCGTCGTTCCCGGAATTACCGCGACCTATTTGCGGGACGAGTACGCGTTGCCGCCGGAGATCGTGTGGTCGGTTCTGAGAAAGGAATACGAGCGCGTCTCGCTGCATCCCGACGACATCCGCTACGAGGCGACAGAGCCGGCGCGGGTGCGACGCGACCAGATCTTCGAGATCGCCTACCGTGAGCTGGTGGAGGAGCTGCGTTACAACCTGCGCACCCGGGAGGATCAGGCGGTGCCTGTCTACCCTTTTGGTTATGACTGGCGGCATCCCCTGGAGACCCTGGAAGCCGAGCTCGCTGCGTTCATCGACGAAGTCATCGAGCGAACCAAGCTGATGAAGCATTACTTCGACCAGGGATACGCCGACGATCCGAAGGTGAACCTGGTGGGGCACTCCATGGGTGGGCTCATCATCACCGGCTATGTGGCGAAATTCGGCAAGAAGGCGCGGGTCGGCAAGGTTGCGACCCTGGCGACGCCGTACCGGGGCGCCTTCGAGGCCCTGATCAAGGTGGTTACCGGAACCGCCACCCTCGGCACCGATGCGCCGAGTTCCCGAGAGCGGGAGGCCGCCCGCATCACGCCCGCCCTCTACCACCTGCTTCCAACCTGCGCGGGGGTGGAAATCGATCCGGCCCTTCCCCGGACCCTGTTCAATCCGGGCACGTGGCAGCCCACCATCGTCGAGACCCTGGAGGAGTACGTGCGGTTGCACGCCGTGAGCAAGCGCAACAGGAAGGAGCAGGCCACGGAGTTGTTCTCGGGCATGCTGGAGATGGCCCGCAGGTACCGCGCCAGAACGGACGGCTTCAAGCTGGAGAGCGCGGGCCTCGGAGCGGCAGACTGGCTGTGCGTGGTGGGGGTGAACACCAAGACCCGGATCAGGTTGCGGGTGCTGTCCACCCGCAAGGGACCGGAGTTTGACCTGGGGTCGAAGGGGGTGGACAAGAGGGGCCGGGAGATCCTCTACCGCGACAACCAATGGGGGGACGGGAAGGACCCGGTGAAGAGCCGGATCACGGGTGACGGCACCGTTCCCTTCGAGGGAGCGATTCCTTCGTTCCTCGACATGTCCAACCTGGTGTGCGTTGCCCCGGAGGACTTCGGCTACTTCGAGATTCCCGACCGGGTGGTGACGAGCGTGGCGGGTTTCCACGGCATTCTGCCGAACATGGACATGCTGCACCGGCTGATCGTGCGCCACTTTACCGGGCGGCCCGATAGCAGGGGCAATACCTGGGGCCGGCCGGCACCGGGGGTCAGGAAGTGGGACCCGCCGCTGAAGTTACAGCCAAGGTAAGGGTTCGGAGGGACCTTGCCCTCGTATTCCCGGCAGGCCGCTGAACCGCGGGACCGGGCACGCGCTCCCGCGCGGGGGAACGCCGATTCATGAAGTCCTCGGAGAAGCTCTTCAAGCGCGCCCAGCAGGCCCAGGCGGCCGGCGACCTGCCGCAGGCGATCCGCCTGTTCAAGGACGTGCTCAAGGTGGCGCCCCGCCACCTGGACGCCACCTACCTGCTGGGCACGGCGCAGGCCATGAGCGGCGCGCTGCAGGAGGCGGTGGTCACTCTGCAGAAGGCGGCCGAGATCGGGCCGGGCTCGGCGATGGTGCGCACCAATCTCGGGCTCGCCCTCAAGATGCTGGGGCGCGGGGAGGAGGCGGAGGCGGCGTTCCGGGAAGCGCTGGCCCTGGATCCCAAGTTGCCCCAGGCGGCAAACAACCTCGCGGCCCTGCTGGTGGCCCGGGGCAGACCCAGCGAAGCCGAGGCCCTAGCGGCGGGGGTGCTGAAAACGAGCCCCGAGGCCGCCGGCTACGCCCTGATCCAGCTGGCCAACGCCCAGGCAGACCAGGCCCGTGTGGCGGAGGCTCTGGCGAGCCTTGAAAGGCTGCTCGAACCTCCGCCCGGGAGCGCCGTGGCCTGGAGCAACTTTCTGTCGCTGCTCCACTACGACCCCGCCCGCGGCCCGCGGGAAATCTTCGACTTGCACCGGCGCTGGGGCCAGCGCTTCGGAGCGAGTCCGCCGGCAAGGCGCATGCCCAGCGGACGGAAGCGGATCCGGGTGGGTTATCTCTCCCCCGACTTCAGGGCGCATCCGGTCGGGCTGCTGATCGAGCCGGTGGTCCCCCGTCACGACCCGGCCCGGGTGGAGGTGTTTCTGTACCACGACTCCAGCGTGCAGGATGCCGTCACGTCACGGCTGCGTGCGATTGACGGCGTGACCTGGCGTGATGTCGGCGGGGTGTCGGACGCAGCCCTGGCGAGCCGCATCCGCTCCGACGAAATCCAGGTGCTGATGGATCTCAGCGGGCACCTGTCCGGCAACCGGCTCGCCGTGTTCGGGGCGCGCGCCGCGCCGGTGCAGGGCACCTGGCTCGGTTATCCGGGCACCACGGGGCTTCCCGCCATGGACTTCGCCGTCAGCGACCCGGTTTTCGATCCTCCGGAGGAGGAGAACCGGTGGTACAGCGAGCGCCTGGTGCGGTTGAACCGGCCCGCGTTCTGCTTCGCGCCGCCGGACGATGCGCCGCCGGTGGCTCCCCCCGCGGGCGGCGGGACGTTCCGGTTCGGCTCCTTCAACAACCTGCGCAAGATGAACGACGACGTGATCGCCGTCTGGTCCCGCATCCTCGCGCGGGTGCCGGACTCGGTCCTGGTGATGCAGACCAGGGCCCTCGGCGACGAGGGCGTGCGGCGCCGCCTCGTCGCCCGCTTCCGGGACCACGGCATCGGCGAGGAGCGGGTGGAGTTCCGCGCGACAAGCGCCCTGGCGGAGCACCTGCGGCTGCTGTCGGAGACCCACCTCTGTCTCGACCCCTGGCCATGGAACGGCCACATGACCACCCTGAACGCCCTGTGGATGGGCGTGCCGGTGCTGACCCTCGCCGGCGACCGGCGGGCCTGGCGCATGGGGCGTTGCATTCTGTCCGCGCTCGGCCTCGACGCGTTGGTCACGGATTCCCGGGACGCCTTCGTGGAGTCCGCGGTGAAAATGACTCGGGACGCCGGGCTGCTTAAGGACCTCCGCGCGGGTCTGCGGCAGCGCATGGCGGAGTCTCCGCTGACCGACGGCCGGGGGCTCGCCGCGGAACTGGAACGGGTGTACTCGACCATGCTGGACGAAACGGCGTGATGGCCGTGCGGCGCTCCCGGCGTGACGGGGGCGGACCTCATCCGCTATGATGCGGACCATTTCCATGCGCCACGAAGCTTCTCCCAAGTTCCTGCTGTTCCTGCTGGCCACCGCGGTAATCTGCGGCGCCCTGATCATGGTGATCGAGGTCCTGGGATCCCGTGTGATCGGGCCGTTCTTCGGCGTGAGCCTGTTCGTCTGGACCTCGCTCATCACGGTGACGCTGGTGGCCCTGGCGGCGGGGTATGCCCTGGGCGGCCTGCTCTCGGACCGGCACAATTCCCCCGACTGGCTCTACGGGATCATCCTCACCGCTGGCCTGCTGGTCTGCCTGGTGCCGCTGGTCAAGGCGCCGGTGCTCAAGGCCAGCGTGGAGCTGGGGCTGCGCACCGGCTCCCTGGTGGGGACGCTGGTGCTGTTCGGGCCGCCGCTGCTGCTGCTGGGCTGCGTGTCGCCCTACCTGGTGCGGCTGGTGGCCACGGAATTCTCCAATCTCGGCCGCACCGTGGGAGGGCTGTACGCACTGTCCACGATCGGGAGCTTCGTGGGCACGGTCACCACCGGGTTCTTCCTGATCGGTTACGTGGGCGTGAATCTGACGCTGGTGGCCACCGGCTTCCTGCTGATCGCGCTGGCGGCGGTCTATTTCGTTTTCGTTCGTCGCCGCTATGTCGTGTTGGCGGCCCTGGTGCTGCCGCTGCTGGTGATGCCCCACGAGTCGCTGCCCGCCAAGACCATGGCCGATGGCACCCGGGTCGAGGTGGCGGCCGCCGTGGACAGCTTCTACGGCAACCTCAAGGTGGTGGATTACACGGGGACCGTTTACGGCACCCGGGAGCTGATCATCGACGGGCTGGTGCAGGGCGGGATGGACAAGGCGAGCGGGCTCTCGGTTTACGAATACGCCTATCTCATGCAGTTCCTGCCTTACGCGCTCAATCCCGGAGGGCAGCGGGCTCTGGTGATCGGGCTTGGCGCCGGCCTGGTGCCCACGTGGTTCGAGAAGCAGGGGATTCCCGCCGACGTGGTGGACATAGACCCCAAGGTGGCGGAGCTGGCGCGGAGCCATTTCGGATACCAGGGCCGGGGAGATGTGTTCGTGCAGGACGCCCGCTATTTCCTGGGCCAGAATACCCGGCGCTACGCCTACGTGGTGCTGGACGTGTTCAACGGCGATACCACGCCCGGGCACCTTCTCAGCCTTGAGGCCATGGGCTTGCTGAAGTCGGCCATGACCGCCGAAGGCGTGCTGGCGGTGAACCTGGTGGGAGAACTGGGGGTGGAGGGCGCGATGGCGGCATCCGTGGTGAAGACCATGCGCCAGGTGTTCGGGCGCGTGCAGGTGCACCCGACCAGCCCGGACAGCGGCGTCGGGAAGGCCGTCAATTTCGCCATCGTCGCCTACGACGGTCCGCCCCGAGCGCTGGATGCTTCCAGGATCGAGGGCTTCCCGGTGCATCCCCTGGCCCAGGCGGCGGTGCGGCGGGGACTGGCGCGGCCCTTGGACCTGCCCGAGGACCCCAAAGCGATTGTCCTGACGGACGACTTCAATCCCATCGACTTCCGGGACCTGGAGATCAAGGAGTCGGTGCGGCGCCAGATCCTGGCCACGACGGACTGGGACATCCTGCTCAGGTGAACGAAAATGCCGTCGCCATGATGCCCGGACAAACGGGACAGGCGGCCAGGGTGGCCGCACCGGCCGTTGCGGTGGTGATTCCCTGCTACAAGGTGGTTTCGACCATTGACGGCGTGCTTGCCCGGATCGGTCCCGAGGTGGCGAGAATTTATTGCGTGGACGACGCCTGCCCCGAGGGCAGCGGCGATCACATCGCCGCCAGCTGCGTTGATTCCCGCGTGACCGTGCTCCGCAACGAGCGCAACCTGGGGGTCGGGGGCGCCGTCATGCGGGGTTTCGTCCAGGCACTGGCGGACGGGGCCGATGTCATGGTCAAGGTGGACGGGGACGGGCAGATGGATCCGGCCCTGATCCCGAAGTTCGTGGGGCCGATATTTGCGGGACGGGCGGACTACACCAAGGGCAACCGGTTCTTCGACCTGGCCTACCTGCGGCCCATGCCGGGGATCCGCCTCTTCGGCAACGCTGTGCTGTCCTTCCTCACCAAGCTTTCCACCGGCTACTGGAACATGGTGGACCCGGCCAACGGCTACGTGGCGATTCACCGCAAGGTGGCGGAGATCCTGCCCCTGGAAAAAATCAGCGAGCGCTACTTCTTCGAGTCGGACATGCTGTTCCGGCTGAACACCTTGGGCGCCGTGGTCGAGGAAGTCCCCATGGAGTCAGTTTACGGCGACGAGAACAGCAATTTGCGGGTGCGGGAGGTGTGGGCGGAATTCCTGTTCAAGAACGTCGCCAATTTCTTCAAGCGCATGGGATACAACTATTTCCTGCGGGGCTTCAGCATCGCCTCCGTAGAACTCGTGCTGGGTTTTCTACTGGCGGCCTTCGGCGTGGTCTTCGGCGCGGTGAAGTGGGTGGGCTCCTTCGCCAGCGGCGTTCCGGTCACCGCCGGCACCGCCATGCTCGCCGGCCTGCCCCTGATCCTCGGCGTGCAGTTGCTGTTGTCCTTCCTCGCCTATGACACGCGGGCGGTGCCGACCGTGCCGCTCCATCAGAGGCTCTGAGTCTCAACGCAGGCTTTCCAGCTCCTGCTTGGCCTTGCGGCTGTAATACCCTTCCGGTTTCAGCTCAAGGTATTCAAGCCAGTGCTCCCGGGCCTTGGGCTTGTTGCCCAGGTCCCGGTACACGAGGGCGATGCCGTAGTGCGAAAGGTCGGCGCTGGCATCAATTTCGAGGGCGCGCCGGTGGTATTCCAGGGCCTTGTCCAGATTCCCGGTGTCGAAGTAGAGGTAGCCGAGATTGCTGTAGGCGGTGGGATGATCGGGGTTCGCTTCAATGGACTTCTCGAACTCGGAGATGGCCCGCGCGTAATCCCGCTCGACGTAGGCCTTGGTGCCGGCCTTGAAGTGGGTTTCGCCGGCGCTGAACTGCTGGGTGTCCTGAAAGCGCCGCCGCAGGTCTTCCGCTTCCTGCTTCTTGCCTTGGGACTCATACAGTGCCATGAGCTGCGAGTACACGGAAAGGAGGGCGGAATTCAGTTCCAGTGCCTTCTCATAATGGCGGATGGCGGAGCGGGAATCGCCGGCTGACGCATAAGCCATTGCCAGGCGCTGGTGCAGGGATCCGTTCTCGTGCTTGTCCAGCGCCATCCGGTAGTAGCGAATGGAATCCGCGGGTTTTCCCAGCTGATGGTAGGCGTAGGCCTTGCCCAGGTAGGCGTCGTAGAGCGCGCCGGGGAGGGGTGCCGGGTGGTTCTCCACCCGGGTGAAGGCTTCGGCGGCGTCGCCGTACTGCCCCAGCTCGTTGAGCATAACCCCCTTCAGGGCCCAGGCCATGGACGATCCGGTGTCCCGTATCGCCCGTTCCAGCTCCCCGGCAATGCCCGTGCGGGCCTCCGGGTCGGAGAGCCGCGACTTCTGGATCCCCCGGGACGGCACCAGGAAACGGTACCCGTCCTCGGCGATCGCCGAATCATAGGGGCCGCCGCTACGGAAATAGACCAGGCAGATGTCGTCCCAATAGACCAGCGTCCAGTCCGGATGATTGAGAATCAGGTCGGTGTCGCCGATTTCCCGCACAGACTGGGGAGCCGCGGCCTGCTGCACCAGGACAGCGCTTTCGAAGGGAAAACGGCTCCAGACATCGTCCAGCATCGCCGGCTTGGTGGGGGCCATGGTGGCGCGCTCGAGAAGATCATCATTGAGGAACCCGCGCCCGTCCATGAAAGGAACCCGCTTGGGAAAGTCCCGCCACGTGATGTAACCGCCCAAGTGGAAGGTGTTGAGCACCCGGCCGGTGACCCCGCGGCGGTCGAGATATCCCAGGCAGCGCTCCGGCGTAAGGCCACTGAAATTGACGCCCAGGCCGAACTGCAGGTCATTGAGGGGCCTCTCGCCCTTGGCGGGAAAGAGCTGCACGGCTGTAGCGGACACAATGGCCAGGACCGCCACCGCCGTGGACGGCCGCCCACTGGCAAACCGGAGCAACGACTCCCGGCTGGAAAGCAGTTCGCCCAGGTTCCTGGCCAGCAGGGCGCCGGTGATGGCGGTGAACCAGAAAAAACGGATGGCCGTGAACGGCATGACCAGCAGCGGCACGGCCAGCAGCACGTCGGGAATGGAAATCCTGCGCCGGTTGGCGATAAAGGAAAGTGCCACGGCGGCGGTGAAGACGTAAAGCGGCCAGAAGTCTTCCCAGGTGGGCTTGCGCAACTCGCTGATGGACTGCCGCCACCAGTCCGACTGGAGAGCCCCGACGCTGTGGAGATACTGGTCGAGGAAGTAGGGGCTGATCAGGGATGTGCCGACGGAAATGGCCGCGACGATCGCCACGCTCCCAAGCTGAGCGGAAGACGGCGCCGGCGCAAAGCCAAGGAACGGCGAGAGCCGGCGCTCGAATCCGGTACGGTCCATGGCGAGTTGAAAAAAGCCGCCGGCCACCAGGGCGCCAAAGGGCAACAGCATCATCAAAATGCTGGTGTGGACGTTGGCCCACAGCAGGCTGACCACGGGCATGAACCAGAGATACTTCCGGTTCCCCTGAAGGAAGGCGCCCAGGCTGAAGATCGCGTAGGAGAGGAACAGCATCATGAGGGTATCCGGCCGCTCCACGAAGCGGAAGCGCAGCCCGATGGCAACGGCGCCGAGGACCAGGACCGATACCACCAGATTTCCCCCGAACATCACGGAGATTCGCAGCAGCAGGGCGAAGATCAGGGTAATGATCGTGGCTTTGAGGATCACCACGCCCGCATGGCCGCCCGCCAGATAGGCGGCGTAATAGACAAGCCCGAAGAGCCAGTTGTTGTAGGAGAACGGGTTTCCGGTGTCGATGAACGGCTCGCTGGCGGGTAGCGCCTGGTGCTCCCAGATCCAGCGCCCGAAGCTGAGGTGGGTCCAGGTATCCGGGTCCTCGATGCGGATCAGTCCGAGGGCAAAGATGCAGCCCAGAAAGACGATGACGAGGAGGACATGCCCGGGGCCGGCCGCGGGCCCGGGCATTGCCGGTCCGCTCACCGGGCGATGCTCCAGCGACTGATCCGGAACAGGGGCACCGGGTGGTAAAGGGTGCGGGTGGCTTCGTTCCGGAGGCCCGCCTGCCGAAGCTGGGCCTCGATGTCGTAGATGTTGGTCAGATGGTAATGGCCGGAAAATCCCGCGAGCCAGCGGCCAAACTTGTAGAAGGCGTTCTCCGTCGGCCCGGAAACGATTATTGCGGTGCCGCTTCCGGCGTAGCGCAGGAGACTGTCAATGCAGGAGAAGAGGTCTTCCACGTGCTCCAGCACGTCCAGGGCGAAGATGACGTCGAAAGCCTGGGGTTCGATCTCGTCCAGGGATTTGTAGATGCGGGCTGGTATTTCCAGGCGATGGCAGACCTCGGTCGCGAGGTCGAAGGCGAAGGGGTCCACGCCGGAGATGCGGCACCCTTTCCCGTGCAGGTAGCGGAACATGGTGCAGCCGCCGCAGCCGAAGTCCAGCACCGAGCGTCCCGTCACGTCCCCCGCCAGGGCCAGAGCCGTGTCGAGGCGCCTCCAGAACAGCCAGGACATTGCCGGATTCGGATGGGTGTAGGAGGGCAGGGCCATCTCGTCGTAGTGGCCCCCGGGGGCGCCGCGCAGCATTTCCTGGAACAGGGCCTGGTATTGGCGGCGGTAGGTCCGATCCGTGATCAAGGGTTCACCTCGGGATGGGCAGATGGGAAGGGCTCATTGGGGGGGGCTCGGAGATAGCAGTGCGCGAAACGGGCCGATTATCCCCCGGCCTTCAGCCCCGTGTCATCGGTGGCCGGGGTCCAGCCGGCGCAGCCCATGGCGCGATGCCAGTTCAAGCGCGTCGCGGTACTCCGAGGGCGTGATGCGCCGGGCGAGTTCCGGGTACTCCCGGGCGCGGTAGCAGGGGTAGTACTGGTCCATGATGTTGACGCAGGTGTTGCGCGACACCTCCCGGGCGAGAAACCCGAGCACCGCCCCGGTATTGGCGACGTCGCCCGGCAGCACCAGATGCCGCACCAGCAGGCCGCGCTGGGCGATCCCGCGCACGTCAAGCACCAGGTCGCCCACCTGACGGTGCATCTCCCTCACCGCGGCCCGGTTCACCTCCACGTAGTCCCGCACGTGGGAATAGCGGTGGGCGGCCGCGGAGTCGCCGTATTTCATGTCGGGCATGTAGATGTCGATCACGCCGTCCAGCAGCGCGAGGGCTTCCGGGCTGTCGTAGCCGCCGGTGTTGTACACCAGCGGCAGGCGCAGCCCGCGCCGGGCGGCGATCCGCACTGCCGCCAGGATCTGGGCCACCACATGGCTGGGGCTGACGAAATTGATGTTGTGGCAGCCCTCGGATTGCAGCTCGAGCATGATGCGGGCGATTTCCGCGGGCTCCATTTCCCGGCCCAGGCCCTTCTGGCTGATTTCCCAGTTCTGGCAGAACACGCAGCGCAGGTTGCACCAGGTGAAGAAAATCGTTCCGGAGCCGCCCGTGCCGCGCAGCGGGTCTTCCTCGCCATGATGGGGCCCGTAGCCATGGACCACCGCGCGCTCCCCGGTGCGGCACACGGCGCCCTCGGTGCCCCGGAGGCGATTCACCCGGCAATAGCGGGCGCAGAGGTCGCAGGCCTCCATGCGGCGCCAGGCTTCGGCGACGCGGCGGTCCAGCTCGCCGCTGGCGAGCAGCCGAAGATAGGCCGGCTCGAAATCGCTCACGGCCGGCCAGTGCTCTCGCCGCGGACAATGCCGCCGGCGATCAGGTGCGCGGCGCGCAGGGGCTCGGGGAGGGCGCCGTTCAGGCGCAGGCTCGCGACCAGGCGGCCCGCCTCGGCGGGGGAAATTCCGGCGCACTGCAGGTAAAGGCCTGCCACCGGCTCCAGGGGGCCGGCGCGCTCCACCCGCCGCCACTTGCGGCGGCCTCCGGGAACGCTTCCCAGGAGGGCTGACTTGACCCGGGCCAGATGGGGCCGGCGGCGGCACACGACGATCACGGGGATCCCGAGGGCGGCATGCAGCAGCGGCAGGTCCACCACGTTGAAACCGGCGAGGGCGATGCCCTGCAGCAGCACGGCGTGAAGCTGGGGAAAGAAGCGGGAGCGCCGCACCAGGTCCCGGAGCACGCGGGTGGCGTTGGCTCCGTCGCGCCGCACCTTGCCGGAGACCACGCCATCCAGACGTGCGCCCGCGAACACGGCTCCCACCACCAGGACATCCCCGCGATGGCCAGGGTCGAACGGACCGTCGTCGAAGCCGATGACGTGGAGAGTGGTGCGTGACACGGTAGAGTTGCGGAATATAGTACGCGCGGAGGTTCGAAGATGAGACTTTACCTGTTGCAGCACGGGGATGCGGTGCCGGAGTCGGTGAGCCCGGAGCGGCCGCTGAGCGAGAAGGGCCGGCTGGACATGCGGCGCCTGGCGAAGTTCCTGGGGTGGAGCGCGGTGAGGGTGGCCAGGGTCCGTCACAGCGGGAAGACCCGGGCCCGGCAGAGCGCGGAGATCGTCGCCTCGGAAATCACCGAGCGCGTGACCCCCGAGGTCATGGCCGGGCTCGGCCCCAATGATCCGGTGGCGCCGCTGGCGGAACAGGCCAATGGCTGGGGCGAGGATACGCTGCTCGTGGGCCACATGCCGTTCCTGGGAAGGCTGGCGGCGCAACTGGTGTGCGGCAACCAGGATCTGCCGCTGCTGGCGTTTCGGCCGGGGAGCATGGCCTGCCTGGAGCGCGGCGAGCCCGGGCAATGGTCCGTGGCCTGGATGCTGCGGCCGGAACTGATCCAGGGCTGAACGGGCGCGCCGGTGCACCGCTGGAACCTGACCCCGGCGGAAGCGATTTCGCTGCAGGAGGAATTGCGCCATCGGGTGATCGCCCGGGACCGTCTCGGCAGGGTGCGCCGGGTGGCGGGCGTGGACGTGGGTTTCGAGCGGGACGGCGCGGTGACCCGGGCGGCGGTGGCGGTGCTGGGCTTCCCCGGGCTGGAACTGGTGGATTGGGCCATCGCCCGGACGCCCACGCGCTTCCCCTACGTTCCCGGGTTGCTTTCCTTTCGGGAGACGCCGGCGGTGCTGAAGGCGCTGGCGAAGCTGAAACTGCGCCCGGACCTGCTGCTCTGCGACGGGCAGGGGCTGGCGCATCCCAGGCGCTTCGGCTTCGCCTGCCATCTGGGGCTGCTGGCGGACATTCCCGCCATCGGGGTGGCCAAGACCCGTCTCATCGGCGAGCACGAAGCGGTGCCGGGAAATCGCGGCGGATGGACGCCCCTGGTGGATCGCGGGGAGATGATCGGCGCCGTGCTGCGCACCCGGCCGGGGGTGAAGCCGCTATTCGTGTCGGTGGGACACCGGGTCAGCCTGGACACCGCCATCCGCTGGGTGATGGCCTGCGTGACCCGCTATCGCCTGCCGGAAACCACCCGCTGGGCCCACCGGCTGGCCTCGGGCGGCGACCGGAGCCTGCCGCGCCGGGCTACTTGACGCCCTTGGCCCGCAGCCAGTAGCCCAGGGGCCGGTCCATCTCGAGGATGTGCTGCGTCAGCCAGTAGCCGAGGAAGTCGATGATGTGCTGGGCATCGGCCTTGTCCTTGGTGGCGATATCCTGGCGCAGCGTGAGCAGCTGGTCCACCAGGTGATGGTGGCCTTGCCGATGGGAGGCCTCGCCATGGTACCCATATTGGGCCATGTAATGCTCTTCGGTGAAAAAGTGGAACTCCGAGAACTGGACCAGCACGTCCAGCAGCGACCGCAATGACTCCGGGTCGTCCCCGTTATTGATGGCCTCGCCAATGCGGTTGATGAGTTCCGCCAGCCGCTGGTGCTGTTCATCCAGCTCGCGGATGCCGACGCCGTGGGTCTCGGGGTCCCATTTAATCACCGCGGCATCTTAGCAGAAGACCCGACTATCGGGATGGAGATGACGCAACCTCTTCCGCCAGGGGGTGGAACGCCCGATTCACGTAGGCGATGACGGCCTGGACCTGGTCCTCGGTCAGCACATCCCGCCAGGCGGGCATGGACGTGCCGGGCAGCCCGTCGCGGATCACGTTCCGCAGGCGGGAACTCGTCATGCCCGCCATGAGCTGGGGATCCGTCAGATCCCGGGGGTGGGGCTCCAGGAAGCGTCCAATCCAGTTGCGGCCGGTGCCGGTGGCGCCATGGCAGAAGGCGCAGTTTTCCTGGAACAGCTTCTCGCCCTCCCGCTCCCGGGCGTCGAGCCCCTCGATCTTCGGCGGCACGTCGTGCTTGGCGTAAGGGCTGGCGCTGGCCATGGCGTCCAGTTCCTGGCCCGGCGCGTACTGGTTGCGGGGGTAGGACAGGGGCCGCAGGTCCCAGGGCTCGCCTTCATCGTTCACCCGCGCCCGGTCGTGGCAGGTGATGCAGGTGGTGAGGAACAGGCGCTTGCCGGCC
>Ga0210362_1146180_pt1 | contig 20996 bp, 17 predicted proteins | sample S625metaT_FD_159713 | JGI IMG/M metagenome (GOLD analysis project Ga0210362, IMG submission 159713) | Metatranscriptome of estuarine sediment microbial communities from the Columbia River estuary, Oregon, United States - S.625 (Metagenome... | ecosystem: Environmental > Aquatic > Marine >... | reverse complement strand
GTCGGGATGTCGTGAATGGCCCCATCGGCCGAGGAGCGGGCATTCTCGCAGGATTGCTCGATCGACCCTACTTCGGCCAATGCCACCGGTCATTACATCCCCGAAGCTGCCGTTCGACGACGACGGCTCTCATCGGTGCTGAGCTGGCGCTTCCGAACTATTGCAGACGGTCGGTTTTCTACATAGCTGCTGTTCGCGCCCATCACTCGATCCTCCCGTTCCCATCATCGCCTGATTGGCTGCTGATCCCGCTCAAGACCGCTCGGATCACGTTAAAGAGGAGTCGCACGACGGCTTCCTGTTTCACCCGACGGTCCGCATGAAGGTGAACTATTCGCGGGACACGGCACCTGCGCCCTACAGTAATACCTCGGCCACAAGAACATCCAGCATACTGTGTGATACACGGGGGTTGCGCGGGATCGCCTCAACAACGTCTGACGAAAATGATCGTAACCTTCTTTTGCACAGTCTGGGCCGACTCCTGCCTGCTGAGTGGTCTTCGCAGGTCGACCCAAAGCACATCAGGCCTGACTGGCAGCGCGGCGGCGATCGATCGCCGTAGGGACTCTGGCCGTGCGGCGATCAGACAGGCCAGCACGGCGGATCAATTCGTTCCAGGCTGCGTCGCTGCCTTCGGACTTGAATTTCACGTACAACGCTACTTCCTCGGGGAAAGCGCCGCTGCAGCCGAGGCGCTCGAGATGGCGTGTGCCTGCTCCCGAGGCGTTATCGGCCTCCCAAGCTCGCTGGATGGCCTGCCACAACGCTCGCTCGAACGGCTCGTCCTCTTCGTCAAAACCGTACTGCCATTTCAGGAACGACGCTTCCGCGGAAGATAGTTCTGTGGTGCGAAACCTTATGCTCATAGCCCCTCTAAGCGAAATTGCGCGACGCAAATCAGACCGACATCAACAGTTTAACAATACCACGGTCCGCTAGTTTTGGTTGCCGCGGCGTATCAGGCGTATCGACCGCCTTATGCGAAATCCGCATGCTGCTGCGGAGGGACCAGACGTTGCTTGGGAGCGACCGCTTTGGAGGACGTATCGCCACGACCGCAATTGGCCGGGAACAGCGGTTCGCTATGCTCCCCCAAAAGCCGACGCCGGTAATTTGAGGGGATCGGTGAAGGGCAGCTTTTCGGCTCCTACCCGGATAGGCAGTCCCCGGCCACTTTGCGACATTCAGTAATTAGAACTCGACGCCAGAAAGCCGCCATCGGGCCGTGGCTTGTAGAAGTGATAGACAAGCTCGCCGTGAGCGAACTGCTCGGGGCGCTGCAGCGTGAAGGGCGGGCGCGGCCAGTAGCACAGCAACCATTCCAGGCCGGCGCGGGCGAACCATCGCAGCACGCGCCCACGCACCTGCTGCTGCACCGCGGCGACGTCATCGGGTGTCACCGCGCCGGTCCCGCGGAATTGAACCTGCTCGCCCTCCCCGGCGGTGAGCACCCCGTCGATCACGCAGCAGCGGAAGTGGCCAGCTGCGACGGGCACGGGTCATAGAGCGCCTACTTCAGGGCCGAATCTCCTGATTCCGGCGAACTGCGGCGTTTCTTTGGCAGTCGCAGCTTCTCGAGATCCCCAACCAGTTTCCCGACGTCGTAGTCCCAGCGCGCGTTGTTGACCTCGCAAGCGTTTCGCCGGCCCAGTTCCTTCAAATCATCCGGCAGCTCTGTCTCCGCTGGCATTCGTGCCCCGCCCACGAGCACCGGAAAAACACGGACCCCGGACTTCAGCCCGAGAGCGACCTCCCGGTGCACAAAGTCGTCGGGGTCCCGGATCCGAGGATGGCCGTCTTGACCCGCCATCTCGAGCCACTGCGGGCCAATCACGACGAGCATGGCCTGGGCTGACTCTATGGCTTCCTCGATCGCATGCTGGAAATCGACCCCGCCCGAGATCGTGTCGATATCCATGAAGATTCGTTCCCGGTCCAGGTGGGCGGACAAGCTGTCTCGCAGCCGGCCGGCGTAGGGTGCCGTATCGGCCCTCCGATAGCTGATAAACAAGCCAATGGGGATGCGGCGCTGACGGCGTGCCGCATTTTCAGCGATCGGATGCTCGGGCGTGTTTACCAGCCGCTCGTCGATGTACGAAAGCATCCCTCTTAGGGACGCGAACACGAGCCAGGTCGCGCCCCAGGCCAAGCCTCCCGACACCATCCAGCTCACGAACATCGACGACAAGTCGAGAGATTGCAGAGACCCGATGGCCCGCGGGTCGGGAACAAGAGCAATGAAGAACACCCAGAAGGATAAGAAGAAGAGCTGCGTCGCGCGATTGTTTCCAGTGGGCCAGAAGGCATTCCCGGCGAACCGGGCGGCGACCGCCTCGATCTCGTCGGCAGGCGGGTCCTTATCGCTTGACCATGCGTCATCGGACAGAAACTCGCGCAGGTAACCAACGATGGATGCGGGGGGACGCCTGCCGCCCGGCGAGGGTAGGCGCGGGAGCAGCTTGACCGCTATGGGAAGCGCAACTATCGCGAGCGCCGCCAACCAGACGACGATGGAGAGCCACTGGCCAGCGTCCGGAAACAAACCACTCCCTGCTTCGACGTTATTGAAGCGCGTAAACAGGATGAAAACAGCTGCCGCGGCCAAAGCCAGGACTTGCGTGTTGAACGCGTCGTTCGCGCGACGGAAGCCGAAGCACTTGTCGTTATCGTCCAGGTCGATATGGATGTAAGCGTGCTCCTCGCCCGCCGGCACCCGCCGTCGCTGGTAGACGCGGGACAGGAAAAACAGGTTGTGCTGGAGTATGAATATTACGAGCAGAATGGCGGTCAGGATCAGGCTGAACTGGACCGCGTAGGCGGTCACGTTCAGCGCCAGATTCTGCCACTTCCCGGGTTTCGCGGCCTGCGAGCTGAGGTACAGAACCGACCAGTCCTTCTCCACGGAGAACGACTTGACACGCAGTTCCCGCCTGGACCCATTTGGGATTTCTTCTGCGCAGACTTTACTGCCGCTCCCGTCTCCGCAGATTTCTACCGGGTCTGCGTAGTAGAAGCCGGCGAGCTGCTGCAGATCGAACACGTGGATTACCGCGGTGACGAGCAAGGCCGCGATCAAGATCCTGGGCGACAGCAGCGCCCCGCGCAGCGCCTCGTACGCTGTCCTTTTTCCCTCCTCCGTCTCGATCAGGTCCACGATGGCAGGCACGGACGGCGGCGGCCACGGCGACGTCACCGATGCGATGTTATTCGTGACCCAACGGAGTACCAAGACGGCGGCCGGAAGAAGCAATACCATCAGAGGCCACTGCGCGCGATACCCGGCGAAACCGTCGGGCGTCGTGCAATCCTTCGTGCCGATCGCCATGCAATCTGCGCCGAGCCACCAAGCGTGAAGCAGCGGGAGGGCCGCGAATGCAGCGATCCACACGTAGTCCAGGTGCTTGCTGTAGTCGAGCGTCCGGCTCAGCAGTCGGCTGAGCAGTGGTAAACGATCTGCGTTGCTCCCAGAGTCCATGTCGTGCTCCTAGGTGGCGAGCGGCTTCGGCTCTAGATGCCGGGCGCTGGCAGTCCGGGCCGTACCGGCGATCGTGGTCGCTGGGGTGAGTGAACTCATGCGACCAAGCGAGCCGAGAAGCGCATCATCCCAAACCACAGGATCTGACGAACCGCCTCACTGCTCCCGCTGCGTGAACGTGATCGGGCTGAAATAGCCCGCCCCTTCGGTCCCGGTATATTGAGAGTTGGATTGAATGCGAATCGCCACTATTTTCTTGGCATCCTTCCCAAAGACCTCGCGGAAATCGTTAGCTACGTCTCGCTCGACGGCTGACCATTGCCCGACTCCGCTGTGGCCCGATTGCACGACGATCACCTTGACCAGTTTCCCCCCAAACAGGGGAACCCTGAACCCCTCTGTGGTACGCGTGCCGACAGGCGCATTGGTATCCCACACGTAACTGATGATGGTATCTCCATCATCGAACGCGAGCATCACCTGAAGACCTTGATCGCAATCGCTCCCTACCCGAGCATCAGCTTCTCGGCCCTCGGGAAGTTTTTCGCCTTTCCACGACCATGAAACGTGGGTCCTGGTCGAAGGACCGAGTATCAGGTTTACCTTTTGGTTGACGGAGAAAGACGAGTTTACGCTGTGGAGGTATAGATGCTTTCCCCCTTTCCCATCGTCAGCGGGAACAACCTTGAAGCTCGGCCTCCCGGCTACTGATCTGACCTCCCACGGCACCGGCGCTCCATTTGCACTGGATGTGCCATCAAAACCGAAGGTGGTGGTTTTCTGTTCGGCCGCTTGCGCATGAACCGGACTGACAACCAGGAGCAGCACCCACAACCCGCTGATGCCAAGAGGCCTCATCCGAGATTCTCCCTTCCTTCGTAGCCCTTGGGGGCTCACGAGAAACGAACCCTGAGCGGGCTTGGCCGCCTCGAGTAAAACGCATAGGGGATTCAACCATATCACCCGTCGTGGGGGGGCTCAAGCCGGGGTTCGGGTTCGCCGGCGGGTACCGGGAAAGCGGTCGACGGACGCACCTCGGAGCCGTCAAACGGGGCAGCGCCATGACAGGCGGGTCAGTCGTCAGGGTTTGGGCGGGTGGGGCAAAACGTCCCCGTTTGAGGCCGCGGAAGGGGTTCGGCAATCGCAGCCGGGAGTGTGGACCGGCCTACCAGCTCAGGCGCTGGTTGAGGGCGTACTCGGGCGCAGGTGCCGGGGTGTCATCCCAGTGGGGCTCGGCGGCCTGCTCCCACAGCGGCGGGCCGGGTGCAGCACGGACCGACTGCAGATTTGGATCCTCCAAAGCGGACGATCATGACCGGCTGCATCGGGTCGGTTGCCCTCCTTCTCAGTAGACGAAAGCGGCGATTCAGATGGCGCTGATCCTAGGCGTCAGCAACCGGTGTGACAGCGATCATTCGAATTTGCCGACGCGACCGGCAGCATCGGCCGAAAAAACGACGCCAGAGAGGGTGAGCCTGGACTTCCCTTTATGGCCGATGGCTTCCGTCCGCACTATTCAGGACGACGTAGCGGAATCACAAATGGAGAAGCCGGCGCGGGGGCCGGCTTCTCTTGCGAGCGGACACTTCGACAGACTTCACACCGCTCCGACAGACGCTATTTTCTTGTTTCAGCCTTACCAGGCGGTTTCCTTTTCCGGGGTGGCGCTGATCTTGTGAATGGATAGGTCGGCGCCGTTGAACTCCTCCTCGGGATCCAGGCGCAGGCCCACCGTGGCCTTGAGCGCGCCGTACACGATGGCGCCGCCGGCGAGGGCCACCCCGATTCCGAGCAGGGTCCCCACCAGCTGCGACCCGAGGGATACGCCACCGACGCCGCCGAGGGCGGTGCTGCCGAAGATGCCGGCGGCGATGCCGCCCCAGGCCCCGCACAGGCCGTGCAGGGGCCAGACGCCGAGCACATCGTCGATGCGCCAGCGGTTCTGGGTGAGGGTGAACATATAGACGAACAATGCGCCCGCCACCGCGCCCGTGGCCAGGGCACCCAGGGGATGCATGATGTCGGACCCGGCGCACACCGCCACCAGGCCCGCCAGGGGGCCGTTGTGGACGAAGCCCGGGTCGTTGCGGCCGATCCAGAGGGCGGCCAGGATGCCGCCGCCCATGGCCATGAGGGAATTGGCGGCCACCAGGCCGCTGATCTTGTCGATGGTCTGCGCGGACATGACGTTGAAGCCGAACCAGCCCACGGAGAGGATCCACGCCCCCAGGGCCAGGAACGGGATGCTGGACGGGGGATGGGCCGTCACCGCGCCCTCCTTGGAGTAGCGGCCGCGGCGCGCGCCCAGCATCACCACCGCCACCAGCCCGATCCAGCCGCCCACGGCGTGGACCACGATGGAACCCGCGAAGTCATGGAACTTGGCGCCGAAGGTGGCTTCCAGCCAGGCCTGGACGCCGTAGCGGTCGTTCCAGGCGATGCCCTCGAAAAACGGGTACACGAATCCCACCAGGAAGAAGGTGGCCGCCAGCTGCGGGTTGAACCGCGCCCGCTCGGCGATGCCGCCGGAAACGATGGCGGGAATGGCGGCGGCGAAGGTGAGCAGGAAGAAGAACTTGGTGAGGTCGTAGCCGTTCTTCTGGGCCAGGGCCTCGGCGCCGACGAAGAAGTTGACCCCGTAGGCCACCAGGTAGCCGATGAAGAAGTAGGCCATGGTGGACATGGCGAAATCGGCCAGGATCTTCACCAGGGCGTTGACCTGGTTCTTCTTACGCACCGTCCCCAGTTCCAGAAAGGCAAAGCCCGAGTGCATGGCCAGCACCATAATCGCCCCCAGCAGAATGAACAGCGTGTCGCTGCCGGCCTTGAAGGTTTCCATGTGATTCTCCCCCTTGGATTAAGACGCCCGATAGAAGCAAGCTCCGTTCCCATTTACCAGGTGCTTGATTGGACGAGGCTTGAAGGATCGGCCCCGCGCCAAATCCGCCGCGCCTGCACCAGCGAAGTGCTCCGGCGACCGACGCCGCACTATAATGGTGCAAACGCTCCGGGGCATCCCTGGCCAATGCCCGGCGCATGATTGAGCCCCGGACCCGGCAACGATATAGTCCCGCTAACGTGGATCCCACTGCTCCCGCCGCCCAACCGCCTGCCCGCGCCCCCGCCAGGTCCGATCACCGCCTGACCCTGGACGAAGTCCTGAAGGCTCTGGTCGAGGGCGAACACATTACCGGCGCGGACGCCGAGCGCATCACCCTGGATCAGCGGGTGCGCCGCTCCGACCAGCATCCCCTGGCGGTCATTGCCGACTACAAGCTGCGCAGCCTGCAGCCGCCCAGGAAGCCGCTGCACCTGGACGCGCTCACCGAATGGCTGGCCGGATGGTCGGGCATGCCCTATCTGCACATCGATCCCCTGAAGGTGGATTTTTCCTCCGCCACCACCGTGGTCTCCAATGCCTACGCCTCGCGCTTCAAGATCCTGCCGGTGGCCGTGTCGCCGCGGGAGGTGACCATTGCCACCGCCGAGCCCTTCATGACCCAGTGGGCGCGGGAGCTGGGGGACATGTTGAAGCGGGACATCCGGCTGGTCATGGCCAACCCCCTGGACATCACCCGCTACATCTCGGAGTTCTACAACCTCACCCGCTCCATCAAGCGGGCCATGCAGGAAAAGGGGCAGGACGCCGGCGGCATCGGCAACTTCGAGCAGCTGGTGGAACTGGGCCGCTCCGGCAAGCTGGACGCCAACGAGCAGCACGTGGTCAGCATCGTGGACTGGCTGTGGCAGTACGCCTTCGAGCAGCGCGCCAGCGACATCCACCTGGAACCCCGGCGCGACCTGGGCATCGTGCGCTTCCGCATCGACGGCGTGCTGCACCAGGTGTACCAGATCCCGGCGCCGGTCATGAGCGCCATCACCAGCCGCATCAAGCTGCTGGGGCGCATGGACGTGGTGGAGAAGCGCCGCCCCCAGGACGGGCGCATCAAGACCATGACCCCCGACGGGGACGAGGTGGAGCTGCGGCTCTCGACCCTGCCCACGGCCTTCGGCGAGAAGCTGGTGATGCGGATCTTCGACCCCGAGGTGCTGGTGCGGGACTTCCGGGACCTGGGCTTCTCCGACGACGACGCCCGCCGCTGGAACCAACTGGTGAGCCAGCCCAACGGCATCATCCTGGTCACCGGCCCCACCGGCTCCGGCAAGACCACGACCCTCTACTCCACGCTGCGCCAGCTGGCCACCCCCGAGGTCAACGTCTGCACCATCGAGGACCCCATCGAGATGGTGGAGCCGGCCTTCAACCAGACCCAGGTCCAGCACGGCATCGGCCTCGACTTCGCCTCCGGCGTGCGCACCCTCATGCGCCAGGATCCGGACATCATCATGGTGGGCGAGATCCGGGACGTGGAAACCGCGGAGATGGCGATCCAGGCCGCCCTCACGGGCCACCTGGTGCTCTCCACCCTGCACACCAACGACGCGCCCTCGGCCATCACCCGCGGGCTGGACATCGGCGTTCCGCCCTACCTGCTGCAATCCACGGTGCTGGGCATCCTGGCCCAGCGGCTGGTGCGCACCCTGTGCCCCCACTGCAAGGAAAAGGCCGCCATCACCGAGGAGGAATGGAAAGAGCTGGTGGCGCCGTGGAAAGCGCCGCTGCCCCAGAACAGCTACCGCGCCGTGGGCTGCCTGGAATGCCGCATGACGGGCTTCCTCGGCCGTGTCGGGATCTACGAGATGCTGGTAATGACGCCGGAGATTCGCCGCCTGGTGACTTCCGAGTGCAACCTGGACGAGCTGCGCAAGCAGGCCTACCGGGAAGGCATGAAGCCCTTGCGCATCAGCGGCGCCATGAAGGTGGTGCAGGGCGTCACCACCATCCAGGAAGTGCTGTGCGTGACCCCGCCCATCGAGCGCGGCGGCGGATAGCGCCACCCGCGCGACCATAACGAGAAGGCATTTCGAGAAGCGCCGCAACCATGAACCTGACCAAGCGCTATTCCTGGCTCGGCGCCCTGCTCGGCGTCTGCCTGATCGCGGCGGCGTTCGCGCTCATCCTGGGCTCCGGATCGGTCAGCGCGGGCGCGGGCCTGTTCGGCACCATCGCCGAGGCCCATGCCGCCCATCCCCTGCTTTACCTGGTGGACGCCCTGCCCCTGATTCTCGCCGGCCTCGGCTGGCTGGCGGGGGACCGGGAAGCGCGCCTGCTGGCCCTCAACGAGGGCCTGCGCCGGGAAGTGGCGAACCGCACGGAAGCGCTGCAGGCGGCCCGGGAAGAGGCGCGGCGCGCCGGCGAGCGGGCCGAAGCCATGGCGGAGCTGGATGCCCTGACCGGAGTCTTCAGCCGCCGGCGCCTGTACGAGGAACTGCAGCGGACCATCAAGATGTCGGCTCGCTACAAGCGCTCCGCGGCGCTGCTCTACGTGGACGTGGACGGCTTCCGGGCGCTCAATGAAAAACTTGGCCGCCACGAGGGCAGCAAGTTCCTGGGGCTGATCGCCATGCTGATCATGCGCGGCGTGCGCGCCACCGACAGCGTCGGACGCTGGGGCGGGGACACCGTGGGACGCCTTGCCGGCGACGATTTCGTGGTGCTGCTGCCGGAAACCGACCTCGCGGGCGCCACGGTCGTGGTCGAGCGCCTGCTGCAGATGGTGCGCACCACGCCCCTGCTGGTGGCCGACACCCAGATCACGGCCTCGGTGAGCATCGGCGTTTCCATCTATCCCGCCCATGCCGACGAGGCCAACGCCCTGCTGGAGAAGGCGGCTGCCGCCATGGAATCGGCGCGCCGCGCCGGCGGCGGCCGGTGGGTGGTGTTCGAGCCTTTCTGAAGCGGCGGTTTCCTAGCGGCTCAGAAGCCGCATCCCCTGCTCCAGCCCCTGCAGGGTGAGAGGGAACATGCGCTGGCCCATGAGCTGCCTGACCATGCCGATGGAGGCGTAGGCGTCCCAGTAGGCCTCGGGCTGGGGGTTGAGCCAGATCGCCCGCTGGTAGACGTCCAGCAGCCGCTTGAGCCAGGTGGAACCCGGCTCGTCGTTGCTGTGCTCCACGCTGCCGCCCGCCGCGTACACCTCGTAGGGGCTCATGGTGGCGTCCCCCACCAGGATCAGCTTGTAGTCGTGGCCGTATTTGTGGAGCACGTCCAGGGTCGGGATGCGCTCGCTCCAGCGCCGGGCATTGTCGCGCCACACCGACTCGTAGATGAAGTTGTGGAAGTAGAAATACTCCAGGTGCTTGAACTCGGCCCGGGTGGCGGAGAACAGCTCCTGGCACACCTTCACGTGATCCTCCATGGAGCCGCCCACGTCCAGGAACAGCAGCACCTTCACCGCGTTGTGCCGCTCCGGCACCATCTTCAGGTCCAGGTAGCCGGCGTTGCGCGCCGTGGAGCGCACGGTGTCGTCCAGGTCCAGTTCCTCCGCCGCGCCCTCCCGGGCGAAGCGGCGCAGGCGCTTCAGCGCCACCTTGATGTTGCGCGTGCCCAGCTCCACCGAATCATCCAGGTTGCGGAATTCCCGCCGCTCCCACACCTTCACCGCGGTGCGGTTGCCCGCCGACTCCGGGCCGATGCGGATGCCCTCCGGGTGGTAGCCGTGGGCGCCGTAGGGGCTGGTGCCGCCGGTGCCGATCCACTTGCTGCCTCCCGCGTGGCGGCCTTTCTGCTCCTCCAGCCGCTTGCGCAGTTCCTCCATCAGCCGGTCCCAGCCCAGCTTCTCGATCTTCGCCTTGTCCTCGTCGCTCAGGTGGCGCTGGATCATCCGCCGCAGCCACTCCTCGGGGATCAGGGCCTCCAGACCGGGCAGGGACTGGATCCCCCTGAAGTGCTCGCCGAAGGCCCGGTCGAACTTGTCGAAGTTCGCCTCGTCCTTCACCAGGCAGGCCCGGGAAAGATAGTAGAAATCCTCGATGCTGTGGCCGGCCACCTGCTTCTCCAGGGCCTCCAGCAGGGTGAGGAACTCCCGGATGGTCACCGGGACCCGGTGGTCCCGCAGCTTGAAGAAGAAGCCGGTCAACATCGGAGCTGGGTGACGGGGCGAGGGGCGATGGCTGGTTGGCAACGGTCTTTACCGCCGCTCACCCCCGCTACCGGTTCCTCCGGGACATGAACACCAGGCGCTCGAAGAGATGCACGTCCTGCTCGTTCTTGAGCAGCGCGCCGTGGAGCGGCGGGATGATCTTGCTCTGCTCCTGGCTGCGCAGGGCGTCCGGGGGAATGTCTTCCGCCATCAGCAGCTTGAGCCAGTCCAGCAACTCGGACGTGGATGGCTTCTTCTTCAGCCCCGGCACCTCGCGCACCTCGAAGAACACTTCCAGGGCCTCCCGCAGCAGGGACTTCTTCAGGTCCGGGTAGTGGACGCGCACGATGGCTTCCATGGTGTCCTTCTCCGGGAACCGGATGTAGTGGAAGAAGCAGCGGCGCAGGAACGCGTCCGGCAGCTCCTTCTCGTTGTTGCTGGTGATGATGACCGTGGGGCGGTGCCGGGCCCGCACCAGCTGCTGGGTTTCGTAGACGTAAAATTCCATGCGGTCCAGCTCCCGCAGCAGGTCGTTGGGGAACTCGATGTCCGCCTTGTCGATCTCGTCGATCAGCACCACCACCGGCTCTTCCGACTCGAAGGCCTCCCACAGCTTGCCGCGCACGATGTAGTTGCGGATGTCATGGACCCGGGAGTCCCCCAGCTGGGAGTCCCGCAGCCGGGACACGGCGTCGTACTCGTAGAGCCCGTGCTGGGCCTTGGTGGTGGACTTGATGTGCCACTCGTGGAGTGGACGGCCCAGGGCCCTGGCTACCTCGATGGCCAGCATGGTCTTGCCGGTTCCCGGCTCGCCTTTCACCAGCAGCGGGCGCTGCAGGGTGATGGCGGCGTTCACCGCCATGGTCAGGTCCTGGGTGGCGACGTAGGTGTCTGTGCCGGTAAAGCGCATGGGTTCTGCCTCCGGAAAATGCCGGTCCAATTATGGCATGCCGGCCAATGCTAAGATGCGACCGTGTCCCGCGCCCCAGGTTCCGCAGTCTCCTCCCCCGCGCTACCGCCCCCGTCCCTCTCCTGGATGGTGTGGGGACTCGGCGCCGCCCTCTACCTGATCGGCTTCTACCAGCGGGTCGCACCCGCGGTGATGACCCGCGAGCTGATGATGGACTTCGGGCTCACCGCGGCGGCCCTGGGCAATCTCTCCGCCTTCTATTTCTACAGCTACGTGGCCATGCAGGTGCCCACCGGCATCCTGGCGGACCGCATCGGGCCGCGGCGCCTGCTGACGGCGGGGGCCGCCGTCGCCGCCGTGGGCACGCTGGCGTTCGCGCTTGCGCCGACGCCGCTGCTGGCTAATCTCGGGCGGCTGCTGATCGGCGCCTCGGTGGCGGTGGCGTTCGTGGGCATGCTCAAGCTGGCGAGCCACTGGTTCGCGCCGCGCCAGTTCGCCCTGGCGAGCGGCATGGCGCTGTTCGCCGGCATCGTCGGCGCAGTGTTCGCAGGGGTGCCCCTGCGGCTGCTGGTAAATGATTTCGGCTGGCGCGGGGTGATGGGCGCCAGCGCCGTTGTCACCGCCCTGCTGGCGGTGGCCATCTGGATGGTAGTGCGCGACGACCCGGTGGAGCGCGGCTATGCCAGCCACAACACCCACGCTCTGCCCCCCGGTTCGGAGGACCATCCGCCGATCCTGGGGAGCTTCCGGGAGATCCTCGGCTACCGCAATGTGTGGCTGCTGTTCTTCATCCCGGGAGGCATTGTCGGCACGCTGCTCACCTTCACCGGCCTGTGGGGTGTGCCGTTCCTGGCGACCCATTACGGAATGACCACCACCAAGGCCGCCGCCATGACCTCGGCCCTGATGGTGGCGTGGGCCGTCGGCGGGCCGGTGTTCGGCGCCCTGTCCGACCGCATCGGCCGGCGCAAGCCGCTCTATGCGGGAGGCCTGCTGGTTCTCGCCGCGTGCTGGTCCGTGGTGCTGTTCGTGCCCGCCCTGCCCGGGAACGTCCTGCTCGCCCTCATGCTGGTGGCGGGGTTCTGCTCCGGAAACATGATCATCGGCTTCGCCTTCGCCAAGGAATCGGCCCCGGCACGCCTCGCCGGCACCACCTCCGGCTTCGCCAACATGGGAGTCATGATCGGGCCCATGATCCTGCAGCCGGCGGTGGGCTGGATGCTCGACCGCTACTGGGACGGGTCCATGGCCGGCGGCGCGCGGGTGTACGGCCTCGACGCTTATCGCGCGGGCTTCATGCTGATGATCGCCTGGGTGGCGGTCTCCCTGACCCTGATCCTGTTCACCCGGGAAACCTACTGCCGGCAGACGGTTTAACGCCCGGCATTTTCCGCTCCGGCTCCACCGCTTTGCGGAGGCTCTTCCATCTGCAGCAGCATCAGGTTGTCGCGGGCGAGTTCGTCCTCCGGCTTCAGTTCCAGGGCACGCCGGTAGCTGGCCCGCGCTTTGTCCCGCTCGCCGGCGACGTGGTAGGCATAGCCCAGGTTCACGTGCACCCGGGCCTTGCGGGGCGCCTTGCGCGCGGCGTCCTCCCACAGCCGGATGTGACTGCCGTAGTCGTGATTGCGAAGAAAGGTGGCCACGGCGAGGATCGCGCAAACCGCGATGACCGCCCCGGTCACCAGGCCCCGCGGCATCCATGCCTTCAGCCTTTCCAGCTCGATGCCGGCGGCCATGAAGAGCCCGACGCCCGCCAGGTAAAGCTGGCGCTCGTTTGCCACGTCCCAGCGCACGACGAGGGTGTTGGTCGGGAGCAGTTGCAGGAACAGCCACAGGATTCCGAACCCCAGCCATGGCCGGCGGCCCAGGGCCCAGATTCCCGCCCCCAGCAGGGTCAGCAGCCCGGCCGCCCGCGCGGCAAGCATTACCGTCCACGCCGACTGGAGAGGCAAGTCCGGATCGATGCTGAGGCCGTCGATGGGGACCCATCGGCCCAGCAGGTAGCTCACGCCATGCACCTGGGTCAGAAAATTCTCCAGGGTGGGCGCGAAAATGATGAGGTCCCGATAGTAGGGATTGGCGGCCACGGCAACCGCCGCCGCCAGCAGGGCGATCCAGTGGACGCGCTGGCTGCGCAGGGCCTCGCGGGTCAGCCCGCCAGGGCGCTCAGTGCAGAGTTCCCACAGCACGAGGGCGGCGGGCAGCGTGAGGGCCACCTCCTTGGTCATGACCGCGCAAAGGAACAGCAGCGGCGAAATGCCGTACAGCCAGAGCCTGCTGGAATGCTCCCGCCCGCGAACATAGGCGAGCAGGCTCGCCAGGTAGAAGAACGTCATCAGCGAACTCGAGCGCCCGCTGATGTAGGTCACGGCCTCGGTGTGGACCGGGTGCAGCGCGAACAGCAGGGCGCCGGTCAGGGCGGCGCGCCTGGCGGCCCCGGTCTCGAGAAAGCGGCCACCGAGCCGGCAGCCCAGGGCGAACACCAATAGCGCGTTGGCCATGTGCACGGCCAGGTTGAAGACATGAAAGCCGAACTCCGCCGGGCCGGCGGTCCAATTGAGGATGTACGTCAGCTTGAGCAGGGGCCGGATGCCCCGGAGATCGGAGAGCCGCTCCGGCCAGGCGTGCACGGCAGGATTGTTGACGATGACGTTGAAGTCATCGAACTGGAACAAACCCAGGAAGGAGTTGACGTAGGCCGCCGCGGTGGCGGCCAGAATCAGCAGCGGCCCGAGCCAGGCGCGAATTCCCGCCGGCAATCCCCGCGCGGGAATCAGCGGGCGGCGCTCCCCGTCCCGACGTCCCGCGACACTTGCGGGCACGGCGATCGTCAACGCAGCCCTCGCCGGTCCGCCGACGCGCTTTCCTCAGCGTCCTATTTTCCGAACAGTCCCTTGAGGTTCCGGAGGGTGTTGACGGCGTCGTTCACCTGCCCGCTGACGCCGTCGTCCTTGGCGGGCTGGGCGGCAGGAGGTTGGGCAGCGCCAGGCTGCGTTGGCGGAGGCTGGGACGATATCGGGCGGGAGGAGTACGCCATCTTGGGCTTGCATTCCTTGCTCAGCCGCTCGTACTCGGACGCCAGCATTCCGCGCTCGGTCTGGTAGCCCTCGATCTCCTCCCGCGCGTAGTCCGCGAGCAGGGTCCCCAGGGCCTCGTGCCGGTCGCCGGCGTCTCCGCTCAGGATCTTCCAGGTCACGTTGCCGCGCTGGTAATCCGCCTCGCAGTGCCGCCGGTGCACTTCCTCGTGGGCGCGGTAACTGGGCTCCAGGCAGGGGGGATTGTTCTTCATGACGACCTTGCACCGGTTGGTCACGCCAGCCCCCTCGCCGGTGGTGCCGCCGGCGCCGACCGAGTTGATGCTCTCCTGCACTTTGCCCTGCAGCTTCGCTCGCGTGGTCCCGTTGGTCTTGATTTCCATGCCCGTGCTCTGCTGCTGCACGGTGATGATCTGAAGCTCGTGGTCGTAGGCATGAAGGGCGGCGTCCACCTCGTTCAGCCGGTCCTTGAGCAGCTTCAGGTCGCTGCAGCTGCAGGCAGCCTGGGCGCCGGAGCAGGCGAGCCCGAGCAGGGAAAACACCGCAAGGTTTCTTGACAGCTTGTTCATGAGTCCTCCTCCCGATTGGCCTCGAAGTTCAACTGCATTGTTGTTTTTCCGCCAGGGGTCCCGCTGCGCTCTTGAAAAGCCGCCGCCTGGCGGCCGATGGATCAGCCGCCGGGCGCTGTTCCCCAGGCTGAAACGCCATTCAGCGCCTGCCCAGGAGAAAAATCAATAGCAGCTCCGTGCTAGGAATGCTTCTCGCTACCGTCCCGGAAAGGCACCAATCCTAGGCCAAATGGACGGCCATATTTTGGTACTCGGACGCGATGGGTTTGTGCTAGATTTCATTCGCCCCCCGTGCTGCGGGGGACGCCCCTCGCCTGACCCGATACCAAGAACAGGAGGCCCCATGCGCGCAAACCATCGTCTTTCCGTCATTGCCGTTTCAGCGCTGCTGGCGCTCCCGGCGGCCGCCCAGGATTCCAAGAAGCCCGCCGCCCAGTACCTGATGAGCGTCGCCACCGAAAACATGTCCATGCCGGGCATGGAAGGCATGGGGGGCAGCGACGGCCTGGTCGGCTACTTGGCCGCGGGAAGCTTGGGCATCGGCCCCCGGCGCTCCATCTGGCTCGACCTCCTGGGCCCCGAGGTTCAGCCGTCCCCCGCGGCGGAGCACATGATTCCGCCGGGCCTCAAGATGGGCAGCAGCCTGCCGCTCCGGACCCCGACGCCCGGAAAGGGCGGCAGCCACGATCCCGGCGGCCAGAGGGAGGACGTCCGCATCCTGCTGTACTGGGGTTGCGGCGACGCAGTGCGGGCCGGTCAGCCCAAGGTGCTCGATACCGCCAAGATGTCACCCGACCAGTACGGCCCGGTGCTGGTGTCGCGCAAGGGCACCAAGGTCCACCGCCTCGGGCCGCGCAAGGGATGGACCTATGGCGAGTGGCCGAACCCGGAGAAGCAGACCCCCGTTCCCGCCGACGGCTCCCTGCAGGGAGAGCACCTGATCAAGGGCAATTACACCCCCGACATTAAGTTCTCCCTGGACCAGCGGCGCGAATTCATGGAGCCAGTGACGTTCACCAAGTCCGAAGGCGGCGTCGCCGACGCCATCCGCTTCGAATGGCGCGCCGTCCCCAGTGCCACCGGCTATTTCATGATGGCCGTCGGCGGCAGCGAGGGCAAGAAGGAGGTGGTGATCTGGAACTCCAGTGACGTCGAGGAAATGGGCGGAGCGCTCCTGGACTACCTGCCGCCGGCAACCGTGCGCAAGTACATCAAGGAAAAGGTGGTGTTCGAACCCACCGTCACCCGCTGCACCATTCCCAAGGGCATCTTCAAGGACGCCGAGGGGGCGGTGCTGCAATTCATCGCCTACGGGGACGAAGCCAACTTCGTGCACCCGCCCAAGCCGGCAGACCCCAAGGCACCCTGGAACCCCATCTGGACCGCCAAGGTCCGGCTCAAGTCCACGGCCATGCTCATGCTGGGACAAGAAATGGCCGCATCCGCGGACGACACCGGCGCCGCCGGAAAGGGCGATCCCCAACCCAAGGAAGGCGGCCAGGCTGAGGCCCCTCCTGCTGGTGGCGATCCGGTGCAGGATGCCCTGGAAGGCGCGAAGAAGCTCAAGGGGCTGCTGGGATTCTGATCCGCTTGCGGGCACTCGTTGCCCTGCTGATCTGGCCGGCCCTGGCCTGGGCCGGCGACACGGCCCGCCGGGATGATCCGTTTCCCGGCGTCGCGTCGGCTTACCTGCTGTCGGTGAACGGGGCCGTCCGCTGGGCCAAGGATCCGGACAAGCCCAGGGCCCCGGCCAGCCTCACCAAGGTGATGACGGCCCTGGTCGCGCTGGAAGCGGGGAACCTGGAGCGGCCCGTCACCATTGACAGGGAAGCGGCCCGGGAAAGCGGCACGCGGATCGGACTGCGCCCGGGCCAGCGGGTGACGGCCCGGGATCTGCTCCTGGCCTCCCTGGTGGCTTCCGCCAACGACGCCTGCCGCGCCCTGGCGGTCCACGTCGCGGGCTCGACCGACCGCTTCGTCCGGCGCATGAACCAGAAAGCCCGGTCCCTCGGATTGACCCGCACCCGGTTCCGGAACCCCTGCGGACATGACGCGCCGGGCCATGTCTCCACCGCCCGGGATCTGGCGCAACTCACGGAGGCCGCCCTCGGCGAGCCTGAATTTGCCCGGATGATCGCGGTGATCGAAACCGAAATACGAACCGTGGATGGCGGCGTGAGCTATCCCCTTCGCGCCACCAACCTCATGCTCGGGCGCTACGAGGGAACGGCCGGGGTCAAGACGGGCTACACGCCGGGCGCGGGAAAATGCCTGATCGCGCTGGCCCGGCGCAATGGAACTCAAGCCCTGCTGGTGCTCCTCGACGCGCCCGACCGCTGGTGGGACGCCGAAGCCATGCTGGAGCGGGCGTTTGCAGGCTCGGGCTCGTGAATCGCCCGAGGTTTGGGTCCGATAACTTCGGCGCCCGCGCCTTCAGGCCACGGTGTGCTTGGCCAGCAACTCCAGGGCCTTCACCATGGCCGAGTGATCCCACGCCGCGCCGCCGTTGGCGCGGCAGGCGTTGAACAGCTCCTGGGCCGTCGCGGTGTTGGGCAAGGACAAGCCCAGAGCCCGCGCCCCGGCCAGCGCCAGGTTCAGGTCCTTCTGGTGCAACTCGATGCGGAATCCGGGATCGAAGGTGCGTTTGATCATGCGCTCGCCATGGATCTCGAGAATCTTGGAGGAGGCGAATCCGCCCATCAGGGCCTGACGCACCTTGGCCGGATCGGCACCCGCCTTGGAGGCGAACAGCAGCGCCTCGGCCACCGCCTCGATATTGAGGGCGACGATGATCTGGTTCGCCACCTTGCAGGTCTGACCGTCGCCGTTGCCGCCCACCAGGGTGATGTTCTTCCCCATGAGTCATGCCAACGTAGGCGCAGGGCCTGCCGTACTCGTAATCGAGGTTGGCGCGCTTGAATTTGGGCTCGTAGAGGACGTCTGTCGACAGCTCGATGACGTAGACGTGGTAGTGATGGCGGCGCGGCATGGTGTTTCGCTAAACCCTGAGGACCCTCTCGACAGCATTTTTCCGAGTACTCTCACCCGTTGATGTGCTCATCGCAACCTGACGCGTTTGACCCTCTGCACCGCCGCCAGATGTTTCTGTGGCCGATGGAATGCGCTCTTTTGTGCAGGCGAAGGTGTGTGTACTCATGCGCTATCGAGGACAGGCGGACTCGTTTAATAGCCCCAACACGGGACCGTGCGCATTGCGTGGCGCGCGCAGCGCGCGGAGATAACACCATCCGGGTTTATCCGCAGGTGCAGTATGACCTCGATCTGGCCGGGCAACCCGAGAATGTCTCGGAGCTCGAGTCTCGCCTCCGCCAGCGGCTTACGCGCAGCGGCGGCTACACCAACGGCCGAGGTGCCGTCATCAATGTAGCTGTTGAGCCACTGGTTCAGCATGCGCGCGGTGTCCTCCATGGTACGGAAGGACCCGATCGAGTCGCGCGATAGACACGTCGCCGCGCGAAGGAACTGCGTGCTTGTCAGAATGTTCGTCAGGTGCATCGTTGCTTCGGCTTCCGCGCTTCGCTCCGGCTGGTGATAACGCCGCGGTCGTTGCGCGGTACGAGCATCGCGAAGGGGAGCAGTGCCCACGACGAATCCATTGCGCGCCAGCACGATATCACCTGCTTCGTCGGGTGCGCCCCCCGCAGCGTCGGTAAGTGGTGATCCTGCATCGCTCCACTGCGCTGTCTTAATGTAGGTGTCGACGAGTGACCTCACTACGTCGTATGCATCGGCAAACACCGTCAGCGCCACGAACTTCGCCTCCTCGCGGTCCCGCAGGGCATGCCAGTCCGCGTAAGCGCGGGAGGCGAACAGCGATTCGAGCTGCTCGGGCGGCGGCAAGGATTCCCACCGCGGCAGGCTCAACATCTGTGGCGCCGCCGTGGCGACGAACAAACAGCCTGCATCGGCTCCGATCCTGGCGAAACCTTCCAGCATCCTCATGTCCGCACTGGAGTGCGCGATGGGGAAGCCCGCGAGTATCATCGCAAACGGCTCACCCGAGAAAGTGCCGTACTCGTGCTCGTAGACCAGTCTCCAGAGGGCGCTCTGGTCTATGCTCGGGGCCCGCTGGAGATCGGCCGCGAGTTCTTCCTTGGTTACGTCGAGGCCGCGGACGAGGACGGCAGGATCGGAATCCGCCAGCTCCACCAGCCGCAGAAGGCGATGGATGGCATCCTCGGGACCACGCAACGCGGCGGCCTGACGGACCTCCTCCACCGCAAGCTGTACGAAGCGGCGGTCCCGTAGCGATGGCCGGTCTGCGACCGGCAGTCCGGAGAAATCCCCGAGGACTCCCACGACCAGCGGAATCTCGCGTGACTGTAGCTCCCCCCCCAGCTCGACGGGATAGGTCAGGCGCAAGCCCGGACGTTCACCCGGAACGGGACTAACTGCCACGGCCCGAATCCCCGGAATACTGCGGTTCCCCGCCGCGAAGCTCGCTGGACATCCTCACTGCCGGACCGATCACTTCGCCCAGGCGCGCGAGCAGCCCATCCAGATCGGCATACAGGTAAGGCTGCAGGAACCACGGATACCGGCGAAACGAATCGAGCATACCCGGTTCGTCCTGGGTATCGAGGAGCAGTGGCTGGACCGGCAGCGACGGACTGCTCGGCACGATCTCCCGCAGCTCCTGCAGGACGCTTTTCGCATCCGTGAGGTCCGCAAGGACGAATCGTGCCATCCTCGCGAGCGTCGCGATCGTCTCCGCCGTCGTGCGGCTCACCGGCTTGTCGAAGTCAAATACGATGGGGACGAAGTCAAACCCGCCGCCGCGGAGCGCCTGGCGCAGCGCGTCGAGCACGAGCTTGCGCTCTCCCGTGAACCGACCGAGGATCAGCACGACCTTTGATGTGATGGTATCAATCACCTGGCGCAACCGCGCATTGTTCATCAGCAGGTACATGAACTGGGCGACCTCGAGATCGTCCACCGTGATCGCGCCTTCTCCGAGCCGGGCGATGTTCAGATCCCGCTGCCGCGTGCGGTCGTCGACGAGCAGGTCCCAGGCCGAGACACCGTACACCGAGCAGCCGCTCAGATCGGCGCCCTGAAGGTGCGTGCCGAGCATGCGCGCCTCCTCGAGCAAGGCATTCGTCAGATCGACACCCTGCAGATCGGTCCCGCTCAGGTTAGCGCCGACCAGGGATGCGCCGGCAAGATTCGCGTCCACGAGGCATGCACATGCCAGGTTTGCGCCGTCCAGACGCGTACGCCATGCTGCACGCCACTGCAACTGCGCGTCGCGCAAATCCGCGCCCCGCAAATCGGCACCGACCAGATGGGCGCCTTGCAGAGAGGCCCGCGCCATCAGGGCGTCGGCGAGACTCGCCCCACCGAAGTCGGAATCCTCCAGTATCGCGTCAGACAGATCGGCGCGGTCCAGGCGCGCCCGCCCGAAGCTGGCTCGGCCGCGCACCTTCCTGAGCACCGCTTCACGAAGATCGGCGTGCTCGAGGTTCGCACTGGTAAGATCCGCGCGGGAGAGATCGGCTTCTGCGAGATTGGCGCCGTTTAGCCGCGCCCCGCAGAGCGGCACGCCGCCGAGATTGCCCCGGAACAGATACGCGCCCTCCAGATTGGCGTCGGTGAGGTCAGAGCCGATAAGACAGCAGCCGCCCAGATCCACGCCGCGGAGATCGAGCGGCCGATCCGCGGACGGCGCGCTCAGCACGAGCCGAAGCGGCAACGCCTGCGCCGCCGCGCGGCGTTGGTTCCATTCAGCAACGCCGTCAACGCCGGAAGTGATCAGCCGTTCGGCTTCGCCAGCATCCATGGGCAACGTCACCCCCCAGCCACCACTGTTTGAGAACCATTATTCGTATAAGAAGAATAAACGCGCTGTTTTGTCCGAGTCCAGCAGTAGTTCGCCGACATCGGCCCGTAAGCTCCCCCGTAAGCTCCCCCATTTGCTGGACAACCGGGAAGTAGAACTTTCTGGCATCTTAGCGCCGGGAGGTTCAGATGAAGAAGTCGAGGTTCAGCGAGACGCAGATC
>Ga0210362_1627416_pt1 | contig 21054 bp, 19 predicted proteins | sample S625metaT_FD_159713 | JGI IMG/M metagenome (GOLD analysis project Ga0210362, IMG submission 159713) | Metatranscriptome of estuarine sediment microbial communities from the Columbia River estuary, Oregon, United States - S.625 (Metagenome... | ecosystem: Environmental > Aquatic > Marine >... | reverse complement strand
GGCGTGGCGGTGAAGCTGGTGGGTGAGGAAACTTTCGAGATCTGCCGGGAACTGGTGGACGACATGGTCCTGGTCGACTCGGACGCCATCTGCGCCGCCATCAAGGACGTGTTCGAGGACACCCGCTCCATCCAGGAGCCGGCGGGGGCCCTGTCGGTGGCCGGCGCCAAGGCCTATGCCGAGGAGCACCGGCTGCGGGACAAGACCCTGGTGGCCATCGCCTCCGGCGCCAACATGAATTTCGACCGCCTGCGCTTCGTGTCCGAGCGGGCCGAGATCGGCGAGCAGCGGGAGGCGATCCTGGCCGTCACCATTCCCGAGCGCCCCGGCAGCTTCAAGAAATTCTGCTCGTTGCTGGGGACCCGCAACATCACGGAGTTCAACTACCGTTTCGCCGATCCCCGGGAGGCCCACGTGTTCGTCGGGGTCTCGGTCCACAGCCGGGACGAGACCCACAAGCTCATCGGCCAGCTGGAAAAACACGGGCTCAAGGCAGTGGATTTCTCGGAAGATGAGATGGCCAAGCTCCACATCCGCCACCTGGTGGGCGGCCACGCGCCCCAGGTGGACCACGAGCTGGTCTACCGCTTCGAGTTCCCCGAGCGGCCCGGAGCCCTCATGAAGTTCCTGAACAGCATGAGCCACGACTGGAACATCAGCCTCTTTCACTACCGGAACCACGGCGCGGACTACGGGCGGGTGCTGGTGGGCATGCAGGTGCCGCCGGCCGACATGGGTGACTTCCGCCGCTTCCTGGAGCAGCTGGGCTACCGCTACTGGGACGAGAACGCCAACCCGGGATACCGCCTGTTCCTGGGCTGAGCCGGCCCCCGCTCCTCGCGTTCCTGTCCATGATTTCCGCGATCATCCTCGCGGTGCTCATCGTCGAGTGGGCCGTCTACCTGGAGGTCGGCGCCTACCTCGCCCAGCGCCATGAACTGCCCGTCACCTTGGCGGTGGCGGCCGCGGTGGCAAGCTTCCTCGGCGTCCGCTTCGCCGTCATCGGGCTCCAGTACGCCCTGGCCAACCGTCACCGCCCCCCGGGCCTGCGCCGGCGCTCAAGGCCGGAGACTCTCCGGGCGGTGTTCCGGGAAGTCGGCACCGTGCTCGCGGTCTTCACCTGGGACCAGCTCCTGCAGCGGTTTTTTTCGCCCCGGGACCCGCCCGCGGTCATTCCCGGTGCCTTCCCGCCCGTGCTTCTGGTCCACGGCATCTTCTGCAACGCCGGCATCTGGCGGCGCATGCGCCGTTACCTTGGCTCGCGCGGGATTGGCAACCTGTTCGCCATCAGCCTGGAACCGCCCCTGGCCGGCATCGACGACTTTGCCCTGGCCCTGGCGGGCCGGGTGGAGGAGGTCCGGCGCCGCACCGGCGCGGACAAGGTCGTGCTGGTGGCCCACAGCATGGGCGGGCTGGTGGCCCGGGCCTACATCGCGCGCTTGGGCGGAGCCGGGCGGGTGGAGCGCCTGGTCACCATCGGCTCGCCCCACCATGGCAGCGAGCTGGCGCGGCTTGCCATCGGGCGCTGCGCCCGGGACATGATTCCCGACGGCCCGTGGCTCTCGGGCCTGGTGGCGGCGGAAGCCGGTTCGCCGGGTGTTCCGGTGACCACCATTTTCTCCTGGGACGACAACATGGTGGCGCCCCAGGACAGTCCGCGGCTGCCGGGGGCCAGGGCCATCGCCCTGGAAAACGTGGGCCACCTGGAGCTATTGCGCTCCCCGGAAGTGATGCATCTCGTGGCCGATGAGATCTCCGCCGCGCGGGCGGCGACGGGCCTCTGAACGGGACCGTTACAGGTGGATGCCCTTCATGATCTCGGCGAACGCGATCTGGTCCGGCGTCGGCTGGGGCGGCCCTGCGGGTGCTCCCTCCGCGGCCTTCTGCCCCTTGGCGGCGCGGGACTCGGGGAACATGCGGTAGGCCGTGTTCATCACGATCTGGGAAATGCGCGGCGCCAGCATGTGCAGCACTTCCGCGAAAATCCCCAGGCGGGTGGCCAGGCGCACCGGGCGGTAGATGATGGCCTGCACCACCAGGTCCGCGGCGTCCTCGGGTGAAAGCATGGGGATCTGGCGGTAGATCTCGGTGGGCGCCGTCATGGCCGTGCGCACGAGGGGCATGTTGACCGTGGTGAACTCCACCCCGCTGTCCGCGAATTCCGACGCCGCGCAACGGGCGAAGGCGTCCATGGCCGCCTTGGACGCGACGTAGGCGGAGAACCGGGGCGCGTTGGTGAGCACGCCGATGGAAGAGATGTTGATCACGTGCCCCCGCCGCTGCTTCTGCATGGCCGGCAGCAGCCGCAGGGTTAGGCGCAGGGCCCCGAAGTAGTTGAGCCGCATCACCCGCTCGAAGTCGTGGAAGCGGTCGAAGGAATTTTCGATGGAGCGGCGAATGGAGTGCCCGGCGTTGTTGACCAGCACGTCCACGGCGCCGTGCTCTTCCATGACCTGGCCGGTCAGTGCGTCCACCTGGTCCCAGTCCGTGAGGTCGCAGCGGTAGAAGAACACGGTCCAGCCCTTGCCCTCGATCTCCTTGCGCATGCGGTCCAGCTTTTCCTGCTCCCGGTCCACCACCATGACCCGGGCCCCGGCTTCCGCCAGCTTGAGCACCGTCGCCTTGCCGATGCCATCGGCGGAGCCGGTGATCATCACCGCCTTGCCCCGAACCGTGCCGGCCAGGCTGCGGTCGATGAACAGGTCCGGGTCCAGGTGCCGCTCCCAGTAGTCCCACAGCTTCCAGGCGTAGTCCTCCAGGGGCGGCACCCGGATGCCCGCCTCGTCCAGCAGCTTCTGGGTTTCCCGGTTGTCGAACCGGGTCGGGTAGCTCACGAACTGCATGATGTCGGGAGGCAGGCCCAGGTCCCGCATGATGGCGTGCTGGATGCGCCGGATCGGCGTCAGCATGGCCAGCCCCTGGCGGATGGTGCGCGGGATGAAGCCGAACATGTGGGGGTTGATGCGGATCGCCAGGTCCGGCGCATGGGCGGCGCGGGCGAATATGTTGAGGATGTCCCCCACCCGCTTGGGCGCCGGGTCCGTGAGGTGGAAGCAGCGCCCGTCCAGGTCCGGTCGGTTGGCCAGGTAGTCCAGGGCCTTGACCACGAAATCCACCGGCACCAGGTTGAGGCGGCCGCCCTCCAGTCCCACCGCCGGCATCCAGCGGGGCAGCATGTTGCGCAGTTTCTGGATGGGCTTGAAGAAGTAATAGGGGCCGTCCACCTTGTCCATCTCGCCGGTGTCCGACTGCCCGACCACGATGCCGGGGCGGTAGATGCGCCAGGACCGCCGGTATTCCCTGCGCACGATCCCCTCGGAGTCGTGCTTGGTGCGGAAGTAGGGATGGTCCATGTTCTCGGCTTCCTCGAACATGTCCTCCCGGAAGGTGCCCTCGTAGAGGCCGGCGGCGGCGATGGAACTCATGTGGTGGAAGCACCCCGCTTCCACCGCCTCCGCGAAGCCGATGGTATTGCGGGTGCCGTCCACGTTGGCGGCAATCTGGTCCTCGGTGCTGGCCTTCAGGTCATAGACCGCCGCCAGATGGAACAAGTGGCGCACCTGGCCCTTGAGCCTGGCGAGATCTTCCTCCGACACTCCCATGAGCGGCCGCACCACGTTCCCCGCCACCGGGATGGCGCGCTCGGGGCCCACGCCCCAGCGCCGGTACAGGGGCTCCAGCTTCCCCAGCTCGGACTCGAGCACCAGGAAATACACGGGGCCGTTGTTGCGCTCCAGCAGCTTCTGCATGAGCCGCTTGCCGATGAATCCGGTGGCGCCGGTGACGAAATAGGCCATGGACGATCACTCCATAATCAGGGTCGGGAATCACGGTGGGAATAATGCCGGATCATGATACACCGGCCAGCGGGGCCGCATTTTAGGGTGCTTGCTCTAATCCCGCGTCCTAGACTTCACGGTGAAGGGGGCCGGATTCCGGCAACCCCTGGATCGTGAACCAGACAAAGGAGTGCATCATGGTCAAGAAAGTGACGAAACGGCAAAAACCCGTGGCGGGCGGTGTTACCGAGTCCGCGCGGCAGATCTGGCTGGCCGGCCTTGGCGCGTTTGCCCGCGCCCAGAAGGAAGGCGGCAAGGTGTTCGACAACCTGGTGAAGCAGGGGCAGCAGATTGAAGCGAAGACCCGCGAGCTGGCGGGAGGCCGCGTCGAGATGCTGGCGAGCCGCGCCACCGGGACCCTGGACAAGCTTGAGCATGTGTTTGAGGAGCGGGTGGCCCGGGCCCTGAAGGCCTTGGGCGTGCCCACGGCCAAGGACGTGGACCGTCTCGCCCGGCGCGTGGCCGAGCTGGACACCCATGTGGAAGCGTTGATCGGCAAAAAAGCGCGTCCCGCGCCCAAGCGCGCCCCCAAGGCCCCCAAGGCGGTGAAAGCCGCGTGAGTTGAAAAATGGTTGCGCGGCGAGGCGCGCGCAGGCCGGCGCGGAAGGCCGGCAAGTCCCGCATCGGGCTGGCGCTTGCGGGCGGCGGCCCGATCGGGGGCGTTTACGAGATCGGCGCCCTGTGCGCCCTCCAGGATGCGTTGGAGGGCGTTGACTTCGCCGATCTCGACATTTACGTCGGGGTGAGTTCGGGGGCCTTCATCGCCGCCACCCTCGCCAACCAGTTTTCCCCGGCCGAACTGCGCGAGATCTTCATCGAAAACCGGTCCCGGGAGCATCCGGTGACGCCGGATGTGTTCCTGACACCGGCCCTGGAAGAGTTTGGCGGGCGCCTGGCGCGGGTGCCGGGGTTGCTGTGGGACGCCATCCGCGACGGGGTGCGGCCGGAGGCGGCCGGTTCTTTCACCGATTCCCTGTCCCGGGTCAGCCGCGCCCTGCCCACGGGCGTGTTCACCAACGACGCCTTCGGCGCCTTCCTCTCGGACCTGTTCCAGGGGCATGGCCGCAGCAACGATTTCCGGCACCTGGAGCGGCGGCTGGTGCTGGTAGCGACCGACCTGGACACGGGCGAGTCCGTGGAATTCGGCTCCCCCGGAGTGGAACGGGTTCCCATATCCGTTGCGGTGCAGGCCAGTGCCGCCCTGCCCGGGCTGTATCCGCCAGTGAAGATCGGGAACCGCTATTTTGTGGACGGGGCCCTGCGCAAGACGCTGCACGCTTCGGTCGCCTTGCGCGAGGGTGCCGACTTGGTGCTGTGCGTGAACCCGCTCATTCCCTTTGACGCGGCCCTGGCCGCGGCCCGCGGCCAGGCGGACCGGGAAAAGCTGGTGGAAGGCGGGCTGCCCGTGGTGCTGTCCCAGACCTTCCGGGCCCTGATCTATTCCCGGATGCAGGTGGGCATGGCACAGTACGCCCGGCAATATGGCAACGCCCATGTGATTCTGTTCGAGCCCGACCGCGGCGACGCCGAGATGTTTTTCACCAACGTTTTCAGCTACGCCAACCGCCATCGCGTGTTCGACCACGCCTACCGGCGCACCCTGGAGGATCTCCGGGCGCGGCGGCGCCAGATCGGGCCCACGTTGGCGCGCCACGGCATTCGCCTGCGGCAGCCGGTTCTCGATCGCGCGTCCCTTCCCGACCGGCCCGCCACGGGCAACGCGTTCGACCGGCTCGGCGCCACCCTGGACCGCCTGGAGGCGTGGATGGCGCCCGGCCGGCGCGCCGGGGCCGGTTAGCTAGCCGCATGTCCCTGCGCGCCCGGCGCACCCGGGACCGGATCCTGGAAGCGAGCCTGGGGCTGTTCAACCAGCGCGGCGCGCCCCATGTCTCCACCAACGACATCGCCCAGGAACTGGGCATGAGCCCGGGGAACCTGTACTACCATTTCCGCCACAAGGGCGACATCGTGGCGGAGTTGTTCGCGCGGTTCCGGGCCCGGGCCGATGCGATCCTGGCGGTGCCCGCGGGGCGCGGAACCCATGTGGAGGATGTCTGGCTTTTCCTGCACCTGCTGTTCGAGCATGTCCGCGACCACCGCTTCCTGTTTCGCGACCTGGACGAGCTGGTGAGCCGCGACCGCAGGCTTCGCCTGGCCCTCGCCGGAGTGGTGACGGGGATCGCGCGCACCACGGGCGACCTCCTGCGCGGGCTGCGAGCTTCCGGCGAGCTGCGGGCCGCGGACGAAGAGATCGACGCCCTGGCCGAAAGCGTGGCCATGACCGCCACCTACTGGCTCAGTTACCAGGCGCTGCGGCCATTCCCCGAGGCTGGCGGGGATGCCGTGGGGCGCGGGGTATACCAGGCCCTGGTGGCCGTGGCGCCGTTCCTCCGGGGCAAGTCCCGGTCACTCCTCGCCGGATTGGCCCGGCGTTACCTGGATTGATGGATCAAACGATGAAAAAACCGCGCTGGAAGACGTTTCCCCACGATCAGGCAGGCTTCGATTACGAAGGAGCCGCCCTCAGGAAGAACTGGCCGCGCCTGCACCAGGGCGATTGCGAGCCCTATCCCGACCCGGGCTGGGTGAAGAAGGCCCTCGCCGCTTCCTCCGCCGTCCGCAAATCCGCCGGCAAACTGGCCGCCGATGCCGAGGCCTTGGCGGAGAGCCTGCAGCAGGCGTGGCGGCTCTACCACCGGGGCGACTTCAAGGAGGCGTTCGACCAAGGTCTGAAGTTGGGCCTGCTGGGCTGCACCGTGGCCAGCAAGGCGGCGGGCATGCAGGCCACCTATCTCGAGCCGGACGCCGAGGCCAGCCTCGGGCTGTTCCAGGCCGCGGCGGAGCGGGCCGCGGAGGCGGCGCAGGCCATGCCCGCCCACGCCAATGCCCATTACCTCTTGGCCTACTGCCTGGGGCGCTACAGCCAGGGAATCTCGGTGCTCAAGGCCCTGGCCCAGGGGCTGGGGGGGAAGGTGAAGGACGCCCTGGATGCCACCCTCAATCTTGCTCCGGGGCACGCGGAGGCCCACAGCGCCCTGGGCACCTGGCACGCCGAGATCATCGACAAGGTGGGCGGGTTGATGGGCGGCGTGACCTACGGCGCCAGCAAGGACAAGGCCCTGGCCCACTATCGCAAGGCCTTGGAACTGCACCCCAAGTCCGCCATCGCCCGGGTGGAATACGCCCGCGGCCTGCTGATGCTGCAGCCGTCGAAGGCAGCGGAGGCCCGCAAGTTTCTCCAGGAGGCGGCCAAGCTCAAGCCCGCCGATGCCATGGAGAAGCTGGACGGAGAACTGGCGAAGGAACGCCTGGAGGAACTCTAGGCTTTCTTCCGGGACACCGACTTGCGCCGGGGTTTGGCGGGCGGCTTGGCGGCGGCCTTGGGCCGGCGCCGGGGTTTCACTCCGGGCGCAAGCGCCGCCAGGCGCCGGAATTCGGGGTGGAAGCGGTCCACGATGCGCTGGGGGTCCGGGACCAGGCCGGCGTCGGTGATGAGGCCGAACATCACCTGCCCCGCGTAGCTCAGGATGCTGGCGCCCATGCCTACGTTGCCGGACTGGGGCACCCAGAAAATCTGCTCCGCGATTTCCGCACCCGCCAGGCTGAGGGTCGTCTGGGGGCCGGGGACATTGGTCATCACCGCGGTGGCGTGGGCGCCGAGGGTCTGCACCAGCTGCTCCTGGATGAATATCGGGCCCGAACCCGCCACTTCCAGCAGCCCGAGAATCAGCATGGGCTGGGGCGACTTGCGCAGGGCCAGCATGCGGGTGCGGACAAGGTACAGGCGCTCCAGGGGGTTCGCGACTCCCACCGGAAGCTGCAGGAACACCAGCCCGAAGCGGTTCCCCAGATGCTCCTCGTCGTCGGGCTTGCGCAGGTTCACCGGCACCGCCACCCGGATTTCCAGTCCCTCGACATCGTCCCGATGGGCCGCCAGGTAGCTGCGCAGGGCCCCGGTGGCGGTGGCCAGGAGCACATCGTTGACGGTGGCGTCCAGGGCCTTGCCCACCGCCTTGACCTCCGCCAGGGGCAGGGGCTCGCACCAAGCGGCCCGCTTGGACTGGCCCGGCTTGCCCCGGAAGCGGGTCTCCGGCTCCGGCGGGAGGCTCAGGAGGCGCATGGCCTCCGCGACGATCCCCGCCCCGGTCTGGGCATACTCCACCGCCTTGGACGGCTGCAACAGGACCTCGAAGTAGCGCAGCCAGAGCTTGCTGCTCCAGTCATAGATCTTCTGGGCCGCGCCGGCCATGGGCTCAACCCAGGGGAACCACTGCTCGAATCCGGGGAGGGAGGGTCCCCGGCCCGCGCCGCGCCGGTGGCCGGGGCCGCCGCCGTCCACCATCCTCAGCAGGACCCGGATCAGGGCGATCCCGTCCGCGTAGCAGTGATGGATGCGGACGACCAGGGCGCTGCCGCCCCGGAATGTTTCCACCAAGTGGTATTCCCAGAGGGGGCGCGCGGGATCCAGGGCCGTGCTGGCCAGGTCGCTCACGAACTCCTCCAGTTCGGCTTTGCCGGCGGGGGGCGGCAGCCCCGCGTGGTGCACGTGGCGGTCCAGGTCGAAATCCGGGTCGGTCTCCCAGTAATAGGATCCCGCGCTCTCTACCGGGCGCTGAAGAAACCGCTCGTGGCTCAGAAGATTGTCCTTCAGGGTCCGCTTGAGGCGGGCGAAGTCCACCGGGGTGCGGAAAATCATGACCCCGACGATCACCATGAGGTTGGTGGGCCGGTCCATGCGCAGCCAGGCGGTGTCAACGCCGGACATGCGCTCGCGTTTGGGTTCGGGTCGGCTCAAGGTGAGGAAAATCGGGGTTAGGGCGGGTTATATTACGCGATCGCGCCCGCCTTTCGAACCGGAGCGGGCGCCGGGGGTCGGGCGCGGCTATCATTATTGAGGAGCGTGGCAAACTCACGCCATCGAAGGGGAGGACATGGAAAAGATCTGGCTCAAGAATTATTCGCAGGGGGTGCCGGCCGAAATAAATGTCGGCGAATTCAGGTCCGTGAAGGAAATCCTGGAGAAGAGCTGCGCCCGCTTCGCCGACCTCCCGGCCTTCAGCAACATGGGCACCTCCATCAACTACGCCACCCTGGATCGCCTGACGCGCCAGTTCGGGGCCTTCCTGCAGAAGGACCTGGGGCTGAAGAAGGGCGACCGGGTGGCCATCATGATGCCCAACCTGCTCCAGTACCCGGTGGCGCTGTTCGGGACCCTGCGCGCCGGCATGACCGTGGTCAACGTCAATCCCCTGTACACGCCACGGGAGCTCAGGCATCAGCTCCGGGATTCCGGCGCCAGTGTGATCGTGGTGCTGGAGAACTTCGCCTCCGTCCTACAGCAGGTGCTGGCCGAAACCCCGGTCAAGACCGTGCTCACCACCCAGATTGGTGACATGCAGCCGGGGATCAAGCGGCTGCTGGTGAATTTCGTGGTCAAGCGGGTCAAGAAAATGGTGCCGGATTGGACCATCCCCGGCGCCCTGGATTTCCGCCAGGCCCTGGATCGCGGTGCCGGCCAGGAGCTGGAGGACGTGCCCCTGGGCCACGACGACGTGGCCTTTCTCCAGTACACCGGCGGCACCACCGGCGTTGCCAAGGGGGCGGTCCTCACCCACGGCAACATCATCGCCAACCTGCTGCAGGTCTCGGCGTGGATCGGCGGCAAGCTCAAGGCGGGAGAGGAGATCATCGTCACCCCGCTCCCCCTCTACCACATTTTTTCCCTCACCGTGAACTGCCTCACGTTCATGAAGTGGGGCGCCAACAACGTGCTCATCACCAATCCCCGGGACATTCCCGGCTTCATCAAGGAGCTCAAGGGCCTGAAGTTTTCCGTGATCACCGGCGTCAACACCCTCTACAACGCCCTGCTCCACCACCCGGACATGGGCGGCGTGGACACCCGCCCCCTCAAGATCGCGGTGGGCGGCGGAATGGCGGTGCAGCGCGCCGTGGCCGAGAAATGGAGGGAGGTCACCGGCGTCACCCTCATCGAGGGCTACGGCCTCACCGAGACTTCCCCCGTGGTCTGCGTCAATCCCCTGGATGCCAGGGAGTTTTCCGGCAAGATCGGACTGCCGGTGCCCTCCACGGAGGTGCGCGTGATCGACGACGAAGGCAAGGAGCTTGGCATCGGCCAGGTGGGAGAACTCTGCGTGCGCGGGCCCCAGGTGATGCGGGGCTACTGGAACATGCCCGAGGAGACCTCCAAGGTGCTGGATGCCGACGGCTGGTTCCGCACCGGGGACATGGCCGAGATCGACGAGAGCGGCTTCGTGCGCATCACCGACCGCAAGAAGGACATGGTGGTGGTCTCCGGCTTCAACGTCTATCCCAACGAGGTGGAGGACGTGGTGGCCATGCACCCGGGGGTGCTGGAGTGCGCCGTGATCGGCATCCCTGACGAGCATTCCGGGGAGGCGGTGAAGCTCATCGTCGTCAGGAAGGACCCGGAGGTGACCGAAAAGCAGCTCATCGAGCATTGCCGCAAGCACCTGACCAACTACAAGATTCCGAAGAAAGTGGAGTTCCGCACCGAACCCCTGCCCAAGACCAACGTCGGCAAGGTGCTGCGGCGCATGCTGCGGGACGAGGCACTGGGCAAGGGCACGCCCAAGGGGGCGTGATGGGCGGCGTGGCCAACCGGATGCGCCGCCTGCTGCTTGCCGGCGCCGTCCTCGCGGTGTCCGCCCTGCCGGGTTGCGCGCCCTACCCCGTTTACACCGCCCCGCCGGTCTCCAAGTTCGACCGCGCCTGGGACGCCGCCTACGGCGCCGCCGGAGACGTGGGAGTGCGGATCACCTCCGCCGACCGGGGATCTGGCGTGATCCGGGGCGTCAAGGACGGCGTGCAGGTCACCTTGGCTGTCCGCAGCCAGGCCGACGGCGGCGCCGTCACCGAGATCAAGGCCACCGGTTCCCAATACCAGGAGCGGGCGGTGGCCCAGGCGCTGTCCCAGGCCTACGACCGCCGCATGGGGCGTTAGTCCCGGTGGCGGCGCGCGGGACCGGGGAACCGGACTTCGTGTAGCATTCCACCCTTCGCCGGGACGCCCCGTCGGTTCCCTAGGCAAATCCACAAGGAGAAGTTCATGCGCAAGGCATTCATTCTGGCGTCGGCGCTGCTGCTGCCGGCGATCCCCCCCGCGTTCGCGGAAAAGCCTGCCGCCAGCGGCGGCACCGTTGTCGCCTCCGAGCCCGGCAAGGCGGTCATCACCCAGGCCGTGGAAATCACGGCTTCCGTGGAGGCCATCGACAAGGCCACCCGCACCGTGACCCTCAAGGGCCCCGAGGGCAAATTGGTGGACGTGGTGGCCGGGCCCGAGGTGCGCAATTTCGACCAGATCCAGGTGGGGGACATGGTGGTGGTGGAATACATGCGTGCCCTGAGCCTGGAGCTGAAAAAGGGCGGCAAGGTGCGGGAGCGCGCCGACAACGAAGCGGCGCTGCGGGCCGCGCCGGGCCAAAAGCCGGGAGCCTCCGTGGCCCGGGAGACCACCATCGTGGCCGACGTGGTGGGCGTGGACCCGAAGAACATGATCATCAGCCTCAAGGGGCCCAAGGGCCGGGTCGTGGACCTCCACGTGCAGAACCCGGACCATTTCAAGGTGGTGAAGAAGGGCGACCAGGTGGAGGCGACCTACGTCGAGGCCGTGGCCATCGCGGTGCGGCCCGCCGCAAAATCCGGCAACAAGTAATTCCGGGAAGCCGGCGCCTTTGCGCGCGCCGGCTTTCTCGCCGGCGCGCTGCTGACATTCGCCGCCGTGCTCTGGCTGGTGCGGGACTCCGGGGATTCCCCCGGCCGCAGGGGCATTGTCCCGGGGTTCTTCATCCGCCTCGCCACCGGTTTAGTGGTGTCGCTCCACGGCCAGCTCACCGAGGTCGCGAACGCCCTCGGCTGGACCACGGTTGCGGTGTACGGGGTGTTCGGCGTGGGGTACGGTGACTTCCACTTCTCGGCGAAGTGAGAAGGGGCTGCCAAGGAAGCGATAGGGCGCCCCTGAGGCCGTAACGGGATCAGCGCTTGCCGTGAGCGGCGGGCAGGCGGACCATCACCGCCTGCGCCGGGTGTTCCCCGCCTTCGACCCAGCCCGTTGCCGCGCCAGCACCTTCCGCGCGGCGGCCATGACCTTTCTCGCCGCGGCGATGGCGTCCTTCGCCTCCCGCGCAGTAAACGCCTTGGCCGGGGCAATCCCGCCGAGCGCATCCACGTAACGGGTCGGCGTGTATAGTTTGTCCAGCAGCAGGGCGCTCTCGCGGAGCCGGGCGAAGGCGGCGCCGTCGGTCCCCGGGAAGAGCTGGGTCAGCGCGTCCAGGGAATGCATGCGCTGGAACGGGATGTCCACGGCCAGAAGCGCCGCCTTCACCATGCCCTCGGCGGCCTGCTGCGCATGGAAGCAGGCCGCATGGTAACGGTGCTTTTCCATGATTTCGATCGCGGTTTCCAGTTCGACGCCGGCCTGGAACGCGAACTCGTCCGCGAGCTTAAGGTTTTGATCCACGCTCATACAGAGTGACTCCCTGGGCCAGAATGGCGCGGAAGAAGGGGAGGTCCCGATTGGCCCGCATCTCCTCCGGAGTGTAGGCGACCACGTCCACGGGAAACGGCCCGCGAGGGATGGCGTTCTGGACGCGCACGCAACGACGGAAGAAGTCCTCGTCCGTTTCCAACACCACGCAGAGGTCGAGGTCCGAATCCCTTGATGCGCTGCCGGTGGCGTGGGACCCGAAAAGCACCACCCGCTCAGGCCTTATCGCGCGCAGCAGGGCCGGGAGCGCGACCTGCCGGAGCCATCCCCGCGGCCCGGCCGCCGGACCGCGCCCGGTGCGCTTGCCCTTCGGGGGGGAAGATGCCTCCGCCGCCTCCAGCGGCATCACCCAGTTTCTCCCGATCTTGCGGGCACCCGGGATACGGCCGGCCTTCAGCAGTTGCCGGACCCTCTGCGATGATATGCCTCGCTGGCGCGCATATTCGGAACTGGATACCAGGGTGCCCATGACATGGACGCTAGCATGGGGCTTGCGATATCGCAAGGCAGGCCCGGCACCCGGGGCGCCACGGGGCCGTTAGCCTCTCGCGCCGCGGACCAGGTCGGCGGCCTTCTCGGCGATCATGATGGCGGGGGCGCTGGTGTTCCCCGCCACCAGCAGCGGCATGATGGAGGCGTCCGCCACCCGCAGCCCCTCCAGCCCCCGCACCCGCAGTTCCGGATCCACCACCGCCAGGGGGTCGTTGCCCATCTTGCAGGTCCCCACGGGGTGGTAGATGGTTTCCGCCTTGCGGCGGATAAAATCCCGGATCTCGTCCTCCGACTGCACGGAAGGCCCGGGCGAGATTTCCCGGCCCCGGTAGGCATCCAACGGCGCGGCGGCCAGGACCCGCCGGGCCGCCCTGAACCCCGCCACCAGCTTTTCCACGTCCTCCGGCTCCGCCAGATAATTGGGTTCGATGACGGGGTGGGCGAGGGGGTCCCGGCTCGCCAGGGAGATCCGGCCGCGGCTTCGCGGCCGCAGGTCGCACACGTGCAGGGAGTAGCCCTGCTGCAGCAGGAACTTCACGTCCAGGCCGTGGTTGGAGAGGGGCGCGGTGGTGAAGTGGAACTGCAGGTCGGGCAGCGATTCCCCCGGCGCGCTCCTGACGAAGCCCCCCGCTTCCGCCGCGTTGGTGGTGTACATGCCGCGCCCGGCGGCCAGGTAGCGGACGATGTCCGCCAGGCCCCGCAGGGCGGTGGCCGGCGTCAGCCCGTAGGACACGGGCCGGGTGCAGGCCTGGACCAGGATGATGTCCAGGTGGTCCTGGAGGTTCCTTCCCACTCCCGGCAGGTCGTGGATCACCGGAATGCCCAGTTCTCGCAGTTCCGCTGCGGGTCCCACCCCGGAGAGCAGCAGCAATTGCGGCGAGTTGATGGCGCCGGCGCTGAGAATGATTTCCCGCCGGGCGGAGATTTCGCGCTCGGCGCCGCCCTGCCGGAACGCTACCCCCGCCGCGCGCCGTCCGGCGAACCGGATGGCGGTGGCCTGGGCGCGGGTGATGACCTTGAGGTTGGGCCGGCCCCGGGCGGGGCGCAGATAGGCCCGGGCGCTGCTGCAGCGCCGGCCCTGGATCTGCGTCACTTCATAGAGGCCGACGCCTTCCTGCTCCGGTCCGCTGAAGTCGTCGTTGGGACGGTAGCCCGCGGCAACCGCCGCCTCCACGAAGGCCAGGGCCAGGGGATTGGGCGAGCGCAGGGGCGCCACGTTGAGGGGCCCGCCGCTGCCGTGATAGGCGTTGCCGCCCCGCTCCCGGTTTTCGGCGCGCCTGAAGTAGGGCAGGACATCGGCATAGCCCCAGCCCGGGTTGCCGAGATCCTGCCAGGCGTCGTAGTCGGCGGGGTGGCCCCGGGTGTAGCACATGGCGTTCGAGGAACTGGACCCGCCCAGGGTCTTGCCCCGGGGCCAGAACAGCCTGCGCCCGTGGAGCCGCGCCTGGGGGGTGGTGTAATAGCGCCAGTTGAGGCGGCGGCTGTGCATCATCCACAGGATGCCGAAGGGGACGTGGATGAGGGGGTGGCTGTCGGGCGGGCCGGCTTCCAGCAGGCACACGGAAACGCCGGTTTCTTCCGACAGGCGCGCCGCCAGGGCGCAGCCGGCGGAGCCGGCGCCGACGACGACGTAATCGAACTCCATGGCCCGATTATCGGCCCGGCGCCGCCGATCCGGCTAAAATGTCGCGGCGGGAGAAGCACTCACTTGGGACGGACGGAAAAAACATTCGGAGCCGAGAGCGGGGCGGATTTGCTGGCGCGGGAAATCGAGCGCGTGCGCGGCATGGCCGCTTCCCACTCGGAGGATCCGCAAATCTACCGCGCCATGGACCTGCTCCGGAACTGGCAGGCGGAGCGCCTGGCGCGGACCTATGCCGATCTCCTGGCCAGCGAGCGCTTCCGCCCGGCGGCCGAGTTCTTTCTTTCCGACCTTTACGGGGCCAAGGACTTCACCGGGCGCGATCAGGCGGTGGTGCGCGCCTACCCGATCATGGTCAAGACGCTGCCGGACTCGGCTCTGCACACCATTGCCCTGGCGGCGGAGGTCCATGTGCTGACCGCGGAACTGGACCGGCAGATGTGGAAAGTGCTGACCGGCGCCCTGGGCGTAAAGGACCGCATCACCGAGACCCGTTACCTGGAGGCGTTCCGCCGCTGCGACAACCGCATGGAGCGCCTGCGGCAACTGGAACTCACCCGGCGGGTGGGGGAGGACCTGGCCCGGATCGTGGCCAAGCCCGGCATCTACCATGTGCTCAAGCTGGCCCGCAGGCCGGCGCGGTTGGCGGGATTCGGCGAACTGCAGGATTTCCTGGAGCGCGGATTCACCGCCTTCCGGCACATGGGGGGCGCCACGGAGTTCCTGAAAACCATCGTCGGCCGGGAAACGGCCATTCTGGACCGGATTTTCGGCAATCACCCAAGCCCCTTCGACCTCGGGTCCCGCTGAATTCGCGCGAACCACCAGCCGCGTTGGCGAACCAAGAAATAGGCGGCGGTGTCACAACGGGTGCGCACGCGAGCTGTTATCCTGTGGGTGGCCGCGCACGTTATCAGAGTCAATGAAAAATAATCGCGTTTTCAGCGGGGACTTGCGTCTCCGCTTCCTGGGTTGGGTGTTGACCGGATTGCTCGCCGGGGCCGGCGGTTTTGCCGCCGCGGGCCAGGACGACGATTTCGTCTCCGCCCGGGATGCCTTCGTGGCCGGCGACGGCCCCCGCTTCGAGAAGCACGCCGCCAAGCTGGACGGTTACGTTCTCGAGCCCTATGTCGAGTATTACCGGTTGCGTCTGCGCCTGGAGCATGCCAGCGCCGACGACGTCCGGGGCTTTCTGGACCGCCACGCCGACACGCCGGTGTCGGACCGGCTGCGGTCGGAATGGCTCAAGTCGCTGGCGCGCAAGGGTGAGTGGGGCGCCTTTCCCGCCGAGTATCCCAAGGTGGTCGAGTCCGACGACGAGCTGACCTGCTATGCCTTGCAGGCCCGGCGCCGCGCGGGGGATTCCCTGGCCCTGGCGGAGGCCCGCCCCCTCTGGTCCAGCGGGCGCGACCTTCCGGATGCCTGTGACCCGCTGATGGATGCCCTGGTGGCCGACGGCCTCATCGGCGAGGACGACGTCTGGGAGCGGATCCGCTCGGCCCTGGAAGCGGGAAAGGTCACGGTGGCGCGGCGGACGGCCGAATACCTGCCGCCGGGCAAGGCCCTGTCGCCCGCCGATCTTTCCGCCGCCAACGACAACCCGCGGCGGTTCCTGGAGCGGAAGAACCTGGACCTGGACACCCGGGCGGGGCGCGAAATGGCGCTGTTCGCCCTGCTCAAGATGTCCAAGAGCTCGCCGGCCCAGGCCTATTTCCAGTACAAGCGGCTTGAGGACGGCTTCACCGACACCGAGCGCGCCTATGTCCTGGGCCATATCGGCCATTACGGCGCCCGGCGCCAGGATGCCGCGGCCCTGCAGTGGTTCAAGGAAGCGGGGACCGCCGGCCTTACCCCCACGCAGCTCGAGTGGCGCACCCGGGCCGCCCTGCGGGCCGATGACTGGGACGAGGTGCTGGCCAGCGTCCAGGCCATGAGCGAGGCGGACAGCGAGGTGCCCGCCTGGCGTTACTGGCGGGGGCGGGCGCTCAAGGCGCAAGGGCGGGTTGCCGAGGCCAATGCCGTGCTGGCGCCGCTCTCCACCGAGCATCATTACTACGGGCTGCTCGCCTTGGAGGAACTGGGGGCGGTGTTCGATATTCCTCCCATCGGCTACAAGCCCGACGCCACCGACGTGCGGAACGTGGCGCAGCTCCCGGGCATCCAGCGTTCCCTGGCCCTGCACCGGCTGGGCATGCGCCTGGAGGGCAAGCGGGAGTGGGAATGGGCCATCCGCGGCTTCGACGACCAGCGCCTGCTGGCCGTGGCGGAGCTGGCCCGCCGCATCCAGCTCTATGACCGCGCCATCGCCACCGCCGAGAAGACCGTCCAGACCCATGATTTCGACCTGCGCTACCTGGCCCCCTACCGGGACGTGATGAAGACCTATACCGAGCGCCTGGACCTGGACGAGGCCTATGTGTACGCCCTCATCCGCCAGGAGAGCCGCTTCGACGCCGACGCCAAGTCCAGCGCCGGGGCCCGGGGCCTGATGCAGCTGATGCCGCGCACCGCCCGCTGGACCGCGAAGAAGATGGGCGTCCGCGGATTCAGCACGAGCAAGACCACCGAGGTCGAAACCAACCTGGCCCTGGGCACCTACTACCTGCGCTACGTCCTGGACCTGTTCGACGACCAGCCGGTGCTGGCCGCGGCCGCCTACAACGCCGGGCCGGGCCGGGCCCGTCAGTGGCGGGAGGCGCGGCCCATGGAGGGGGCGGTGTACGCGGAGACCATCCCGTTCACCGAGACCCGCCTCTACGTGAAGAAGGTCATGGGCAGTGCCGCCTACTACGCGGCGGCCTTCAACCAGCCGTTCCGTTCCCTCAAGCAGCGCCTGGGCACGGTCCAGCCTCCGGCGGGGGCGGAGAAGGAAATCGAGAAGGACGACTAGCCGGAAGCGGGACCCGGGCCGGCTGCGTTAGAATAGGCGCCTCGTTGCAACAGCGGGGTGGCAAGGGTATGGAAATCAAGAACGTCTGCGTGATTGGCGGCTCCGGCTTTGTGGGCAGCCACATCGTCCATCAGCTTTCCGCGAAGGGCATCCGGGTGCGGGTGCCGACCCGCAACCGGGAGCGCCACAAGTCCCTCATCGTGCTGCCCACGGTGGACGTGGTGCAGGCCGACGTCCACGATCCCGCCACCCTCAACCGCCTGCTGGCTGGCATGGACGCGGTTATCAACCTGGTGGGCATCCTCCACGAGACCGGCGGCGGCAGCGACTTTCAGCGGGTGCACACCGATCTGCCGCGCAAGGTGGTGGAAGCGGCCCGGGTGACCGGCGTGAGGCGCCTGCTCCACATGAGCGCCCTCCACGCGTCGCCCTCCGGCCCCAGCAAGTACCTGCGCAGCAAGGGTGAGGCCGAGAAGCTGGTGCGGGAATCCGGCCTGGAGTGGACCATGTTCCGGCCCTCCGTGATCTTCGGCCTCGGGGACTCGTTCCTCAATCTTTTTGCCGGGCTGGTGCGGTCCCTGCCCGTGCTCATGCTGGCCAAGCCCAAGGCCCGTTTCCAGCCGGTGTTCGTGGAGGACGTGGGGCGGGCGTTCGTGCAGAGCCTCACCGACCCCCGGACCATCGGCCAGTCCTATGACCTGTGCGGGCCCCGGGTGTACACCCTGCGCGAGATCGTCGAGTACGTTGGCCGCCTGACCGGCCACCACCGCCCCGTCATCGGTCTCGGCGACGGCCTTTCCTACATGCAGGCCGCCATGATGGAGCTGCTGCCGGTCAAGCTCATGACCCGGGACAACCTGGACTCCATGAAGATCGACAGCGTCTGCGGCTGCGACTTCCCGGAGGTGTTCGGATTCCAGCCCACGGCCATGGAATCCGTGGTGCCCAGCTACCTTTCCGAGAACACGCCCCGGGGCCGCTACCGCGGTTTCCGCATCCACGCCGGCCGCTAGCCGGGCCGCGCCCCGGGGGCGGTTTCGCCGCCCCTGTGGTTAAATCCCCGTCATGAAAATCTACCGCGTCGGCGGCTCGGTGCGCGACGAGCTGCTCGGGCTCAAGGTCCAGGACCACGACTACGTGGTGGTGGGCGCCACGCCGGAAGAAATGGTGGAGCGCGGGTTCAAGCCGGTGGGCAAGGATTTTCCCGTGTTCCTCCACCCGGAGACCAAGGAGGAGTACGCCCTGGCCCGCACCGAGCGCAAGACCGCGCGGGGCTACAAGGGCTTCCAGGTCTACACCGCCCCCGACGTGACCCTGGAGCAGGACTTGGCCCGGCGCGACCTCACCATCAACGCCATCGCCGAGGACGAGGCGGGCAACGTCATCGACCCCTACGGCGGCGTGAAGGACCTGCGTGCCGGCATCCTGCGCCACGTGAGCCCGGCCTTCGCCGAGGACCCGGTGCGGGTGCTGCGGGTGGCGCGTTTCGCCGCCCGCTTCGGATTCCGGCTGGCGCCGGAAACCCTGGCGCTGATGCGCGGGATGGCGCAGAACGGCGAGGTGGACGCCCTGGTTCCCGAGCGGGTGTGGCAGGAGCTGTCCCGGGGGCTCATGGAGAAGACGCCGTCGCGCATGTTCCTGGTGCTCCGGGACTGCGGGGCGCTGGCCCGCATCCTGCCCGAGGTGGACCGGCTGTTCGGCGTGCCCCAGCCCGAGGTCCCCCATCCCGAGATCGACACCGGCGTGCACGTGATGATGGTGGTGGATCACGCGGCGAAGCGCGGGTGGTCCCTGCCGGTGCGCTTCGCGGCCCTCACCCACGACCTGGGCAAGGGCGCCACGCCGCCGGAGGAGTGGCCGCGCCACAAAGGTCACGAGCAGCGCGGCGTGGAACTGCTGCAGGGTTTGTGCGAGCGGCTGCGGGCTCCCGCCGACTGCCGCGACCTGGCGGTCATCACCGCGCGCTTCCACGGCGACGTGAGCAAGGCGCTGGAGTTGCGCCCCGCCACCCTGCTCAAGGTCCTGGAAGGCACCGACGCCTTCCGCCGTCCCGGGCGCTTCGAGGAATTTCTCCAGGCCTGCGCCGCCGATTTCCACGGCCGCCTCGGATTCGAGAGCCGGCCCTTCCCCCAGGCGGAGCGCCTGCGGGCGGCGCTGGCCGCGGCGGAGTCGGTGGATGCCGGCGCGGTGGCCGCCGCAACCGCCGATCCGTCGCAGATCGGCGCCCGGGTCCACGAGGCCCGGGTTCACGCCGTGCGCGACGCATTGAACCTGGACTGAGATTTTTCCTTCCTGGCCGATGGTGGCGGGAACGCGCCGCGCTTCCCGCCCACCCCTGTCCGGCTTGCCCTATTTCCCGCGGGCGGCGGCCTGCGCCGCCTTCAGTTCCGCGCGGGCGTCGGTAAAGTCCTCGTAGCGCCGGCCCCCGGTCTGGCCGTACCAGTAGCGGCTGTTGGACGCGTCCCCCTCGATCTTGTGCAGGATGGCGTGGATCCAGCAGGCAAGGGGGTCGCTCATTTCCTGCACGATTCGGTGGGCCCGGTCCCACTCGTCGGCCAAGGCCGCCTCGATGGCGATTTCATGCTGGTTTTTCATGGCAAGCTCGCTGTTTGCTCGGGAATGCTCCCCGGCAGTGATCCGCGGCCGGGGCGGAATGAAGCCAATGAAAGGGCACGCCCTCCAGGGATGGAAATCCCGGCGGCATTCCGGGCGCGTGTTCCGGCGGCGTCGCCGGTAAAATAGAGCCTTGACCCTTACCCGGTCCCTTCGAGTATCAGCGATGCTATCGGAGCTTTCACCCATCACCCTCGCCAGTGCCGGCGGACTCGCCCTGGGCGCGGCCTTCGGCGCCGTGAGCCAGCGCTCCCGCTTTTGCCTCATCGCGGCGGTGTCCAATTACGCCCTGATCCGCGACAGCCGCCAGCTCCAGGCCTGGATCGCGGCGTTCGCCGTGGCCCTGCTGGCAGCCCAGGCCATGGACAGCGCCGGCGTGGTCGCACTGGGAGAATCCGGCTACCGGCGCGGCGGCCTCGACTGGGTGGGGGCGGTGGCCGGCGGGATCGTCTTCGGCATCGGCGGCGCCCTGGCGGGAGGCTGCGCGGGACGCACCGTGGTGAACGCGGCGGCGGGCGGCGTCGGCGCCATGCTGGCTCTCGCGGCCTTCTCGGCGTCGGCCTGGGCCACCCACTTCGGTTTCTTGGAGCCCCTGCGGGTGCGGATCGCCCTGGCCACCGCGGCCCAGGTGCCGGACCTCTCGGCGGCGGCGCTGCTCGGCGTTCCGGCGCTGGGGCTGGCCATCGCTCTCGGGCTGGCCGCCGCCGCCGTTATCGTCGCCCTGCGCGCCCACGGTTCCATGGTGCTGGTGGGCGCCGTGGTGGGCGGCTTGGTGGCGGCGGGCTGGTGGGTCACCGGCATCGCGGCCGAGGAGAGCTTCGGCGAGCTGCACCCGGAATCCCTCACCTATTCCGGGCCCCTGGCCCGGGCCGTGGCCCTGGTGATGGGCCAGCACCTGACGGCCGCAGCCTTCGGCATCGCGCTGCTGGGGGGCACGATGCTGGGGGCTTTCGCGGCGGCGGCGGTGGCGGGCGACCTGCGCTGGACGCTGCCGGCCAGGGGCCGCTGGCGTTACTACGTCGGGGGCGGCGCGCTGATGGGCGTGGGCGCG
>Ga0210362_1022558_pt1 | contig 21445 bp, 18 predicted proteins | sample S625metaT_FD_159713 | JGI IMG/M metagenome (GOLD analysis project Ga0210362, IMG submission 159713) | Metatranscriptome of estuarine sediment microbial communities from the Columbia River estuary, Oregon, United States - S.625 (Metagenome... | ecosystem: Environmental > Aquatic > Marine >... | reverse complement strand
CTTGCCGTCCCGCACATTGTGGTCGGCCACCCCTTGATGGCCTTTGCCCAGGTGGCGCAGCGATTCTGCGTCCGTCCAGCTGTTCCGCGCGGCATCGCCGATAACCTGACCCAGGGAACAGACGTCGCCATCGGGGCCGATCCTTCCATTTGGCCCTTTGTCACGCTCGGCGACCGCGTCAGGATCGGAGCGCGAGTGACCCTCTACCCGGGCGTGTTTGTGGGATCAGACTCGAGCATCGGAGACGATTGTATCTTGTACCCAAATGTCGTAGTCCGGGAAGGCTGCTCACTTGGTGCCAGAGTGATCGTGCACAGCGGAACGGTGATCGGCGCCGATGGGTTCGGGTACGTCCCGCACCAGGGCCGTCACCACAAGATTCCTCAACTTGGCGGGGTCGTCATCGAGAACGATGTGGAATTGGGCGCCAATGTCACGGTTGATCGCGCCACACTCGGCGCAACCCGGATCAAACAAGGCACGAAGGTCGATAACCTCGTCCAAATCGCACATAACGTCACAGTGGGAGAACACTCCATCATCGTCGCGCAGGTCGGCATCGCCGGCAGCACCACGATCGGCCATCATGTCGTCATCGGCGGACAAGCGGGCCTTTCAGACCATCTTCAGATCGGCGACCAGGTCATGATTGCCGCCAAATCAGGGGTGCATCGAAATATCGAGTCGAACCAGATGGTCGGAGGCTCTCCGGCATTGCCGCGCGATCGGGCGTTGAAGGTTCAGGGAATCATTCACCATCTGCCTGAGCTGCACCAACTTCTGCGAAGTCTCGAACAAAGGGTTGAGACGCTGGAGACGCAGTCGAAGCAACGGCCGCCACGCACCCAGCGCGCGCGTCCTAGAAAGAAATAGCCTCTACTTCTGGATGACATGCCGCCAGAAGAATAACTTCGCCCAATAGAACCCGGCCCACGGCATCATCACGGCAGGCACTGCGGTCACCTGCCCGTAGACGGTCGCCACCACCGAACTTCCCAGAAGAGCGGCAATGCCGACAAAGTAGGCTACGGGAAGCAATGAGCGTCCAGGATGGTCGATGGCCCGAACCTGCGCATCCTTCTTCGCCTTGCCCCTCTGCATGCCCGGTCCCCGCCGCATCCGCGCCGCCAGAACATCCGGGAACTGTCTAAATAAATATCGGTGATACTGAGTGTGTGCCGTGCCGAGCATCAGGCCCAACGCAATCAAGCCGGAACTGTAGTAGAAGGTATCCCACGTGTAACTATCCGACGCGATTAGCTGATACCCCAGCCCTCCGACTCCAACAACCAGACAGAACATCCCGGCAATGCCAGATGGCATCAAGATATAGGTCTTCACATACTCACGCGCCTGATGCGCCGTTTCTTCAGGGTGCTGTATGGTAATAAGTTTGGGCACTCGTGCGTCTCTCCCTTGAAACAAAGTGGCAATTTTGATACGGCATTAACACGATCCATATGGAAACTGCAAGACGCGCTAGAGAAGGCGCCGCATAATTGGGCATATTTTTTGTTGTCCGCTTTTGCGCTTCCCTCCATCCTGTCCACAAAGTCTGTGCGTGACGTGTGGATATCCATGTGGATAGACCACGCCTGTTCTGTCAGAAGGCGACATCCAGCGCAGTGCTACATTATTAGGCAGAAGTTTCTGAGCTTTCTTACGGCGTTATGCGGTTATGTATGCGGCGAAACACGGGCCACAACCCATAGTACGATGCGTTTGATACATTCGGATGAAAACAGGAAAGCGTCGGCTGCGATGCAACTTGTCAGAGGCTCAGTTCACCCGGGAAGAATTTCTTGGATCGATGCCCGTTCCAGACGACCGAGAGTAACCCACTGCTCGGCCATGGGGATCAATGTCTGGATACGTTCCTCCATCGCCTGTAATCGTTGTGGCAACGTGCCAACCTTTCGGTATGCCGCGGCCATGAGAAATAATTTCAGCCCTTGGAGAAACATGGTAATCGTTGCCGCATCAATGGTCTTGGCAAGCCGATGCAGCGCATCCACATGAACCAGAACTGGGTCTAGCTGAGAGGCTGTCACAAAATCAGGGTGGCCTTGTTCTCGCAAATGAATCATTCGCTCCATCATAGCAGGCACCCGCGCATGCACTTCTCTCAAAAACTCTTCATCCAACCGGTCGAGGTCATGCAGAATGCGTTCAATGACCTCAACGGTAATGTGGTCCTGCCGTTCCCCAACTTCCTGCCGGGCTCGACCGATCACTGCTTCCAACACATCTCTGGCCGGCTGAATCGAGCGAACACGGGCGCGTTGTAGTTCTTGTAACGCTTGGATCAACGGCCGGGAAGAGGCGGCCCCCTCCGACCTCTGCAGAAGGGGCGGAGGATCGCGCGTCATCGTTGCTGAACAGGGCTCCGATTCTTCCCGCACCGATTCGAGCTGTCTACATCGCCCACCCGATCCTCCGGTGTCGTCCGTTTCTCCTGACAGGTGATGCACCGCCTCCACGATCCGATCGAGTCCTGCATGCAAGGGGCGCAGCGCATCAGTTGTCAATTTCGTTTCAGACTTTCCGACGTCCTTCAAGATCGGCAGAAGATTTGAAGCCATCGCTTCGATATCTGAGAGCTGAACCGCCGCGGCAGATCCGGCCAGATTCGCGATTCCATTCAGAATTAAGCCATAGAGTTTCGAGCGCAACATTCCATCGGCCCCGGCTCCAAGTTTTTCAAGCGCCATTTGAATTTGGGCCAGCCATTCACGGGCTTCGAGGGCAAAGAGGCCGATGACCTCTTTTTGAAATGTCCGATCGTCCCTCCCCTGCATCATTCCCTGCGTCTGCCCACGTCCACTTTGATCGGACCGTGGCGCCCCTGCATCTCGAGACTCGGCCATCCTGGTTTCGACAGCCCCTTGAATCGCCGTTGCGATGGCATCGAGACTTTCCAGCAGCGACGTAAACTGTTCGGACGCGTCGACCGGCCTGAAAGACAGATCAGCTTTTCTCGGCGCGCCTGGAAACTCTACCCGTCCTATATTCGGCGGATCGACGGTTGTCAGTATTGAGACCAACGGAGTCAGACTCAAGTCCACCTGGCAAGCCTCAAGTCCCTCACCCGCATCCTGTCCACCGACCCGTACCAGCGGGCGAAGCGGGTAACGGCTGTTAATCCTGTGTACGGTCGCTGTCTCACCGGTCGACAATCGCACGGTGGTTCCCAAAGGATACACCGAGAGCTGCTCGACCACTGCCTTCAGAATCTCACGCGGAAACGCGGTTCGCTCAGCCACCAACAGTTCTTTGACGGCTTCATGAGGGAACAATCGTCGGCGATAGGGGCGCTCGCTCACCAAGGCATCGAAGATATCAACCACGCCGATAATCTGCGCCATTTCACTGATCTGTCTCCCTTTCAACCGATTGGGATATCCCCGCCCGTTGAACCGCTCGTGGGCCTCACGGATCAATTCCGCGAGCCACTGATATGAGGCTCCCATTCGATGCACGAGCTGATGCCCCAGCTCCGGATGCTGCTCAATCATCGTCCGTTCTTCCTGCGTCAGCCGTCCGGTTTTTGTGACCAGCGACTGTGGAACGGCAAACAATCCGATATCATGGACCAGTCCGGCAAGCGCTAGACGATCCAGCTCTTCGCCGTAATAGCCAAGCCCGATTCCGACCTTGCTTCCAAGAATGCCGACGTTCAACAGATTCGTGATCAGGGGCGATCCGGCCGGTCCTGAAAGCGCGTGCACAACGAGTTCGTCGCTTTGTCTCAGTGACGAGATCAGGCCGGCCCCCAACGCCTCGATCCGCTCCATGCGAAACGGATGTTGCCTTTGAACAGCCGCCGCCGCCTCTGTCAACTCTCGTTCTGCTTCACGATACCAATTCATGGGAAATGACGCCTCTCCCAACGCGCACAATCGGCTCCACTAAACACAAGGCCTGGTCTCTCGCCGCAATTACACAGGCAGGATACCGCCAATGGCTGACCGTTCTGCCCGGCCGGCCTCAACCCAATTCTGGAGCAGCCTCACATTCTCTACCAGACGGGACTCCACCGCTGCATACCTGTCGGCTACCACGACGACCCGCCGTTGCATCACGATCGTCAGAAAACTGTGTAAGCCCATAAAAAACGTCGTCGTTTGCGTCGCGTTGACCTGCTGGGCGGCAGACCAGAGTTGAGCAGCCTGCTCCACAACCGCCTGAATCCGCTCTGATGACTGCTCACTCTCCCCCACTCCGCTCTTGAGCCAATTGATCTCAACGGCAACGGCTGGAATCTGTTTCCGCACAGACTCCAGAAATACCTCCTCGCCGTCCGACCACCGCTCAAGAAATTGCTTGAGCGAGGTGACATTGCACCGTTCGACTCCGTTGCTATTCAACCCCTCCACCTGCGCAATAACCGTCTCAAGCAGGTTGCGGGGATGGATCCCCAACTCAGCCTGCTTGGCTTGGAACCCATATAGGACGGTCAGCAACTCGCCCGTTGGAACGGTAACCGGTAAGTCTTTCGCATCTTCGGAAGCCGCCTCAGCCTCGAACGACACACCGGTCGAGCGTGTGAGCGCGCCGTGAATATGACCCAGCTGTTTACAGAGTGCGATGAAATCGTCTGTGGAAATCTTGCCGGCAGGATTCTGAACGGCTTGGACGAAGGGAAACGCGGCAAAACTCGCCTGCTCGATCTCGCTCAGGCCGATCGTGGCCGCCGACCCACCCATATTCGTGATGCCGGCCTTGATTGTCTGAGTGAGTTTCAGATGGCGATCGTGATCAGGCCCCTGCTGCAACTCATCCAAGGCTACATGAATTTGCTGAAGCCATTCTTGCGCCTCTTGAACAAAGACCTCGACCAGCTCTTTTTGAAACTCATCTTCCGGTTCAGCGGACATTGCTCTCGGTCCCTCAGGGCAGGAATGGCCATAGAAAGGCTCCGGACAGCTGAGTCCGAACCATCACATTCCTTTTCCCAATTGCGACGCCAATCCGGCAATCTCGCCGAGCTTGCGCGCCATCTCTTCAAACCGCTTCGTGGCATTCACGGCAACCTGCTCAATTTCCGATACCCGGTGGACCAGCGCGGCATTCTGCTCCCGCTCCGCCACCAAAAGCGCTTCGAGTTTGTGCACTTTCGCCGAGGCCTCGTCCCCGACCCCCTTCTGCCGCTCAGCTTCCAAGAGCGTTTCGAGTTCCACGATCCGCCTGGCTGCCCGTTCGGCATTCTCGTCTTTTCCGGCCGACTCTCCCATCCTCGCTCGAACCGCAATCAATTCCGCTTCAGCCTCACGGGCCTTCTGCTCAAACTCAGCAACCCGTTGCATCTCGTTCGCCAACATGGCCTCCGCATTATTGCCGCGGGCAGCTGCAACTTCCAGTTCGGTCAATTGCTGAACCAGCTGGGCCGCCGCTATGCGCTCGGCATTCAACGCCGCTTCCAATTGTCCGATTTGGCCGGCCGCATTCTGCAAGACCGCCGCCTCGTGACGAGCTTTTGCCGCCGACTCCTGTTCAGCTCGCAAGGCTGCTTCGAGTTGGGGAACCCGCGATACCTGAATCGCGCTCGCCGCTATCTTCGATTCAAGCTCGCTCACTAACCGGCGTTGGGCCTCCAGCAATACTTCAGTCTCTGTGTTTCGACTAACTTCTGCTTCGAGATCGGAAATGCGTTTCACCAAGCTTTCGACTCTGGCCCGCTCGCTCCTGAGCTGCCCTTCAGCCTCTTTGAGCTTGATGGCCGCCTGAGGATCGACAGAGCTCGCCAGACTCATCGGTTGAGTCTGCATCGGCTCATACCCGGGCGCCGGCGCCGTGATCGGCCTGAGCCCAAGCCACGGCTCGGCCGTCCTGGCCGGAATTGGAGCCGCGACCGGTTCTGGCCCTGATATCGCCGCCGATGCCTGCCGCTTGGCAAGCAACTCCATGACTTTGTCTTTCAATGAGGTGCCTTGGAACGGCTTCTTGAGCACTCCATCGGCCTTGCAGAACTCGGCCTGTTTCGTCACCTCGTCGTTCACGATGCCGGAGATCAGGAGCACCGGAACCGTTGCAATCGCCGCATTGCCTCGAACAAACGCACAAACTTCATAGCCGCTCTTGTCGGGCATTATCACATCGGACACGATCACATCCGGTCGGTCCTTTGCCAGATAGGCCATCGCTTCCTCGCCATTTGCCGCAAGCACCACGCCCATCCCGGCTTGAGTCAAGAGCCGTTCCGCGACTTTCCGAACCGCAATACTATCGTCCGCCACTAAAACCTTCGGCATATCTACACCCTTCGATCTTTCTTCTTCTGCTGCACGATTAGCGCTCTTGCGCCATCCCGAGTTGTGAGACGGAGAGAATCGGGATGTTATCGAGTTCGCGTAAAAAACTCCCGACTGAGGGAACTGTCTCCCCACTGTACGGCTGCACGGTCGCAACATCGAGGGTGTGAAGAATCGGCATGTCCGCGTCGACACAGATTGCCAGCGTCCCTCGAGGATGTTTTGCCGTCACGCACAACAGGGACTCTCCCCGCACCGAGACCGCGAGCATTTCAGCGAGGTCGAAAACAGGAAATACGTCCTGGCCCAGGCGAACAATCGACGAAATGAACGGCGTCCGGCTGGCAATAGGAATACCTCCCGTCCATTCGGACACGCCGGCCAGCTCTTCGGTTTTCATGGCCAGTTTCCGTCCTCCCACGGAAAATATCAGAAGATTCCATGACCGGGAGGCCCGCTTTTGCTGATTTCCATTCCATCCCCTCAACATTCCTGCACCTTGCTCAACGCGAGACCAGGACTTTCGACATCGGCAAAAGGCGGCAGCGCATCCGGTTGCCCTATGAGATGCGCCGGGTCATCGCCACCGCCGACCTCCTTGAGAATCCATGCGATATTGAGCACCATCGCCACGCTTTGATCAAACAGGATCATGCCTTGATACCATTCTCGTTCCGCACCCTGGAAGTGCGGCGAAAGCGGAAGCACTTTATTAGGCTCGCATTCAATCACCCCATTCAATCTGGCCGCTCTGATACATCCATGCCGTCCTCCGTCAACGAGCAACAGCATACGGCCGCCGGGGGCGTTCGAGTCGGAAGGCAAGGCCATGCGACCGGCTAGATCAATTTTCTTATACCAGATGCCTTCGGCAGTGATGCCTTCGGTCCGTCCAGTCTCCTCTGCCACCAAAGATCCCCTCATCGCATCGGCATCGAACGCAAACAGGTAGGCGCCAAGCGTCGCAATCACGAATCGCGACGTCGACATCTGCAGCGCCGATCCCATCGTCTGCCTGTGTACGCTCATCCGAACGCCTCATCACTCATCGTTTGCCATTGACCCAGCTGTGCCAACCAATGCAAACAATTTCTCGAAATTACACGCGGATAGCTGGAGTAGGCCCCACCCATTGCTCGACTTCCTTGAGCAATGTCCGTTCATCCACAGGCTTGGGAATATACCCATTGGCTCCGATATCGAGCGCCAACTGACGGTGCTTGTCTCCCGCTCTGGTCGTCATAACAATGATCGGCGTCTGTTGAGTTTGCGGACGCCCTCTGAGCGCCTGCACCACCTCATAGCCGTTTAACTTCGGCATCTCGAGGTCAGTAATGATCAAGCGATAGGCCGACTCTGACGCTTTCCTCAACCCATCCTCTCCATCGACTGCCGAATCGATCGAATACCCTGCGGACTCCAGCATTTTTCCGACAAACTTGCGGATGCTCAATGAATCGTCGATCAACAGAATGACCGCTCCCGCCTCCACCGGCTGTTCCTCCGCATTCAATCCGCTGATCGGATCGGCCGACGCACTCCGTGGGGGGGAGTAGATCGATTGACGGGCGCCTAAACGGCTGGGATCGAGGACAAGAATCACCCGCCCTTCAGGGTCGATGGTCGCCCCTCCAAAATACGAGCGTTCCATGGGTTTCAACGATCCGAGTGTCTTGATCACGATTTCCTGCCGGCCCAAGACTTCCTCGACTTCCAATCCAAGAACTCCCGCAGCCGTCCGCACGACCACGATCGGCATCATTCCCTCCACGGGGCTCAGTTCTTGACGCAGGATGTCCCGTAGCGATTGCACCTCAATGATTTCTTCCCCTATATGCAACAGCGTTCGATTCTCCTTCCGTACGAGCGCACTCTCAGCCGACAGCGTGATTTCGCGAATACTCGATAAGGCAATCGCGTACTGCTCGGTTCCGGCGCGCACAAGCAGCGCCGTGGTGATGAGCAAGGTGAGCGGCAGGTTCAACGTAAACTTGGTGCCGACCCCCGGGAGCGACTCGACCTCGATATGACCGTTCATCCCTTCCACGGTTTGTTTGACCACGTCCAGTCCGACGCCTCGGCCGGCCTGATCTCCAACCGTATCGGCTGTCGAGAACCCGGCCGAGAAAATATACTGAAGCGCGTCCGTATCCGACATCGCCTGAACCTGATCCGGCTGGGCCAACCCTACCTTGACGGCCTTCGCGCGGATTTTTCCAAGATCCAATCCGGCCCCATCATCCTCAACCTCGATAATGATCGAGTTTCCCCGATGCGCCGCATGAAGATAGATCGTGCCCGCCGCCGGTTTGCCCTTGGCAATCCGATCGGCAGGCTGTTCGATGCCATGATAGACGGCGTTGCGGACCAAATGGATCAGCGGATCCACCAGCCGCTCGACGACCGCCGTATCGACCTCCGTATGCTCACCCGACGTCACCAGCGACACATCCTTGTTCGATGCACGAGAGATTTCTCGGACGGCTCGACGGAAGCGGGTGAACGGGGTTCCGATGGGAACCATGCGGGCCCTGCCGATCTCATCCCGCATATTCCTGGTCAATTGCTGCAACTGGCTCATGTCGTCGTGCGCCCTATGAATGGACCTGTTCAACTGCGCCATCGATTCGGCAATGTCGGCGCTTACCTCGCCGATACGGCGGGCCAAAATATTGAAATCGTCGTACTTGTCGAGCTCCAGACTGCCGAAGTCGCCGAATCCTCGTCCCCCTTGGAGCAGAGGCGCGGACGGACTAGTCGGCGCCGATTGAAGCGTAAAGGTATGTTTATCCGCGAAGGTTTGAATGGAATCGACCAATCGTGTCTTGCATGCCAAGACTTGATCGGATAGCCGCTCCAGGGCATGCAGCCGTTGATCGAGCCGGCCACGCCTGATCACCAGCTCGCCGACGAGGTTCATTAGCTTTTCCAATCGCGCGTAGCTGACACGAATGACTTCCCGCTCGTCTCCCGGCTTATCCTCCGCCTGCTTATCGGCCTTTCCCTGATCCTCGACGAGTTCCGGCTGCTGTTTCCGCTGGTCAATCGGGGCGCCGATAGCCTCATCCATTGCCGTCTCAACGGACCCATGGGTCTGATCCAGTTCCTTCAATTCCCATAGCGCCGCCTCGAATCGCTGCCGTACCGCATGGACGACCCTTGAATCTCTTCGCATCAGGACACGGACGACATCGACCGCGCGAAGAATCAGGTCTGTATGCCCAGGCAACACGCTGAGGCGGCTGTCACGCACAGCGCCCATGAAATCTTCGACATGGTGGAGCAGATCGCCGATCGCGTGAAAACCGACGGCATAGGCCGAGCCTTTCAAGGTATGGGCGGTTCTAAACAGTTGATTGATGAGTTCCCTGTTCTGGACATCCTTATCCAGCCGCAGAAGATTGGCTTCCAAGGCTTCCAGATACTCTTCCGCCTCCGGCGCAAAATACTCCAAGACTTCTGGGTCAAGCTGCGGGAGGAAGTAGTCGTCGGATAGATGTGCCGGCTGCTGCGCTTCCACCGCAGTCTCTGCAACCGGCGCTGCCGTGATCGAGACGGCCGGCTCCTCCTGGGGAAGAACCGGCACCGACTCAATGCCGGCCGGCAGCACAATGGCCTGCCCTTCACGCAGTTCGGTAAGCAGCCCGATAATCGCCGGCACCTCCGTCTGCAATCGTTCCACGGCGAGCGGATCCCGCTGAAGAATGAGCCGAATCAGGCCAGCCGCCTGGGCAAAAACATCGAGCAATTCCGGAGTCACCGGAATACGGCGCTCCATGACCCCGACCATGCACTCTTCCATCGGATGGCCGATATCGCCGATCACCTCAAATCCCACGGTATAGGCCGAGCCCTTGAGCGTGTGTGCAGCGCGAAAGAGCCGATGGATCGCATCCGCGTCGTCGGCATTGGCGCGCAACATCGGAATCAACCTGTCGATTGCGGCCAGATACTCTTCTATCTCCGGCACAAAATACGACAGCACCTCGGCATCGATCCTCGGCGCCACGTACTTCTGACTTGCCGACGCCGCCGGCGCGAAAGCCTCCTGCATACCAGGCTCAGATACCGGCAAGTGTGGCTCATCTGGGAGCAGTCCTTCAGACGACGCCAAACATCGCTCCACCATCGCCCGATCTTCACTCCTACCGATGCCGATGGCCTTGACCAGCGTCAGAATGCCTTCTACGGTCTCCCGCATGGCGCCCACTGCCCGCGGCCATTCGACATCGGGAATAGTCGTCGCCTGTTCGAATGTCACCTCCAGCCGTTCGCAGAGTCTGGCGACTCCGTCATACCCATACAGAGCGGCGGCGCCTCGAATACGGTGCGCGATGATAAATTGTTCGTGAATCTGCTGTGGCGTAGGAAGACTGTCGTCGGCTGGGTGCAAGGCCTTGGTTACGACTCCCATCCCATCCAACGCTTCCACGACAAAGATGCTGACGAGATTTTCCTGATCAAACTCCGAGCTCATCGGTGTCTCTCAATGCTGGAGCCTGGCAGGCTCTCCGGATAATCGAGGTCCTTACGCCAATTTGAATTGCGCCACCGATGCCGTCAAACTTTCGGCTAACTTCACCATGTCTTCCACCGTCGCGCGCGCCTGGTCGGTTGCATGCTGTGTCGCCGTGGCGCCGCCGGTAAAATCCTTGATCGAGCGCCCGACCAGATCAGTCGAAGCCGCCTGCTCAACCGCAGACGAGGCGATATTCTGCGCCAATTCCGCGGACCGTTCTGCAATCGTCGAAATATCACGAAACACGTCGCCCGTACGAAGCGCGGAAGCCGATCCGGCTTCCACCGCCTGGGTTTCCTGTTCCATGGCAACCACCGCATTTTGGGTCTCGCTTTGAATGACTTTGACCAGATCCGAGACTTCACGTGTCGCCTGCGTGGAACTTTCAGCCAATTTTCGCACTTGGTCGGCAACAACGGCGAATCGGGCGCCGGCTTCACCCGCGCCGGCCGCTTCGATCGCGGCGTTCAACGCCAAAAGGTTCGTCTGGTTGGCGATTTCTCGGATCGTCGATACAATTTGAGAAATTTCCAACGACCGATCGCCCAGCGACTTGATCTGTTTGGACATCCGTTGCACTGCGGATCGAATCCGTTCCATATCCTGCACGGTTTCCTGCACGGCGATACGCCCTTGTTCCGTGGCTTGCAACACTTGGCGGGCGGAGTCGGACGATGCGCCTGCGATATCCGATACCTGGCGCATCGAAATCACCAGACGCTCGACCGCGCCGAGCGCTTTCATGGATTCGTCCGCTTGCTGCCTGGCGGTTCCGGCCATCTGCCCGGCGTTCTCCCGTAACGCGCCGGCTGATTTATTGACGCGTTCGGCTGATTCTCGGACATGCCGCATCAACTGCGCAAACCGCTCAATCATGAGATTGAATCCGTCGGCCAAGTTTCCAAACATGTCGGCCGTTACTTCGCCTCGTTTTGTCAGGTCGCCTTTCCCCACATCCGACACCAATACCAGGAATTGAACCAGGCGTTTTTGCATCGTGTCCCGCTCCTCCTCGGTCGACACGAGCGATGTGATTCGATCCAACATAGTGTTGAATGCCGTCGCCATATGGCCGATCTCATCGCGGCTCTCCAGCTTGGCTCGAGCCTGCAGATTCCCTGCAGCAGCCTGTCCGGCGACGTCAGCCACATGGACGATGTTGCGTGCCATATTGCGGGCGAACACATAGCCGATAGTCCCTCCCAAGAGAAGAGCGAACAACCCTCCGATCAACACCATATTGGCGTGATAGTCGGCCTCCGCTTGCCCCTTGTCGTTCAATTCTTTTGCCGTTTCACGCACCTTGTTCATCAACTCGCGCACCTCGATCGTGGAGATGCCGTATTTGTTCGCAACATCCACCGACAGTGAGAAATGGCCCAAATCTCTCATCGCCTGCTTTTGCTCGTCCGACAACGAGGCATTGAAACTGTCGGAAAATGCCCCGATTGCCCCTTCCGATGCTGTAAAGTAATCCTTCAACGCTTTCTGAAGCGCTACCACACTACTTTTTCTCTCACCTTCGTCCGGCGAGGATGATTGGAGTTCAGACGCCTTGAACGCCTCAAGAGGCGCAAGCGTCTGTCGTTTCAAGTCAGCCAGCGGGGCAACAGCATCGTCGAAATCTTGTTTTCGTGTTTGACGGCCTGTGTTCAGCAGCGCGCTGTGATAGAGGCCAAGATTGGTACTGCTGACCCCGACGTTCGAGAGCGCCAGGGTCGACCCGTCGTAAATGGACTGCAGCTCCTGTTTCGCCGAATTGAGACCGATCAGTCCGACCACAACCACGATGACCATTACGGCGCCGACCGAGGAGAAGCCGAGGATCAGCTTGGGCAGGGTCTTTAGATTGTTGAACCGCAAACCGAGTGACGATGTCGTCGATGTGCTACGCCTCACCATAACCATCCTCCTACCCACCACCCATAAAAGATTGCCTCTTAGAACTCATCGCATTTCGCCTGTATCGGTCATCTGACCGCCGGTCATGACTTACGCCGCTTGCTGATCGACCGTGCCTTCGATCATGGCCAACAGTCTGGATACCTCCACTAACCCGCTCGTCCGGCTGTCCATCCGCAACAGTCCTGAAAGAAAAGGACGGTTCCGACCCATCTCGCCAGGCAATCCATCCAGCACATCATCCGCCTGGATCGTCCGAATCTCAGGAACCTCGTCAACCAGAATGCCGATCTGCCGAGCCCCGTGCCGCACGATCACGGCATATCTCGAAGCCGAGGAAATTGGCGCCCCCAATAGCGGTCTCAAGTCGGCTAGCGGAACCACCGTCCCGCGAAGATTGGCAACTCCCACCAACGACAAAGGCATGCCAGGCACTGGAGTGATCAATTCGAGTTTAAATACTTCGCTTACCTGCTTTAGGTTGACGGCAAAGCTCTCCTCCCCTAGCATGAACAGGCAACAGCGAGAGAGCGCAGCGGGCCTAACCGAGTCAGAATGCGATCCGCCTCCAGGTTGTACCGCGTCTGCCTTTGGCTCCATTATCTCCTCACCGGGCTACGCCGGATACGATCGTTTCTGTCCGCCCAATGCGCGCTTCACGGCTTGGAGCAGGTCTTCCGACTTGAAGGGCTTTACGACGTGCCCATTGGCTCCTTGTTGCTGTCCCCAAAATTTATCGCTTTCGTTTCCCTTGGAGGTGCAGAGTACGATCGGAATGCCCTTGAACCGATCGTCGTTCTTCAAGTCCCGGCAGGCCTGAAACCCATTCCGCCCCGGCATCACGACATCCATGACGATCAGATCTGGCTTCTCTGTGACAATGTTGTCTTCCAACTGGTCTGTATTGGGAAAGGAGACGACCGTATGGTGGGCCGCCTTGAGATACGATTCGATCAGCTGCAGCTCCGCATACGAATCATCGACAACTACGATCTTGCTCATGAGCCCCTTCCTCTCATTTCATGAATTCTCACAAGGCCCCTCAGCGTATCGGCATCACCACGCTGATCGCACCAGCCAACCCGCCCTCTTTCCATCCTTCTTTCTTCATGCCCATCATGTCGCGCTCTCCTTTCGGGCTTCCGTGGCACACCAGGCACGTCGCATCGGCATATTCCGGATTCATCACACGCATAGCTGGTTTGCCGTTGACGACGGTGACCTTTGCGTACCGCCCTCCCTTCGGATGGCGGGGATCGGCAAACATGCGCAACACCTCGGCCTCGAAGTCGTCCGGCTGGTTGCCTGGGAATCTATAATCCATGCCCGTCAGCTTTACTTTGATGCCGGTCTTCGCGAAGAACTTCTGTCCAGCTTTCCTCGCAAATGCGGACGGGATAAACCCTTTGAAACCGATCCCTTGCTTGTTGATGGCCGGCTGCGCAGCCAGGATCACCTCGCGTTGGGACTGCAACATGGAGAGCAGTATTTCACTTTGAGGATGACCGGTCGGACGCAATACATCGATTTGCGTCTCGGCCAGGAAACGCTCGACAATCTTGCGACCCACAAATTCGTCCGTGAACCCCTTGTTGCCCTTCGCCGCATCATTGATAAGCGTCTGGTGTTCGGACACGATGGCGCGACCGATCTTGAGCATAGTAATCAGCATCTCTGCGGTATCCGCCTCGTCGCCGGTCTTCGCCTGTGCATCACCGATCTTTGCATGCGCAGGAAGTCCTGCGAATAAGACGCAGAAGCAAATACATGTCACCAGCGGAGACACCCGCACCTTCATACTCTCCTCCTGTCACTGAATGCCGACCGGTATACGCTCCTTGCAAGTGTAGCGACTTGCGGTCGGTTTGCAAGAAATCGATAAATCTCGGCAGCGGCGCGTATTACTCTTCGATCCCAGCAGCCTTATTGAGGTCGGCCGCGGGCGATGCCGTGCGCCTCTTCAAGCATGGCTATCAGAACCGAGAGAGAACTGAACGGCTGGACTTGAATGCGAAATACGAGAAGGAAGACACTGCTAGAAATAACGCGGTGGGAGGCTGTTTATCGCACACTCGCGTCAGGAGTCGCATCGCCATAGCCCACCCATCGGAATAGCGGTTGTAGATCAAGATGGTCTTTGACATGATCGGCCCAACGATCGAGTTCGCCGTCAAGCCGCAGGGATACGGATTCTGACGCATCGGTGCCCAGCCCCTCCCAACTCTTGCGCCGGCGAATTCGGTTCAACCAGGCGCGCCGAAATTCAGGCTGATCGAACACACCGTGAATATAGGTGCCCCACACTTGACCAGTATGATTCACCGCGCCATCAAGAGAAACTGCGATAGATCCGCCGCCTGGATCTGATGAGTCGCGCAGACGAGACACCTGGAAACATGGACCGTCTTTTCCACGATGAGTGGCGCCCATATGAATGTAGTAGCCTCGGAGAAGGCTCCTCCTTCCTTCCTGAATATGAAGAGCCTCTGCCTCGACCAAACTCGTCGTTTTAACCGGCATCATGACAGTCGATACATCGAGTAACCCGAGCCCATCGACCGCGCCTCCCGATTCCACACCATCCGGATCGGCAAGACTTCGCCCCAGCATTTGAAAACCTCCGCAGATCCCGATCAGTTCTCCGCCGCCATCCGCATGCCTATGCAAGGCCTCCTGAAATCCGGCTTCCCGGACAGCGTGCAGATCCTCCAGCGTATTCTTGCTGCCGGGAATAATCACGACATCCGCCCCAGCCAGATCCTGGGGACGATCGACATAGCGAAGGCGGACATCCTGCTCCATTGCCACATGCTTGAAATCGGTAAAGTTGCTCATCCGACGCAACAACAGGACAGCGATATTGATATGCGCGGAATCGAACGGCATCTGATGCGCGCGTTCGGCCGCCACCCCGTCTTCCTGATCGATCACGAGATCCTGTAACATGGGCACGACTCCCAGCACCGGAAGGCCTGTTCGTGACTGGAGGAATCGCACGCCGTCCTCAAAGAGCCTTCGATCGCCGCGAAACTTATTGACGATGACACCGATCACCCGCGCTCGCTCTTCGGGGGCGATAAGATCCAGCGTGCCAATAATCTGCGCAAACACGCCGCCTCGATCGATATCCGCAACCAGCACAACTCGGGCATCCGCCTGTTCGACCATCGCCCAATTGGCAATATCACGATCCCGCAGATTCATTTCAGCGGCGCTTCCTGCCCCTTCGATGACGATCACCTCGAAATCTTCCGCAAGCCGTTCGTAACTGTCCTTGACACGTTCAGCCAACTCCGTCTTATAGGTAAAATACTCTCGCGCGTCCGACTTGCCCCACACCATCCCCTGCACGACGATTTGCGCGCGCCGGTCCGATTCCGGCTTGAGCAGGATCGGATTCATATCCGTGTGAGGGTCGAGGCGGCACGCCTGCGCCTGCAATGCCTGCGCGCGGCCGATTTCCTTGCCGTCTCTCGTCACAAAGGAATTGTTCGACATATTCTGTGCCTTAAATGGCGCCACCCGAATGCCGGCACGAGCGAAGAGACGGCACAACGCAGCAGCCATAAGACTCTTGCCCACGTCAGATCCGGTGCCAAGAACAGCCAGCGCTTTCGCTCTCATCGACGCGTCTCCCTCCAGACCATCGCCTTCGCCAGACCGAGGGAGACACAGTGCGCGACCACACGGCCAATGAGCGCCCCTATAACTGTATGGGTTCCGCTATACCGGTGAGGCGGGCCGTGCCGGCGCATACGGCAGGCAATCACCACGGCGTCAGTGCCGGTTCCGGTGGCCTCCGTGCCGCCGATGCTGCTGAGCACCGCATGATCGCGCAACACGCCGGTCTTGGCCTCGGTAGCAACTTGCACGGCACCGACCATCGCGGCGTGGGAAAAACTGCCGTTGGTGATAAGGATGAGATTGATCGTGCCGGGCTTTCCCGATCCGTGACAATGGGAATGTTGCGGTGGCCATTCTCCCGCTCGGACGGCATTCGTCACGCCAACCGTCGCGAAACATTCCACCCAGAGCCCTTCCGACACAGCTCGTGCCGTAACCAGCTGCGTCATCGGTACTGCCGTCATCAGTCCAACAGTGGGGGCATGGATTCCAAACTGGGAGGCCACTTTTCGCAAGAAATAGGCTGGATCAATGCAGCTCTCCGAGTGAATCCCGCTCGGCGAGGGATTTTCCGCAACCTGGTGATTGAGTATGTAAGAAGCCAGCGTAAACCCTCCCCCTTGTGGGGCAGATGAAAGGACACGTTTCCGACCGTCAAGGTCAATAATAAGCGTCTTTCCCGTGACTCGATATCCAGTACGAACTCTTGTGGACGTGTGTGTCACGATCTCGCACCTGGCACAAGTAGGCGGGATAAGATCCGAATGACCCGGTCATTTTCTTGAACGGTTCGCACGGCGAGCCTGATGGAACGTGAGTTCATGCCTGGCACGGATGAACAGTCACGAACCAGGATGCCCCGGCTTCGCAATTGTTCAGTAATCTCACGCGCATGCCGGCCTCGAGGCAACTCAACCAGAAAGTAATTCGCATATGTCGGCATCACGACACAGCCGGGTAACGCCGCAAGCAAGGTTCTCAACCGATTACGCTCTCGCACCATGAATTGCAGGCTCATTCGTGCATGCACTGCGTCGTTCAGCGCGGCACATGCGGCCACCTGCCCCATCACGCTGACCGACCAAGGAGGCAGCTGCTGTTGCAATCGCCGGGCAGTCGTTCGCGCGGCTACCGCATATCCCACCCGCAGTCCTGGTAAAGCGTAGAATTTGGTCATGCTGCGCAAGACAATCACGTGCGGCCAGGACACGGCATGCTGCAGGACAGATCGCTCCGGGCAATAATCGGCAAACGCCTCATCGATGATCAGCCAGAAACCTCGCCTCCGAGCAATCTGTACCAATCGTGCCATATCGTCGGCCGTGCAGGACTGCCCTGTCGGACTATTGGGGTGACAGATGACGGCACCATCGATAGCTCGGCCCCCGCTTCGTCCCGATTTCATGACCTGACAGAGACGGTCGATCGGAACCGCATATTGTTCTCTCCTGTCTGCATAGAGAGCCGTGGTGTATCCCCCGGCTCGCTCCATCGCAGCGGCATATTCGGAAAAGGTGGGCTGGACGACGAGGAGTCGGCGAATCCCGAGTGCCCGTGGAATCGCATCGATCAACTCAGTCGAGCCGTTGCCCACCACAATGTGTTGCGAGTCGATTTGCCAGCACGTTCCCAATGCGTGACGCAGATCCCAACAATCTGGGTCGGGATAGTGGCTCAACAAATGTCTGGATGCGGTGACCGCTTTCCAGACTCGAGGAGAGGGCCCGAGCGGGTTGATGCTGGCGCTGAAATCAACAATCTCGGCCGGATCACGCTCCAGCTCTCGCGCAGCAGCGAAGACATCTCCGCCATGGGTACGTTTCTTCAGAGGAGCCATGCCATTCCTACCGCCAAACATATTCCAAGCACTGAGGCTGCCACCATCACCTGCGCGGCTGGGGCAATATCGTCTGGTTCTATCTCACGTCCTTCTTGGCCCAGAACAGAGCGATCTTGCGCGATACCATCATAGAAGTTGGTGCCGCCCAATCTCACTCCTAAGATTCCGGCCATGGCCGCCTCAGGTCTGCCGCTATTGGGACTGGGATGTTTGTGCCCGTCTCGCCGAAACACGCGCCATCCATTGCGGGCCCGGTGCAGTTGTCCTGCGGTCAAGGCGGCGCCAACAATGAGCAAGACCGCCGTCAGACGGGCTGGAATCCAGTTGGCGAGATCGTCGAGCCTGGCTGATGCCCATCCGAAATCGGCATAGTGTCCATCCCGATGACCGATCATCGAATCCAGCGTGTTGACGGCCTTATAGGCCAACGCCAGTGGGGCGCCACCGACCGCCAGATAGAACAGCGGCGCGATGACACCATCCGCTGAACTTTCCGCAACCGTTTCCACCGTCGCACGGGCCACCTCGGATTCGGAAAGCTCCGCCGTATCCCGTCCCACAATCATGGCCACCGCACGGCGTGCAGTCGGAAGGTCGCCGACGCCCAGCGGACCATTGACGGCACGGACATGATTCCACAGATCCCGCGCGGCCAGAGTCGTCGATGCCAAGGCGATCGACAGAGCCGATCCCAGCCACTCTGCGAACTGTTCCGCCTCTTCGATGATGACCGATCCGAGACCGTAGGTGACGATCGGCAATCCTCCGGCCAGACAGATCCCGGCGAGGCGGCGGCTCATCTCACTCCGGCAGATCGCCCGTACCCGATCATCGAGCCACGCGATGGATCGCCCCATCATACGGACGGGATGCGGCAACCAGCGAGGATCGCCGACCAGGGCATCGAGCGCCGAAGCCATGAGGAGTTCGCCGCCGGTCATGACAATCGGGGCAAGATAGGAACGAACAGCAGGAAAAGAATCTCGATCATTTCGTTGGCCGCCCCGAGGGTATCTCCTGTGATCCCACCGAACCAGCTACGGCAGGTCCGCCAGCCGGCAAGTATGACCAGCACCCCAGCGAGGGGGATCACACATGCGCCGACTATTCCGAAACCTCCTGCCAAGGCGATCGTCAACGCGCCCGTGGATAGCGCAACGTGTCGCCACGACAAATGGGCGAGGAACGGCGCCGCCAGCCCTCCGTCCGCTCTGGCATAGGGCGAAATCCAAGCCAGCGTGACCATCGCCCAACGCCCCATTGCCGGCATACATAGCAGGGCCGGCAGTCTCAGATCATGCGGCAGTGCCATCAGTCCGGCATACCGAAGAATAAGCGAAAGAAACAGCCCCGTCGCGCCGATTGCGCCGATGCGTGGATCGCGCATGATCGGCAGCCGTTCAGCCGGTGTTCGCCCTCCGGCTAATCCATCCAAGGTGTCAGCTAAACCGTCCTGGTGCAGCCCGCGGGTGACTATTACCAACAGGACAATCAGGAGTGCATTCACGACTTCCGGCGCAAAGACGGCGCCCAACGCAAGATCGGCGGCGATCAATCCGCTGCCGATCAGAATACCGACAACGGGGTACCAAGCCATTGATGCAGCCAGTTCCGGCGCAGTCGGCTCATGATGTGCCCGGCTCAGGGAAATCGTCGTCAAAAAATGCCAGGCGAAGAGAAAAGGACGAGCGCCGGTTCCCATGTCGGCTACACCTTCTCCGAGACTCCGGCTTCACCGAACGTCGCCATCTCTGTGTAGATCTTGATCGCGGCGCAAACCAGGTCCATTCCCAAGCACGCTCCCGTGCCTTCGCCAAGGCGCAAGTCAAGATCCAACAAGGGTTTCAACCTCAAATGATCCAAGATCACGCGATGTCCCCGCTCAACCGACCGATGAGAGGCGATGAAATACTCCCGGCATAACGGCTGAAGCCCCGAGGCAATCAATGCCGCCGCACCGGCAATGAACCCGTCCAGGACAATGGGAACCCGGGCCGCCGCCGCGCCGAGGATCAGGCCGGTCAATCCGGCGATTTCCAGGCCTCCAACCTTCGCCAGCACGTCGAGTGGATCAGTTGGATTGGGACGATGCAGGTCGAGCGCCTGCTGAATTACCGCGATTTTATGTCCGCGACCGGCTTCATCGATACCAGTTCCGCGCCCAGTTACTTCTTCGACAGGCCGGCCGGTCATCACGGCCGCAATGGCGGCGCTCGGCGTGGTATTGCCGATGCCCATCTCGCCGGTTCCGATGAGACCGACACCCTCTCTGACAGCTTCCGTCGCCAACTCGATACCGACCATCACCGCCTGCTCCGCTTGGCCGCCTGTCATGGCCGGCTCGGCCGACAGATTACGGGTGCCGTTCATGATTTTTCGGTCGAACAGCCCAGGTACCGTTCCGAACTCGTAGTCAACGCCGATATCAACCACCCGCACGTCCACCCCGGCATGCCGAGCCAACACATTGACGCCGGCCCCACCACGCAAAAAGTTCAACACCATTTGAGGCGTGACTTCGCGCGGATAGGCGCTCACTCCTTCCAGCGCCACCCCATGATCGGCGGCAAACGTAAAGACCACCCCTCGTGGAACGGTCGGCTTCAGCTCGCCAGTGATCGCCACATACCGTGCGGCCAGCTCTTCCAACCGTCCCAGACTCCCGATCGGTTTTGTCAGACGGTCCAACCGAGCTTGCGCCTGCGCCAATATATTTGAATCGAGCTGCCGGACATGACCACAGGCCTCTTGTATCGTCATGCTGTCTCCTCGGTTTACTTCAATCGTGAGGGAATTCCGCTGACGACCAAATACCCTTCATCCGCCGCTGCGGCAATCTGCTGATTCACCAGCCCGGCTAAGTCTCGAAATGCCCTTGCGAGAGGCTCAGACGGCACCAACCCCATTCCCAACTCGTTACTCACAATGACGACTCTGGCGCCGGAGCGCTTCATCGCCATCAGAAGCGCCTCGACACGAGCCTGTATGGCCGGCGCTGTCTCCTCTGCTCCAAGAAGGTTGCTCAGCCACAGTGTGACGCAATCGAAGAGAATCACCCGATAGCGCGAACCGTTCGCTGCAAACCACGTCTCAGCCTCGATTGGAACTTCCACCGTCTCCCAATCCACCGAGCGCGTGGCTTGGTGCCGAGCGATCCGCGCCGCCATTTCGTCGTCCAGTCCCTGCCCCGTCGCAACGAACGCGCGAGGCCCGTGCGGCCCGGCGATCCGAAGCGCATAATCGCTTTTCCCGGAAGCCGCCCCGCCGAGCACCAGAACAATGCGGCTCCACGCCTTCCGCGCCGGCCGG
>Ga0210362_1060846_pt1 | contig 21488 bp, 19 predicted proteins | sample S625metaT_FD_159713 | JGI IMG/M metagenome (GOLD analysis project Ga0210362, IMG submission 159713) | Metatranscriptome of estuarine sediment microbial communities from the Columbia River estuary, Oregon, United States - S.625 (Metagenome... | ecosystem: Environmental > Aquatic > Marine >... | reverse complement strand
GCAGTCGTCGATTGTGTCCGCATCAATCCCGGCAATATCGGGACGTGGTGGAAAGTCGAAGAAGTCATCAAGGCCGTCAACGATCACGGCATTCCGATTCGAGTCGGTGTCAACGGGGGCTCGCTTGAACGGCCGCTGTTGGAGAAATACGGATGGCCGTCGCCTGAGGCGCTTTCCGAATCGGCGCTCAACGCGGTGCATGCGCTGGAGGATGTCGGCTTCACCAACATGAAGGTGTCGCTCAAGGCCTCCGACGTCAAGCACGCTATCGATGCCTACTGGCTTTTTGCGATGCAGTCCGATTATCCGCTGCACATCGGCATTACGGAAGCCGGCACGGCTATGACCGGTGCCGTGAAATCCGCGATGGGGCTCGGCTATCTGTTGGCCCAAGGAATCGGCGATACGCTGCGGGTCTCGCTTGCCGCCGATCCGGTGGAAGAAGTCAAGGTCGGATTCGAGATCCTGAAATCCCTGGAGCTGCGGCACCGTGGGATCAACGTCATTGCCTGTCCGACCTGCGGACGGGTGGAGATCGATGTCGTGCGCATGGCGAATGAGCTGGAGAAGAAGCTTGGCCATATCAAAACTCCGTTGAATGTCTCGGTGCTCGGCTGCGTTGTCAACGGCATTGGAGAGGGCAAGGAAGCCGACATCGGCATCGCCGGTGGCGAAGGCAAAGGCATTCTGTTCAAGAAGGGCAAGCTCGTCAGGAAGGTTCCGTTGGAAGAATTGATGGATACGTTGATTCAGGAAGTGGAACAGCTCGCTAAGGAAAAGGAAGCCGAGGGAAATGGGGAGGCGGTCGTTGCTTCGGCGGGAAATGCTTGGGAACCGCTCACTCCCCAGTCCGACCAACCCTCGACGCTCAGGAAAGAAATTCCAGTTCTGCCCCGCCGGTGAACGCCTATTGAGAAGACCTCCGCCCGCCCTGTGAGTTCATCTCAGATTCTCCATCGCTAAGAAACAATCGCTAAAGTTGCGCGGCACTGGTTCTGATTGCGCTAACCGCAGGAATCGATTCCCATAGGTTCTTGGATCGCTGACTTCATCGGGTCGCCGCTCTCGGCGTGGCTGCAAGGTCGGTCTCGTGATCGCCGCATCGGTGCATGGATATATCATCTCCTTCGGGCGGGCGTTTCACTTTCGGGACATCGATATCCATCGCGAAATCGGACGACGCTTTCTCTCCGGGGAATATCTCTGACTACTGCTACATGTATTTGCCGACCACCGGCATTTATTTCGCTCCCTTGCTCATTCTGGATAGAAACCCAAGCTTGGCCCTGCGCTGCGCCGTTGCCGCAGGATGTTTAGCCTTTACGACCTTTGGGATCAGCATCTGGTCTGGATGATTCCCGCGGCCTTGATCGTCGTGGCAGCAGCGGCGCGGATGAGCGGCGGGTTGACCCACGCCGGATATGCCATGATGGCTATGTATATTGTTCTCGCGATCGTGCTGAATTACGAAGTGGTGGGCTCAGCCAGATGGGAGAGGCTAAAGGGCTATCACCATCTCGGGATTGCGATGTTGATCTTGTTTGGGCTGCTTCTCGCCAGAGCGGGCCTTCGGAACGGGCGTCAGTCGTATTTCGAGAAGACGCAGTCTGGATCTTCCCGTATGGCCGGCGAAGGGTAGTACGGAAAAGCGCGTCTTGGCCTCTCGGTAGTTGGGGTAGAAGCCTTGGTGAATCAGGCTGGTAGGATCTCGTGTTGTGTTCAAGAAATGGAAATGGCTATAATGCCGCCCTCGCGTGGCGCCGTACCCAAGTGGTAAGGGAGCAGTCTGCAAAACTGCGATGCGGCGGTTCGAACCCGCCCGGCGCCTCCACGCGCGTGTCGTTTTAACAGTTGCAGTAGAAGTGCTCATGAATACGGTGGGCTAGGACTTTGCGCCTGTCGAACAGTGACGCGCATATCGTGAAGCCCACTGTGGTTAATGGCGAAGCGTACATTCAATATAGAACATTTTTGTAAGCATGCGACACGCCCAGCCTCGCTGAGTGGCGAAGAGGACCTCACGAAGGGCGAAATGCCAAGTAATTCCGTAGCTCGCACCTCCAGGTCCTCATCGATAACTGCTGTCCGGCATTGCGTGTTGTATCCCGGTAAGGAAATGCAGAGGCTGGCGATTGTGGCGATTCCGCCAGTTGCTAGAAGAACGGTATCCTGAGGAGCATCGCGCACGTCTGTACACACTCTATGTTGCCGACTTTCTTGTCCCGCCCCGCCTGGCAGCGTCTGCTGACAGCCCTCTGCATATCCGCCGCTACGGGCTATGGCATTGTGCTCGTGTTCCTGCGCAAACCGCGCTTTCGAGATTTTGATATTCACCGTGAGATCGGGCAATGGTTTCTCGCAGGACAGAATCTGTACGATAGTCCTGTGAGCTACCCCTACATGCCGACTGGCGCCATGTATTTCTCGATGCTCGCCTTAGTGGACCAGAAAACAGGTTTGGCACTGCGCTACATCACTGCGGTCGGGTGTTTGTGGCTGACATGCGTGCTGCTTCATCGAATGCTGCGGGATCGGTTCGAAGAGACGCCTCACACCAATCTCACGTTCAGCGTCATCGCCATTATCCTGGCCGGCCAATTCATTCTTTATGATTTTGATGACGGGGGGCCCCATACTATTCTGTTGGGCATGATCATCGGCGCCGTGTATGCGGTGTGGAGGGGACGGGAGAAGCTAGGAGCGATCTGGCTCGGATTGGCGATCGCTCTAAAAGTAACGCCAGGCTTGTTTCTACTGTTTTTCCTGTGGAAACGCCAGTGGCGGATGGCGTTTTACACGACTGTTGCAACGATGTGCTGGATCGTCTTACCGATTGTCTGGATGGGATCGACAAGCTGGTGGATCCATCAGCAGACATGGATCCAAGTTGCGGCCGGGTCCGCAATCGGCCAGAAAACCTCGTTCGCTCACGCGAACGAAGACAATGTGCGAAACTCCGGCATTCAGCCGGCATTGATGCGATACCTCGTCACTCTACCGCCTGAACATCCTCTTCGAAAAAACGACCCGGGATATGTGGCGGTGTTCGACCTGCCGTCGGCAGTTGCGCAAATACTGGTTGCCGCCGCCGTTCTAGCCATGGTCCTCTTGTTCGGCCGCGTGGCCAGGCATCCTTACAAAGGCCCCGGTGATCCCAATTGGGCGTGGGAATGCAGCAGTCTGCTCATCCTGATGCTGCTGCTCTCTCCTCTCACCTGGATTCAACATCTCCCCTGGCTTGTCCCAGCTCTCTATTGCATTGTGTTCAAGAGTTCCACCCGTGACGGGCTGACAATTCTGGCCAAGATTGCTATGGGGTTTTATGTATTGATAGCGATTGTTCTCAACTATGAAGTACTGGGCAAGCGTAACTTTCTGGTGTTTCTCAGTTTTAAACCGTTTGCAATCGGTATGTTGTTGGTTTTCGCGGCCTTGATGTTCCAGTCCAAAGGCGCCGTCAGACTCTCACAGAATCCATCTGAACCAGTGACGTAAGTGGAGCGCAGCCGGACTGCTACGGCCTCACATGCCCTGAGAATGGGGGCGTTGCTTGATTTCGCACTGCTTCTGCCGGCATTGGGAAAATAGAGGGTTCATCGAAGCGCGGCATACTCACTGGCCTTGTTCAGATGAGTCAAATCCACTCGAAATCTACATGCCGTTGAATGTTTCCACGAGCGGCGTCTTGCCATCCCATAGTTTGTGAGGAGGCAGTGACTGGTCCGATGCTCAGTCTGGCAAGTAGGTCGTTAGAATGGGAGTAGTGCTTGATCCAACTTCCCCATGTTGGAACAATGTTAGAATTGCCTCTACGGCAGTCTCGATGTCGGCCCTTGACCAGGAGTATTTCAATGAGGCGTAAATCTATCGGTGGATCGAGGTCCAAAGTCATGATCGATGTTCCCGTCGAACTGGACATGATCCTCAAGCGCCTTAGGGTAGATTCCGTGGCTCGCGTGGCCGACCAGGAGCTGTGGCAGTAGGCCCGCCAGGTGGCATTGGCGGATCGGATCGCGGCGTGTCGCGGCAAGAAAATTGACGGGTGTCGATAGGGGATGTTAGAATCCGAAAGTTCGTAAGTGTCTAGACCGGCGGCGGTTCGCCGCCGTTACCGCTAAAGATTGAGCAGAAGGAGATCGGAATGGCCGTTCCCGTATCTCAGATGTACACCGTTGCCAGCTATGTCCTCTCGAAGAAACTGAAGGGCATCAAGCGGTATCCTCTGGTATTGATGCTCGAACCATTGTTCCGCTGCAACCTGGCTTGTGCCGGCTGCGGCAAGATCCAGTATCCCGACCATGTCCTCGATAAGCGCCTGACCCCGGAGCAATGCTGGGCTGCCGCAGAGGAATGCGGTGCGCCGATTGTCGCGGTTCCTGGCGGTGAGCCGCTCATCCATCCGGAGATCGGGCGGATCGTCGAGGGGTTGGTGGCCCAGAAGCGGTATCTCTATGTCTGTACCAATGCCATCTTACTGGAGCGCAAACTGAAAGAGTTCAAGCCGTCGCAGTATCTGACCTTCAGTGTGCACATGGACGGATTGAAGAACGAGCATGATCTGGCCGTCTGCCGAGACGGGGTGTACGAGGTTGCCGTCAAGGCGATCAAGGAAGCCTTGAGATTGGGCCATCGGGTGACGACGAATACTACGCTGTTCGATGATGCCAATCCGGATCGGGTGCGCCAGTTCTTCGATGAAATGATGGCTCTCGGCGTCGAAGGCATGATGATTTCGCCCGGCTATAGCTATCAAAAGGCTCCGGACAAGCAACATTTCTTGAAGAAGGCCAAGACCCAAGAGTTGTTCTCGAAGATCCTCAGCCAGCCGAAGGGGTCTTGGAAGTTCAACCAGTCGCCGCTCTTCCTGGATTTCCTGATGGGGAAGAAAGAGTATCAGTGCACGCCCTGGGGGAATCCCACGTACAACGTGTTCGGCTGGCAGAAACCCTGCTATCTCTTGCAGGAGGGTTATGCGAAAAGCTTCCGCGAGCTGCTGGAGACCACTGAGTGGGAGGACTATGGCACGAGTAGGAATGAGAAGTGTGCCGAGTGCATGGTCCATTGTGGATATGAGCCTTCGGCGGTGAGCGATACGTTTGGCACGGTGTCAGGTTTTGTGCGCACGGCAAAGTTGACCATGATTCCCACCTCGCGATAACCGCGGCATGTACCATTCGTCAGAAGGGGGTCACGATTCCGATGAATGATTTACAGTTGATGGGTTGTCGGTTAACGAATGATGGCATTCAACCATGACTGATACGAAGGTTCACGACAGTAGCGTCTCCGGCTCACCCGAAGGACGGGTCTTTCGACCGGCGTCTGAAGCTGAGCTAGCTCAAGCCGTCGAACGGGCCCTCGATTATCGCGGCGATGTTACCCTGGAACTGACGTCGGGTGAGCTCGTCGTCGGGTATCTCTTCAACCGACAGACGAAGGGCGCGGCCCTCTCGATCGAATTCTTTGCCGAAGACAGTCCTGCCCCTCGGGTCATTCCCTGTTCGACGATCGCGTCGATCGCCTTTACGGGTGAAGACACGGCGAGCGGCAAGTCGTGGGAGGCCTGGGCATCGAAAAAAGAATCCGAGCGCCGGGCCGACGCGCAGCGGGTTGAAGAGGACGCTCGCGCCCGCGGCCTTCTCTGATTTGCTTTCTTCCGAACTCCTCTCTTGCAATCCCCGATTCCGCCGTTCTTTTCTTTGTCGTTCGTGAAGCGTATCTCGCAAACAAAGATGAGAGCCGCTGTCCTTCAGCTCTGCGCTTCACGGAGGACGTCGATTTGAGGAGTTTCGAGACAAACCGCCATGAAAGGCGGAAGCTGGATGTTCAGGATACTTCCATCGCCTCGCATGCCGTTTCTATTTGTCTGGTTCCGCCTGTGAAGGTGAAATCAGCTGTCTTGAGCGAACCCTATCCTTCCTGAAATCTGCATGATGTGTCGAGTCGAGTCGTTGACAAACAGGGGGGGCCATGATAGAAAATTGCGCCCCAAAATATAGGCGTTCGTCGTGATGGGCTATACGGTATTATGAGAAGTGATCACGCGAGCGGCCGGCAAGAATGCGACTCAGTTTGAAACGTGACGGGTGGAACAGAATCGGGCTGGTCGCTTTCGTGGGCTGCGTGGCGCTAAGTGCCATCATCCCTTCTGTGGTCATGGCCACCCATGAAGCAGACCATCGTTTCACGGTTGAAGGCTATGTCTGTGGGGCGGATGGTAAAGGAATCGCTGATCTCGATGTTCTGGTCAAAGACACGAAGATCCCGTACGGGCAAGTGGTCAAAACAAATGGGGATGGGTATTACAAGGCGGCCTTTCACCTCCATAACGACAATTTGGGCGATCCGCTTCTGATCGAAGCGAATGGGGAGCAGCAGAACCATACCATTCAGTTCGACCCCAAGGACCTGGAGGCTGAGCGAAAACTCCGGGTCAACTTTGGAACCGGTTGCGATACGAGCGAGCCTCCCGCATGGCTTTGGTGGGGAGTCGTGGCGGCGGCGGCAGCCGCCGGAGGGTTCGTCGTGATGAAGGTTGTCCGTTCGCAACGGAAGCAGGCAAAAGGGAAATCGCAAGGGAAGCGAAAGTCGTAATCACCGATGACGGTTCGTGGGACTGAATCGGCCTCTCCTTGGACCAGTCGATGTGTGAGCGATGTCCTGTGAGCAGAACGGTGCAGCTGGTTGTAATTGCTAACGCTTTTACGGGGATGTTGTCATCCTTGTAGAAGCGTTTTTTTGTAGTTCTCCTTTGCGTCTGTCCCCAATATGCGGGGGCATTGCAGTAAGGAGGGAGGGTTCGTCGTGAAAATCAAGCTGGCATCGGTTCACGCCGCATTGCTGATGAGCGTAGGATTGCTGGTCGGCTGTGGAGAAGGTGGCGGAGAGGGGCCGATCGTTCCCCCGCCGCCAACCCCTATGGAATATGCCGATAAGCATATGCCTTTAGATTGGTGGGGGAATGCCGAGAAAATAGAAGAGGGGCGGAAGATCTACCTGGGTCAGACCAATCCTGACGTGAACTGCGCCAGTTGCCATGGAAAAGACGGCAAGCCGGTCAAGGCGGGCGCCACGGATTTTCGCAACGGCCAACGCATGAAGCTCTATTCAGACTCGGCATGGTTCTGGCGGATATCAGAGGGTGTGCCCAGCACGAAAATGAGGGGCTGGAAGAGCAAGCTTTCTGAGGAGGATGTATGGAAGCTCGTGCTCTTCGAGCGGACCTTTGCGCTGCCAGGGAAGGCGTGGGACGAGGAGAAGAAGCAGTGGGTCGATGCCGGCAACAGCGGAGGAGCCTCGACTGAGACCAAGTAAGCGTGAAGCAGATAATCGGTGAGGGTCATGTACAATAAGGCGCCGAGGCACTGTGAATATACCAACGCGTAATCTTGTAACTCTTCTTGCGTTTCTTGCATTGTGTTTGGCGGGTGTGTCCAGCGTCTACGCACAGACGCCGGGTGCCTCTTCACTGGAATTCCCGTACACCGGCAACCGGGCGGCAGTCTGGATCGTGGCTCAGTTCCACACGCTGCTTGGTGCGTTCGTGCTTGGCGCCCCGATCTTTGTCGTGATAGCGGAGTGGCTAGGGTATCGCAAGCAGGACCTTCGGTACGATCGCATGGCCAAAGAGGTCACCAAGATCACCGTCATTCTGTTCAGCCTGACGGCCCTCACCGGCGGTCTGTTTATTTTCGTGCTCCTCGCGACCTACCCGCAGTTCACGACCTGGCTTATCAATCAATTTTACCTCGTGTTCGCGGTGATCTATCCGCTCATGTTTATTCTCGGGGCGATCGCGTTGTACGCCTATTTCTATACCTGGGACGCCTGGAAGGGTGAGAAGAAGGGGCGGCATATCGCACTTGGTGTGTTGTTGAATCTGCTCTGCCTGGCCACGATGTTCGCGATCAACGGCCCGACATCGTTCATGAATACGCCGGTGAAAGAAGAGGGGATTTCGCCGATGGAGGCCCTGGCCGTGGCGACCTTGTGGGACAAGATTGCCAACGCGAGCTGGATGCCGCTGAACATCCATCGCATTGATGGGAATATCGCGTTCGGAGGCTTTGTGGTGGGCCTGATTGCCGCCTATATGCACATGAGTGCGAAAAGCCAGGAAGAGCGGGCCTATTACGATTGGATGGGTTTTACTGCAAACCTCATTGCTGTGGGCGCGATGCTTCTTCAGCCCTTTACGGGACTTCTCTTGGCGTATGAGATGTGCGACTACGATTTTTCGTTCTGTCAATACATGATGGTCGAACAACTCTCGATGTTCTTCGAGATGCAGGGCGCAATCGTCGGACTGATGTTCTTGGGCTGTAACTATTATGTGTGGCTTAGCTTGAGACGTATCCAGGGAGTCGAGCAGGTCAGGATGACGGTTCTGGCTCCCGTCGTGATGGTGCTATTTCCTCCCGTCGCGATTTGGGGGTTGACGACCTATTGGATTCCCGAGCCGATGTCGCTGGCCATTCTTATTCCGTTGGCCCTGGCGCCGTTTCTTTTGGGCCGATTCATTCCGATGACGGTCTCAGTGCAAACAGTGATGAAAGTCGGATTTTTGATGGTGGTGGTGAGCGATGCGATCTGGTTGACCCCTAACGGATTTGCGGCCACCGGCGCCAGGATGGTGGAAGACCTGAAATTGCCGGAGGCATGGGACTTCATCGGGAAGATGCCGACCAAGCTCGGCGCGATCTTGTCGCTAGTGTTTGCCACCACGATCAACTATGCTCTTTATGGCAAGGCCATCAGGCAGGGCACGATTGTCTGGGGCAAGATCGACGGCATTTCCCAGTTCGTCCTCATTTTCTTGGCGTTTACTTCTATCTGGGCGATGGGGTTGATGGGGGCGGTTCGGTCGCTCCTGCGCAAGTACTTCCATACCTATAATTTGATCCCGGACTTCACGGCGGAATCGTTTACGCCGACGCTATCGTATTCGGCCTGGTTGATCACGGGCATTACTGTCGTCTTTTTCATCGTCGTGAGCGTGGCTGTGTTCGTCGCGCTCCGGCCCCTCGAATTGAAAGGCCGCGAGCCTGAGGGCAGTCCCGTTCCCGCCGGAACCAAGTAAGAATCGGTCCCATCGGATCATTCCAGCAGCGCGTATCCGTAGCTGAGAGGGCCAAACACGAGGAGTTCTTATGGGGAAAGCGATTTTCAAGCTCGTCATCGGCCTCGCAGTCGGCAGCGGTCTCTGGTTCACGGCGAAGGCCTTGGGGTTTCCCTCGGTCTTCCAGTGGGCGTTCTTCATCTACGCTGCCATCGGCACCGTCGTATTTCTCCTGTTGGATATCCCGTCGATGAAGCCGCAAAGCGGGTGGGGCGCGGCTGCCTCTGTTTTCCTGTTCTTTGGCGTCCTCTGCGTCGGCTACGGTGCCGGTGCGTCTCTCTTGCCGCAGTTTGACCCTGAAGATGAAAAGGGAAAGACCGCCAGGGTTCTTAGTAGCGCCAAGTCCGGTAACCCGCTGGATCCGTGGAAAGCTGACGAAGTGATTCAAAGAACGAAGGAACTCGACGAGAAAGTGAAAGAATTGGAAGCGCGGATCAAGGCCTTAGGCAGTGGTCAACCCACGGTTGTGCAGCCAGAAAGAGATCCCGGCCCGCGCACTGTCGGCGATCCAATGAAAATCGGTGAGGAGCAATGGCAGTTGCAAGAATGCTACAACTGCCACAAGTTGAGGGGCGAGGGTGGGAAAAAGCGAGGTCCTGAGTTGGACAACATCGGGACTTACCTTACCGTGGACCAGATTAAGCAAAAAATCATGGACCCCAAGAGCTATATGGCGACGGGATTTGAAAAGGAATGGGAAAAGGGCCGGATGCCGGACAAGTTCAAGGACGTGATGAGCGACGGTGAAATCACCGCGCTGGCGGCCTGGCTCTACACCTTCAAAAATACGGCAGTGGATACACCGATTCCGGTCAAGAAGAAGTAATGCAACAGCCAAAGCTGAAATCAAAGGTCCGATGCACGGACCGCGACATCGGTGAAGTGACGAAAGTCGTCCTTGATCCGCTATCCCACGAGATCAGCCATATCGTGGTGTCCATGAACGGCAGCGGCGAGCGGCAGGTCGCGATGGGCCATGTGCTGGCAGTCCTCGATGATCTTGTCGAGTTGCGCGCTCCCTCCTCCGATATCGCCGCCTTGCCGCCGTTCAAGCGGGACGACTATGTGACTACGCACGAGGTCGAAATCTCGCACCTCGAAGACAACCTGCATGTGATGCCGGGCGAAGTGTTGGTGCCGTTTCCCGCGCTCGAGAAGGACGTGAAGCGCCGAACATTTTTCATGAATTTCACGCACGTCATCGGATTTCTGATCGGCTTGCCGATGGCCTATCCGATTCTGCGCTTCCTCATGAAGCCCATGTATATGCCGTTCGACAACGACTGGTTCAAGGTCGGAAATGTCAGCAAGATCAAGCAGGATGACATTGGGGTGCAGTTCCAGTACAAGAAGACGGTCAAAGAAGTCTACATGCCGGAATCTGAGGTTGAAAAGAGCGTGTGGATTCTGAAGGCTAGTCCTGAAGTGCTCGATAAGGTGTATCAGGGCAAAGATCAGGAATTTCGCGATGCCTCCGGCAGGGTTATCTGGACGAACAAGAAAGATTTCCCCTATATCGCATTTTCCGGGAAGTGTCCGCACCTGGGTTGCGCCTTCAAGTGGCGGCAACACAAGACCTTGGGCCAGGTTTTTCTCTGTCCCTGTCACTTGAGCATCTATGATGCAGCAGGGAAAGTGCTCGATGGGCCGGCTCCGCGCGCGCTCGATGCGTTGCCGATTAGGATATCGGCGAACGGCGAAGTCGAAATTGTCGATATGGAGTTCAAGGCCGGAGTGAAGAATCAAATCCGGATCATCTAATGAAACAACCGTCCATTTCCAGCGCTCCATCGACTGCAATAGAGAAGATCGTCGCGTTCATCGACACGCGCGTCGGCCTGAAAGAAATACAGGCCAAGATGCTCAACGAGCCGGTTCCCGGCGGTTCCCGTTGGGCCTATGTGTTCGGCTCGATCTTACTATTCATCTTTGCCATGCAGGCTCTGACCGGCGCGTTGCTGATGTTTTACTACGTCCCGACAACCGACCATGCCTATGCCAGTACCCAGTACATCATTCACGAGGTGGATTATGGATGGTTTCTGCTGGGTTATCACTTTTGGGGATCCAGTGCGATGGTCGTCTGCGTTATCGCCCACATGTCTCAGGTTTTCCTCTGGGGAGCCTACAAACCACCTCGGGAGCTTCTGTGGCTTGTCGGATTGGCGCTGTTCGGGATCGTTATCGGGTTCGGATTCACCGGCTATTTGCTCCCGTGGGATCAGCGGGCCTACTGGGCCACGACGGTAGGGGTTGAGATGGTGGATAAGGTCCCGCTGCTGGGTGATTTTCTGGCCCGGTTTCTCAAGGGAGGGCCCACTCCAGGCCAAATGACGCTGAGCCGGTTCTTCGTCATTCACGTGATGATTCTGCCTGCGGCGCTGATGGCGCTAGCAGGACTGCATCTGTTTTTGTTTCGGGTGGCGGCGCCGGCCGGGCCGTTCACCGGCACGCCGGAAGAGATCAAGGCCAAGACCGACTACTTTTTCCCCCGTCAGATTTGGAAGGACATCGTGGGGATGGCTGCTGTCTTCGCCACCATCTGCAGCTTGGCGTTCTGGGAGCCGGTTGTGTTATTGGAAGAGGCGACTCCCGATCCTGGCGAGTACCATCCGGAGCCCGAATGGTATTTCCTATTCTACTTCCAGTTGCTGCGGCTAAAAATATTTGCGGGAGAGTTCGGGCAATTTCTGGGAGCCGTTGCGTTGCCCGTCCTTTTCATGATATTGCTTATCGCGCTTCCATTTTTCGACAAGGATCCTGAACGGAATATTTTTAAACGGCCGATCGCTTTGATCAGCTGGATCGTGCTCATGGCGGTCATGGTGGTCTTTACCGTGTCTGCGGTCATCAATAGGGAATTTCTCGATTAGGTGTGCGCTGTTCGGGCGCGCCAAGCGGTTATGGCCAGCGAACGAGAATCAATGTCCCCGACGAAGGTAGGCTTCGGCGTCTTATGGCCGGCCTGCTGGACCGGTCTTCCAATCAAGCTGGTGTTTGCCCTGTTGGCATTTGCCATGGGCATGATGCACTTTGAGGGGAGGCTGGGTATCGCGTTTCTGATGTTGCTCGCCAGCCCGGTCACCGTGCTGGCCATGCCGATCATTGTGATGGGCCTCGGCTCGCATTTCGGAGAAGGTTTGGGGCTGCCTCTTCTGTTCCTCTTGTCGATTCCGATCGATATCTGGGCGTTCGACGTGGTGGGGAGAACATTTCTGCTTGAACGATTCAGGAAGGAGCCGCCAGGGGGATTGGGATTCACCTTGTGGTGGAAGTCGGCGCTAGCCGGCGCTTTTTTCCTGCCGATCATGTGGTTTCTGGTGAGTGTCGTCACTGAGACGGCCGTGTCTACATCGCATTCGCTGGCGCAAGCAGAAGCTTTGAGAGGTCTGTTCGGAACGGGTCTTCCGATCTCGGAGCGCATCGGGCTCGAAGTCACACTCTGGGGCACGATCGCCTCAATGGTTTTGATCGTGCTGTTGACGATCGGTGTGTCCACGGTCGGCCGCATCGTTCGCGACATCGCCGCTGTCGCGCCGCCGGCGCCGGGGGATTATCAAGCGGTGATTACCCGTTGGGATCTTATGCGTGTTCCCGGCGACCAAGGACTCTTCCTGACGGGCGTTACGGGAACGGGCGTTCTCATGTGCCTGCTGTTCTGGGCGGTGCTCCCAGTGACAACGCCGCATCCCCACGAATGCTGCACGAAGCCGGAAGTCAAAGTTCAGGCGCCCTTCAAGCCCATCGAGGCGTTGACTCGCAACGAACAGCAGATCGGCGAACTGGCGGCGCAAGTCGAGGCGCTGGAGCAGCAGAAGGCGGGCGCGCAAGGCGAGAAAGAAAAGGGCAAGGGGAAGGCCGATGGCGGAACAACCGCAAATGCCCCTGCCGAGATGAAACTGTAGTTTGCGAGGTGATTAAGGTGAGTGCCATGCAACAAGGGGGCGGAAGGATTCAAGGAGCGCTTCGGGCCGTCGGCGGTTCTGGCGGATGGCTCGCAGGTCTCTTGCTGATCGCGGGATGGCTGGCTCTTCCTTCGATCGGCATCGCGGCAGAAGGTACCACGACCGGACCGACCGAATATCGTGATATTCCGTATATCGGCAGCCGGAACCTGATTTGGATCGTGGCGCAGTTGCATCTTTTGCTTGCCGGGTTCGTATTGGGGGTGCCGATTTTTGCATGGTTGTGCGAAGTCGTCGCCTGGAAAAGCGGCGAAAAGCGTTACGACAAGCTTGCCAAGGAATTTACGAAACTCCTGACGTCGGCCTACTCGACGACAGCGCTGTTCGGCGGCATTCTGCTGTTCTTGTTGGTCGCGTTCTATCCCAAGCTGATGAATTATTTGACGGACATTTTCTTTCCCTCTTTTCTCGTCTACTGTTTGCTGTTCTTGCTCGAAACCGCCACGCTCTATCTGTATTGGTATGGCTGGGACACCATGCAGGAGGGCAACAAGAAGAAGCTCCACATATTCCTGGGGTTCCTGCTGAACTTTTTCGCGTTGTTCATCATGATTGTGCCCAATGCCTGGGCCACGTTCCAATCCAGCCCGGTGGTCATTTCCGATGGCACCGCCATCGAGCGAGCCTGGGCTGCGACGTGGAATCCGACCTGGTGGCCGATCAACATTCATCGGCTTATCGCCAACGTCGTGCTCGGCGGGTACATTTGCGGAGCCTATGCCGGAGTCCGGTATTTGTCTGTCAAGAGCACCGAAGAGCGGGAGCATTACGATTGGATGGGGTATGTCGGCAACTTCATCGGCGTATTCGGCCTGTTGGCTCTGCCGTTTGCCGGCTATTGGCTCATGCGTGAAATCTACCAGTACAACCAGCAGATGGGCATTACGCTGATGGGAGGGTTTCTGTCCTGGCTCTTCATCATCCAGGCCATGCTGATCGGCGTACTCTTTCTCGGCTCCAACTATTATTTCTGGCTGGGAATTACCTACCGCATTCCAGGATCGGAGAGTAAATATCGGAAGGCGATGCTCTGGATGCTGGTCAGCTTGCTGCTGTGTCTCGCGGTGTGGATGACGCCGCACTCGCTTGTGGCCAGTATCGAAGAGGCCCAGAAAATGGGCGGCGCTCACCACCCGCTGCTGGGCGTTCTGGGTGTCATGTCAGCCAAAATGACGGTGTCGAATCTCATGATTCTCATTACGTTCATGAGCTTCGTCATGTATTGGCGAGCTGGCAAGCAAGACACAGCAGGCTGGGCCACATTTGCGAAGGCGGTGATGGGCGCTGTGTTGGTGTTGGCCAGTCTTGCCGTCATCGTTCTCGGTGTGTGGGGATATTTTGTGCCGGCGATCGTCCGCATCAATTATTTCTCCACCTCCCAAGTGCTGATCGTCATCTTTGTCATTCTGACGATCACGCCGTTGACGGCGTTGTTGCTCAAGAGCGCCAAGACGACGACAGAGATGGTATGGGGCGGCATGCCTCCACGCGCCGGGTATGCCCTGGTCCTCAATGCGATCATGGTTATTCTGCTCATGACATTGATGGGGTATGCGCGGTCCTCATCCCGTGTCCATTGGCATGTGTATGGGGTGATGCGTGATTCGTCGCCATATGCCTACTCGCCGGCGCTGGGCAGCGCGTCCCTGATTATGGCCTTCTGTACGTTTGCGTTCTGTATGATCGTGGCATTTATCTTCTGGGTCGCCACGATGGGTGACAAGGGCAAAGCGGCTCAGGGAGCAGGGAAGGGCGAGCTGCCGCGCGGCATTCCGGCGATGGCCGGAGGGTCGCCGGATGAGCGGCAATAGAGTGAAGAGAATTTTGAGTTTTGAATTACAAGTGTTGAGTTAGAAACTAAAAACTCAGCACTCAGCACTTAAAATTTGAGGGTCTATGAGTGAAGTCGCACAGCTACAATTGATCGCGCTTTCAATCGTCGGGATCGGGGTCCTGATTCTCCTCTTTATCAAAGCCACATTTGTCCGAGTCATGGGGTTCGTTGGCATCGTGCTCGGGTTGTTTTCGCTCATGGCGCTCGCCGTGCCGCAGCTGGCGTCCCTGCCTCCGGCGGAGGAAAAGATCGATATCGCGACCATCAAGACTCCGACCGACATCGCCGCGATCGGGCAAACGGTGTTCTTCAGTAAAGGGCAATGTGCGTTGTGTCATTCCATCGGTCCCAGCGAATCCGCTCGGTGCCCAGATTTAAAGGGAATCGGCGCCAAATTGAGCCGGGAGTTTCTCTACGAAAGTCTGACGGATCCCCAGGCTTTTGTGTATAAAGATTACCGGCATGGAGGGGTACCGAAAGAATATCCGGCCACGATGCCAGCTATTAATAAGGATCCGATCGGTCTCTCGAAGAATGAAATTTTGGCGATTATTGCATTTCTGCAGCAGATGAGCGGCGAGCCGATCTCTATCAGTCCAGCGGAGCTCGAAATCCCTGGACAGGCGTCGCCGCCTGCTCCGGTCAAAGCCGCCGAGGCTGCGTCAGTCGCCGTCGCACAAGCGCACTAGGGAGGAATGTATGGGCGCGTTAGGCAAGCCGATCATCATCATGGTAGGCATGTACGTATTTCTGAAGTTTGTGTTGCCGAATATCCCAGGCTCGGCGCCCCTTCCGTCCAGCCTGATTGTTCTGTACCTTCTATTGACTGCGGCCGGCATCGTGATCCTCGAGACTGTGAGCAGAGAATCCAAAGATGCTTTCTGGGGACCGATGCAACGGTTCCTGACCGGAGAGAATATCGGCGGCCTGCAAGCGATTCGATACGGGGTGTTCATTCTGTTCCCTCTGCTGGTAGGATGGCAAACCTATAGCAGCACCGCGACAAGCGATTCTCCGCCGTCGGAGAGCAGAACGATTCATCCTGCGCCGCCGGGAGAGTATACCGGCCTCTCGAATCCTGTTCCCAACACTCCGGACAATATTATGCAGGGGAAAGGGTTTTACGCGGCGTTTTGCTCGCCGTGCCACGGCGTAAATTTTGATGGCAATGGCCCCGCGGCCCGCGGCTACAATCCGCGGCCGGCAAATTTTGCCGATCCAACGACGATCGCCATGTTACAAGAAAGCTATCTGTTTTGGCGTATCAAAAAGGGCGGCGTCGGCCTTCCGATCGAGGGTGCGCCTTGGAAATCCGCAATGCCTCGCTGGGAGTTGGAATTGCCGGATGAATGGATTTGGAAGATTATCTTGGGCGAGTATGACGGGGCTCATCAATCCCCGAGAACATGGGAGTAGCGGAAAGGAACAGTGTGTACGGGTCTAGTTGTATAGGGAGCACGAGGCCAGCATGAAACCGGCGAATCTAGTGGTGAAGCGGGTTTTGCGAGGTGGGTCGGCTGCAATCGCGGCTATGATTATTGGAGCGGCATCGCTCAGCTTCGCACAAGAGAGCGTGGCGGTTCGTGCGCCGCTGGTGGTGGGCGCGTTGCCGTTCGATGACCCGAATGCGGCGGTGTGGAGCAGCGCGGTGCCTGCGACGTTTCCCATGTCGCCGCAAGTGCATTGGCCGGATCGCATTCAGGAAGTCACGGTCAAAGACGTGATCGTGCGCGCGTTGCACGACGGGACTCAGGTGGCGGTGCTCCTCGAATATGCCGATCCCAGCGAGGATCAAGACGACGCAGCGGCCATTGAGTTCATGGTGGGGGAAAAGAAGGCCCACTTCGCCCATGGCCAGCCGATGCTTCAGGTCGAAGGCGGCCCGGTGAACATTTGGTTCTGGAAGAACAAAGAGAACAAGGCCGTCGACATGAGCGCCAAGGGTTTCGGCACGTTGAAGCCGCAGGCGCATCAGGATGTAAAAGCGAAGGGCCTGTATGCGAACGGCACGTGGAAAATCGTCTTCTCACGCGCCCTCGTGACCGAGCACCCCGACGAGGACATGCAGGTTACGCTAGGCGAGTTCATCGATGTCGCCTTTGCGGTGTGGGATGGCCGAAAAGATGCTGCCGGAGAGCTGGTCGAAAAGGGGTCTCAAAAAGCCGTTTCCTCCTGGTGGTATTTCCGGGCCGATGCGCCGCCGGACTATTCCAGCTATTTGTATGCGGCGATGGCCGTTGCATTGGCTCTGGGATTTCAATTTGTCCTGATCCGAAAACTCAAGAAAGGGCAGTGAGCATGAAGGCGGCAAGGCTCGGTATCATGGGATTAGCGGTTGGTGTGGTAGGGGGCTTGGCTTTAGTCGCCGGCGGGTGCGCGAACGAGCAGGAGAAGCGGGGGCACGAACTGTACACCCACTACTGCAGCGATTGTCACGGCGAGAGTGGCAAGCAGAACGAAGGCTTCAACTGGTCTTCGATGCCGGATCCCAAGCCGAAGGACCTTTCCAATAAGGGCGAAATGGGCACATTTACCGACAAGGAACTGTTCGATACCATCTCCCGCAACATGTTGGACACGAGCGAGGAAGGCGGCGATGAGATCGGGGACGATGACTTTGCCGTGCCCACGATGCCGACGTTCAAGTACACGTTGTCGGAAGATGAGATTTGGGCGATCGTCGGCCATGTTCGCTCGCTGCATGGGATGAAGATGGAGTTTGACGTTGCGGCGCGTAAGGTATCCCTTGAAGAAGGGCTGAAGACCACGCAGGCGAAGTTTGAGCAGGCCAAGCAGGCCTATGAGGCGGCTGAAAAGAAAGCCAGCGAAGAAGCCGACAGGAAAAGCGAAGAGTTGAAGAAAGATGTGGACGTGGATGAATCCGTGTACGCTGCTGAACAGGATGCGATGGGTCAAGCCAAGAAAGAAATGGACACGGCCCAGGTTGCGCTGAACAACTTCTCTACCAGACCTGGGAAAGGTCTCAGCATTCCAAGGCCCGATCTGACGGTAAAGCCGGCGGAAGCCACACAATTGGCCGACTATGGCAAGAGGTTGTACGAAAACAAGTACGGCTGCAACGGTTGCCACAGTCTTGACGGAGAAGGTGGCAAGATTGGCCCTGCTCTCGATCGAGCCGGGTTTCGACTGAATGCGACCTGGGTGTATCGTTGGCTGAAGAATCCACAGGCCATGGCTTCGGCCACGCGCATGCCGGCATTGGGATTGAGCGATTCGGATGCCAGGGCGGTCAGCATGTATGTAGCGACCTTGCGGGCATCTCAGCCGGAGAATGTGGTCGAGATGCCGAGTGAATGAGCTTCCAGTACGGCAGTTGGGTGTTAGGTCAGCAAGCCTGCCACTAATCCAGCAAGAACTGCCATGCCAACCCAGACGTGGGCGCGGAACATACCGAATGCCTGGGAGGGGCTGATCGGTTTTCGCAACTGTCCAATTTGGGCCGAAAAGAAAAGTGTCAGGCCCAGCAAGGTTGCATAGTAGGGCCAGCCAATCTCGGCCAGCCATCCCGCTGCACTCAGTAGGAGTAGCATAATACTGAACGCTGTCCCGACTCCTAGGTGAATGTACGGTCCGAAAAACAGCGCAGCGGATTTGACACCGATACGCCGATCATCGTCCTGATCCTGGATCGCATAGATCGTATCGTACGCAACGGCCCAAGCCGCAGTTGCGCCAAACAGACACCAGACCGGCGCGTCGAGCCGTCCACGCACTGCTGCCCAGGCCATGAGGGTTCCCCAGCCGAAGGCGAGACCCAGCACGGCTTGCGGCATTTGAATCCAACGTTTTGAGAAGGGATAGATGGCTGCAAGCAAGAGCGCCCATGGGGAGAGCCACAGCACAACTGGGTCAAGGAACCATAAAAGATTCCCGGCCAAAAACAGCAACAGGAAGAGGAGCATGATAGCCTGGCGTCTCGGTAATTCGCCCGAGGCAAGCGGGCGGCTTTTGGTTCTGTCGACTTCCCGATCAAAGGATTGATCGGCCAGGTCATTGAGAATCACCCCTGCACTCCGCATCAGAAACGATCCCAGGATGAAGACCGCGGAGGTCGACCATGGCGGAAAGCCTTGCGCAGCCAGTGCCAAGGCCCATAAGGTTGGCAGCAGCAGGAGATACGTGCCAGTCTGATTGTGGAAACGAATCAGTCGCACGAGCGCAGACCAGGGAACACCGGGCAAAGTCGATGAAGACGGCGCTGATGTCGTCGGCATGGGTCAGACGTTAGCGCAGGGTGTGCAACTTGTCAATTTCTGCGCGGCGGCGCGGTGATTGTGTGGCGGGCGCGATTTGGGTATAACCAGCAGTGCGAGGAGCAAGTCCTGTGAGCATCCGTTATTCCGGAATCCATCGGCAGGTCGCCATCGGCGCCATTGTGGCACTTGCGATGTTCTGTGCCTCCTGTGTGGGGTCCAAGCGCGCTGTCGAATTGTCCGCAGGCGACACGGAGGCGATTCCACTCACGCCGGCGCTCTGGTTCTCCCCCAGCCTCACCACAGCGGCGGCGCCCTACCGAGATGCGTGCGGCCAATCGGCTATGTTTGTGGTCGCAGATCCCCTCGTCGAGGCCGTGCCGAAGAAACTCAGTCGAGTATTCACCGGTGTGATTCCGCAGTTCGGTCTTGAACAGCGAGTCGCTTCTGCCGGGGTCCTTGAAGTCGGACTGGGACTAAAACATATCGACCTCATCATCCCGCGTCACATTCAAGGCGCCTATCCAGTGACGGTGACCCTTGGAATGGAGATCGTGTTTCTTGCAGAAGACGGCAAGACCCTCTTCCGTAAGAAAGTGCAGAGTGTCGGCCGCGGTGAAGTCACCGTGACAGAAGAGTCCTGTGATGTGAAGGGGCTGAAGCCGATTGTCCAGGAAGCCATCGAAGCCGTCACCGACGGTTTGGCAAAACACGTGGCAGAGTCCCTGCGGGTTCGAGAATATGCTGAACAGCAAAAGGCCCGCGCTCCCATGGCGGCTGCGATGCCGGAGCAACAGGCCGGCGCGCTTCCGGCGGCGCCTGTAGCTGGAGGGATCTCGGCCAATAGGATGGCGTCGGTGGCCAGTCCGCCTGCTTCGAGCGGCGGACTCCAGTCCACGACCCTTACCTTCCATGCGATTGTGCGAGATCAGAGCCAAGACCATATGCTTCAGCAGGACGAGTCCCTTACCATCGAGGTCGAGGTCAAGAACGAAGGGCAGGCAGAGGCACAAGGCGTGGAAGTCCTTATCGGGGGAGGGGGTGCCTTAACGGAACATTTTCCGCCATCGGTGGCAATCGGCGATGTGCAGCCGGGAGAAATCAAGCGTACGTCGATCGCGAATCGTGTGGCGGACCTGAAAGGGGCGACGCAGGGGGAATTGGTGTTGAGTTTGCGCAGTACGACACCGCTGGCATCTCTTCCGCCCGTCAAGAAGTTCACGCTCATGGTCAAGCCGGAGCAAGGGGATTCCGGAGCGATCGCGAATGATGTCGATCGCCTCCCGAAGCCGCTTGGGGCGTCCAAGCGAACGAAGGCTGTCGTCATTGCGATCGGCATTGAGCGATTCCGCGACGAGCATGTCCACCCGGTCAAATACGCGGGCCGCGATGCGGAAGTCATGTCCGAGTATTTACGCGCGATCGGCGGGATTTCGGAGGACCGAGTTCATGTGCTCGTCAATAACTTTGCGTTGAAGGAGGATCTCGCTGAAACCTTCGACGAGTGGCTTCCCAAGCGAGTGGATGCCTCGACGGTCGTCTACGTGTATTTCGCAGGGCGCGCTTTGGTGGATGGCGTGAGCGGGGCGGTCTCGCTGGTGCCGTATGACGGAACCAGCACGGCGCCGAACCGCCTGTACCCTGTGAGGCGCATACAAGAAGTTCTGGCTCGGTTGCCGATTCAACGGGCCATCATGATGTTCGAGGTGTCGCTGGATCCATTACCCGGCGCAGACCCCAGCACTACTCCGCAACCCGATTGGGGAGAGGGCGCGGATGATGAGAGAGACCATGTCATGTGGATGGTGGGCAACAGGCGTCTGCAGGAAGCACATGCCTACGAGCAGGGCAAGCACGGACTGTTTACCTACCACTTGTTGAGGGGTCTGCAGGGTTTGGCCGATGCAGATCGGGATGGAACGGTCGTGGCCGGTGAACTCTGCACATATGCGCGCAGTGAAGTGATCCATGATGCACGGGAACAATTCGGTAACGCGCAGCGGCCGCTCTGTTCTCCACCGCCTGGGCAGGGGGCGGTCGTCAGAATTCATCCGATGGCGAAAGGGAATAATCCCAAACCACCCACTCAGGCGAAGAAGGCGGAACCTCCGGCCGAGGCTCCGCCGAAAGCCCAGAAACCGATGGACATGGGCCCCAAGCCGTAGCTGCTCCTTCCTGCTGATCCTTCGTTGACACTCTGCACGGCGTGCCAGTATCATGGCCGCTCGGTAAGCCGGTCGAATGACGAGACGACCGACTTATGTCCATAATCTCGAAGATGCCGGCGTAGCTCAGTTGGTAGAGCAGCGGTTTCGTAAACCGCAGGTCGCCCGTTCAATCCGGGTCGCCGGCTCCAT
>Ga0210362_1206094_pt1 | contig 21781 bp, 19 predicted proteins | sample S625metaT_FD_159713 | JGI IMG/M metagenome (GOLD analysis project Ga0210362, IMG submission 159713) | Metatranscriptome of estuarine sediment microbial communities from the Columbia River estuary, Oregon, United States - S.625 (Metagenome... | ecosystem: Environmental > Aquatic > Marine >... | reverse complement strand
TCGGGGGCACCGGCTGGGGGCTGCGCCACGCGGCCGAGGTGGCGGCTTCCTATGCGGGCGTAAGACTGGCGGGTGCGCGGCTGGCGATCCAGGGATTCGGCGCCGTGGGCAAGCACGCCGCGCGCTTCCTGCTGGCGCAGGGCGCCATCCTGGTGGCCGCGTCGGACACCGGCGGCACGGTCCATGATCCCGGTGGCCTGGACCTAGGGCTGCTACTGCGGTTCAAGGCCGAAGGGCGCAGCGTTTGCGAGGCGCCCGGCGTGCAGAAACTCGCGCGGGAGGCCATCGTCGGCGTCGAATGCGACATCTGGATCCCCGCGGCGCGGCCCGATGTGGTGCACGAAGACAACGTCGGCCAGCTTCGCGCCCGACTGGTGCTCCAGGGCGCGAACATTCCGCTGACGGTGGCGGCCGAGCGGATCCTGCACGAGCGGGGCGTGCTGGTGGTGCCGGATTTCATCGCCAATGCCGGCGGGGTGATCTGCGCGGCCATGGAATACGCCGGCGCGTCCCAGTCGGCCGCCTTCGCCGCCATCGCGGAAAAGATCCGCGCGAACACGGCCGCGGTGCTCGAGTCCGCCAAGGCCAGAGGCTGTCCGCCGCGGGAAGCGGCGGTGGAGCTGGCGACGGCGCGCGTCAAGGCGGCCATGGCGACCCGCCGCTTCCACATCATGTAAGGACTGCGCATCAAGCGCACGACATGTTCCGGATCCGCTTTCACGGCCGCGGAGGGCAGGGCATCAAGACCGCCAGCCAGATCCTGGGCTCGGCTTTTTTCCGCTCCGGCTTCGAAGTGCAGGACGCACCCCGCTACGGCGCCGAGCGGCGGGGCGCTCCCATCTTTGCCTACGTGCGCGCCGGCTGCGCGCCGATCCAGGAGCGCGGCGTCATCCTGCGCCCGGACCTGGTGGTGGTGGCCGACGAAAGCCTGGTCCCGGTTCCCGCTGCGGGAGTCCTGCAGGGCGTCACGCCGCGGACGGTGCTGCTGGTGAACAGCGCCCTGTCGCCGGAGCAGTGGCAGCAGCGGTTGAAACTGAGCGCGCCGGTCTTGTGCCTGCCCGCGGGGTCGGAAATCGAAGACCGGGCCGGGATTCCCCATATCGGCGCGATCTGCGCCGGAGCGGCGGCGCGGCTGGTTGGCGCGATTACCCGGGAGGCTCTGGCGCAGGCCCTGGAAGCGGAGCTCGCTGGATTGGGCGCCGACGAGCTCGAGCGCAACCGCAGCCGGGCGCTGGCGGCGTTCGATGCGCTGGCGGAGCATGCCGGGCGCGTGGAGGAGGGCGAGTTCGTTCAGGCGGACGGGTACGCGCCGCCGGAATGGATCGATCTGCAAGCGGAGGCGGCGGTGCTGGCGGCGCCTGACGTTGAGGGGGCGGCGACGAGTGAGCACGCCAAGACCGGGCTGTGGCGAACCCTGCGGCCGGTCATTGACTACGAGCGCTGCAACCGCTGCTCCTGGATCTGCGGCACCCTCTGTCCCGACGGGGCCATACGGGTCGAGGCGGACCACACGCCGCGCATCGACTACGATCATTGCAAGGGCTGCATGGTGTGCGTGGCGGTGTGCCCGCCCCATGCCATCGCCGCCGTGTCCGAGTCGGCGGCGCGGTCGGAGGAGTCGCCGGCATGAGCCGCCGTCTCCTCACCGGCAACGGCGCCGCGGCCTGGGGCGCCCGGCTGGCGCGGGCCGAATACATCCCCGCGTTCCCGATCACGCCCCAGACCGAGATCATCGAAACCCTGGCCGAGTGGATAGACCGGGGCGCGATGGCGGGGCGGCTCACCACGTTGGAGTCGGAGCATTCCATGATCACCGCCGCCGCGGCGGCTGCCGCCACCGGTGTGAGGGTGTTCACGGCCACCTCCAGCCAGGGCCTGCTCTACGGCATGGAGATGATCTACACGGTGGCGGGCTGGCGCGCGCCCTTCCTTCTGGTCAATGTCTCCCGCGGTCTCGCGACACCCATCACCCTGGAGCCGGACCACACCGACGTGCTGGCGGCCCGGGACAGCGGCTTTCTGCAGATCCACTGCGCCACATGCCAGGAAATCGTGGACACGGTGCTGATGGCCTACCGGCTGGCGGAGGATCCGCGCATCCGCCTGCCGGCGATCGTGAACCAGGACGGCTTCTATCTTTCCTTCACCCGGGAGGCGGTGGAACTGCCGGAGCCGGAGGCGGCGCAGCGCTTCCTGCCGGATTTCGATCCCGACGCCATCCGCTTCCGGGCCTCGAGTCCCCTGAGTCAGGCTTGCGCGGTGCTGGGCGGGTCGTCCTACTCCTACTTCCGCTACGAAACGCACCTGGCGGGCCTCAAGGCCCTGGAAGTCCACGACGAGATCGCCGAGGCTTTCGCGCAGGAGTTCGGCCGCCACTGGCCCCAGGTGGAGGCTTACCGCTGCGACGACGCCGAGATTGCCTTCTGCATGATCGGCGCCTTCGCTACCAAGGCCCGGGAGGCCGTGGACCGGCTGCGGGAAGCCGGGGTGGCGGCGGGGCTGGTGCGACCGAGGCTGGTGCGCCCCTGGCCGGCGCCGGAGCTGCGCCGGCTTCTGAATGGCAAGCGCGCGGTGGTGGTGGTGGACCAGAACCTGTCCATGGGCAGCGGCGGCGTGCTCCAAGCCGAACTGGCCGCCACCCTCTACGGGCAGAAGAGTGCTCCGGTGCTGCTCTCGTTCGTGGGCGCCCTGGGCGGACGGGACATCGCGCCCGAGGAGTTCTTCGAGATGGCCCGTCTGGCGCGGGATTCGGCGGAAAGGGGTGAGGCGCCACCGCCGCGGCTGCTCTACACCGCCCAGGAACTGCGGGAGATGCGCAAGCTTCAGGCCGTGGCCCACGCGGAGCGGAAGGAACTGCCGTGAGCGCCGAGACCCGCTTCGGCCGCATGAAGGACCTGCCCTCGACCCATCTGCTGGGCACGGGCACCGCCATGTGCGCCGGCTGCGGCGGGCTGGAGGCCCTGCACGAGATCTACGACGTGCTGGGCGCCCGGAGCGTGTTCGTCAACGCCGCGGGCTGCATGACCCTGCTCTCCGTCTATCCCTTCACCCCGTTCCGGGGCTCCTGGCTCTACACCTCCATGGCGTCGGCCCCGGCCGGGGCCCAGGGGGTGCGCGACGCCCTGGACCTGCTGCGCGGGCGGGGAGCGTTGCCGCCGGAGGAGGACCTGCAGGTGGTGACGCTCACCGGCGACGGCGCCGCCTACGGCATGGGGCTTTCCGCCACATCCAGCGCCATCGAGCGCGGCCTCGACTTCCTCTACATCTGCTACGACAACGAAGGCTACGGCAACACCGGCCAGCAGACTTCAGGGGCCACTCCCCACGGGGCCCGCACCGCCACCGCCGTCGGCGGCCACGCCGGGTGGAAGAAGGACCTGTTCGCCATCTGGTGCGCCCACCGTCCCGCCTACGCGGCGACGGTGATCGGCGCCGAGCCCCTGGACCTGGCGCGCAAGATCGAAAAGGCCATGACGCTCAAGGGCCCCCGGCTCATCCTCGCCCTGGCTCCCTGCCCGACCGGTTGGGGCTATGAGCCCGGGGCCACCGTGGAAGTGGGGCGGCTGGCCGTGAAGACCGGCATGTTCCCCCTCAAGGAGTACGAGAACGGCCGCGTCACCCACACCAAGCCGCTTCATCCGCGGGCGCCGGTGGAGGACTATCTCAAGCTGCAGGGGCGCTTCGCCCACCTGTTCGAGCCCCGGCGGGACGAAACCGCCCTCGCTGAGATCCAGGCGGCGGTGGACCGCTATTGGGAGGGCGTTGCCTAGCGCGCGGCGGGGCCGGGGCGATGGGGAACGATCAGGGCAGCGCCACCCCGAGCAGGGGATCGGCGAGAACCGACTCCAGTACCCGCTCGACGTTTTCCCACGGGTCCCGTCCGGGAACGGTCAGGGGGTCCGCGCGGCAGGCGCCCTGGTGGTCGTGGAGGTGATTGGGAAAGGTGGCGAGGCCGGGATGCACGGGCGCGGTGTCGATGCGCAACTCGGCGTCCCCCCATAGCCAGTGGATCGCATACTCTCCCGCAGACACGAAGCGCAGTTCCAGCGCCAGGCCGTCATTGAATTGCAGCGTCAGGGCATCCTGGCTGAGGTGGGGATCGGCTGCGAGCTTCGCGCCATAACGCGCGGACACCTGCTCCGCCAGCGCGAGGTGGATTCCCAGGCCGCTCATCGGTTCAGCTCCTGCAACAGCCCGCCGAGTTCGGCCCGTAACGCCTCCCTCGCCTCGGCGAGGATGCGCGCGCTGAGGTAGTGCTCGTAGGCTGGATGCTCGGAGGTGGCCCCGGAGCGGATTCGTTCCAGGAGTTGTGCCTCGTCATCGGCCCCGTGCTGCCTGAGCAGGATGGCACGGTTCTCGCGCAGTTCGTACGCGAGCTTGGCGAGCCGGTCCACGCGCTGCGCGTCTTCAGGCTCCAGCTTCTCGAAGATGTTTGCCATGGTGGATCGCTGATGACTACATCCGCTGGTCGTGGAGCGCGCCGCCGTCCAGGATCACCATCTCCGGCGTGACCTCGGCGAAGCGCAGCACCTTGCCGCCGTGCTTCTCTGCGAAATCCCGGGCATCCTCCTCGCGCGAGAATGAGCCCAGCGTGGGGCCCATGGCGCCGCGGCGCTTGCTGCCATGCACATATACCGCCTTGCGGGCGTCGATCCAGCTTCCCCGGGGCTTGTCCCAGTCGGCCTTGCCCATGTCCTGGACGTAGATTGCCGTCACCCGCTTCTGCTGCTCCGGGCGCAGGTAGATCGAGAACATCTCCACCGTGTCGCAGAAGAAGTCCGGCTGCCCCTGGGCATAGTGCATCTGCGCCTTGGGCCCGGGATAGTCCGCCAGCAGCATGCCATCCAGGCTGCAGACGGTGCCGGTTGTGATTTCCAGCGGTTGTGCCGACTTGGGTCGCTCCGCTTCGCCGCAGCCGGCGAGGGCGGCGGCCAGGGTCACGACAAGCATTCCGATAACAGTCGCGTTTCTCATCACTTGAATCTCCATACCGCCAGGGAAAGGGGCGCCACGATCCAGGCCACCATGATGCCGCCCAGCAGCCACGGGTTCGCCAGCGCCTCCGGGAACACGGTCGCTAGCCCATACACGGCACGCACATCCTCCATGCCGAAGATGTTGAGGATGCGGAACACGTCCGCCGGGTTGGCGAGCAGCAGGTAGGGGAACGCGTCCCCGCCCACCTCTCCGCCGGTTGCCACCAAGGCACCCAGGAGGAGCAGGTCGAACACCAGAACAAAGAAAAACCACACGGCAATGGCCGCGCCGCTGGCGCGGGTGCGGTCCGGGGCCAGCACCGAAACGGTTACGGCGAGGCTCAGGAAGGCCATACCCAGGAGGATGGAACTGGCCATGAATCCCGCGTAATGGAATAGCGCTGCGGTGTCCAGCTTGTAGGACAGGATCACCCCCACCAGCCCGAAGCCCGCGACGGTTGAGAAGGCCAGAGCCGCCGACAGTCCCAGGAACTTGCCCAGGAGCAGCTCGAAACGCGTGATTGGCAGAGACAGCAGCAGGTCGAGGGAGCCGCGCTCGCGCTCGCCGACGATGGCGTCGAAGCCGAGGATCAGGGCTATCAGCGGCACCAGGTAAATCACCAGGCTCACCAGGCTGGCGATGGTGATCTCGATGCCCCGGAACCCAACGGCACCCTGCTGCGCTGAGCCGAAGTAGGCGATTACCAAAGCGAATACCGTGAATACCACGGCCACGGCGAGCACCCACCAGTTGCGAATGCGGTCCCAGAACTCCTTGCCGGCGATGACCCTTATGGGCCTGAACTCGACGTGCGCCATTGCTAGGCTGGATTTTTCATCACCAAGAAACCAAGGCGCCCAGGAAACTCGACGGCGGTGGCCACCGAGGACGCAGAGAGCGTAGAGGGTTTCCGGAAATCGGCCTCTATGTCGATGGCTTTGTGCAGCGTGGTGAATCTCATTCCTGCTTCAGCCCCCGTAGCCCAGGAACACGTCTTCAAGGGATGGCTCGCGGACATGGATGTCCCGCACCCGGCCATCCAAACCCGCCAGCACCCCCAGCACCGCCATCTTAGCCTCGCGCCGGCAATACACCGAGACCTGGTCGCCGCTAACGCGGATTGCCTCCACCGGCAAATGGGCGAGGGACTCGCGCAGGCCGTCCACCGCGCCGTCCGCCAGGCGCACGTCGAACCACAGGGGCAGGCCTATCTCCTCCCGCAGGTCATGCACCGACCCCACTGCCTGGATCTGGCCGGTCTTGATGATGGCGAGGCGGTCTACCCGGTCCTGAATCTCCGATAGTACGTGAGAGGCAAGAATCACGGTCACGCCTTCCTCCCGTAGCTCCCGCAGAATGTCGTAGAACTCGCGCCGCCCCATGGGGTCGAGGCCGGTGGTCGGCTCGTCCAGAAACAGTAGCCTCGGGTCTCCCAGCAGCGCCTGGGCCAGGCCCAGGCGCTGGCGCATCCCCTTCGAGTAGCCCTTTACCCGCCGCCGGGCGGCGCCGGCAAGTCCCACCCTTTCCAGCAGCCGGGGGCACTCCCGTCGTTCCGCCCCCTTTAGGCGGGCAAAGAAATGCAGGGTCTCAAGGCCGCTCAGGTTGTCGTAGAACACCACGTTCTCGGGCAGGTAGCCGACGGCACGCCGGACGTCCCGGAACTCGGGCCCGTTTACCGGCACCCCATTCACCAGGATCTCCCCGGAACTGGGTTCCAGCAGCCCCAGCATCATGCGGAACAGGGTGCTCTTGCCGGCCCCATTGTGGCCGATGACGCCGAAAAGCTCACCCTTGCGAATGCCCAGGTCGACGCGGTCCACCGCCAGCACCTCGCCGAAGCGCTTCGTGACCGCCCGGGTCTCAATGACGGCGTTTGCCAATCCAGTCGCTCCAGTCAGGGTTGCGCGGGCGCATGCGCGGATTGGGGTCCACCACGCTCGGCGCCCTCAGCAGCGGGAACTGTCGGGCGACGAGGCGCAGCGTCTGCACCGCGGGGCTCGCCAGCAGCAGCTTCATCATGGGGTGGCGCCAGGTGAGCCGGTCCACCAGGTCGTTGGCCTCGTAGGGGACGTCGCCCACCCCGTCGGCATTGCGGTCCCAGCCCAGATAGTTGCTCCAGTGGTTGCCCTGCCTAACGCCCCATTGCTGATCCCGCGCGGCTACGTAGCGGATCTGCTCCTGGTTGCCGATGAAGTCGTTGCCCTCTACCTCGTTGTTGATGGACCCGGCCCACAGGTGTATCCCGATGCGGTTGTTCACCACCAGGTTGTCGCGCAGTACATTGTACTCGGCATCGTAGATGAAGAAGCCGCGCCCGTTGCCCGCCACGACGTTCCCTTCCACCACTGCGTCCTGGATGGTTCGCAGCATGATGCCGTGATCGGAGTTGCCCCAGGCCCGGTTGTTGCGCACCACCTGGTTGCGCACCTCCATCAGCGCCAGCCCGCCGCGGTTGAGGTAGGTGTCGTTGTCCTCCCACACGTTGTGGTACGAGTTCATGTAGTGGGTGCCGTAGCGCGAGTGGTGCATGCGGTTGCCGCGGAACAGCGCCTTGTGGGACACGTCCACGTAGATGGCGTCGCGCACGAAGCTGATCTCGTTGCCGATGATTTTCGCCCCGGTGGAGTTGTAGAGCTGGATGCCGTTGCCGCGCTGCGCGGAGTCGAAGTCGCGCTTGCCCGTGATCAGATTGCGTTCCACCAGAACGTCGTTGGCGCCCTCGATCCACAGCCCGAAAAGGCTGTAGGCCACGTCACAGCCGCGCACGATCGCCCGGTGCGCTCCGGGCTGGATGTAGATGCCGGCGTTCTGGTCGGTGAGGTCGCCCCCGCTGTCGGTGACGATCAGCCCCTCGATCAGCACATCCGGGGACGTGACGCGGATCGTGTCCCCCTTAAGGCCGCCGCTAACCGTGGGGCGCTCCATGCCCCTCAGCAGCAGCGGTTTCGCGATTCGCAAATTCTCCTGGTAGCGCCCGCGCAGCACCCGAACCGTGTCGCCGGGGAGTGCCTGGTCAATGGCGGCCTGGATGGATTCGCCGGGGGCCACCGTGTGCTCCGCCGCGGCTGCGACGCCGATCCACAGCGCGCAGGCGGCTGCAAGGGCTTGCCGCGACCGGCGGACAATAGTGCCCCGCACGCGGTTCAGATCGAAAGCAGGCCGAGGGACTTCAGTCCCAGAAACAGCCCCGCGCCGACCAGCAGATTCTTGAACAAAACGTAGCAGGTCATGTCCATGAGGCTGGCGCTCCGGTAGTCGCGTCCCCACCACGGACCCTGCTTGATGTAAGGCTTGGACTGCATGCGCACCAGGATCTCGAACGCGCTCCAGCCGGCCCACCAGCCGATCACCACGCCCCCGGCGATGTGGCCCGCAGCCGCCAGTCCCCACACCGCAGTGACCGCCACGGCGGCGCCCAGGCTCAGGGCCTGAAGGAAGCGGGCGCGCCGGAAACCGTGGGTGCTCCAGGGCCAGAGGTGGTCCCACACCTCATGGGCGACCCAGAGGAGCGGCGTCTCGCCCGCGTAGTGGGGCAGGATCGGGTCAAGGGACTTCGGCTCGCTCATGGTGGTGTCCTCAGCCTTGCACCGGTTTGATGGGAATGAAGGCGCCGTCGGGCCCGATGGGTGTCAGCGGCAGCCCGGATTTTTCGCGGCGCATGCGCTCCCGGGACAGCGTGGGACAGGCGTGCTTGTCATGGTAGAGCACCATGCAGTCCAGGCACAACATGCACTCCCGGTGGTCGATGCGCCCCTGCTTGTCGATAGATAGCGAGCCGCAGCCCTTGGCGCAGGCGGTACACCAGGAGCAGTCCTGCTTGCGCTTCAGGCCGTACCAGCGGAAGGTGCTGGGCATGGCGAGCGCCGCCCCCAGGGGGCACAGGTACTTGCAGAACGGGCGCTCGGTGAAGATGGACAGCCCGAGAAGACCGGCGGCGAACAGGGTGTAGGGCCAGGAGCGGTTGAGCAGCCCCACCAGGTAGGTCGTCTTGAAGGGCTCGACTTCCGCGAGCTTTTCCGCCAGCCCCATGGAGTAGAACGACACCCCCAGCAGGCCGAGGAACACCGCGTATTTCACCCACTTCAGCCGGTCATGCCAGCGCATGGGCAGCTTGAACTGGAAGCGCTTGAGGCCCACCGCGCCGCCGATCTTGTACAGCAGCTCCGACAGCGACCCGAAGGGGCACAGCCAGCCGCAGAACAGCCCGCGCCCCCAGACGAAAACGGTGATGATGATGAACCACCAGAAGATGAAGATCAGGGGATCGGTGAGGAACAGCTCCCACTTCCACTGGAACAGCAGGGCATGGAACCAGGTGAGCACCTGGGTGATGGAGGGCTGAGCCAGGGCGTAGAAGCCGACGAAGACTATGCTCACCAGCCAGGCCGCGTACTTCGGCCAGTCCGTCCAGCGCTTGTCGGTGCGGGTGGCGCGCTGCGTCAGCCGGTTACGGTTGGCATAGAGAGCGGCCACGATCCCCAGGAAGACCACGAAGATCCCGATCTCGACGCTCTTCTCACGCCAGATGCGCACCCAGGTTGCTTCCGGCTTTTCCACCTTCGGGCGCCCGCCCTCCAGATAGCGCGCATCCAGCCAGTACTCCCGGTCGAAGCTCACGAAGGTCCTGCCACCGGTGGCCTTGTCCAGCTTGTTCCCCAGGAACACCAGGCTCCAGGGATAGGCGGCGCTGAAGGTGTCGCCGCCATGCACGATGAAGATGGCGGACTCGCGGAAGACCGGCGCGCCCGCCGCTTCGATGCCGTAGAGGTTGAGGTAGTCCTGGTCGCGGAAGGTGAAGGTCTCCATGTCCTGGGCCACCTGTACCCGGTCGAAGATGCCGCCGCGCACGAATCCTGAACCCTTGAACGACTCGGTGCCGTTGTTGATCAGGAAGATCGCATGCTCGCCCGGTTTGAGCCGCGACATCAGGTTCTCGTAGCCTCTCGGCCCGAGGATGCTGCGGCCCACCGCCGGGGCGTTGAGGTAGCCGAACCAGAGATCCACGTAGGGCTGGGAACCGCGCTCCAGGCCCACCTCTTCCGGCTTCACCATGAGCCGCTGCACGCTGCCTTCCTGCGCCAGGGCCTCCCAGTCCAGCGTACGGTCCGTGGGGGTGAACTTCGCCTGGGGCAGGGGCTTGGGCTGGACGATGCCCACCTGCTTGGCTACGGCGATGCCCGAGCGCAGCATCACCTGGTTCTGGGCGATCACGGTCACCGTGGCGCCGGTGATGGCGTCGAGGCCGATGTAGCCCTCGCGCGCTTTGCCGATCTCGATCCGGTCGCCGACGAACTTGCCCTCATACTGCTTGATGAACCTGGTGAGCTCGGACTCCGGGATGCCGAGCAACAGGATGGGCTCGCTGTGGCGCAGGATCTTCGCGCGGACAATCCTGCCCTTGGTGTCCATGCCGATCAGGGTCACCACCGGCTTTCCCGAGTAGGCGGGGATATCCACGATGTCGGTGGACAGGAAGACGTAGCCGACGAGCTTCTTACCGTGGTGGGGCTCGTCGTGCTTCTTGCTGTCGTGGTCCTTCTCGCGGTCGTCGTCCTTCTTGCGGTCGTCCCCGTGTTGTTCCTTCACTTCGGACTCGTCCCGGTAGGCCTCCACGTAGGCGGGGCGCCCCTTGCGCGGCGAAAAACTGTCGGCGTCGATAACGTCCTTGCAGGGGGCGTGAGCGCACAGGTCCGGGTCGGTGGAGATCTGCGCGGGGAGCGGCGCCTCGTAGCCCTGGGCGCGCGGCGTCCCGGGGGCTAAGAGCAGAAGCAGCGCCGGAAGCAGCCAGGAGAGTGAGCCAAGGTTCATTTCAGGAGCGATTTCCGCAATTGCAAAATGCTAGTCCAAGTGCGGGCCGCGGGACTTGAGCAGAATCAAGGCCGCCGCTATTGGGTGGCCTTGGCCGTGGAAGCAATGGCGCCAAATAAACGGGGGAGACCCCGTCTCCCCCGTTCCTCCCTGATTTGCCTTTGTGTCGTTCAGCTCTCGACCAGCATGCGCGAGCGCATCTCCAGGTGCAGGGCGTGGCAGAAGTGGGTGCAGTAGCACCAATATACGCCCGGCTTGTCGGCCTTGAATGTCACCGACTTGGTTTCCTGAGGGTTCACGATGAAGTTGATGTCGTACTTGGGAATTCCGAAGCCGTGAGTGAGGTCCTCCACCTTGTCCAGGTTGGTGAGCACGATGGTGACCTCGTCGCCCTTTTTCACCTTGAACTCGGTCATGGTGTAGGCCGGGGCGTAGGAGCACAGGAACACCGTGACCTGGTTGCCCTTGCGCTCGATCCGAGATTCTTCGGTGGTCTTAACCGCCTGAGGATGTTCGGCGATGTCGTAGATCTTCTTGGCCTTGATGATGTCGCGCTTGAAGATGATGAAGTCGTGGGGCTCGGGGTGCACGGGGTGATCCGCCAGGAGCTTCATCTTCTCCCCGGTGATGTCGATGATCTGCTCGTTCTCGGGATGCGTCGGCCCCACGGGCAGGAAACGGTCCTTGGAGAACTTGCAGCCCACGCACAGTATTTTCCCGTCCGCCTCCCGGGTCTCCGACATCGAGGCGTTGAGGTGGCCCGGCTGGTAGTGCACGTCCAGTCGGTCCACCACATAATTGACGGACTTGTCACCCTTGAAGTGCTTGATCGCGCCGTCCACGTTCCACTTGACCACCTGGCTGTCCAGGAACAGCGTGGTGAAGGCGTTGCCCCGCCCGTCGAATGCGGTATGCAGCGGCCCGAGACCGATTTCCGGCTCCGCCACCACCGTTTCCCGGGGTTCCTTCAGTTCGCCGTTGAACCACTTGAGCACCAGGGCGAGATCGATCACGGTCGCCGTGGGGGAGAGCTTGCCGGAGCAGATGAAGTACTTGCCGTCGGGGCTGGCGTTCACGCCATGGGGATTCTTTGGCACGGGGACGTAGCACACCAACGCGGTCTTCGGGTCCTGGTTGGCGGCCTTGGTGCCGTCGACCACCGGCACCTTGGAGGTGCCGATGGTCTTGGTCTTGCCGTCCTTGACCGCCTTCTCGATACGCTCGATGTTGAAGAAAATGCAGGCGTCCCGCTCTACCGACATCATGTCCTGGAACTTGGCCCCGTTCTCCGTGTTGTACTGGTTGCAGGCGGCGAGCTTGCCGTCGAACGAGGTCGCGCACAGGTCCATGTTGCCGTCGATCTTCACCTGCCAGCGGACCTCCATGGTCTCGGCGTCCACGCAGGTGAACAGGCAGGCGTACTTCGTGGGGTCGTCCAGATCCGTGCCGTCGTTGGGGTGCGGGATGTGGAACTCGCTGCCCAGGAACACGCGCGTGGTGTAGTTGACCTTCTCGTCTACCGGGTCGCGCTTGTCGGGGAAGATGCCGTGGAAGCCCTGGATGTTGGGCACCTCGGTAATCTTGTCGCACTCGAAGGTGTCGAGCCGGATGCGGGCAATGCGGCCGTGGAGCTTGTCGTTCACCCAGGCATACTTGCCGTCGTAGGTGCCGTCCCTGTAGGAGGCGTGCACGTGGTGGGTGTCGCCGGTGGTATAGCGCAGCGAGCCGTCCGGATTAGTGCCGATGATCTTCTTCGACTCGTTGGTGATGCCCCATCCCGACATGCAGTCAATGTTGAATACCGGGATGCGCTTGATCTCGCGCCCCGAGGGCATGCCCAGCACCCTCACTTCACCGGAGTGGCCGCCGCTCCACAGGCCGTAATAGGTGTCGAGTTCGCCCGGCTTGAGGTGTACATCGACGCCGGCAGCGGCGGGCGCGGGGGCCGCCGCCGGCTTGGCCGGGGGCTGCTCCTCCTTGCAGGAACTCAGCCCGACGGATAGCCCTGCGCCGGCAAGGCCGACCAGGGCCGCGGTGTTCAGGAATCGGCGCCGGCTTCCGTCAACTTCCACCGGCAGGTTTTCTTCGTGGCTGTGGCCGTCTTTTTCCGTGGTCATCGTTCCCTCTCTCGTTGGTTTTCAAACTCAGATTTCTTCCCGGCGGGCGGGAGTCCGGACGCCGCTTGCCCAGAGCACGGGATGCAATTTCCCAATGGCTGCCGTTTCGTGACTTGTCCGGTGCAAGGGCTTGGCCAGATTGCCTGGACTGGGATGCGGCCATGCTAGGGATTTCGCCATTTGGCTCACTTGATCCACATCAAGTCTGTGGACAATTTGCCGCAGGGCCATCAAACGCGACTTATATGCGCCAGAAATATTTTTTATGGGTGATGGGAGGTGACTGGGCACTGAATCCCCACCTAGCAGAACCGCCGCGGGAGAGGGCGAACAAAGATCAGGCGTCTTTCAGTGTGGTCCGGGTTGCCGCTTGGTTCCCCGACGCCGACGCTGGGCGTGCCTCGGTGATAGCCGGCGTGGCAGCGGGCGTTCTCGCCGCCCTGCGGCCATCGCGCCGGCCGAGCCTGGCTGCAATGGGAGGCTGCTTTCCGTCCGGCAATCCCGGGCGAAGTTCAGCGCGCGCCCGGGATCCGGAGGAGGCAAGGCACCCGCCGCTGCCTGGGCAGGCCGCGAAACGGGCGACCTGAACGATCAGGGCAGCGCCACCCCGAGCAGGGGATCGGTGACGCCAAGCACGCGGATGGCGAACAGCGTCAGCAGGCCCGCCAGCAGCACGTAATAGATGGTGGGAATCACCGTGCGGCGCAGGGTGATGCCCTCGCGCCCCAGCAGGCCCACGGTGGCGGAAGCGGCCACCACGTTGTGGATGGCGATCATGTTGCCCGCCGCCGCGCCCACCGACTGCGCCGCCACCATCATGGCCCCGCTCACGCCCAAAGCCTGGGCCACGCTGTACTGATACTGGCTCAGCATCAGGTTGGACACGGTGTTGGAGCCCGCCAGGAACGCCCCCAGGGCGCCCACCGTCGGCGCCATCAGCGGGTAGATCGCGCCCACGGATTCCGCCACCCAGCGCGCCATGGCGATGGGCATGCTGCCCAGATCGTTGGCGTTGACCCCCGACTGGATCATGATCCGCACCATGGGCACCGTGAACACCAGGACGAAGCCCGCGCCGAGCAGCGTGCCCGCGGACTCCTTCACCGCCTTGCCGAAGTCGGGCCACTTCATCCGGTGCAGGAACACCGTTGCCAGGCACACCGCCACCAGGATGCCGCCCGGCAGGTAAAGGGGCTGGAAGCTGCCGCCGATGCCGGCTTCTCCCAGGATATCCTTGACCCCGATGCTCACCGACAGCAGGGCCTGCTTGAAGGGAGCCATGGTGCGGCTCAGCACCAGCAGGGCCGCCACCAGCACATAGGGCAGCCACGCCATCAGCGGCGAAACCGGTCGGTGGGCGATGGCCTTTTCCTCCAGGTGCAGCTTGCCCATCCAGTCTTCGGGCCACTGTTCGGGGGGCGCGAAGTCCCAGGTCTTCTTCGGCACCAGGAAGTTCACCTTGGCGGCGAATGCCACCACGGAGAGACCGAGCAGGCCGCCCAGCAGGGACGGAAACTCAGGTCCCAGGAAGACGCCGGCGAGGGCGTAGGGCACGGTGAATGCCAGCGCCGCGAAAACCGCGAACGGCAGGATCGCGAGCCCCTCGCTCCAGGACCGGTTGGGCCCGAAGAAGCGGGTCATGAACATCACCAGCAATGTCGGCATCAGGGTCCCGCAGATGGCGTGCACGATGGCGACCTCGCTCACCACCACCTGAAAGAAGTCCGCCCATTCCAGGCCCTTGGCCTGCAGCGCCGCGGTCATGGCGTCCCGCTGGAGGCCGCCCTGGACACCCACCAGCAGGGGCGTGCCCACTGCGCCGAAGGAGACCGGGGTGGACTGGATCATCATGCCGAAGGTGACCGCCGCCAGGGCCGGGAATCCCACGGCCACCATCAGCGGCCCCACCACCGCCGCGGGCGTGCCGAAGCCGGATGCGCCCTCGATGAAGGAGCCGAACAGCCAGGCGATGAGGATCACCTGCACCCGGCGGTCGGAGCTGATGCCCGAGAAGCCGTGGCGGATGGTGGCGATGCCTCCCGAGTACTTGAGGGTCTCCAGCAGCAACAGGGCGCCGAAGATGATCCACAGCACCTGCCCGGTGATGATGAGGCCTTCCAGGGTGGCGGCGGCCACCCGCCGCCCGCTCACGCCCCAGAAAAACAGCGCGATCAGCACGGTTACCACGTAGACCACCGGCATCGCCCGCTTGGCGGGCCAGCGCAGCCCCACCAGCAGGGTCCCCGCAAGGGCTATGGGCATGAAAGCGAGCAGGGCTTGCAGTCCGAGTGACATGGGGGACTCCTCCTTGGTGGCGTATTGTTACCTCATGCGTCGGCCCGGGGCAATGCGAGCGGCATGGAATGAGAACGAAAATGCGGGGTGACCCGGGCGCGGGTAGGGTTACTCAGGCCGGGCGGTGCGAATCGGATACCGGCGGTTTCGCTCCGAGATGCCGTCGCCGCCAGCAGGGATCGTGGTGGTGACGGCGCCGGGCGCAGGCTTCATTCGGCTTTTCCTGATACCCGATCCTGAACCAGCGAGAACACGACTCCATGGCCGGCCGGAGAAAAATGCATGGGGTCGAAGGAGAGGAAATACTTCGCGCCGCCTTCCGGGGCGCCGGTCGTGAAAGCCCCTGTGGCATCTACATGGGGAATATTTCGCTGGGCAAGGAATTCGGAGATCAACCGCTGGGGCAGCCGAAGGTCGCGGCCCTCGACCAGCCCCTCGCTCCCGGGGCGGAGCTGGTACTCGTAGGGGGCGATTACCACGAGGAAATCAATGTTCCGGGACGCCAGTTCAGCCGCGATAACCTCCAGGGGCGCCAGGTCTTGCCAGAGGGCCTTCTTGTCCAGGTAAGCCTGAAGATCCGCCGCGAAGTAACGCCGGGAGGGGTCCGTCATCAGCCCCTTGATGAGGAGGTAAAGCTTGGATCTTTCCCGCAGGAACGCGTTGGCAAGAACCAGGATGTCCAGGCCCTTGAGTCGCTCGACGAAGTCCCCATCCGCCGGCGGCCGGCGGGCCGGTGACTCCGGATGGTTTGCCGCTTTCGGCTGGTTCCCGTCGGGCGGGAGTTGCACGGCGCGATCGATTTCGGCCGCGCTTGTCCGGGACACGTCGTTAAGGCAAAAGACAAGCACGGCCTTCGAGAACACATGTCCCCGGTCGAGGAGGGTGCGGACCGTGTTCAGGTAATCAGCGGTGGAATAGCCAATGACCGCGGCGTTGTAAACGCTCCATCCGGGATTGCTGGTACGCAACCGCCCGGCAAAGGTTTCGCGCTCCTCCACACCCACGCCGAAGGTGAGCGAGTCGCCGATGAGCAACAGGGTTCCGGACGGGTTGGCCGGATACCTGTAGTCCGGGGCGGGCACCCGGAACCCGTTTGAGTCGATGTATACCGGCATTCCGAAGGCCTGGGCCTGGACGTTCGGGGTATTTCCCATGGAGGGTCCAAACCTGTTCGGCGTGAAGAGATTCTTGGAATTTCCGCCGAAGGATATGTCGGTGAAGGCGCGTACCGCCCACTCCGCGGCAGCCAGAATCGCAACCGCCAGGAGGAGCCCGATTGCGATTGAAACCGCACCAAGGAGCGCTTGCCTGGTCTTTGTCATGCCGGGAAATCCGGATCAGTCCAGCTCGAAGGTGCTCTCGTAGTTCTGCTTGAGGGCCGGATCCTGAAGCGCCTTGCGCAGAAGGCAGTTGCCCACCGCGAGGGTGTCCAGACCGGTTCCCATGAAGCAGCGGAACGCGTCCTCCGGCGTGCCCACGATGGGCTCGCCGCGGACATTGAAGCTGGTGTTGACCAGCACCGGGCAGCCGGTAAGGGCGTGGAAGGCGGACAGCAGGGCGTGGTAGCGCGGGCTGGTCTCGCGGCGGACCGTCTGGATGCGCGCCGAGTAGTCCACGTGGGTCACGGCAGGAATGTCGGAGCGGGGCACATTCAGCTTGTCGATGCCGAACAGAGCCTGTTCCTCGCTGGTCATTGGTCGCCGCCGCTTCGCTGCCACGTCCGCCACCAGCAGCATGTAGGGGCTATCCCCGTCCAGCTCAAACCATTCCGCAACATGCTCCCGAAGCACCGAGGGGGCGAAGGGCCGGAACGATTCCCTGTACTTGACCTTGAGATTGAGCGTGCGCTGCATCGTCGGCGAACGAGGGTCGCCCAGGATCGAGCGGCCTCCGAGGGCGCGGGGCCCGAACTCCATTCGTCCCTGGAACCAGCCCAGCGCGCTGCCGGCGGCCAGGTCCCGGGCGCAGTGGTCGATCAGCGCCGCGTCCTCCAGCACCTCGAAGCGCGCACCCGACGCGGTGAGCCGCTGCTCTATCTCCGCCTGCGCAAACGCCGGCCCCAGGTAAGAGCCCTGCATGGCGTCCCGCGCCGGGTCCGCCGTTCGCGGCTGACCCTTGAACCCGTGGTAGGCCGCCAGGGCCGCGCCCAGGGCGCCTCCAGCATCGCCCGCCGCGGGCTGGATCCAGAGGCGCTTGAACTTTCCGTCGCGCAGGATCCTGCCGTTGGCGACGCAGTTCAACGCGACGCCGCCGGCCAGACACAGGTTTTCGGCGCCGGTCTCGGCGGCGATCGAGCGGGTCAGGCGCAGCATGACTTCCTCCGTCACCGCCTGGACCGAAGCGGCCAGGTCCATGTGGCGCTGGGTGAGCCGTTCCTCGGGCTTGCGCGGCGGCCCGCCGAATATCCCGTCGAACCGGCGATTGGTCATGGTGAGGCCGGTGCAGTAGTTAAAGTAATCCAGGTTCAGGCGGAAGCTGCCGTCCGGCTTGAGGTCGATGAGGTGCTCATAAATCTGGCTTGCGTATCTGGGCGCGCCGTAGGGGGCGAGACCCATCACTTTGTACTCTCCGGAGTTCACCTTGAACCCGGTGTAGTAGGTGAACGCGGAATACAGCAGCCCCAGGGAATGGGGAAACTGGATCTCGCGCACGATCCGGATGCGGTTTCCATCGCCCTCCGCCAGGGACGTGGTGGCCCACTCGCCCACGCCGTCCAGGGTCAGGATCGCCGCCTTTTCGAACGGGGAGGGATAGAAGGCGCTGGCGGCGTGGCTCAGGTGGTGCTCGCTGAACAGCAGCCGCCCTTCCCAGGATTGATCCGGCGCATAACGCCTCAGCTCCTTGGTCAGCAGATCCTTCAGGAAGAGCTTCTCGCGCAGCCAGATGGGGATCGCCATGCGGAACGAGGCAAAGCCCCGGGGCGCGAAAGAGAGATAGGTCTCGAGAATTCGCTCGAACTTGACGAACGGCTTGTCATAGAACGCGACGTGATCAACGTCGGCGAGCCCTATCCCCGCCGCCTTCAGGCAGTACTCGATGGCATTGCGGGGAAAGCGCGCGTCGTGCTTCTTGCGCGAGAAGCGCTCTTCCTGGGCGGCCGCGACGATTTCGCCGTCGCGCACGATCGCCGCGGCGCTGTCGTGGTAGAACGCCGAGATGCCAAGGATGTGCACGGCTTCGGGCTAGAACAGCGTGTAGATGAACGGAGCCACGGCCGAGCCCTGGGACAGCACGATCAGCGCGCCCAGCAGCGCCATCACGATAAGGATCGGCAGCAGCCAGAACTTCTTGCGGGCCCTCAGGAACATCCAAAGCTCCTTGATGAACGACATGGCTATTGCGCTCAGAACTGGTTGGAAAGGGATTCGGGGGGTGGCCCCGGGGGATCGCGCTTGATCCAGTAGGTGGCGGCGCCCGGATCGCGCTTGAGCCGCAGCGGGTCCTTGCCCGCCAGGCGCATTACAACCCCGAAAGGCGTGATCACTCCGTAAAACAGGAGGCCGATCACTATCGGGCTCACGATCTTCCCCAGCAGCAGGCCAAACTGCATCCAAAGCCGGTTGGGCACCGTCAGCAGCGACGGACGGAAGAGGGTCACCGCCGCCACCGCCGCGCTCGCCGCCAATGCCCAGACGCGGGGTCCTTCGCCTTTGAGCAGCGGAAACAGGGCGATGATCAGGAAGACGACCGTGAACACCCCCCCGAAAGAGCGGTTCGACGATCCTTCGACTTCGATTTCGCGGCGCAACTCTTCGTGGACGTTAGCCATGGGTGTCGTGGGGTGGAGCAGCGGTTCCCGGATTGAAGATGGTCCCTATAGTGTCTCATCTTTGGCAATGCTGTTTCCAATGGACCGGGCGTACGCCTTCCTTGAGGGTCCCGCAGGCCCGTCGCCAAGACGACGCCAACCAATGGAGGGCGGCCGCGTCTTCCCACGTGGGAGGCGTATGGGCCGGAGGCGAACGCCAGGCAGGACTGCAAAACGGCGCCGGATCGCCCGCAATACGGGCTTGCGGAGTTCCTTCGCTTGCCGCCTTCTCCCGGATGGGGGCCCGGGGCGGGACGGGGAGATTCTCGGGGCATCGTGACCCGGCTTCTGCGGAGTAAACAGTCCTGCCCTATGCCGGGAGCGCATCCGCCGGGCTTCGCACCGACGCCAGGCTGTTGTTCATCACATGGGTGTAGATCATCGTGGTCTCGACGTCCTTGTGACCCATCAGTTCCTGTACGACGCGGAGGTTATGGCCGGACTCGAGCAAATGGGTGGCGAAGGCATGCCGGAAGGTGTGGCAGCCGACCGGCCTGGCGATGCCCGCGCGCCGCGCGGCGTCCTTGACCGCCCGCTGCAGCGTCTTCTCGTGGACGTGAAACCGCACGGTCCGCCCGGTGTATGGATCCCGGCAGCATTGGCTGGAAGGGAATACGAATTGCCAAGCCCAGGAGAAGCCGGCCTTGGTGTACTTTCCAACCAGAGCTTGCGGCAACGGCGCTTCTCCCAGCCCGCGGGCCAGGTCCTCCGCGTCCAGTGCCTTGACCTTTTGCAGATGGGCGGCCAGCGCGGGCTGGAGGCGCTGTGGCAGCAGGGTCACGCGGTCCCTGTTTCCCTTGCCCTCGCGGACCACCAGCTTGGCGCCGGCAAAATCGACGTCCTTCACTCGTAACGAAAGACATTCGTTGAGCCGCAGTCCGGCACCGTAGAGCAGGCTGGCCATCAGCCAACGCATCCCGGCGAGTTGCGCAAGAACCGCCTGCACCTCGTCTCGCGCCAGAACCGTTGGCAGACGCCTGGCCGACTTTGCGCGCACCAGCGCATCCAGCCACGGCAGCCCGGTCCCAATCACCACGCGATAAAGAGAAATCAGCGCCGCCAGCGCCTGGTTTTGGGTCGCCGCCGCGACCTGCCGCTCCACGGCCAGGTGATTCAGGAAGGCCGTCACCTCCCGGGCGCCCATGTCCCCGGGGTGGCGCAGCCGATGAAAGCGAACGTAACGCTTTACCCAGTGGCAATAGGCCTTCTCGGTCTTAAGAGAGTAGTGGCGAAGGCGCAGCGCCGCCCGCAGGCTCTGGAGCAGACGGGGTGGCCGCGGGGCAATTTGTGGAAAAGTTCCGGCCCCCGGGGAGTCTGAGATTGGTTGCATATGGCATGCCTCCAGTGTCTAATCATGTGAGAGCATTCAGGCCGTTGGGAGAGGCTCGCCGTGGGATCGCAAAAGCACGCTTGGTATGGCACCACGAACCGAATCCCGGCTGCCTGCATTGCCGACGCCAGTATGACGTGCCGGGTGGCTCACGGCGTGAGCCTGGCCGCTCCGATAAAGATTTCTACCGACATTGGGGGGATTAATTGGACAATTGTGGCGTTTATACCGACATCTCAGTCTTATACCGACAGTGGTGTCGGCTAATTCAAAGTTCGGCGTCTAGGCAGCGTCTACACACTCCAGAGGTCAACAATGCCTCCTGAAGAACCGCAGGGTTTGGTTGCGCTCAAGCTCGACATCGAAGGCAGCGCTCTGATCTGCCGCGGGGAGCGCGTCTTTGCTAGCCATGGTCCGCTCAGGATCTCTTGGTATACAGCGACAGCCAACACCCCAAAAGGTTACGTTCCGATATTGGATGGAGTTGTCTTCGGCTATAGAGATTCCATTGCGAGTATCGCCGAAGTCGACCGATTCTCGCCGACGCGAGTTGGTGAACGGTACCAGTGGCGTGACCATGCAAGCGCGCAAGGTCTAATGATCGCCATGGTCTTGCCAGCCGGACGAACCCTGGCCTATTGGGAACCGGAGCTTATTGAAGCCAAACGTTTCTCGGAAACAATTGCCGTCTTTTGGCTTCTGTATCCGAAATCGGAGGCAGACTCCACCGTAAGTATTACTTGGTCTCTTACAGAGTTAGCGCACGAGCTCGATTCCGAAGTCGAGCGTCTTAATCGTGCGATCTCCCTCGCTCGAAGGCGCGAGACTACTACAGACTATGACGTCGCGTTGTCCTTCGCAGGTGAGGAGCGGACCTATGTTGATGAAGTCGCACGCGTTCTTACTGGCGCAGGTGTTAAGGTCTTTTATGACAAGCTTGAGGAGGCAGACCTCTGGGGTAAGAATCTTTATACCCACCTGAGCGACATATACCGAAAACGTGCTCGGTTTACGGTAATGTTTATCTCGCGCAGTTACGCAGAAAAACGCTGGACCAATCACGAGAGAGAGGCAGCACAAGCTCGAGCGTTCGCGGACAGCCGCGAATACATTCTGCCTGCTAGGTTCGACGGTACAGAGATCCCCGGAATGCTCCCTACGACAGGATATATTTCGGCTAATGAGCGCCCCCCTTCCGACCTCGCAAATTTGATCTTGCGTAAGCTTGAAGCAACATCTCTATAAACGAGGTAAACGGGGTTAAGACGCCGAACAAGCGCTTGGAGCCGACAAACTCCGGCGGGCTTTGCCCGCCCCTGTTTGCGGCTCAAGCGCAGCGTTGAGGCTGTACAAAAAGTCCGTCGCGCAGTCGTCGATCTTTTTCTTCAAACGTTATTGGTGAAGAACGTCTTGAAGGGAGACCAAGCACATGGCGCGCTACAAGCC
>Ga0210362_1025669_pt1 | contig 22110 bp, 20 predicted proteins | sample S625metaT_FD_159713 | JGI IMG/M metagenome (GOLD analysis project Ga0210362, IMG submission 159713) | Metatranscriptome of estuarine sediment microbial communities from the Columbia River estuary, Oregon, United States - S.625 (Metagenome... | ecosystem: Environmental > Aquatic > Marine >... | reverse complement strand
CAGATCGCCGCCGTGCAGCTCCAGGACGTCAATCCGCCTGAGGCCGTGGCGGCCGCCTTCAAAGATGTGACCAATGCGAAAGAAGACCGCGAAAAACTGATCAATCAATCGCAGGGCTATCGCAACGACATCATTCCCAGGGCAAAAGGCGAAGCCGCCGAATTGGTCAACCGAGCGAAGGGTTTCGCGCAGGCCCGGCTCAACCGCGCTCAAGGCGAGGGGAATCGGTTCCTGGCCACACTGAAGGAATATAGCCAGGCCAAAGACATCATCAGTAAGCGCATTTACATCGAAACCATGGAAGAAATCCTTCCGAACATCGAAAAAGTGATCATCGATGGAAAGGGCGGCGAACGCGTTTTGCCCTATCTTCCTTTGGATCGCCTCTCAAAACCCGTTCCCAAACCGGCAATCGAGGAACCCCAACCATGACCAAGCAAGGTATTGTGATTGCAATCATTGCCCTGGTCGTTGCATTGTTCGTGCTGGGAGCGTCCCCTCTCTTTGTCGTCGACGTGACACAGAATGCCATCGTCGTCCAACTTGGGAAACCGGTGAAAAATATCACGAACCCAGGATTGTATGTAAAAGTGCCGTTCGTACAGGAAGTCACCTATTTCGACAAACGGCTATTGGATTATGACTCAAGCGCCCAGGACGTGATTACGCAGGATAAGAAGACGCTGCTGCTCGATAACTTTGCGAAATGGCGCATCGTGGACCCGCTATCGGTATACCAGAACTTCCAAAGCCAGCGAGGCGCTCTGCAACGCCTGCACGACATCATCTATTCCGAGCTGCGCGTCGAGCTGGGACGCCACGACCTCTTGGAAATCGTCTCGAGCACAAGAGCCGACATCATGAGGGACGTCTCCAAACGAGCGAACGAGAAAGCGTCTGCGTACGGCATCGAGATTCTAGACGTTCGGATCAAACGCGCCGACCTCCCCGAGCAAAATGAGAAAGCCGTGTTCGCCCGCATGCAGGCCGAACGCGAGCGGCAGGCCAAGCAGTACCGCGCAGAGGGCGCCGAAGAAGCGCAAAAGATCAGGTCCGAAGCCGAGAAGGATCGAGAAATCATCCTCGCCCAGGCCTATAAAGAGTCGGAAGAGCTTCGTGGAAGCGGCGATGCCAAGGCATTTCGCATCTACGCCGATGCTTACCGACAGGATCCGAAGTTCTTCGAATTCACCCGTTCTATGGAAGCCTACAAGACGACCTTTAAAGACAGTACTAAAACGACGCTTGTGATGAGCCCTGATTCAGAGTTTTTCCGGTACCTGAAACAACGCTGAGTGCTTCCTAAAACGTGGAGTGCCCCCGTCTCGAAGCCGCCTTACGACAACCCGACGATCTCGTTGCTCACCGGATCAAGACTGATTAGTTCTCCGGCCGGCCTTTTCGGCAAACCCGGCATCAATTGAATCCCTGAACAGACAGCCGTGACAAAACCAGCCCCGGCCAGAATTCGCAGCTCCTTGATCGGGACAGTGAATCCAGTGGGCCTCCCCTTGAGTGCCGGATCGTGGGACAGCGACAGCGGCGTCTTGGCCATACAGACAGGCAATCGGCCAAATCCAAGGGCTTCTGCCCTCTCCATCTGACGCTCCGCTTCCGGCTCAAACTTCACGCCCTCTGCCCCGTACATCCTGGTGGCAATCGTCTCAATCTTCGTTCTGATCGGCCACGATAGCTCGTACAGATGCGTGAAATGGGACGGACGATCACAGGCCCTGATGACGGCAGCTGCCAGTTGTTCGGCGCCCTTCCCCCCATCGGTCCAGTGGGTTGAGACTGCGGCATCGATTGCTCCTGCCTCTATTGACCGATCCCGTACCCAATCCAATTCAGTACGTGAATCATCCTTAAAAGCATTCACGGCCACAACAACGGGAACTCCATACGATTTTACATTGGCGATATGCTGTTCCAGATTGGCGAACCCCTTCGATAATGCGTCGTGATTGGGCCCAGTCAAACCTATGGGAAGTGGAGCGCCGACCTTGGCAATGCCTCCTCCCCCGTGAAGCTTCAGTGCCCGCAATGTCGCGACCACCACAGCTGCAGCTGGTTTGAATCCCGACGTGCGGCATTTGATATTGAAAAACTTCTCGGCCCCCAAGTCGCTGCCGAAACCTGCTTCGGTCACCACAAAGTTGGCGCATCGTAGCGCGATAGCATCGGAAAGTACGGAGCAATTGCCATGGGCGATATTCCCGAACGGCCCTGTATGGACGAATGCGGGTGTCCCTTCCAACGTTTGGACCAAATTAGGCAGCAACGCATCTCGCAAGATGACCGCCATCGACCCCGCACAGCCGAGTTCTTGCGCCTCCACGGGCTGGCCTGATTTTGTAAATCCCACCAACATCCGGCCAAGTCGGTCTCTAAGATCTTGATGATTGTGGGCCAGCGCCAGAGATGCCATGACTTCTGACGCTTCTGTAATGACGAATTGACTTAGCCGGTTTCCGGCTTCCTCTCCAAGCCGGACTTGACGGAGCGCTCGATCACTGACGCCCAATGCCCTTGGCCACACGATGTTCGACGGGTCGAGAGAAAGTGCATTCCCTTGGAACAGATGGTTGTCGAGAAACGCCGAGAGAAGGTTATGAGCGGCAGTGACTGCATGTGCATCCCCTGTCAGATGGAGATTGATATCTTCCATCGGAATCACTTGGGCATGCCCTCCGCCGGTACCTCCTCCTTTGATGCCGAATACTGGACCAAGCGACGGCTGTCTCAAGGTCACAGCCGTCCGATGGCCCAATCGCGTGAGCCCCATGGCAAGCCCTATCGAGGTGGTGGTCTTTCCCTCTCCAAGCGGAGTCGGATTGATAGCGGTTACGAGTACATAGCGGCCCATTGGCCGATCCTTGAGACGGTCCAGTAAATCCAATGATACCTTGGCCTTATGCCTTCCGTAGGGAATGAGTTCTTGAGGCTGGATCCCGATTTCTCTGCCGACATCAAGGATTGGGCGGGGCGTCACAGAATGCGCGAGTTCAAGATCGGTCACGATCTGTTCTCCTGATCTGAAGGGGGCTATGCGGGGGCGGAGTATAGCACAATGCCTTGGTGAGAATAGAAACACCGTGGAGCCAAATCTAATCAACCAAGGAGGGAATCAGATTATTGAAGTGAGAACAATCACGACTGATCGTCCTACCATACGGGCGAGAATACCCTGAACGAGTCAACCCATTGTTGCTTCTACTCTAGGATGTACTTAGTAGGATCGAGCGCCTGGCCGTTCACCTTGACCATGTAGTGCAAATGAGGACCGGTGGAAAGGCCCGTACTTCCGACAAGCGCTATAACATCTCCTCGATTGACCCTCTGTCCTTCTTTGACGAGGCCCTTGGCCAAATGGCCGTACAGCGTTTCGATCCCGAATCCGTGGTCCAGGCGCACGATGTTACCGAGCTTGGGATCGAATCCTGTGGCCGTCACTCTGCCTTGCGCTGGAGCTTGGACTGGAGCATTTGGTGCCGCACCGATATCCAGCCCGTCGTGCCACGCCGGTTTTTCTGTGAAGGGAGACACACGAGGTCCAAACCCAGACGTCACCCAGCCCTTCACAGGCCAAATCGACGGAGTCGCAGCCCAGCGAGTCGACCGCTGTTCAGCTGCCTGTTCTAATTCGTTCAAGATTTGCTCCTGAGCCGTCGCCTCTTTCGAAAGCCACTCCAACCCATTTTTCACTGAAGCTACTGCTTGGAGATCATCGCGAGACGAGTCCAGACCGGCCAAGGATGAGTGTTCTTCATTGTTTTCAATCTCTTGCATGAAATTGCCAGATGTACGCTCACCGGTCTTATTCGGGCCTCCGCCGGGCACCTGGTCCCCGTCTGGAAGCGGCACCTCTTCACCGCCACGACCGTTGACCATGTCGCCTGCCTTGGGAACCTCAATGCCTAGCATGACCCGGAGACGCAGGTTCACCTCTTTCATCGACAGCAGTCGTTTCTTCAAGTCATCGACGGCAGAAGAAAATGCGACAGTTTGCTCCCGCGCACTCATTGCCTCGGTACGAAAAGACGACAACTCCCAGACCTCTTTTGTTCGAATGACATAGTGGGAGATCACGAGAAAATCAGCGAGCAGGAGAATACAACCGGCAATAACAAGTCTACTAACCAGCTTCCTTGAAAAACTGAACCGGATGGGCTTTGCGGTTGATCCTCGAAATACGACAATTGTGTAGGCGTCACTCGCTTCTTGGCTATTTACCTGACCCATGATATTCGCCCCTTCATGCTGAGAGAGACCTGAGAGATGCCCCAAGTGTACCCATCCAACCCGCCATGGTCAACCCTACTTTAACGGTACTCAAACCACAGCCACCTGAAACTGCGCATACACCACATTATCTAGGAGGTCTCTTTCCGCACCCACTCAAGGTACTGTGGAAGCCCTGCCATCACCGGTACTGCAATAATTTCAGGAACTTTGTACGAATGCGCCTTTTTGATGGTTTCTTGAAGGGTCTGAAACTTATCAGCCGTAGTCTTAAGAAGGACCATGGTTTCCTGCTCTTTGACTAACTTACCTTCCCACCAATAGGTTGAATGCACCAGAGGAATCGTCGTCGCGCAAGCGGCTTGATGAGAGCCTACCGCCAGATCGGCAATTTTATCGGCTTCTTCTTGATTGGGAGCTGTGACCATAACAACCCAAATATCGTGTGAGTCAGTTCCCATAGCAGTTGAAAACGATGCCCGAGATACTACTCGTTACACAACTCAGTGAGCGCATGCCTCAAAATATAAGCAACATATGTGCCATATAAATACCACCCTATAAATTGACCCGCCTATTGTTTCCAATTTGTTAGAGGATTGAATTCTTCATTCATCGATGTATTTTCAGTAAATATTGTATTGAAAATGCCACAGGACAGGCATCCATTGACAAAAATGTGCAAAAATTAGCACATCTTGTTTCTCGACTTGGATATCCTTCACTATCGCACCTTCTTTAAATCCTCTTCTTTATTTATCTTCGCCAGCTCTGAAAAATAATGCGCAAAGGCTTTCATGCCCCCAGAAGCCTGGCCCCAGTCGAAATACTCGTTCGGGGCATGGTAACCGTGTTCCGGCAAGCTCAGTCCCATAAAGAGAATCGGGGCCTGCCAAGCCTTCTGCATTGTCACCACCGCTCCAATTGATCCACCCTCTCGGACGAAAGCAGGCTCTTTGCCAAATCCTTCCCTTACCGCTCGCTTCACTGCCTCAACATAGGGCCCATCGAACAACCCTCGGAACGGCTGCAACATCCCCTCCCGCTCCACCTTCACCTTTGGATTCACCTTAGCAATGTACTTTTTGAGAATGGCAAACACCTGTTCCGGCTTCTGGTTCGGGACGAGGCGCATGCTGACTTTGAGCTCACCCTGACTTGGCACCACAGTCTTGACCCCTGGACCATGATAGCCGCCGGTAAGTCCATGAATTTCAAATGTTGGTGAAGCCCAGATCCGCCGCATCACATCGGTGGGATCCTGGGTGCGAAGGGATTGCAAACCATAGGCATCCTTGAACCGCTTTACTTGAAAGCCTGACTTGAGGAAACTCTTGATCTCTGCCTTCGTCGGTTCGATCACCTCGTCATAAAAACCAGGAATCTTGACCTTGCCAGTCTTGGCATCGAGGCAGGCATTTGCCACCTCCATCAATTCTGCCAATGGATTACGGGCCGCCCCGCCGGTGAGCCCAGAATGGGCATCCTTGCTCCCCGTCCGCAATGTCAGACGCGCACCCAGCAAACCGCGCAGGCCATAGGGCATTGCGGGGCGCCCATTCGCAATCCAGATCGTATCCGACACGACGACGGAATCTGGACGCGGAACAGCCGCACGGTTTTTGAGTCCAGTTTCGAAATGAGGGCTTCCGATCTCCTCTTCTAATTCCCATAAAAATCGGATGTTGACCGGCACCCCCTGCTCGATCGCAAACCAGGCGCCGAACAAAGCCGAGAGCGCCGGTCCTTTGTCGTCAGTGGCTCCACGGCCACGATAGATCCCCTCTTCGTTCCGAAAGACAAAGGGATCCTGTTTCCACTCCGGCTCTTGCGCCGGCTGCACATCCATATGGTTATAGACGGTGACGGTTGGATGCTGTGCGCCCGTCGTCCACCCTCCTGAAACGAGGGGATACCCCTCGGTTTCCACGATCTGCGCATCGGCTCCCAGATCTGTCAGATACTGCGCGGCAAGATCCGCCATACGCCGCATATCAGCTGCATGGGAAGGGTCCATGCTGATCGAGGGCACTTGCACCATCTGCCCCAGCTGATCTTCAAACCGCGGCCGTGCCCCATTGATAAACCTCTGAAGTTGCCGATGATTCATCATAATGTTCCATATCCTCTTAGCCAATAGAGACGAATTATAGCGATCAGACTTGGGAAGAAAAAGCCGTGGAGGCGATCTTTCGACTAAAAATGATAGACTGGCGCGCTATCTATTGGAACCAGCTCATCTCATGCTTCCTCGATCCAGTCATCGAATCGGCCTCCCTCTGATCCTCTTGGGGATAACCTTGCCAAACCCGCTGTGGGCTGAAGGACAGATCGACATCCAGCAAGTTCTCGACGAGCCACGAGTCTACCACCTTCGGCACGTGACTCTGCATGGCACCGTACGCGACGTGCGCTCGCTCGCCCCATACAAGCTGCCAAATGAAACCGTCTGTTACGGCGCCTATCTCTTTCGACTGGAAGACGGCGAAGCAACAATTCCTGTTGCTGTGCTGGGCATCTGCGGGAAACCCGTGGTGCGAGATCCCGAAGTGGAAGACGGAGACCACGTCGAAGTGAGCGCCACAATCCAAGCACCCAGTCATGGTGGGTACTACCTGAGTTTCAGCGGGCTACGAGTGGCTACGGATCAAGAAGACGTCGTCCAGGCCGTGGCCAATCGCATTCTCCCTATCCTGGAGTAGCGCTGCGTACGACGGATCGCTCCTTGGACAAGCGCACAACGCTTTACAGTTGGCGCCATCAGCGATATAGTTTTCTGAGAGTTTCTATGTATCCTCGGCCGTATCCAGGGCGAAGAGGCAGAGTATAACCATGACATGGATCGTATTAGCCGCGCTGGCAGCACTGGCCCTGTTGGTCGTTGGCATGTACAATGCCCTGGTTCGGCTGAAGGTCCAATCGGAAAACGCCTGGGCCGACATTGATGTGCAACTCAAGCGCCGTTATGATCTCATTCCGAATTTGATCGAAACCGTCAAAGGCTATGCGAGCCATGAAAAGCAGACGCTCGACGCCGTCATCACAGCCCGCAATCGCGCCATGTCGGCGACCACTCCGGGCAGCAAGGCAGAGGCTGAAGGCATTCTCGCTCAATCATTGAAATCGTTGTTTGCCCTAGCGGAAGCCTACCCGCAACTGCGAGCAGTCGAAAGCTTCAACCAGCTCCAAGGCTCGCTCAACCAGATCGAAGAGGCCATACAGAACGCCCGTCGCTACTACAACGCCGTCGTCCGCGACTTGAATACCAAGATTCAGGAATTTCCGTCTAATTTCATCGCGACCTTCTTCAGTTTTAAGCCGCGCGAGTTTTTTGAGATCACCGCTGCGGCGGAGCGAGCCGTCCCAAAGGTCAGTTTCGAGCAGACCTTGCGCTAATCACACCCGATCAGCCGTCACTGGTATTTTTCCCTATGCACGTACCGAACGCCATCGGCTTTGTCAGTCTCTTTCTGAGCTGGCTCCTGATGCTTGAGAGTTCTGTCGCTCAGCCCCGTTCGCTCATCATTGAACAGTTTCAGGCTGATATTCAGGTTCTTTCAACCGGAGAACTTCTTGTTACCGAAACGATCCGCCCGCGCTTTACCGGGTCGTGGAACGGACTGAAACGCGACATCCCGGTCGAATACCGCACACCGCAGGGATTTAATTACACCTTGTTGCTGGATGTGGTCAGTGTGACGGACGAGCACCTGGCCCCCCTCAAACACGAAAGTTATCGAGACCGGCATTACCGAGCATTCAAAATCTGGCTGCCCAACGCCCACGACACGACAAAAACGCTGATCCTCACCTACAGGGTTTCCAATGGGCTCAAATATTTTGAAGATCACGACGAACTCTACTGGAACATCACCGGCGACGAATGGGATGTGCCGATCGAGGCGGCGGCGGCCAAGATCCTGTTGCCCGCTGGAGCAACCGGCGTGAAAGCGTTGGCTTTCAGCGGAACTTATGGCGCGCGGGAACAACAGGCCGACGTCCGGATCACAGGGCCGGAAATCCTCTACCAGATGACACGCCCCCTCGGATTCCGCGAGGGACTCACTGCCATCGTTGGATGGGATAAGGGTCTGATCGCCGAACCCAGCTCACTGCGGCTCACCGCCCTGTTTCTCCGATACAACTGGCCGCTCGTTCTGCCGATCGTGGTCTTCGCCCTCATGTGGTATCTCTGGCATAGGAGGGGTCGAGACCCACGATTGCGTCCCATCGCCGTCGCGTACGAACCCCCCGACATGTTGACGCCCGCGGAGCTCGGCACGCTCATCGATAATTCGCCGGATCTTCGGGACATCACGGCCACACTCATCGACCTTGCCGTTCGAGGTTTCCTCCGAATCGAAGATCGCCAAGCGCCCGCGCTTCTCGGACTCTGGTCAAAATCGGCCTTTTACCTTCATCGCCTGAAGGATACTTCCGCATGGGCCGAACTCAAGCCTCACGAACGCGCAGTCCTGAGTGGAATCTTCTCAGAAAACAGGGCAGTGGTCGCTCTCTCCGATTTGGAGAATCAGTTCTACACCCGCCTCGATGAAATCAAGTCATCGCTTTTCGAGCAACTTCTCAGCCGTGGCTACTATCCACAGCGGCCAGACCGCGTCAAGCAGATCTACATGACAATCGGCATCTTCTTGTCCATCGCGTCGGTCTTTGGGGCGGCGCTCCTGAGTGACCGCTATGGCATCGCACTACAGACCGGCATCACGGCCGGCATCCTCTCAGGCCTCATCGTCGTCGGATTCGGATGGTTCATGCCGACCAGGACGATTCGCGGCACACGCGCATTGGAAAAGGTGCTCGGCTTCGAAGAGTTTTTGACGCGCGTCGAGGCCGATCGATTCCAACGCATCGTTAAGACGCCGGAAATGTTCGAGAAGTTTCTCCCGTTCGCCATGGCCTTGGGCGTGGAGCAGAACTGGGCACGCGCATTCGACGGTATTTACACGCAGCCGCCCACCTGGTATCACGGAGCCAATGTCGCAGATTTTCGCCCTTGGAATCTGACCGGGAGCCTGTCGCAGCTGTCCGCCGCAGCCGGTGCCGTCATGACCTCCGCGCCTCGGAGCACCGGCGGATCGGGATTCCGCAGCGGCTCGTCGGGAGGGTTTTCTGGCGGAGGCTTCGGCGGCGGCGGCGGAAGGGGATTCTAACCCGCATTATTCATGAGCACTTCTGCTGCAATCGCCGATCCGCTGTTCCGACGAGCCTCCGGCCGGCGGGCTCGACTGTGCTCGGGACCCTGAGCTTGTCGAAGGGTCGACGAACTGTCATGAATAATGCGGGCTAACGAAACGATAGGCTCACTTCTATGCAACAGATCTCTCCCACCCACAGTCGCATCGGATGGATTGGGACCGGCGTGATGGGTGCGTCAATGTGCGGCCACCTCCTGAATGCCGGCTATGCCGTCACGCTCCATACACGCACACAACCGAAAGCTCAGCCACTCCTCGATCGTGGATCCACATGGGCGGACAGTCCGAGCGCTGTCTGCGCGTTGTCAGACGCAATCATCACCATGGTGGGATTTCCAGCCGACGTCCGCGAAGTCTACTTCGGCCCGCAGGGACTGATCGCCGGCGCGAAACCAGGCTCGATTCTCATCGACATGACATCGACGGACCCGTCATTGAGCCGGGAGATTGCCGACGCGGCGTCGGCCAGAGGCCTTCAGGCCCTTGATGCGCCTGTTTCCGGCGGAGACCTCGGCGCCAGAAACGCCGCGCTGTCGATCATGATCGGAGGCGAAGCTGCCGCCGTCGACCGGGCGCGCCCCCTGTTTGAACGGCTGGGAAAAACCATTGTGCACCAGGGAGAAGCAGGCGCCGGGCAGCAGGCAAAACTCTGCAACCAAATCGTAATCGCCGGCACGATGATCGGCGTTTGTGAAAGCCTGCTCTATGGCTACACAGCCGGACTCAACCTGAATCACGTGCTGACATCGATCGGGAGCGGAGCCGCCGCTTGCTGGACGCTTGACAACTTGGCGCCCAAGATCCTCCAGCGGGACTTCAACCCGGGATTCTTTGTCGAACACTTCGTCAAAGACATGGGCATCGCGCTCGACGACGCGAAACGGATGGGCTTCACCTTGCCTGGCCTTGCTCTGGCGTACGAGTTGTATCGAACGGTCATCGCGCTTGGGCATGGGCGAAGCGGAACACACGCATTACTCCTGGCGCTGGAAGAACTCTCACGAACGCGACTCACCCCTCAAAGTTCCTCCCGATGAGACGCTGCTGGACAATAGTGCTATTGCTTCTGGTCGCTGGTTGCGGCAGCAGTGGATTCGATCGTGGCGCCATGCGCGCCACATTGGGCCTCGCAGAAACAGGGGCTGCTGGGCACACATCCACTCTTGCCCACACAAACATACCCAATCCGCCCGGCCCGCTTCGACTCGCCCTGTATTTCGTCGAACGTGATATTCCTATCCGGCAGAAAATCCGACAGGCCGAATGGATGAGTCCGGACAAGGATGCGCTGATAAAGGGGCTGACACCCTTGCGAAACGAAGGCATTGTGGCAGACGCTTTTCTCCTCGCAGACTCGACCATCCACGGACATGATGTCCCAAAGATCCGACAGGCCGCCGCGCGCTATGATGCGGATGCCGTGCTCATCGTGGAAGGGGTCGGGACAGTCGATCGCTACAATAATGGCTATGCCGCATGGTATGCCACGCTGATCGGCGCCTATCTCGCGCCAGGTACCGTCAGCGACGCCCTGTTCATGATCAGCGGCAGCCTGTGGGATGCGCGAGCCGACCGGCTCTATGCGACACAGACAGCAGAGGGCCGCTTCACATTGGTGGGATCGGCGGCGTTATTGGAGGATGGCCAGGCACTCGCTCAAGCAAAGAAAGCGGCGCTGGACGAGATTGGCAAATGGATGCTCCATGAATGGCGGCAATCGAGAATCCAACCGCCGCCCGCAAGCGATCCTTCACGGTGAATCGAAGGAACAGAGCAGGCCAACCAATAATAGATGTTGTGACGGTGCGAGCCCGTATACACCGGGGCTGCCCTCTCCTCTCCTGAAAAACCCGCCCCCGACGCCGGTCGATTCGTCATAGCGGTATTCCAGCCGCACCCTCGTGGCGGTCCACCGATACGAGAGCTTGTACTCGATCGTGGACGTGATAGCCTTCACGAATTGCTCCGCCCCGGTCCAGCGTCCGTTCCGGTCCCAGTAGAATTCCGGGCGTAGCGCCAGGGACCAGGGACCGGCCACATGCCACTTCACCATCATATTGCCGCCCGTCACGAAAGTCCGCGGACTTCCCGGCTGATCGGCTATGTTCTCTGTCCCGATATCGTAGGAAACAGCCACCGTCACCTCATCGCCTTTCCACTCTAGAATCTGATTGCCGTAGAGTCGCCACAACTCCAGGGAGGTCTTGGTCTGATCAGGCCCCCAGTACAGGGTCTGCGTCGCAGTCAACCGAGGAGTGACTTTGTACGACCACTGAGTCCCATAGGAAGGCTGGTCGTTGGGATGAGACAGATGCGCATACCCATTGATGACGAACGCCGTCACCACGAAGTTCTCGTTCACCGGATACCGCGCATTGATACCGAACATCATGTAGGGGGTGTAGTCGGCGATCCAGGAGCGTGAGTAGTTTGCATTGTCCTTGGCATAAAGCGATTCGTAGCCCATCAAGCTATTGAAGAGACCTGCCGTGATCGTCAGGCCGTTGCCGAGCGGAGCCAGATACGACGCGTTCGCCCGCTGGATATGCCTGAGCACATCTGCTCCGCCGACTTTTGGTTCTCCCGGCAGAAACGCGAAATCGACAGAGTCGTAACCGCCCTGCACGCCCAGTTCCATCCCCCAGCGCGACGCCTCACTCGCGTCCTTCCGCACATAGGCCAGCACCATATTGGGAGCCACTTGGTTGTGACGGGAAGCCGTGGCGCGGCTGCGCCAGAGATCGTTCTCCGGAAAATTGAAATTGACGATGCCGCCGATGTCGAGATCCGCGCCATAGCGCCAGCCGTCGGAAGATACGACATGGTCTGTGATCGAAGGCACCTCTGCCTCTGACGCGCCTTGCGCGTAGGCGACCGGAAAGAAGACCGTCCAGAGAAGAAAGAGATAGACCGATGCCATACTCGCACGACTCAAAACATTGTAGCGATTCTCACGTATAAAGAGGGTCTATGGTAGAAGAGTCGCCGCTCTCACACAAGCAGGAGAAATAATGAGGTGGTCTGCCTCGTGGAATGGGACATTGATCAGATGAAGAACGGATTCGCCGGTGCAGTTGGTTTCAAGCGGCGCGAAGATGAACGTCCGGCCCCACAGACAAGGGACAGAAACAACATGGCTCGACCGACGAGCGTCAGTGAATCGGTCGTCTCATCCGATTCAATCAACCATTGCTTGGCGGCAAGCCACCACCGCGACTCCATAAACGGTGTTTGTGACGGAGAGACTGCAGCCCGCTTTGCGAGCAGTCGATACTTGGTAAAAATGATTCCGCACCGAATACACTCGTCCACCCCGTCCAGCCGTTCAGCCTGACAGTTTGGACGATGGGACTTGGCGGCCTCTGCCGAGATCATCCCCACGCTGTAGATCTGTGTGCGGAATCGGGCAAGACAATCCAAGCAATGTTCTGCACGGCCTGCTGCATACGCAGGTTCACAGCCTATGAATGGAAAGAGAAGGGAATCGGCGCAAAGGTCGATACAAACACAACCAGCGCGATCCATCCAACGATTGCACGACTGCGGCCCAACGGAGTATGGGGATCCCTGACAGGTGGATGACCAAGCCCCCAGAGCCCGGCCATAAACGCCCACAGAAACCAGCCTGGCCAGCCGACAAATCCCAGAACGATCAGGATCGGAACGGCGATAAACGCCATGGTTCTCTGCCTGTCTCCCCAGAGCGCATAGGCGACATGACCGCCGTCGAGCTGCCCGATCGGAAGGAGATTTAAGGAGGTGACAAATAGGCCGAACCAGGCGGCAAAACCGATCGGGTGCAGCACAATATCCGACTCCGGTGAGATAGGCCCGATCACCAGCCATGCCAGAAACTGCAAGAGCAACGGCTCCCCCAGTTGCAATCCAAGCGTGGCGGTCCGATCCACGACGGTCGAAAGATTCAGCCCTACAATCAGCGCGGCAACGGCAACGATGAACCCGGCCAGGGGGCCGGCGACCCCGATATCGAATAGGGCGCGGCGATCCATGATTGGGCCGCGCATGCGGATAATGGCGCCGAACGTCCCGATGAAATGGGGCAACCCAGGAATGAACAACGGCGGCGAGGCCGGCACCCGGTGAATCCTGGATAACAGATAATGACCGAGTTCATGCGTCGTGAGAATGAACAGGAGCGCGCCGGCAAAGGGAACTCCCTGCCACAGTGCCTCTGGATGTTCCAGCAGGAAATCCAGCGGCCCACGGGCCGGCCCGCTGTACCTTTGGTAGGCGCCCGCCCACAGGGTGGTGAAGCAGGTCAGCAGGAACAAGCAGATCGGCAGCGTCCATTCCGAGAAAGACGACGGCGTTACCTCATCGTCGTCTGCCTCGGCATCGCCGCCAAGTGCGATGGCTTTGGGTTCTCCCTCTCTCTCCGCCTCGCTCTGGATGCGTCGGTGTCCGTCCTCTCCCAATCCATCCATGGAGTCCTGATTGGCCGCTTGGTTACTCGATACCTGCGAACGGATTATGCGCTACTTCTTCTGCCACAGTCGTGGCAGGGCCGTGGCCCGGCAGAAGGCAATAGCTCGGCAGCAGCGTGAGCAAGCGCCGGCGCACAGAATCCAGATGCGTGGCGTACAGACTGCTGGGGTTCGATCGCCCGATCGATCCGGCAAAGAGCGTATCGCCGACGAAACAGACCGGCTGCTTGGGGTCATCCACCCGATAACAGATTCCGCCTGGCGTATGTCCTGGGGTCGCGAGGCAGTGAACCGTCCGACGTCCGACGGTGATGGCTCGTCCCTCTGCCGGCACGGCGAACAGATCTGCCCGTGGCCGCCAGTTCAAGAGGTCGATATCTTCAGGCCCCAAATAGACCGGAACTTCTCGATGCGTCAGAATTAGATCGACCCCCTCGGCATGATCGGCATGCCCATGCGTCAGGCAAATCCCCACAAGTCGCAACCCGCGCTTATGGAGCCGCTCGATCATTGCCGGCGCGTTATAGGCCGTGTCGATCAGCAGGGCTTCGTCTTCGTCATGCACGATGTAGCCCTGAACACCATAGCCGCCGACCGAGCCCTGCACCGTCTCGATCCAGTCCGGTTGGCGCTGCGCGAGCGGCTCCCATTTGTCGATCGCAATCTGCGCGAGCGGCTCACCGCGCAAGCCCAAGGCCTTGGCGAGCGCGAGGTGGTCCGCCCGGTCTCGCGCCTGATCCCCCCGCTCCAGCGCCGCGATCACTCCATCGGGCAACCCGGCCCTTTGCGAGACCTCGCCAACCGAGAGCCCCAGGCCTGCGCGGGCTTTTTTCAGAATGTCACAACAGTCGTCTTCAAGCGGCATAGATAAAACTCAGCGGACCACTCTTTTGATCATGACCATGACTCCAACAGACTTACCCCTCCGGGCTCAGCTTGATCTCTTTCACTTCGCCAAAGGTGGAGAGCACCGCCGGCAAGGTCTTGCCCGATCCGACGGCGACAATTTTCAGGCGATCGGGATGGAGATGCTTCTTGGCCGCCGCCAGGATCTCCTCTTTGGTCAGCTTCACGACCTTGTCACGCAACTGCTTCAGAAAATCCTTCGGCAGCCCGTCATACTCCAGTTCAATCAGGCGGTTCACAATTGCCGATGGGCTGGAGAAAGAGAAAATAAACGAATTGATGTACGCATCCTTCGCCTCCGCGAGTTCCACGTCGCTCACGGGCTCGGAACGCATGCGCTCGATATTGACCAGAAACCGCTCGATGACTTCCTGCGTAGAGGCCAGTTTGGTCTCGGCCCGCACCAACCAGATACCCTGATCATGGACTCCAGTATTGAGCCGGCTGCCGACGGAATAGGCCAGACCCAATTTTGTTCGCACATCGTTGAAAATCCGGCTGCGGAAGGAACTGCCTCCCAAGATGTCGTTGGCGATCGCCAACGGGACATAATCGGGATCGTTCTCCTTGATCGACAAGTGGCCCACACGCAGGTGAGTTTGCGTCGTGTCTTTATCGACAAACCGAACCGCCGGTTTCTCCGCGTCACGCTCCGGCACATCGGCGATTTTCAGCTCCGGAATGGCGCCCTTCTTCCAATCGCCGAACACCTCGCGCAAGGAAGCGAGCATCTCTTCTTTTTTGAAATCGCCGGTGACGCCAAGAATGATGCCGTTCGGATGAATCGTGTTGCGGTGAAACGCGACCAAATCGTCTCTGGTAATGCGCCGCACTGAATCGATCGTACTCTCCCGCGCGGTCGGATGTTCCGCGCCGTAGAGCAGCTTGATGAACTCTCGGCTCACGATGGAACCGGGATTATCCTGGCGGCGGCGGATCCCTTCGATCGCCTGCAATTTGGCCAATTCGAGGCGCGCCGGCTCGAACGCCGGAGTCCGTACGAGCGCGGCGAAGATCTGCAATCCCCGCTTCAGATCTTTGCTCAACACGTCGAGCGAGGCAGACCCCGATTGTCTGCCGATGCCGATACTGACATCGCCCGCAAACTGTTCCAGTGCTTCATCGACTTCTTCCGCCGAGAAGCCCCCGCCGCCGCCGGTGCGCATCACCATTCCGGTCAAAGCCGCGAGGCCGATCTTATCGCCCGGGTCAAGCCAACTTCCTGTTCGCATCGTAGCCGTCATGGTGATCAACGGGAGTTCGTGGTCTTCCAACAGATACACAACCATGCCATTGTCGAGCACGATCCGTTCCGGGTCAGGCGGCGAGAACTCAACGGGTTTGAAGGTCATCGTCCGAGGATCGCCAAGCGCCAACTCCCCCGCGCAGCCCGCCACGACCGATGCCAAAAAAACGATTGCAATGCCAAAGAAACCCAGTGTTCCGACACCCCTCACCCCTAACCCCTTGCGCCTTACCCCCATCATCGCGCCACCCCATTGTTCTGCGCTGCGGCTACGGTTTTGCCGTTGCTCTTTTTAACCAACACGCCGACCGTCCGATTCGACTTCGTAAAATACTGGGCCGCAACACGCTGCACATCGGCGGCAGTCACCGCGGAAACCCTGTCGCGCGATTTCAAAATGTCGCGCCAATCGCCGGCAATCGCCTGGTACAGCGCCAACTGGGAAGCCAGCCCGCTGTTGGACCGCATGGCGCGCACCATGTCGGCGTCCAAATTATTGATCACCCGTTCAAGCTCCTTGGGCGAAACCGGCTCTTGCTTCAGCCGTTCCAACTCCTCATAGATCGCCGCTTCCACTTCGCCCGTCGTATGGGGCGCTAGCGGCGTGGCCATGATGATGAACAAATTGGGTTCTCGCACGCCCGGATGATTTGCGCTCGAGCTGATTGAAGCCGCCAGCCGCCGTTCCCGCACGAGCGTGCGATGCAGGCGGGAGGTGAGCCCATCGGAGAGCACCGCATCGATGACATCGAACACATCGTCATCGGGATGTCCCAACCCAGGTTTGTGATACCCGATGATGATCGATGGCTCAGCATCGAACTCCACTTCCACCCGCCGTTCGCCCCGCTGTTCCGGCTCCGCAGCCATCCGCGCCGTCGAATCAGGCGCTGCGGGAATCTTTCCGAACGTGCGCTCGATCAAGTCGATGGTTTCTTTGGGGTCGAGATCGCCGGCCAGCGCGATCGTGGCGCGGTTCGGCCCATAGTGGGCTTTGAAGAACGCTTCGGCGTCGGCCGGCGTCAACGACAGGATATCCGATCCCCACCCGATCGTCGGCACGCCATAACCGTGCGCGCGGAATGCCGCCGAAGTGAACGTTTCAAACAACAGCCCGTTCGGACTGTCGTCGTTGCGCAACCGCCGCTCTTCCATGACGACGCCGCGTTCCTTGTGGAATTCGCGCAAGACAGGATTGGCCATGCGGTCGGCTTCGATGGCAGCCCATAGTGGGAGACGGTTGGATGGCAAGCTGATCGTGTAGCGGGTGAGATCTTTGCCGGTGGAGGCATTGAATCCCACGCCCCCATGCCGCTGGTAGAGCAATGCCACTTCATTGCCGACGACGTACTGGGACGCCTGCGCTTGCAGGTCCATAAACCGTTTCTGAAGAGAATCAACAGCGGCCTGCTCCTCGACCGTGGCTTCACTGGTCTTCTGGGCGATCGCGCGCTGGCGCCGCTCCAACTCGGTTCCGACACGGGCGAGTTCATCGAGAATCGGTTTCTCCTTTTCATAGTCCCTCGTGCCGACCGTCCTTGTGCCCTTGAACGCCATGTGCTCATAAAAATGAGCGAGCCCCGTTTGCCCTACCTGCTCATTGATGCCGCCGACGGCGAACGTAATGTTGATCGACACCACCGGCGTCTGATGGCGCTCGACCATGAGGACCGTCAAACCGTTCGCCAGTCTGTGTTCGACTACACGTTCAGCCAGACTGGGCGAGGCCGCAGACAGCACGTTGACGTTGGAGACAAGACTGATCGCCATGGCAAGAAAACAGAGCGTGAAACGTGAAACGTGAAACGTGGGACAGACGCAGACTCGATTGCTCATACAAAAATCTCCATCAGTTCCTCCGGCCGTTCAATGAACCAATCGGGTTTGCACGCCGCCATCTTCTCCCGATTGCCCATCCCGTAGCCGACCGCGCAGACGCGAATGCCGGCATTGTGGCCACCGTTGATGTCGTTGGTGCTGTCTCCCACGAGGACGGCCCGATCTTTCGAGACATTTAATTGTTCTATGATGTGCAGCAACATGCCCGGTTCCGGCTTGAGTCCGAACCCATTGTCGCCGCCGACGAGATAGGTGAAGTGCTGCGCGCCTAAGCCATTCAAAATGACGTGTGTGTATTCGATCGACTTGTTGGTGGCCACCGCTTTCTGTTTGTGCGCGAAGTGCCTTAGCATCGGTTCGATGCCGGGGAAGAAGGTCGTCCGATCCAAGCAATGCGCGAGGTAATGGCCGCGGAAGATCTTCAGCGCATCTTCAAAGCTGATCCGGGTCTCCTCTCCCACCGCAAGACGCAGCAACTTCTTCACGCCATCGCCGACGAAACCGAAAATCTCTTCCAACGGGCGCTCCGGCAAACCCAACTCCGCCAGGGTCAAATTCACCGATTTGGCGATATCCCACTTGGATTCGATCAGCGTGCCGTCAAGATCAAAGATGAGCAACTCCACGGATGTCTTCGCCATTTATTTATTTCGCCTTTCGCAAAGAGCCTTCAAGCGCCGCAAGAGTGCCGCGTTGCGCCGCGTCCTTTTCATGCAGCGCAGCTTCGCGCGCAAAGTTCACCATCCGTGGGACTCCGATATGCGGAGGAATCACCGGTTCGACGATGCGCCAGCTGTTTCGCACTGCCTTCACATGGAATCGCACTTCTTCCGTCTTGTCTTCAGGCACGAAAATCGCCGTTTTCAAATTGACCGAGCCCCGCACCCGAAAGGTGACAGGTATGATGACGTCCAGGCTGTCGATAATGGCCCACTTCCGGTAATCCTCCGGCACCTCTACATCATGAATTACCACAATATGGTCCCACGAGGGTTCTTCTGTCCAATCGATATAGGGTGCCAGCACGTCAAACCCCATGGCCTCCAAGCGGGCGCCTTTCTGATCCAAACGCACATACCGCTTGACGACCTCTGCGGGAGAATGTTTCAGGGAACCGCTCTGGGTGAACCCGGTCTGGGCTCGCCCAATGTCCGCAGGCGCAACCATGCTGAGGAGGACAAGCAGGGCAACGGCACAGCGCGCAAGCCTCGTGCTTGAACCGGCCACATCCAGACGGGCCGGACTGGTCGCAGGAGCGAGGTGTAAACTCCGCACAGTGGATATCCTTCGTTCCGTATCGTTCGACGCGGAAATCTCGGAATGGTCGTGTAAGCCGCATGAATCGTGAATGGCGCCCAGTCGGCGGCGAGACTCATCCGATTCGCGGCTCATTCTAGCAAACAGTGATGGAGACATCCAGGCAAGCAGGCAAACCATGCAGATCTGTCAAAGTCTGTCGTGGCCTGGAGGATGGTGCGCAGGAGTGGAATTTGTGAGAGAGACGTCGTGGGTGTTTATAGCGGAATGGCCGACGGCGACGGCCGGCGATTCCCCGTCCGGCTACATCGCCTTCTTTCGTCTCACCCGCTTCTTCACAGTGGGCGAGGCCGCCCGCCGGCCTTAACTCCGTTCCAACACACGAGTGCCATTCCGCAATTGGGCTTGCACATTGAGTTGGTGAACCTTGCAAATGCTGTGGGTCTCACGGAGATCGTGCAACGGCGCTTTTTCTCCGATAAATCCGACCTTGCCTTCTCGGCGGCACCAGGAACAGATGATTTTCATGGCTAGGCCCCTTGCCCCCTGAAGTTTTGTATAGAACAGCAAGAACTGCGCCGGGCCGTGACGAGCAGGTTGGAAATGGGAACATCATCGAAAACTGAGGGTTGGGAACCGCAATCCGCAGGTCTGGGGCATAGACATCTCTCATGACGACTTTTGGGAGTCTTTCTAGACTCACATGGGGCATTTGTGGGCATTTATGCGATCTGGCTTCATGCAGATTTCTTGACCGGCTCTCGTCCTGCGTGGTAGGTTTCGCCCCCGTTATGAAAACCACTCGATCCGCCAAACTCTTCAGCGAAGCCCAACAGCTCATTCCCGGCGGCGTGAACAGCCCGGTGCGCGCCTTCCGATCGGTCGGAGGCCAGCCGAGGTTCATTCAACGAGCCAAAGGATCTCGCCTCTACGACGTGGATCGGAACGTCTATATCGACTACGTGCTGTCCTGGGGCCCCATGATCCTCGGACATGCTGCGCCTTCTGTCGTCAGCGCAATCAAGAAGGCGGCGGGCAACGGCACCAGCTACGGCGCCCCGACGGAATTGGAAGTCATGCTGGCGAAAGAGATTCGCGCGGCCTATCCCTCGATGGAAAAGATCCGCCTGGTCAGCTCCGGAACCGAAGCGGTTATGAGCGCAATTCGCGTGGCGCGAGGCTTTACCAAACGCGACGGCATCCTGAAATTCGAGGGCTGCTACCACGGCCACGGCGACTACCTGCTGGCCAAGGCCGGATCAGGCCTGGCCACGCTGGGAATTCCCGATTCGCCCGGAGTCCCGGCAGATTTTGTCAGACATACTCTGACGGCCCCCTACAACGATATTTGCGCTGTGCAACAGCTCATCCAAGAACATCGGAGCACGCTCGCCTGCGTCATCCTCGAGCCGATCGCCGGCAATATGGGCGTGGTGCCTCCGGCGCCGGACTTCCTCGCTGCACTCCGCCGACTGACGGCCGAGAATGATATCTTGTTGATTTTCGACGAAGTCATCTCAGGATTTCGCGTGAGCTACGGAGGAGCGCAAGCGCTCTATGACATCAAGCCGGACCTCACGGTGCTGGGGAAAATCATCGGCGGGGGATTGCCCGTCGGCGCCTACGGCGGACGACAAGAGATCATGGATCTCATCGCGCCGGTCGGACCGGTTTATCAAGCCGGCACGTTATCGGGAAATCCGCTTGCCGTAACTGCGGGACTGGCCACGCTCAAACAATTACGGGCAAAAGGACTCTATAAGAAGCTGGAAGCCTCTTCAGCAGCTTTGGCAAAAGGGATCGGCGAAGCGGCCAAGAAAGCGGGAGTCCCGCTCACGCAAACCAGGGTGGGGTCGATGCTGACGTCGTTCTTTACGACAGGTCCTGTCGTGGATTGGAATACGGCCAAGCAATCCGACACGAAGCGGTACGGCCAGTTCTTTCACCACATGCTGGAACAAGGCGTCTATCTCGCCCCATCCCAGTTTGAAGCAGCCTTTCTCTCCACCGCCCACAGCGCGCAGGATATCGAAAAGACCATCCGCGCCGCGCATGTGGCGTTCAAAGCACTCTAAAAACCGTCACTCGTCATCCGTATCTCGTATCTCGTGAGATACACAACGGACCTATTTAGATACAACCGCGGAGGAGCCAGGTGTGTCGCCTGCGCTTCACGAAATACGCTTCACGTTTCACGCTCGCTTATTCTTCGTCCTCGTCGTCCGCATCCATTGCCTCCTGCCGCTTTTGCTCTTCCATCGCGTTATGCAGCAGCATGCGGATAAACATCGAGTAGAGCGACCCTTTCTCCAAAGTCCCTCCGGGAGGAATCGCGATTCTCCCTTCCTTAATCATGCGATCCATCCAGATCTTTTGATCGGGGGCGATCAATACCGGAATCTCGACCAGACCCACCCGTCCCATCATGTCCATGCTGTACACCTCCGTGAATCGTGAAGCGTCGTTCGTATCTCGCTAGAAAGAATCACCCGAATTCATCGTGAACGAGATACGAGCCCATTGCAGCACGCCATTTTCCCCATTGTCAACCAAGCCAATTTTGGCACAACCTGTGCTGACGCATATGGACATGAAGACCACACGAACAGCCATCATCATGCTGCTGCTTATCGCTTTCGTTGGATCGAGTCTCTTTGAACCTTGGGCGAACGCCGAACGCTTGTCGAAATCCGATCATGAATCAACCCTGCAACCCCACTGCGACCTCTGCTGGTACCCGACACCAGATGAACCCAACGTAAATCGCCTGCCGACCTACAAACAACAGCGCCCCCGGCGTCCGCCGGACAGCCGTCCGCAACGGTTTCCCAAAGGCCGGTACAAACTGGGGCCCAAGCACAAACAATCCCGCGTCTCGACGCTACGCACTCAATTGCGAAGACATGCGAGGCTGCTCAGCACGCTGCAGGTGTCCGCCATCGACGGTGATACGATCCGT
>Ga0210362_1003248_pt1 | contig 22366 bp, 23 predicted proteins | sample S625metaT_FD_159713 | JGI IMG/M metagenome (GOLD analysis project Ga0210362, IMG submission 159713) | Metatranscriptome of estuarine sediment microbial communities from the Columbia River estuary, Oregon, United States - S.625 (Metagenome... | ecosystem: Environmental > Aquatic > Marine >... | reverse complement strand
GGCACGGTGCTGTCCCTGCCGGTGCTGGCGGCCTACCTGCTCTATTTCGTCGGTCCGCCGGTGGACAAGACCGTGAATTACGGTGATCTGCTGGAGCCGGCGGTGCTGCCCGATCCCGAGCTCCGGCTGCTGGACGGCCGCGGGTTCCGTCTGAGCGAACTCCGGGGGAGGTGGGTGATGCTGCAGGCCGGGGCCGGCGCCTGCGACGAAGGCTGCCGCGCCAGGCTCTACGCCATGCGCCAGGTGCGCAAGATCCAGGGCAAGGAGATGCACCGCATCGAGCGCGTGTGGATCGTGAGCGACGGCAAAGCGCCGGAAGCCGCGCTGGTCGCCGATTACGACGGCACCTGGATCGTGACCGGAGGAGGGGAAGGGATTCTGAACTCGCTTCCTTCCCGGGAAACGGCCGCGGACCACATATTCATCATCGACCCCCTCGGCAACCTGATGCTGCGCTTCCCCAGGGACGCTGATCCCAGCCGCATGAAAAAGGACATAGGGCGCCTGCTCAAGGTGTCGCGTGTCGGTTAACCCGCTGGAAAAAAAGAAAACTTCAGGCTTCACCAGGCCACCGGCCGATGCTAGAATCCCGACTCCCGCGCTAAACCATTCACCATCGTCGCGACCATGCTCGGCAGCCTCACCTGGCAGCACACCAGCTCCCGTTTCCAGCAGTTCTACCAGCTCACCAAGCCCCGGGTGGTCTCCCTCATCGTGTTCACGGCGGTGATTGGCATGTTCCTGGCGACGCCCGGCATGGTGCCGCTCCAGATCCTCGTGTTCGGCACCGTGGGGATCGCGCTGGTGGCGGGGGCGGCGGCGGCCATCAACTGTCTCGTGGAGCAGAACATCGACGCCATCATGACCCGCACCCGCTGGCGCCCGCTGCCGAGCGGCCGCATCACCTCCGGCGAGACCCTGGCTTTTGCGGCGGTGATCGGCGGGGCCGGCCTGGCGATGCTTTATTTCCTGGCGAACCCTCTCACCATGTGGCTCACCCTCGCCACTTTCGTGGGCTACGCCATCATCTACACCTTGCTGCTCAAGCCCGCCACGCCCCAGAACATCGTGATCGGCGGGGCGTCCGGCGCCATGCCGCCGGTGCTGGGCTGGGCGGCGGTGAGCGGCGGCGTTTCCCACGACGCGCTGCTGCTGTTCCTGATCATTTTCACCTGGACGCCGCCCCATTTCTGGTCCCTGGCCCTGTTCCGCCGCAACGAATACGCCAAGGCCGGCGTGCCCATGCTGCCGGTGACCCATGGCGAGCGCTACACGCGCCTCAACGTGCTCCTGTACACGGCCATCCTGTTGGCGGTGAGCGTTCTGCCCTTCGCCACCCGCATGAGCGGCTGGATCTACCTGGTGTCCGCCCTGGTGCTGGGGGGCGTGTTCCTGGCGCACGCCTGGCGCATCTATGCCGACTACAGCGATGCCCAGGGGCGCAAGACCTTCCGCTATTCGATCGCGTACCTTTCCTTCTTGTTCGCCGCCCTGCTGGTGGACCATTACGTCCGGCTGTAATAGGCGGGCCGGCGCGACCGCGTCCCCGGGAAAGCAATGATCACGCGTTTGCTGTTACTGATGCTGGCTGTCGCCCTGGCGGGCTGCGGCGAGCCGAAGCCCCAGTTCAAGGCCACCGACGTCACGGGGCTGGAATTCAGCGGCGACTTCCGCCTTGCCGACCACAACGGCAAGCCGCGCAGCCTGGCCGATTTTCGCGGCAAGGTGGTGGTGATGTTCTTCGGCTACACCCATTGCCCGGATGTCTGCCCCACCACCATGTCTGACCTCGCGGCGGCCATGAAGAAGCTGGGCCCGGATGCGGACAAGGTGCAGGTGCTGTTCGTGACCGTGGACTCTGAGCGGGACACGCCGGATCTCCTGTCCAAATACGTGCCCGCCTTCCATCCTTCCTTCCTGGGCCTGCGCGGCACCCCCGAGGAGACGGCGCGCACCGCCAAGGACTTCAAGATCCTGTACCAGAAGCAGCCGGGGCAGACTCCCGATACCTACACCGTGGATCATTCAGCGGGCAGCTTCGTCTTCGACCGCCAGGGCCGGCTCAGGCTTTACGTGAGCTACGGCCAGGGCGCGGAGGTGTTCGCCCACGACATCGGGCTGCTGTTGGGTGGCCAGGGGTGAACGAGGATGCGAATTGCGTTTGCCGGCGCCGCACCCAACCCGCGCCAGATTGAAGATACTACAATGGCCTAGCGTCGACGAAGGCGCCAGCCCGGTCGGATCCGGAGCACCGGTCTATAATTCGCTCGAACGCTCACTCATGCGCCATGAACAGGGAGATGCCCATGAAGTATTACGTCCTCACCATTTACGATGGCACCGATCCCGCGCTTTCCGAGGCCTTCACGGACGAGAGCGAACGGGATGAGGAGGCCGTGGAGATGCTGCACGAGACCGACCCGGACGAAGACGCGGTGTTCTGTCTCGACGTGGACGATGACGGCGCGGTGGACATCTACCGTTACGAGCCCCGGGATCTTGAGGAAGAAGAGGAGGAAGGCAAAGAGGAGTCGGACCGCTACGAGGATTGACCCGGTCCCCTCGCTCCCTTCCGCGTTGATGGTGGATTCGAAGAAGCGCCCTGGCGGGCGCTTTTTTCTTGGGTTGGCGTGAAATGGCGCGGTCCGGCCTGGCCGAGTCCCTCACCCTGATCCGGCGCGAGGAGCGCGGTCCGGTCGCTTGGTCCTCCGCCTACTTTTTCTGCCTGCTCTGCGGCTACTACATCCTGCGGCCGCTGCGGGACGAGATGGGAATACAGGGCGGCGTGCAGGCGCTGCCCTGGGTTTTCACCGCGACCCTGGCTGCCATGCTTGCCGCGGTTCCCATCTACGGCTGGCTGGCCGCGCGACTCCCGCGGCGCCGGTTGCTGCCCGCAGTCTACCTGTTCTTCGCCGCCAACCTGCTGGCGTTCTTCGTCCTGTTCGAGTTGGGCGTGTCGCCGCAAGGGCTCGCCCGGGTGTTTTTCGTGTGGGTCAGCGTCTACAACCTGTTCGTGGTTTCCGTGTTCTGGAGCTTCATGGTGGATCTCTACCGGCGCGACCAGGCGAAGCGATTGTTCGGGCTCATCGCCGCGGGCGGAAGCGCCGGCGCGTTGCTGGGCCCTGCTCTCACGGCGCTGCTTGCCCGCCCCCTGGGCACGCTCAATCTGCTGCTTGTTTCAGCGGGGTTTCTGGTTATTGCGACGCTGTGCGTATTCCGGCTGGCCGCCTGGGGGCGGGAAGAGTCCGGGGGCCGCGCGGAGAGTGAGGCCGCCGTGGGCGGCGGCATCTGGGGCGGCGTTACTGAAACCACCCGCTCGCCCTACCTGCTCGGCATTTGCGGGTACATGCTGCTGTTCACGGTGCTTTCAACATTTCTCTACTTCCAGCAGGCGCGGCTGGTGTCGGAGGCGGCGCTGGATTCCGAGGCACGCACCACCCTGTTCGCGTTCATGGATCTGGCCGTGAACCTGCTGGCCCTGGCGGGTCAAACCTTCCTCACCGCCCGGGCTATTCGCCGCTTCGGTGTCGCCCTGGTGCTGGCGGTGGCGCCCGCCCTCACGCTGGCGGGTTTCGGCGCTCTGGCGGTGGCGCCGGTGCTTGCCACCGTGGTGGTGTTTCAGGTGCTGAGGCGGGCGGCGGAGTTTTCCCTGGGCCGGCCCGCGCGGGAGTTGCTTTATACGGTGGTGGACCGCGAGGCAAAATACAAGGCCAAGAGCTTCATCGACACCGCGGTGTACCGCACCGGAGATGCCCTGGGCGGATGGGCCTTCGCCGGCCTGGGCGCCCTGGGATTGACGCTGGGAGGGATTTCCCTGGTGGCGCTGCCGCTGGCGGCCCTGTGGGTCGGAGCGAGCGTGGCCCTCGGGCGATACCAGGAGCGGCGGTCGGGGAGTGAACATCCTGGCAAGGAGGTGGCGGATGAGCAAAAGAGCGGATGAGCGGACGTCCCGGGGCCGTGGATTCACGCGGCGGCAGGCGCTGGGAGCGCTGTCGGCGTCGGGCGCGGCGGTCCTTCTGCCGGGGCTGGGCCGGGGCGAGGGACCGGACACCCTGATTTCCCGGGCGATCCCCGGGAGCGGAGAGAAGATTCCGGTGCTGGGCATGGGCACCTGGCAGACCTTCGACGTGGCGGGCGACGGTGCGGGGCTCGCCGCGGCCAAGGAGGTGCTCAAGCTGTTCGTGGACGGCGGCGGACGCATGGTGGATTCCTCGCCCATGTACGGGTCCGCGGAGTCCGTGGTCGGGCAGCTCGCCGGCGAGCTGGGCGTGCAGGCGCGCCTGTTCTACGCCACCAAGGTCTGGACCAGCGGGCGCGAGGCCGGCGTCCGGCAGATGGAAACCTCCCTGAAGCGGATGGGGGTCGCGCGCATGGACCTGATGCAGGTCCACAACCTGGTGGATGTGAGCACCCACCTGGCGACCCTGCGGGAATGGAAGAAGGCCGGCAAGGTGCGCTACATCGGCATTACCCATTATCACGCCGGTGCCCACGGCGAGCTGGAAAGCCTGCTTCGAAGCGAGGAGCTGGACTTCCTGCAGGTGAATTACTCCCTGGTGGAGCCGGAAGCCGAGAAGCGCCTGCTGCCCCTGGCAGCGGAACGGGGTGTTGCCGTGATCGCCAACCGCCCTTTCGTCAAGGGCCGCATGTTCGAGCGCGCTTCCGGAAAGCCGCTGCCGCCCTGGGCCGCCGAGCTGGGAATCGCCAGCTGGGCCCAGTTCTTCCTCAAATGGATCCTGGGGCATCCGGCGGTGACCTGCGCCATACCTGCCACCAGCAAGCCCAAGCATCTCCTGGACAACCTCCGGGCAGGCCTGCCGCCGATGCCCGACGATTCCACGCGCCGCCGCATGGCGGAGGCGTTCCGGGCGCTCTGAAAAAACCAAGGGCGCCCTGGGGCGCCCTTGGCTTATGTGGATGAGCGGCGAATTCAGGCAGGCGCGCCGATGACGCCGCGCATCTTTTGCATCGCCTTCTGCTCGATCTGGCGGATGCGTTCGGCGGATACCTTGAATTCCGCGGCCAGGTCGTGGAGCGTGGCGGTGTCTCCCTCCCGCAGCCAGCGGGCCTCGATGATGCGGCGGCTGCGCGGATCCAGGCTCTGCAAGGCGCGCTGCAATCCCTCCGCCTGCAGGCGCCCGGCCTGCTCTTCCTCGATGTGCTGGGAAGGTTCGGAACCGTCCGTCAGGTAGGCGATGGGGCTCAGGTGCTCGTCGTCGCCGTCGCCCGCCGGTTCCAGCGCCATCTCGCGGCCTGCGAGCCGGGCTTCCATTTCCACCACATCCTGATGGCGCACGCCCAGATGACTGGCCACCGCTTCCGCCTCGTCCCGAGACAGGGTGCCCGCGTCCTTCTTCAGGCTGCGCAGATTGAAGAAAAGCTTGCGCTGGGCCTTGGTGGTGGCGACCTTGACCAGGCGCCAGTTGCGCAGGATGAATTCGTGAATCTCGGCCCGAATCCAGTGCACGGCGAAGGAAACCAGGCGCACGCCGCGCTCCGGGTCGAAGCGCTTGACCGCCTTCATGAGGCCGATGTTGCCTTCCTGGATCAGGTCCCCGTGGGGCAGGCCGTAGCCCAGGTAGCCGCGCGCAATGGCGACCACCACCCGTAGATGCGACACCACCAGCTGCCGGGCGGCCTCCAAGTCCCCTGCGTCCCGAAACTGTCTTGCCAGCCGGGTTTCCTCGTCCTGGCTCAGGATCGGGAACTGGTTAACGGCTTGAACGTAAGCGTCCAGACTGCCCAAGGCGGACGGGACGGGTAACGCTAAGCTATTGACCATAATATAGATTTCCTCCTTGCGATGGTATTTTAGCACTCTTTGCTTAAGAGTGCTAAATGGAGGGGAAGTTCCGGGCCGGAGACGGTGCGACGCCCCTCAACGGGGCTCGATCTGCCACAGGTGGCGCCCCACGGACATCCAGGCCCCGAGCCACCCCAGCCAGGCGGCGAAGCCGAACAGGCTGAGGCTGTCCTCCGGGGACAGATGCGCCAGTTGGATGTTGATGGCGTAAAGGCGGCTCACCTCGGCCAGGGCGCCATTTAGGACCCACAGGACAACGGCGATGATGCCCCAGGCGGCCGCGCCTCCCGTCAGCCCCTGCAGGGCCCCGTAATAAAGAAACGGCCGCCGGATGAAGCCGCTGGTGGCGCCGACCATCTTGGCCACCTCGATCTCGTCGCGCTGGGTCAGGATCTGCAGACGGATGGTGTTGAAGATGGCCGTCACCAGGGCGAAGGCCAGCAGCGCCGCCAGCACCAGCACCGCAATCTTGCCGACCCGCAGCAGGGCGTCGAGCCTTTTCGCCCAGGCCGAGTCCAGCTGCACATGCCCCACCTTGGGCCAGCCCGCCAACTCTTCGCGCAGGCCCTCCAGTACATCGGGGCTGGAGGACTTCGCCTGCACCACGAAGGCGTCGGGAAGGGGGTTGCGGCCGAGGCTCTCCACCACGTCAGCCAGCCCCGTGCTTCCCTTCAGCCTCTCCAGGGCCTCGTCCTTGGGCACGAACTGAAAGCTCTGGACTTGGGAATGCTTCTTGAGCCGCGATTCGATCTGGCCCGCATCGCCCTTGGCGGCGTCCGGCGCCAGGAACAGGGAGATCTGGGGGGCGCTGTCCACCTGCGAGGAAAGTGCCGCTGCATTTTCCAGCAGCACATAGCCGCCCGCCGGCAGGCTGAGGGCGATGCCCATGGCGGCGATGCTGGAAAACGCGTTCCAAGGGGTGGCGGCGAGCTTGCGCAGCGCGAGGGCAAACGCCTGGGCATGCTGGGCCAGCCAGCGGGTCATGATGCCAGCCCTCCGTGATCCAGGTGCAGCACCCGGGGGCGCAGCCGCTCGATCATGCCTTCGTCATGGGTGGCGATGAGCACGGTGACCCCGACCTGGTTGAAGGAGCGGAAGATCTCCATGATCTCCCCGGCGTAGGCCGCATCCAGGCTGGCGGTGGGCTCGTCGGCCAGCAGGATCGACGGGCGGTTGACGATGGCGCGGGCGATGCACAGGCGCTGCTGCTCGCCGCCCGAGAGCGTGACGGGCTTGGAACGCTCCCGGGCCAGCAGGCCCACCTTGTCGAGGGCGGCGCGGGCGCGCTTTCCCGCCTCCCGCCGATGGAGGCCGGTGACCTGCAGGGGCAGCAGGACGTTTTCCAGCACCGTGCGGTCGAACAGCAGCTTCTGGTCCTGGAACACCAGGCCCAGGTTGCGCCGGAGATAGGGAATCGCGGATGACCGCAGGGCACCCACGTTCTGACCGTTCACGATCACGGTACCGCTGGTGGGCCGCTCGATGGCCGCGATCAGCTTGAGCAGTGTGCTCTTGCCGGCGCCGGAATGCCCGGTAATGACCACCATTTCCCGGTCCTGAACCGTGAACGCGAGATTGCGCAGGGCCTCGTGGCCTCCGGGATAACGTTTGCAGACCTGGGAAAAGCTGATCACGCGTTACGGGCGACAGGGCGGCGGTTGCGGGGAGGCGGGCAACCCTCTCTCGCGGCAGGTGCCGCGGGAATCCGTGGGGGCTCAGTCAAACAGGGCGTCCACGAATTCCGCGGCGTCGAAGGGCCGCAAGTCGTCGAGGCCTTCGCCCACGCCGATGAAGCGCACGGGCACCGGGCGGTTGCGGGCGATGGCCGCCAGCACGCCGCCCTTGGCGGTGCCGTCCAGCTTGGTGACCACGAGCCCGGTGACGCCGAGGGCGTCGTCGAAGGCCTTGACCTGGTTGAGGGCGTTCTGGCCGGTGTTGGCATCCAGCACCAGCAGCACCTCGTGGGGCGCGCCGGGCTCGGCCTTGTCGATGACCCGCTTGACCTTGCGGATCTCCTCCATGAGATGGAGCTGGGTGACCAGCCGCCCGGCTGTGTCCGCGAGCACCACGTCAATGCCCCGGGCCCGGGCGGCGTTGACGGCGTCATAGATGACCGCCGCCGAATCGCCCTTGTCCTGTGCGATCACAGCGACATTGTTGCGCTCGCCCCAGGCTTCCAATTGCTCCCGGGCGGCGGCGCGAAAGGTGTCGCCCGCCGCCAGTAGAACGCTCTTTCCCTGGGACTGGAAATGGCGCGCCAGCTTGCCGATGGAGGTGGTCTTGCCGGCGCCGTTCACGCCCACCATCATGATGATGAAAGGCTTGTGGGCTCCCATTTCCAGCGGCCGGGCGAGGGGGGCCAGCATGGCCTCCAGGGCGCGCTTGAGCGCCGCCTTGAGCTCCACGGCGTCGCTGAGGGCGTCGCGCTTCACGCGCCGCCGCAGCTCTTCGAGCAGCTGGCTGGTGGCCTCCACGCCCACGTCGGAGGTGAGGAGAATCGCCTCCAGCTCCTCGTATAGCTCCTCGTCGATCTTGCGGTGGGCCGCGAACAGGGTGCCGATCTCGTGGCCGAAGCGCTCCCGGGTGCGCGCGAGGCCCTGCCGCAGGCGGGCGGCCCAGCCCGTCTTTTCCTCGACGGCGGGCTTCGGGTCCTTGCCGGACTTCAGGAAACTTAGCATTACGTTGGCTGGTCAGAGGCAGGTAAACTAGCGGGCCCCAATTGTATTCCCATTGATCGAGACAAGGCCAGATCATGATTCAAGTCAGAGCATTGCGGCGCGGTTCGGGACTGCTGGCGGCGGCATTGCTGCTGTCCGCGGCGCTTCCCGTCGCGGCCAATCCCCATGAGCACAAGCTCTCTAACGGTCTGCGCGTGATCGTCAAGGAGGATCACCGCTCCCCGGTGGTGGTGTCCCAGATCTGGTATCGCGCGGGCTCCATGGACGAGGTAAACGGCACTACCGGCGTGGCCCATGTGCTGGAGCACATGATGTTCAAGGGCACGCGCAAGGTCCCCGCCGGCGAGTTCTCGAAGATCATTGCCGCGGCGGGGGGGCGGGACAACGCCTTCACCAGCCGCGACTACACGGCCTACTTCCAGACCCTGGAGCGCTCCCGGCTCCCCATCTCCTTCCGGCTGGAGTCGGACCGCATGCAGAACCTGGTGCTGTCGGCCGACGAGTTCGCCAAGGAGATCAAGGTGGTGATGGAAGAGCGGCGCTTGCGCACCGACGACCAGCCCCATTCCCTGGTCCACGAGGCGATGACAGCCACCGCCTACCAGGTGCATCCCTACCGGCACCCCATCATCGGCTGGATGACGGACCTCGAGCACATGACCGTGGACGACGCGCGCCGGTGGTACGAGCGCTGGTACGCCCCCAACAACGCGGTGCTGGTGGTGGTGGGCGACGTCAAGCCCAAGGAGGTGTTCGCGCTGGCGGAGAAGCATTTCGGAAAGATCAAGCCCCGCGCCCTGCCGGCGCGCAAGCCCCAGGCCGAGCCGGAGCAGACGGGGATCCGCCGCCTGACGGTCAAGGCGCCCGGCAAGCTTCCCTACCTGGCCATGGGCTATCACGTGCCGGTGCTGCGGGACGCCGACAAGGATTGGGAGCCTTACGCGCTGGAGGTCTTGGCGGGCGTGCTGGACGGCAACGCCTCGGCGCGCCTCAACAAGAACCTGGTGCGGGAACAGCGCGTCGCCCAGTCCGCCGGCGCGGGCTACGACCCCCTGGGCCGGGGCACGGAGCTGTTCTACCTGGTGGGGACACCCAGCGAGGGCAGGACCGTGGCCGAGCTGGAGGCGGCGATCCGCGCCGAGTTGGAAAAGATCGTGAACGATGGCGTGAGCGAGGAGGAGCTGGACCGGGTCAAGGCCCAGGTCACGGCGTCCCAGGTCTACCAGCTGGACTCGGTTTTCTACCAGGCGATGCTCATCGGCCAGTTCGAAATGGTGGGTCTCTCCTACAAGGATATCGACAACATGGTGAAAAAGATCCGGAGCGTGACTCCAGCCCAGGTGCAGGAAGTGGCGAGGAAGTACATCAAGGACGAAAGCCTGACCGTCGCGGTCCTCGATCCGCAGCCTCTGGAGACCAAAGCCCAGGCGGTGCCCGCGCAGGGGATGCGTCATGGACGCTAAGCTGACCATCCGCTGGCTGCGCTGGCTGGCGCCGGCGCTGCTGATGGCCGCGCCCGTCCTGGCCCAGGCCGGGGTCCAGATCCAGCATTGGAAGACTTCCTCCGGCGCCCGGGTGTACTTCGTGGAGAGCCATGACCTCCCGATCCTGGACATCAGCGTGGAGTTCCCGGCGGGAAGCGGCGCCGACACCCCTGAAAAGTCCGGGCTGGCGAGCATGACCCGGCACATGATAGGGCTGGGCGCAGAGGGGCTGGACGAGGACCGCATCTCCAAGTCCTTCGCCGATGTGGGGGCGGTGTTCGGGGGGCGCTTCGAAAGCGACCGCGCCGGGGTCAGCCTGCGCACGCTCTCCAGCGAGCGCGAGCGGCGGCAGGCGCTGGACACTTTCACGAAAGTATTGCAGCAACCGAGCTTTCCCGAATCGGTCCTGGAGCGGGAGAAGGCGCGCACCATCGCCGCCCTCAAGGAAGCGGATACCAAGCCCGAGACCATCGCCGACCGGGCCTTCGAGAAACTGCTGTACGGAAGCCATCCCTACGGGCTGCGGGGCTCCGGGGAGATCGACACCGTGGCCGCCCTGAAGCGCGAGGACCTGGTGGCGTTTTATGGGGCCCGCTACACCCGCAACCGGGCGGTGGTGGCGATCATGGGTGATGTTTCCCGGAAAGAGGCGGAGTCCATCGCCGAGTCCCTGACCCAAGGCCTGCCCGAGGGAGGTACCCTCCCGCCGCTGCCCGAGGTGGCTCCGCCCGAAAAAGCCCAACTGGAGCGCATTTCCCATCCGGCGAGCCAGGCTCACATCCTCGTGGGCTACACCGGAATGACGCGCAATGACCCGGATTACTTTCCCCTCTGGGTGGGCAACTACGCCCTGGGCGGGGGGGGATTCGTGTCCCGGCTCACCGAGGAAGTGCGCCAGAAGAGGGGCCTCGCGTACAGCGTGTACAGCTACTTCCTGCCCCTGGAGCAACGGGGACCGTTCCAGATCGGCCTCCAGACCAAGAAGGAGCAGGCGGAGGAAGCCCTGCGGGTGGTGCGCGAGACCCTGGAGAACTACATCGCCAAGGGCATCACGAGCGAGGAATTGAAGGCCGCCAAGGACAACATCATCGGCGGGTTCCCGCTGCGCATCGACAGCAACAAGAAGATCATCGAATACCTGGCCATGATCGGCTTTTACCAGTTGCCGCTCACTTACCTGGACGATTTCATCGGCAACGTGGAGAAGGTGACCGCGGCCCAGATCCGGGACGCATTCCGGCGGCGCATCCGCACCGGCGACCTGGTGACCGTGGTGGTGGGGGCCGCCGATCCGAAATAGGGTGCGCATCATCGGCGGCGCCTGGCGCAGCCGGCTCCTCGCGTTTCCGCCTCTCCCCGGCCTGCGCCCCACCTCGGACCGGGTGCGGGAGACTCTTTTTAACTGGCTGGGCCAGGATCTGACGGGCCGCGCCTGTCTGGACCTTTTCGCCGGCAGCGGCGCGTTGGGGTTCGAGGCCCTCTCCCGGGGCGCCAAGCGGGTGGTAATGGTGGAACAGGACCGGCGCGCGGTCGAGTCCCTGCGCGCCAACGCTGCCCGCCTCGGCGCCGGCAATCTGGAAGTGGTCGCCGCCGATGCGCTACAATTCCTGCGCTCCGACCGGCGGGAGTACGAGGTGATCTTCCTGGACCCGCCCTACGGATTGGATGTCCTGCCAAGCGTCCTGGCCGGGCTCAGAAAGCACCTCGCGGGCGAAGGATTCGCCTACGTGGAGAGCGGCGAGGTCGTGAAATTGCCCCCCGGATGGGAGGCGTTTCGGGAAGGCCGCGCGGGTGCGGTTCACTACTATCTGCTGAAACGTGTCTTCGATCGTTAGAGCCGTCTATCCCGGGACCTTCGATCCCGTCACCCGCGGGCACGAGGACCTCGTGCGCCGGGCCTCCCACCTTTTCGACTACTTGGTGGTGGGCGTCGCCGACAGTCGCACCAAGGGACCCTTCTTCACCCTCGCCGAAAGGGTGGACATGGCGCAGCGGGTGCTGGCCGACTGTGACAACGTTACCGTCGTGGGTTTCAGCGGCCTGCTGATCGACTTCATCCGCCAGCACCAGGCGCGGGTGATCCTGCGCGGGCTGCGGGCGGTTTCGGACTTCGAGTACGAATTCCAGATGGCCGGAATGAACCGCAACCTGCACCCCGATGTCGAAACAATGTTCCTGACCCCTTCGGACCAGTACATGTTCGTGTCGGCCACCATCGTCAGGGAAATCGCGCTGCTGGGGGGCGACGTGAGTAATTTTGTTCATCCCCTGATCGTGGAAAAGCTTCGCGCCAAGCTGGGGAACTAGGAAACTCCGCCATGGCCCTGATGATCACGGACGAATGCATCAATTGCGACGTGTGCGAGCCCGAGTGCCCGAACAGCGCCATCTACCAGGGCGAGGAAATTTACGAGATTAATCCGGCCAAATGCACCGAGTGCGTGGGCCACCACGAAGCTCCCCAGTGCAAGGAGGTGTGCCCGGTGGACTGCATTATCGTGAACCCCGAGCACGAAGAAACGCGGGAGCAGCTGGAGAGGAAGTACGAGGAGCTGACGGGGGGCAAGGTCGGCGCCGCCTGAATCCGGCGGCGTCGGCAAAAAAGGGGCCCCGGCGGGCCTTTTTTATTTCTGGCAGCGGGGGCAGAAATAGGTGGCGCGGCTTCCCTGACGGATGGCGCGGATTGTTTCTCCGCAGCGCCGGCAGGGCTCGCCGGCGCGAGCGTAAACGAAGTAATGCTGCTGGAAATATCCGGGGCTGCCGTCGCTTCCCACGAAGTCCCGCAGGGACGATCCGCCCGCGCGAATCGCGTCCTCGAGAGTGGCGCGAATCGCAACCGCCAGCCTTTCGGAACGGGCCGCGGACAGCCGGCGGGCCGGGGTTCCCGGGCGGATTCCGGCGCGAAACAGCGCCTCGTTGGCGTAGATGTTGCCGACGCCGGCCACCACGTGGCTGTCCATGATCACCAGCTTGATGGCCGCGCTGCGCGCGCGCAAGGAGCGGTGCAGGACCTCGCCGGAAAACCCTGCCTCCAGGGGTTCCGGGCCAAGGGCCGCAAGGAGGGGGTGTCGCAGCACGGGGCCCGCCTCCCACAGCACGGCGCCGAAGCGCCGGGGATCTCGCAGGCGCATTGCCTGGCTGCCCTGCAATAGCAGTTCGAAATGATCATGGGGCTGGCGTTGGGTTCCCGCCGGCAGCAGACGGAGGCTTCCGGACATGCCCAGATGCAGTATCAGCGTTCCCTGGCCGCAGTCGAAGAGCAGGTATTTGCCGCGCCGTCCAACGGCGCGGATGGTGAGGCCGGTCAGCCGGCGCTCCAGGGATTTGGGCACCGGCCAGCGCAGGCTGCGTTGATGGCAGCGCACGCCTTCGATGCGGCGGCCCACCAGATGGGGCGCGAGACCGCGGCGGGTGGTCTCCACCTCGGGCAGTTCGGGCATGGCTATCGGGGCGGCAAGAGCAGGCGGTCGCCGACGTCGCGGGGAAAGCGATAGGCGAGGCCCTCGTCTTCCCGGACAAGGACCAGTTGGGGCTCCCGCTGCAACACGTGGAGGGTGATTTCCCTGCCCCCCGCCAGGCCGATCCGCAGTTCTTCCGTGGGGTCCTGGCCGCCGGCGGGCGCCCGCTGCACCTCGAGGGCGGTGGCAAGGCGCCATTCCTGAACCCAGCGGTTGAGATCGTCCTGGGAAACCGGCTGCCCGGGCGGCGGCGACTGCCGCCATGTTCCCTGCTCCTGGCTCAGGGAGACGGAACCCATGTAGAACTCGATGGGGGTTTCCTCCGGCCCCAGGAGCAGCGGGCTCAGGAAACGGACTGCCGGTGCGAACACGTCGGTGACCGCCCGGCTGTCCACCAGGTACACCCATTCTCCCGCCCGCAGATATTGTTCCCGCGTGACCGGATTGAGGGCGCCAATGGCGACGGCCTCTCCATTCATCACCAAGGTAGCGAGGGGCCGGTCCAGTTCGAACCGCGACAGGTCCTGGGCGGGGAACCGCTGGGAGGAAGTGAGCGCGGCGATATCGAGAAGCCGCTGGGCCCGGGATGCATGGGCGCGCGCGGTCCAAGGCGCGGTCATGAGCCAGCCGCCGGGATCCTTCTTCAGGTCCACCGGTTCCTGGCCGGGCTTTTCCAGGCGGATCGCCACCACTTGTGCCGGCTCCAGGGCAGTGACTCGGTAGGAGGCCGGCTTCTCTTGCGACAGGGGACGGAACCATGCCAGCAGGCCCAGCAACACCAGCGCGGCCAGCAGCGCCAGATTGACGGCGAGACGGGGCCTCACCGCTTGCGCCGCCGCCACCAGACGAGTCCGCCGGCGGAGAGCAGCAGCACCGGACCGGCGATGAGCAATCCAAACGTGATGGCAAACGCGGCGTCCCGTCCCAGTTGGAGCCCGCTGTCCACGGTCTGGGGAGGCTGGATGGTGATCAGGCGCTCGTCGCCGGCGAGCCAGTTGATGATGTTGATCCCGAGGTCCAGGTTGCCCCCGTTCCCCAGGTAGGCGTTGGAAAGAAACGCGCCACCACCAACCACCACGACCCTCTGGTCGCGGTCGCCCCGGCCTCGGTTCATGGCCGCGGCCACGCTGATGGGCCCGGGGGTGTCCCGATTCTTGTCGAAGGTGGGCTCCCCCTCCTGGGGACCGCTTTCCACCCAGCCCCGGTTGGCCACCTCGATGAGCTCGGTAACCCGCCAGTCCCCTTCCTCCTCGACCACGATCTGGCGGGAAAGGGGAAACACCGTGACCAGGTCGAAGTTGCGCGTGACCGGGTGACTGCCGTAGAGGGCGCCAATGGCCCAGGACGTGGGCGCGCTCAAGTCGGCCGCCGCAGGGTCCACGATGACACCCGGCGTCAGGTTCAGCCCGAGCCGCTCCGCCACCGGCTGCAATCCCCGCAGGGGTTCCGGATCCACCAGCCACAGGAGGTTGCCGCCCCGGTCCAGGTAACGCAGGAGCTTTTCCACCTCGCCGTCCAGAAGCTCGATCCGCGGCTGGGTCAGCACCAGCACGCTGGCGTTGGCGGGAACCTCCTGGGCTAGCGCGAGATTGAGTCCAGCGATGCTGAAACCCTTGTTCCTGAGCTGCGCGGCGAAGTCCCCCAGGTCATGGTTGGCGACGCCGTCCAGCTTGCGCTCGCCGTGGCCCTCCAGATACATCACCAGGCGCTCCCTCTCCCGGGCCAGCCGCACCAGGACGTTGGTGAGGGCCTGCTCGCTGAGCACGGTGAGGTGCTCCTTGCGTTTGCCGTACTCGATCACCATCTCGCCGTTGGTCTCGATGCCCTGGTCCTGGGCCGCCTTGGGATGCTCCGTGGGGTCGATGAAGTCCAGCTCCAGGTCGGGCTTCTCCCGCTGATAGGGCGCGATGAAATCGCGGATCAGGCGGCGAACGTCGCCGAGGCGGGGATCCTGGAGCGTGGCGTAGGCGGTGATGGTGACCGGACCGGATAGCTGGGCGAGAACATCCCGGCTGGCCTGGCTTAGGGTGTGACGGGCATTGCCGGTCATGTCCCATTGGCCCCGGTACTGGTTAGCCAGAAAGCCGGCGACGCCGGCGAGAGCGAGTACGAGCACCAGGTACAGGAGATTCTGCAGGAACATGCTGCGGCGCAGCCGCCCGGTGATCTTCACGTGTCAGCCCCCGAGACGCTCGGCATCCAGGCGGCGGATGGTGAGGGCCAGGAACACCGCGGAGAACAGCACAAAGCTGACAGCATCGTAGCTGTCGAGGATCCCCTTGCCGAAGCTCTCGTAGTGGCGAAGCAGCGACAGGTGACTGAGGAACCCGCCCGCGTCCGGCGCGGCGAGATCCATGAGCCAGAAGGCGAGGGCGGCTCCCAGCCCGGATATGGCCGCGACCGCGGGCTGCGCGGTCAGCACCGACATGAAGAGACCCAGGGCCGCGAAGGCGGCGGCGAGCAGCACCAGGCCCGCCACGTTCATGGCCAGCAGACCCGCGTCCAGCCGACCGCCGGCCAGCAGCGTGAGGGGCATCAGGGCCGCGAGGGCGATGACCAGAAGGAGGAACAGCATGATGCCCAGGTATTTGCCGAGGATGATCTGAGCGGCGGAGACCGGGGCCGACATGAGAAGGGTGAGGGTGCGGTTGCGCCGCTCCTCGGCCACCAGCCGCATGGTGAGCAGCGGCACCGCCATCAGAAGCATGATGGCGGCGGTGCCGAAAACCGGCGCCGCGATGAACTCCGTGATGCCGGGCGCGTTGGCGATCTGGCGCAGCTGGGCCTGCAGCTGTAGATAGGTATCAAGGCGCCCCAGGAACACCCAGGCGATGATAAGCTGCGTCACCGCCAGCACCACCCAAGCCAGGGGCGATGCAAACAGCGTGCGCAGCTCCCGCAGGCCGATTACGCCGATCATGGCTCCTCCTCGCCCTGGGTCAGGCGCACGAATACCTCCTCCAGGGAAGCGTGCCCGGGGGCCAGCATATTGAGCCCCCAGCCGTTGCGGGCGGCCGCTTCCGCCAATGCCGCGCCGACATCGATGCCCGGGCGGTGGACCACGCGAAACCGGTGGGCCGACAGGGCTTCGACCCGGGTGACGCCCAGTAGCTGGGCGATGTCCTCCGCGGCGGGCGGAAACTGAAACCCCACCGTCAATTCGCTTCCCTGCCGCGAGCGCTGCAGGCCGTCAATGCTGTCGGAATAAACGACCCGCCCCTCGTGCAGGATTTCAACGCGGTCGCAAACGCTTTCCACCTCGGGAAGGATGTGGGTGGAGAGAATCACGCTGTGCCCTCCGCGCAGTTCCCGGATCAGGGCGCGGATCTCGCGGATCTGGTTCGGATCCAGGCCCGCCGTGGGCTCGTCGAGAATCAGCAGATCCGGGCCGTGGACGATGGCCTGGGCGACGCCGACGCGCTGCTGGTAGCCCTTGGAAAGGGAGCCGATGAGCCTGCGTCCCACGTCCTCGAGGCCGCAGCGCGCCTTCGCCACCTGGACCGCCCGGGCCAGCGACGCCGCGCGAAGCCGGTGCAGGCGCGCGGCGAACGTCAGGTATTCGTCCACTGAGAGTTCGCGGTAGAGAGGCGGGACTTCCGGCAGGTATCCGATGCGGGCCTTGGCCTGCACCGGGTTCTCCAGCAGATCGATGCCGCAGACTTCGACGCTGCCGGTGCTCGGAGCCAGGTTTCCCGTGATCATTTGCATGGAAGTGGTCTTGCCCGCGCCGTTGGGGCCCAGCAGGCCCACCACTTCGCCCCGTCGCACTTCCAGGTCCAGGCCGTGAACCACCACGCGCGCGCCATAACTCCGCCCCAGCCCCGCGGTGCGGAGCGTGACTGGATTTGTCTCGGTGGGCATGGGGGGAACGGGAGGGCAGGAAACTTGTGGGGCGCCCCAAATATACCTAATATGGCCGCTTTTGTAGTAGAACGAATCCCGCCGCGGCGTTTCTAAGATCGGTCCCCCTTTGATCCATACGGTAATTCAGCGATGAAATTGAGGCTATTCGGCGTTGTCTGCGCCGCTTTGTTGCTGTCGGCTTGCGCGCAGGCGCCGAAACTCGGCTCCGAGACCCCCCGCCCCGAGGCGCAGCCGCCCGGGGCGGAGGAGCCGGTCTCCCTCGCCATCCCGAAGCAGGATCTCACGGAACAGATGCTGTTCGAGTTCCTGGTGGCGGAGGTGGCTTCTCAGCGGGGCGATTACGCGGTGGCCACGAGCGCCTACCTGGGACTGGCCCGGCGCACGCGCGATCCCCGCGTCGCGCAACGCGCGGTGGAAGTCGCGGTCCAGGGGCGCTACGTGGACGCGGCTCTCCAGGCGGCCCGGCTCTGGCTGGAGATCGATCCCCAATCGCTGCAGGCGCAGCAGAGCCTGGCGGGCCTGCTGGTCACGGCCAACCAGCTCGACGAGGCGTATCAGCACCTTTCCAGCCTGATCGCCCGCGACCCGTCCAAGGCCGGACAGTCTTTCATGCATCTCAACGGGCTGCTCAGCCGCAATCCCGACCGGGGCGCGGTGCTCAACCTGGTGCAGCGCCTGGCCGAGCCTTACCCGGATCTGCCCGAGGCCCATTTTGCCGTGGCCCAGGCCGCGGGTTCCGCGGGAAAGCGGGAACTGGCGCTGGCGGAGTCCCGGAAGGCGCTCGAGCTGCGGCGCGATTGGGAAACCGCGGCGTTGCTCCACGGGCAGCTCCTGCAGCGGGGGTCCCGGGCGGAAGCACTGGCCTTCTATAAGGACTATCTGCGGCGCAACGGCGACGCCCGGGAAGTCCGTCTCGCCTATGCCCGCGTGCTGGTGTCGGAGAAAGACTACGACGAAGCGCGCAAGCAGTTCCAGCGCCTGGTTTCCGAGTCTGACGGCAATCCCGATGTCATCATGGCGGTGGGGCTGCTTTCCCTGCAGCTCAAGGATCTCGACGCGGCGGAGGCCAACTTCAAGGCGGTGCTGGACACCGATTACCGCGACATGGACGCCGTGCGCTACTACATGGGGCAGGTGTACGAGGAGCGCAAGCGCTTCGATGAGGCTGAGCTCTGGTACCGTTCCGTCGGCCGCGGCGAGCAGTACCTGTCGGCGCAGACCAAGGCGGCCCAGATGCTGGCCAAGCAGGGCCGCCTGGACGAGGGGCTCAGGCACCTGCAGCAGCTGCAGGAGCAGAACCCACCGCAGCGCGCGCAGCTCATCATGGCAGAGGCGCAGCTGCTGCGGGAGGCGGGCCGCTACCAGGACGCTTACGACCTGCTCGGCACGGCGGTCCGGAGCAATCCGGAATATCCGGACCTACTCTACGACTATGCCATGGCCGCGGAGAAGCTCAACAACCTGGATGTCCTCGAGGCGAACCTGCGCAAGCTCATTCAGCTCAAGCCCGATCATGCCCATGCCTACAACGCGCTTGGCTACACGCTCGCGGACCGCAACATCCGGCTCGAGGAGGCCCGGGACCTCATCGGCAAGGCCCTTCAGCTGGCCCCCGAGGATCCCTTCATCATGGACAGCATGGGCTGGGTCAATTACCGGATGGGCAACATCGACGAGGGTCTGGGTTATCTGCGCCGGGCCTACGACATCCGCTCCGACCCCGAAATCGCCGCCCACCTGGGCGAGTTGCTGTGGATGAAGGGCGACCGGGCCGAGGCCAAGCGCGTCTGGCAGACCGCTCTGGACGAACACCCCGACAACGAAGCGCTGCGGAACACGGTCAAGCGCTTCACGCCATAGCGTGCGCGGCCTGCTGGCGGGCTGCGCGCTCCTCGTCGCCGGCTGCGCGGCCCTGGAGCCCCGCGGGGGCGGACCGGAGCCCATCGTGGCCGGCGCGCCGCGGGCCTTTGACCTGGCGGGCCGGGTGGCGGTGCGCCACGATGAGCAGGCCTTCTCCGGGAACCTGCGCTGGGAACACCTCCCCCATCGCGACGAGCTGTGGATCCTCACCCCCCTGGGCCAGGGCATCGCCCACATCGTGCGCGAGCCTGGAAGCGCGCGGGTCAAGATCCAGGACCAGCCCGAGCAGCGGGCCCCCGACGCCGAAGCCCTCACCGAGCAGGTGCTCGGATGGCGGCTCCCCCTGGGCGGGCTCGCCCACTGGGTGCTGGGGGTGAGCGCGCCGGCGACGCCATCGCGCATCGAACTGGACGTGGACGGGCGCATCAGCCGCATTTCCCAGGATGGCTGGACCATCGATTACCTGCGCCGCTCCGATGAGTCCGGCCTGAACCTTCCGGCGACCCTGGCGCTGCGCCGGCAGGGGCTCGAGCTCCGGCTTTCGGTGCACGAGTGGAACCTGGGGCCCCAGGCGCGGCCGTGAGCGCTCCACCGTCGCCGTTCCCTGCCCCGGCAAAGTTGAACTTGTTCCTGCGGGTAACCGGACGGCGGCCCGACGGCTACCATCTGCTGCAGACCGTTTTCCGGTTCATTGACCTGACGGACACGCTGCACATCCGGCCGCGGGAAGACTCTGGCGTCCGCCTCGAAGCCCTGTTGCCGGGCGTTCCTGCGGAGCGCGACCTTGCCCTGCGCGCCGCCCGCCTGCTCCAGCATGAAACGGGCTGCCGCTTCGGGGCCGACATCCGGGTAGAAAAGCGCATTCCCATGGGTGGCGGGCTCGGGGGCGGCAGCTCCGACGCCGCCACCACCCTGATCGCCCTCAACCGCATGTGGGGCCTGGGGCTTGGCCGCGGCGAGCTCATGTCCCTGGGGCTGCGCCTCGGTGCTGACGTGCCGGTATTCCTGTTCGGCGAAAACGCCTTCGGCGAGGGAGTGGGAGAGGTTCTGACCGCGGTGCCGCTGCCGCCGCGCTGGTATCTCGTCCTGGTGCCGCCGGTGGCGGTTCCTACGGCGGAAATCTTCGCCGATCCGCATTTGACACGGAATGCCGATCCCGTCAAAATACCCGGCTTTTCAGTGGCTTTCGGCATCAACGACCTGCAGGAAGTGGTTGTCCGGCGCTACCCGGAAGTGGCCCGTCACCTGCAGTGGCTGAACCAGTTTAGCCCATCCGCAATGACCGGTTCAGGCGCATGCGTGTTTGCGGAGTTCGAAAGCGAGGGTTCGGCGCGGGAGGTGCTCGGCCGGTTGCCCGGGGACATGCAGGGGTTTGTGGCGCGGGGACTGGAGCGGCACCCTCTTCATGGCCTGCTGAAAGACTGAATCGATTTGGGGAGTCGCCAAGTTGGTCCAAGGCACCGGATTTTGATTCCGGCATTCGTAGGTTCGAATCCTACCTCCCCAGCCAGTTTCCGCAGGGCGGTTCCCAGGAACCGCCCTTTTTGACGAAGAGGGTGTCGTGGCTTTCGACAGCATGATGGTGTTCAGCGGCAACGCGAATCCCAAGCTCGCGGAAGCCGTGGTGAAGAACCTGAACATTTACCTCGGCCGCGCCAAGGTGGGCCGTTTCAGCGACGGCGAGGTGATGGTGGAAATCCTGGAGAACGTGCGCGGCAAGGACGTGTTCGTCCTCCAGTCCACCAGCACGCCCACCAACGACAACCTCATGGAGCTGCTGGTGATGGTGGACGCCCTCAAGCGCGCGTCTGCGGCCCGGGTGACGGCGACGCTCCCCTACATGGGGTATGCCCGCCAGGACCGGCGCCCGCGCTCGGCGCGGGTGCCCATCACCGCCAAGGTGATCGCCAACATGCTCACCAGCGTGGGCGTGGACCGGCTGCTGACCATGGATCTGCACTCGGACCAGATCCAGGGGTTCTTCGACATTCCCGTGGACAACATTTACTCCACGCCGATCCTGCTGGGAGACATCTGGAAGCAGGACTACAAGAACCTGATCGTGGTGTCGCCGGACGTGGGCGGCGTGGTGCGGGCCAGGGCCTCGGCCAAGCGTCTCGAGTCGGACCTGGCCATCATCGACAAGCGGCGCCCCAAGCCCAACGTGGCCACGGTGATGAACGTGATCGGGGAGGTTGACGGCCGGACCTGCCTGCTGATGGACGACATGGTCGACACCGCCAACACCCTGTGCGAGGCGGCCCAGGCGCTCAAGGAGCACGGGGCCGAAAAGGTGGTGGCCTACGCCACTCACCCGGTGCTCTCGGGGAAGGCGGTGGAGCGCATCTGCGGTTCGGTCCTGGACGAGCTGGTGGTGACGGACACGATTCCCCTGCGCGAGGATGCCCAGGGGTGCGGAAAGATACGCGTGGTGAGCATCGCCGGGCTGCTGGCGGAGACCATGCGCAGGATAAGCAACGAGGACTCCGTGTCCTCGTTGTTCATGGAGTAGCCGGGGCGGCAGCCGCCGGCTGAATTTGAACCCGCTGTCTGGTCGCGGACAGCATTGATATGGAGCAAACAATGAAAATCGAATTCAGCGCCACCGAGCGCAAGACGCAGGGCACGGGTGCGAGCCGCCGCCTGCGCACCGCCGGCCGGTTACCCGGCATACTTTACGGCGGTAACAAGCCTGCCCAGGCGATCGAGCTGGATCAGAAGGATCTGCTGCTCAACCTGCGCAAGGAGGCTTTTCATGCCTCGATTCTCACCATGGACTTGGCGGGACAAAAGGAGCCGGTGCTGCTGCGGGACGTGCAGATGCACCCGTTCAAGCGCCAGGTGACCCACGTGGACTTCCAGCGCGTCGCCAAGGACAGGAAGATCCACATGAAGGTGCCCCTGCACTTCGCGAACGAAGCGGGGGCGCCGGGACTGAAGGCCGGGGGCGTCATCAGCCACGTGCTGAACGAGCTGGATGTGCAGTGTCTCCCGGACGATCTGCCGGAGTTCATCGAACTCGACCTTTCCCCCCTGGGCGTGGGCAGCTCCGTTCACCTGAGCGAGATCAACCTGCCCAAGGGCGTGGAGGCGGTTGCCCTGCGCCGGGGCGAGGATCCGGTGAGCGTGACCTGCCAGGTGCCGCGCGTGGTGGAGGTCGTGGAAGCGGCTCCGGCCGAGGGCGCGGCTCCGGCCGAGGGCGCGGCTCCGGCCGGCGCG
>Ga0210362_1261460_pt1 | contig 22403 bp, 23 predicted proteins | sample S625metaT_FD_159713 | JGI IMG/M metagenome (GOLD analysis project Ga0210362, IMG submission 159713) | Metatranscriptome of estuarine sediment microbial communities from the Columbia River estuary, Oregon, United States - S.625 (Metagenome... | ecosystem: Environmental > Aquatic > Marine >... | reverse complement strand
CCCCGCCTGACGGCACACGTCCTTCACGGGCAGCCCGGCGTCGGCTTGCTTGAGAATCGCCACGATCTGCGTCTCGCTGAACCTCGACTTCTTCATCTGAACCTCCCGGCGCTAAGATGCCAGTAAGTTCTACTTCCCGGTTGTCCGGTAAATGGGGGGGCTTACGGTTACGCTTCAGCGCGTCGTGTCTTGGCGAACTGGGATTGCGCTGGCCACGGATTTTCCTCCCGATGCGCTAGCGCTGGGACAGCGCCTCGGGAAGCAGCTTGCGCTCAGCCCACTGCAGGAAGTCATCCGCGCCAAAACTGATCCGTTGACCCCGAAAAACTACCTCGAGTCCGCCTTCGCCGAGGAATGCCCCGGGTTTCTTGGAATCCACTGTGCCACCGAGAGCCCTCACCAGCACCACCGCTGAATCCACATCAAGGCCTCCGCTGGCGCGATAGACTCGCAGGAACTCCTGTACGGCGGCCCGTGTCTTGGGGTCCTTGGCTGCCGCCTTGGGACCCGCTTCGCGAGTTTCCCTGAGGGCGGCGCGCGGCGCGTTCTTGAGCAGCGCCGCCCCAGCCTTTTCGGGCTCTGCGGCTGCCCGGGGCAGCGGCTCGGTTTCCGTTGAGTGCCGGGGCGTCTCCTCGGCGATTATTTCTTGGAGAGGGGATTGGGTGCCCCCATCCGATGGCTCCAGGGATTCCGTGTCGGCAGCGGTCTCCGCGTCTTCGCCGGCATCCGCCGGGGGATAGCCATCTTCCTCCTCGATCTGGCCATACGGTGCTTCGCCGGTGACGTCTCCGTCGCCGATCTCCTGCGACAGGGTCTCGATGATGACTTGGGCAGGCGTTGATGAGCCGAGCACGCGCAGCGCGTTGCCAAGCATCCTGACCGCCTCTATGTTGCCGGAGACGATGAGGTGTTTGGCGAATTCGAGGATCTCCGGGTCTTCACCGAAATATCCGCCGAGATAGGCCAACTCCATTTCTCGGGCGATATGGGCGGCTTCCGGAAACCGCTTGGTTTCGAGGAGGAACGCGCTGAACGTAAAGGCAAGCTGGGGCGATATCGCGCGGAACTGCGCTTCGATCTCTTTCAGTTCGGGGTAAAACTTGCCGGCCAGTTCCCAGTCGGACTGCCAGCCGGATTCCTCGAAAAGGTCCACGGCAAGCTCCTGCTCACCGAATTGGCGGGGGCTTGGGTCGCGCTGGCCGCGCTGCTTGTCGTATTCCGTGCGCGCGGCGGGATCCGAGAGAATCCCGAAGGCCTCCTCGATCCGCGCCATCCTGGCTTCCGCCTCGGCCGTACTGGCCTGGCCGCGCCCGGCGCGATATTTTTTCGTGAGAACCCCGTGCGCCGCTCGGATGACGCAGTCGTCGGCAGTGGGCAATACGCCCAAGATTCCGTAATAGTCCGTCTCGGGGGTCACGGTCAAAGGTTTCCGTTGCATTGGCGTATTACCTCTATGATGCGTCGGAAAGTCTGAAAAGCCAAGGAGCCATCGGCGGCAGGGGGCTAGTCAATGATCACCCAGGTCCCGTCTGGATTGCGGCAGGCGCGCTCATTGATCTTCTCTTTGCGCTTGCCGGACTTGAACTCCGTGACGTACTCGCGGCACTCGCGGCCATTTTTTTTGAAACCCTTGAGCGGGGTGACGGTGTATGCCACGCCGTTGGCCCCGGTCCACGCCACCCGCTGGTTTTCCGGAGCCAGTTCGAGCGCGTGGCCGATGCAGGCGCGGTCCGTCCGATCCATCTCGCGCCCGATTGCTCCGCCCACCACGGCGCCCAGCACCGCACCCAGGAGGATGGCCACGCCGTCTCCCTCGCTTACAGCGCCGCCGATCACCGCCCCCGTTGCTCCTCCCAGAACGGCCCCCACCGCTTGGCGGTCACAGTGCCCCGATATAACCCCGTAGTCGTGGGACCATTTGTTGCCGGTGTAACCCACGTAATAGGGATCGTGCTTTTTGCGCCAGCCATGGGCAGGTGCATGGGGAGGGGGCTCCGCGTAGGCAGCGGGTGAGAGGGGCAGCATTCCGCAGACCAGGGCCGCAGTGGCTACGGTTATGACTGCGCCTTGGCGCCGGGAAAGGTTCTGGGGCATGTGAGAAATTCCACAAAAAATAGCCGGTTACGGAGTCATTCTCGCAAACCCCCCCAGCGGGTACAAGGCCGCATCCCGTCAGGCTGATACCGGCCGGACGAGGTTGGCGCAGCGCTTGGCCCGCTCTCTCGCTTCCGTAACGTCGCGGCCATTGGCCAAGGCGACGCCCATGCGGCGCTTCACGAACGCCTCCGGTTTGCCGAAAAGGCGGACGCTGCTTTGGGGCACTTGCAACGCCGCCTCGAGGCCCTCGAAGGCGATCCCTTTCCCGTCCATCCCGCCGTAGATCACCGCGCTGGCGCCGGGCGCGCGCAGCGTTGCGTCCACGGGTAGGCCGAGGACGGCCCGGGCATGAAGCTCGAACTCATTCTGGTCCTGGGTGCACATGGTCACCATGCCCGTGTCGTGGGGCCGCGGGCTCACCTCGGAGAACCAGACCTGATCGCCCTTGATGAACAACTCGACTCCAAAAATTCCGCGCCCGCCCAATTCGGTGGTGACCTTGGCCGCCATCTCCCGGGACTTTGCCAGTGCGGTTGGTGACATGGGATGGGGTTGCCAGCTTTCCACATAGTCCCCATGCACCTGCACATGGCCGATGGGATCGCAAAAAAAAGTCTCCACGCGGCCGCTTGCGGCGATGGCCCGCACCGTGAGCTGGGTAATCTCGTAATCGAACTCTATGAACCCCTCCACGATCACCCGGTTCTGGCGAACCCGGCCCGCGGAGCCGGCGTACTCCCAAGCCTTGGGCACATCGCCTGATCCCTTTACCAGGGACTGCCCCTTGCCCGAGGAGGACATCACCGGTTTGACTACGCAGGGATAGCCAATGCCGCCGTCTATCGCACCCTGAAGCTCCTCCAGGCTGTCTGCGAACCGGTAAGGTGATGTCGCGAGTCCAAGCTGCTCCGAGGCGAGCCGCCGAATGCCCTCCCGGTTCATGGTGAGGCGCGCGGCGCGAGCCGTGGGAATGACCTCCGCGAGGCCTTCCTTCTCGATCTCCACCAGGGTATCCGTGGCGATGGCCTCGATCTCGGGGACCACCAGGTGGGGTCGTTCCCGCTCGATGATCTGGCGCAGGGCGGTGCCGTCGGTCATGGGGATTACGTGGCTGCGGTGCGCGACTTGGTGCCCCGGCGCATTGGGGTAGCGGTCGACGGCAATGACCTCCACCCCGAGCCGCTGAAGGGCGATGATCACTTCCTTACCGAGTTCACCAGCGCCCAGCATCATGATGCGGGTTGCGGAGTGGCTCAGGGGCGTGCCGATTCTCATGCGAACCTCCGGAATTTCGGAGGCGGTATCTTAGCCCATTCGCGACCGGCACGGACTCGAGTGGCAGGAATGGCCCCCCGCCCGGCGCGCGGGGCCGCGATTGCGCCACGGGGGGAGGTGGGAGTCTGCCGTGGACGGCATGTCACGGGGTATCCGTTAAAAAATGCGCCCGCTGGCTGGAGCGAACTGGGAAAGGGAGTTGTGGTTGGGCACTGCCCTTCCGCGGGCATTTGCTCGCCGCCCTGAAGCGAGACCGGCGCTGAGAAAATCTTGCTTATGGGCGTATAATTCGCGCTTTTCGCCGACGGTGCGTGCCGGATTTCGAAATTCTCGGGGAGTCAACATGAGCAGTGCCAAAGCCCAGGTGAGTATTCCAGCAACGCTGATTCCGGGTGACGGCATCGGCGCCGAGATTTCAGACGCGGTGGTCAGGATACTGGAGGCGGTGGGTGCTCCGTTCCAGTGGGAAACCCACAAGGCCGGAATGGCGGGACTGGAAGCGCACAAGGATCCGCTGCCGGCCCCGACGCTGGACAGCATTCGCCGCACCCGTCTTGCGCTGAAAGGCCCTCTTGCCACCCCGGTCGGGGGCGGCTTCCGTTCGGTGAACGTACGGCTTCGGGAAGAGTTCAAGCTCTACGCGAACGTGCGTCCCGCCCGCACCCTTATTCCCGGGGGGCGTTACGATGACATCGACCTGGTGCTGATCCGCGAGAATCTCGAGGGGCTTTACGTGGGGTTTGAGCATTACATCCCGATTGCCGATGACCCCCACGGCGCCGCCATTTCATCCGGTGTCAATACCCGCGCCGGAAGCCGCCGTATCGCGGAATTTGCCTTTGACTACGCCGTGCGCAACCAGCGCAAGAAGGTCACCATCGTGCACAAGGCCAACATCCTCAAAGCCCTGACCGGGATATTCCTGGAGACCGCGCTGGAAGTCGGGGAAAAGTACAAGGGCCGGGTCGAGTATGGGGACCGGATCGTGGATGCCTGCGCCATGCAACTGGTGCTTAATCCCTGGCAGTTTGACGTGATCGTCACCACCAATCTGTTCGGTGACATCCTTTCGGATGAGATCGCGGGGCTGGTCGGCGGACTGGGGTTGGCCCCGGCGGGCAACATCGGGGAGAGTGCCGCGATCTTCGAGGCCGTGCACGGCTCGGCGCCGGACATCGCCGGCAAGGGCATCGCAAATCCGCTGGCGCTGCTGCTGGCGGCGGCCATGATGCTCGACCACGTCAACAGGCCGGATCTTTCCGCCCGGATTCGCTCCGCTATCGACGGGGTCCTCAACGAGGACCAGGTGCGCACGCCTGACTTGGGCGGCAAGGCGGGCACGCAGCAGCTCACTGAGGCGATCATCCGCCGCCTGTGAGCGTTCTTAGGCGATTCCGCCGCGAAACGGGAACCTGATCTCCGGACTGCGACCGGAGACAATGGCCGCCAGAGCCGCGGCCGATCCGCAAGACAGGGTCCACCCCAGGGTGCCATGTCCGGTGTTCAGGAATAGGTTCCGATAACGGGTGCGGCCAATGAGAGGGACGTTCCCGGGGGTGGCAGGCCGAAGCCCCGCCCAGAATTCCACCTGAGAGCGATCACCGGCGCGGGGAAAAAATTCCAGGGTGCGGTTGAGGATGGCCTCGCAGCGGGAGGCGTTGAGGGAGCTGTCATAGCCCGTCAGTTCGGCCGTGCCGGCCACCCGCAGGCGGTTGCCCAAGCGCGAGAACACCAGTTTTCGCTCCTCGTCGGTGATGCTGACGGTGGGAGCCAGGCATGAAGCGTCGGTGGGCACCGTTATCGAATAGCCCTTTACCGGGTAGATGGGCAGCCGCTCGCCCAGTTTGTTGAGGAGCAGGGGACTGTAACTCCCGAGACACACCACCCAGGCGTCTGAGACAAGAGTCTCCTCGGTCTCATCGCTGCGCCTGACCCGCAATCCCGTGACCTGGCCGCGGGCGGTCTCCAGGGCGGCTGCCTGATGACCGAGCAGGAAACGGACCCCTCTTCCATCCGCCAACGCCGCGAGCTTTTCCGTGAAAAGGCGCGCATCCCCCGATTCGTCGTCGGGCCCGAAAAGCCCTCCGACGATGGGGACGCGGGACTCGGCCAGGGCCGGCTCGAGGCGCAGACATTGGTCCGCATCTAGAATTTCTGCCTCTATACCCTGCTCGCGCAGGAGCCGGGCACGGGCGGGGACCCGCGAGAACTCGCGGGCATCGGTGAACACATGCAGGATGCCGCATGCCAGAGCGTCGTACTCGATCGCGGTCTGGGCCCTCAGGGCCCGCAGCCTCTCGCCGCTGTATTTCGCCAGGGAGAGGATCGCCAGGGTATTGGTGCGGGTTCGGCCTGGCAGGCACTCCATGAGGAAGCTCAGGCCCCAGCGCCACTGGGCGGGGTCAGCCCGGGGGCGGAAGAGCAGCGGGGCATCTTCCCTGCCCAGCCATTTCAGCACTTTCAGCGGAGCCTGGGGATTGGCCCAGGGTTCGGCGTGACTCAGGGAGATCTGGCCGCCGTTGGCATAGCTGGTTTCCCGGGCGGGCTGCGGCTGGCGGTCCACCACGACCACCTCGTGACCCGCTTCGGCCAGATACCAGGCGGTGGTGACGCCGACCACGCCGGCCCCGAGGACGGTCACGCGCATGCCGCGGGTCCCCCCTCGCCAGACGTCATTCGTCCCGATACCGGGACATGAACCGGCGATCTATCCAGTCCTTCCAGCGCCAGACCCACGCGCCCTCCAGGGTGAGGGGTCCATAAGACGCCACCGCCCGGTGGTCCCCCGTGTTGAGGAGGCTCAGGGCGCGTCGCTGGGGGACATGGGTCTCAAGCGCCCGGCCCTCCACGGCGGCGCGCAGATTCCGGGCCAGCACCGGACCCTGGCGAACGGCGTAAACGCCGGCCTTGGGCCTCGGAGCCTGCAAGACGGTCGCCGCGTCCCCCGCGGCGAAAATTTCCGGATGGGACAGGGACTGCAGGCTCGGGTTCACCGCGACGAACCCCCTGGTATCCGTGGCGAGTCCGCTCTTGGAAATCCAGGGGGGAGGAGAGGCGGCAAGGGCCCAGATCACTTCCTCGACCCGCAGGAGCCCGTCGTTTTCGAGGCGCAGTTCGCCGGGAAAGGCCGCCAACACCGCGCGCCCGCAGTGCAGCGAGATTTCACTCCGTTCCAGGGCGCGGGTCAGGCTTCGGCGGACCCCGGGGGCGTGGTTCGGCAGGATCTCGGGTGTGTCCGTGATCAGATGGAAATCCGTGCGCGCCCCTTCGCCGATCCCTCGGCGCATGGAAAGCGCCAGTTCAACGCCCGCCGCTCCCCCGCCCACGACCGCGATGCGCAGGCGCCGCCGGGCGGCCTCGGCCCGGATACGCTTCCACTCCCGGAGGAAGTCGTCCACGGGTTTCACCGGGATTCCAAACTTGTTTGCGCCGGCAATTCCGCTCGTGTCAGGGCGGGAGCCGGCATTGATGGAGAGGATGTCATAACCCAGCGTCGGGCCTTGATCGGGGATCAGAGCCCGGGCGGCAGCGTCCAGTCCAGCGGCGGCCGCCTCGATGAACTCGACGCCGGCGCGGCGGCACAGGGCAGCGAGATCAATGTGGGCTTCCTCGAAGCGGTAGTCGCCCGCGATCAGGCCCGGCAGCATCCCCGAGTACGGCGTGAATCGTCCCGGGCTCACCAGAAAGACTTGCACGCGGTGCCACGGGGCCATGGCGAGCCGCCGGAGGACCTCCACGTGGCTGTGGCCGCCCCCCACAAGCACCAGCTGGCGGGGCTCGGCTGCGGCGATGGCGCCGTGGTCGGCTGTCGTGGCCTGCGGGTTCCCGCGGAACGAAGGATCGGCACCGGAAGTCTCAGGGGAAGGCGTCGTCGGGTTTGGCAATGAGATCACCTACAGGAGGTTAACTCACCATGGGACAGGAGGGCACGGGTGCGGTTCAGCCGCCGGCCGGGAGGGAAGTGGCGACACTTGCGGGAGGTTGCTTCTGGTGCCTTGAGGGGGTCTACGACGAGCTCCGGGGCGTGGAAAGTGTCGAGTCCGGCTACACCGGCGGATCCACCCCAGATCCCTCCTACGAGGCTGTTTGTTCCGGGCGAACCGGTCACGCCGAGGCCGTCCGTATCGCGTTTGACCCGCGGGTGGTGAGCTATCGGGACCTTCTGGAGGTTTTCTTCCTGATTCACGATCCGACGACGTTGAACCGCCAGGGCAACGATGTTGGAACCCAGTACCGGTCTGCCATTTTCTATCATACCGCCGGGCAGAAGACTGAGGCGGAGGAGGTCATGGGGCGCCTCGGCGGGCAGGGTCTCTGGAAGAATCCCATCGTCACGGAACTGGTGCCCGCCGGACCCTTTTACATCGCCGAAGGGCACCACCAGGAGTACTTCCGGCGCAATCCCCAGCAGCCCTATTGCATCTTCGTCGTGCTTCCCAAGGTGATCAAGTTCAGGAAGCAGTACCTGGACCGTCTGAAAAAGTAACCGGTCGAGGCGGAAAATAGGCGCTTTTTCGCTCTGGGACATTGACAAAATGCCCCAAGCGTCGGCATCCTTTCGCAACTTTGCTCGTGGGACGGGCAAGGGAGACAACCCGACACAGCGATAATGCAGAGGAGATCGAGAACTATGGCGACGAAAAAAGCGGCAAAGAAGGCGCCGGCGAAGAAGAAGGCTCCGGCCAAGAAGGCCGCGAAGAAGGCTCCGGCGAAGAAGGCTCCGGCCAAGAAGGCCGCAGCCAAGAAGGCTCCGGCCAAGAAGGCCGCAGCCAAGAAGGCTCCGGCCAAGAAAGCCGCGGCCAAGAAACCGAAGGCCAAGCGGAAGCCGAATCCCGCGTTCATGATGCCGAAGACCCCGAGCGAAGCCTTGGCGGCGGTGGTGGGACCCATTGCGGCAGCCCGGACCGAGATCACCAAGAAGATTTGGGATTACATCAAGAAGAACAAGCTCCAGGACGCGATCAACAAGCGCATGATCAATGCCGACGAGGCGCTCAGGAAAGTGTTCGGCGGCAAGAGCCAAGTCTCAATGTTCGAGATGACCAAGCTCGTCAACAAGCACCTCAAGTAACCCAGTACAGACTTATCACTGCGGCCGGCGTGTCCTTGGATGCGACCGGCCGTTTCGTTTTTCCGGGTACCGCGGGCCCGTGAGCGAACTGCGGCGCTTTCCCGCCAGTCTCAGGATCTGGGCCAAGGGTGGCGGTTCTGCGGAGCATCTTCTATCCTATGGCCTTGCCAGTCTTTGTTGAAACGACCCCAGAGGATATTCGTTGGATATGCGTTGCTCCCGTAGGGATTTCCTGAAAGCAGGTGCTGCCACGGCCGGCCTCCATTCCCTGTCCCCGGCTATCGCGTGGGCCACCGCCCCCGGTGCATTGAAGCTGAAGGCGGAAGTGTTCAAGCAGCGCATCCTGGCCGCGGGACCGGAGACCGAAGTGTGGGGCTTTAACGGCTCGGTGCCGGGGCCGATGCTCCGGTTCAGGAAAGGCGACCGGGCGCGAATAGCTGTCACCAATGGCCTCCGGGAGCAGGGCACCACGGTGCATTGGCACGGCCTGCGGGTCCCCAATGCCATGGACGGTGTTCCCCATGTCACCCAGCCTCCCATCGCCCCCGGGGCCCGCTTTGAGTACGAGTACGCGGTCCAGGATTCCGGCACCTTCTGGTACCACCCCCATCAGCACAGCTTCGAGCAGGTGGCGCGCGGCCTCTACGGTCCCCTGATCGTGGAGGAAGAGCGCCCCATTGAGGTGGACCGGGAGGTCATCTGGGGCCTCAGCGATTTCAAGGTGGGTTCCGATAATCAGCAGGACAGCGATTTCGGCCATATCCGGGACATGGCGAACATGGGGCGGCTCGGCAACGTGATCGCCTTGAACGGGGTTGCTACGGATGCCGACACCACCGTCACCGTGCGCGCCGGGGAACGCATTCGCCTGCGGCTGCTGAACATGGCCAGCGCCCGCATCATGCGGCTGCGCATGGACGGTCACCGCCCGGTGGTCATCGCCTATGATGGCCAGGCGGTGGAGCCCCACGAGGAACCCGGGGGCGAGCTGGTTCTGGGACCCGGCATGCGCATTGATGTGGTCCTTGACTGCATGGGCAGGCCGGGCCAGCGCTTTCCCGTGGTGGATCTGGCCCACAAGAACCGGCCGCTGCTGACCCTAGCCTACGCCGACGATTCTCCCCTGCGCCCGAAGCCCCTGGGCGCGCCCTTGAAACTGGCCGGGAACGACCTGCCCGAACCCGATCTGGCCAAGGCTACCCGCCACCAGATCCTGTTCCAGGGAGGCATGTCGGGGCGGCCGGTCATCGGGCTCGTGGACGGCAAGCCGGTCAAGATCCAGGAGCTCATGGAGAAGCACGGGCTCGCCTGGACCATGAATTTCACGGCGCGCCACGAGAGCGCGCTCACCCACATACCGTTCCTGAGGCTGGCCCAGGGGGAGCACTGCATATTGTCCATGGTCAACGAGACGGGCTTCGAGCATCCCATGCACTTCCATGGGCACATGTTCCGGGTCGTTGCCGTCGACGGCGTGGCGCCCAAGCACCCCCAATGGCGGGACACGGTGCTGGTGGGTCCCCGCCAGAACGTGGATATCGCTTTCGTCGCCGACAATCCCGGCGAGTGGATGTTTCACTGCCATATCCTGGAGCATGCCGCAGGCGGCATGATGGGAACGATCCGGGTCGGCTGACCGGAATCAGAGGGCGAGAGGGGACGGCTCCCGGGCCGCGAGGGCCTCGATGCCGGGCTCGGCACCCTCCGGGGTCAGGTGGAGCGCCACCAGGCGGGCGGCTGCCTGCTGCCAGTGGTGCCGGCCGTCAGCCACGGCGTCCAGCAGGGTTGTAACATCGGCGGTCTCCCGCCATGCCCGGTACGCAGCCACCAGCCTCGGGAACAGCTGGCGGCGCATGCCTTCGAAATTCGCGAAATAGAAATGGATTGGCCCCGTGGCCCCCTGCTCGATCAGGGCGGGGAGCGTGCTCAGGCAATCGGCCAGGTTGTCGCGCACGGCGCGGGCCAGGATCTCGGCGCGCCTCCCCCGGAGGGAAGCGAGCATCTCTTTCCAGGAAGGGCCCAGGAGCGCCTCCGCACGGCCTTCTCCGACTTCGTGCAGGATGAGTGACTCGGTTTCCTCGTCGGTTATCCGGTCCAGGGCCCCAAGGGGATCCCCTTCGAAACCGTAGCAGTCCAGGGCAGATTTCATTGCGCCACCGGACTGCCGGGTGCCCCAAAGCTCCACTTTCTCCCAGAGCCAGCGCCGGAGCGCGTCCCGGCGCACGATGACCGACCCGTTCTGATAGGCCGCCGGCGGAGCCGAGAGGCCCCGGGCGTATTCGCAACCCACAACCCAGACCTCCAGCCCCTCCCTCGAATCCCTGCGCTCCAGCTTCCCAAGGAAAAACTGGGGGCGGTGAAAGCGCCCATAGCCTCCGCCGTAGACCAGACCCTCCTGCGCCAGTTCGGCGTTGACCGCGGGAGCGTCGAACGGGTCCAGTTCCCGCCCACCCACCGGCACCGGTTCGAAAGGGGTCTCCTCGATGCTGCCCCAGAGGCTTTCCCGCTGGGTAAGCCAGCTTCCCAAGTCTTCCTTGGGCGGCAGCGCCGTCAGGGGCAGTTCATGCTCCCAGCAATAGAGCTCCCGCATCTCCAGGAGATAGGTGCAAAGGGTCATGTCCCGGCCATAGCGGGCATCCGAGATGTCGCAGTTGCGCTGTACCGTGTCAACGAGCCGGGGAAAATCCTGCACGACAGTGGCGATCAATGAAGAAACGATTGATTGTACCCCCTGGTTAGGATCGCTCAACGGGCGAAAGTTCGTCGCGGTCTCAGCGGCGGCGTCGAGCCCTGAACCCGCTGACCGCCCTCATCACCTCCGGCCACGGCAGATCCTCCATACCATGGCGATGGGCGGAATCCGCCAGGCCCCGGATATCCTGGGCCGAAGCGCTCAGAACCGCCGCCAGTCCCTCGAGACCGCCGCACAGCATGCGCAGGATCTTGGCGTGGGGGAGGGATGCGTCGGGCTCCCGGACGCCCAAGGCGAAGGCGGAGTGTTTCTGCAACGCCTCCCGCAGGGCGGCGCAGCGATCCCGGTTTCCAGGCGAAGGGCAGATGACCCTTTCCCCCTCCGCGACCCGAGCCCTGTGAGCGAGAGGGCAGGCCGCGCATCCCGCGAGGATGGAGGGCGCAAACGGGCAGGCGGAGGATTCGAGCTTCTTGACCGCGTCGCGATAGGCGTCCGGGTCCATGGGGCTCAGTAATCGTCGCCGACGAACCCTTCCGGGGCGCGCTCCTGCAGCAGCAGGTCCTCGGCCTGCAATTCGTTCTCGGCGAATATCATCCGGTAGCGAATGTCCGCGTTGGCCGGAGTCTCCTTGCGCCGGGTTCGCAATTCGGCCGAGGCTTCCTTGTAGCCAGGAAATTCCCCCACCTTTTCCAGCCGCTTGAAGGAAAGAATCCTGTAAACGTAGTAAGGCATCAGTGGGGCTTTGGCAAATAGCTCTTGCGCGAGCGCCGGGAGCCTGGCTTCTGTTTCTGGATGATCACGCCCTTTACGACGCCGAGGTCGGGGATCGCCGTGGCGGGATACCGGGGGTTGAGCGCCTCCAGCATCCAGCCACCGGAATTCCGGGCCAGCCGCCGGAAAATGTATTCCCCGCTGACGAGAGCCAGCACAAAGGATCCCTCCTGGGCGAGACCCTCGGGTTCAATGGTGATGATATCGCCCTCGTCAAATTCCGGAGCCATGCTGTCGCCCAGCACCATGAGGGCGAAGGGTTCGGCGCCGGAGCAGGCGTCGAGCCGGGCATCCTGGCCCGGCTCCGACGCGATGGGGATGGTTTTCCGCGGGGCGCTCATGGCCGCTGCCGGGGATACGGCTAGATGACGCAGGCGGTGAGCCGGTCGATGGCCACTCCCCGCAGTGACAAGCCCTTGGCCACCTCGCCGGCGAAGCCCTCGGGGCCCGCCACGTAGACGTCGAATCTGGAAAGATCGCCATAATCCTCCGCGAGGCGCGCCACGACCTTGCGTGCCGAGTGTTCCCATTCGCTGCTGGGTTCCGCGGTGAGGGCGGTGTAGCGGAAATTGTCGAGGGCGTCCGCCCAGGCCCGACAGAGGTTGGCCAGGTAATGCCCATCTGATCGGGTTGCCAGCCGGTAAAGATGGATGCGTTCCGATTCGTCGGCGGCCATGGCATGCTCAACAAGGCTCTTGATAGGGGCGAATCCGGTGTCGCAGGCAATGAACACCAGAGGATGATCGGCGCTCTGGTGCAGGATGAAATCGCCCCAGGGCCCCCTCACGGTGACGGTATCGCCCGGACGCAAGGCGCCTGCGAATACCTGCTCGGTGAAGTGCCCGCCGGCATCCTGATCCAGATGAAACTGCAGGTTGCGGTCATCGCAGGGGCAGCTGGCGATGGGCAGTACCGCCTCGCCGCCCGAGGGGAAGCCTAGGGTCACGCTCTGGCCGGCGAGAAAGCGCAGGCGGCTTGATCTTGGCGTCTGCAGGTGCAGCATCATCACCCGGTCCCCTAGCCGCTGGGCAACCTTCACCCGGGCGGCGATCTCCTGCTCCGGAATGTCGGAGGGCCCGCCGGCTTCCAGAGCTTCGATCACCAGGTCGGATACCGGAGTGTGGCAGCACAGCAGACAGTAGCCCTGGATGCGCTCCACCTCGGAGAGCTGGTAATCATGGTGGCGGATCTTCTGCACCTGCCCTGAAACAACTCGCGCCTTGCACAGTCCGCAACTTCCGCTCGAGCAGCCGAAGTTGAGGGGAATGCCGGCGCGGAGGGCGGCGTCAAGAATGGAATCGTTGCCTTCCACGAAAAATTCGTGGCGGCTGGGATGCAGGACCACGTGCGCGGACATGACTCTAAGCATATCATCCATGACAGCGAGGGCATCGGCGGGGGTCGAATCGGCGAGCGCCTGCGCCAATTCCTCCTGCAGCAGGCCGGCGAGGCGCCCGAGGACAGCCCGCGCATCCTCCGCGGCGGACGCCGACTCGTCCTCGATGCGGTCCTGGAGCCGCGTCACCATGGCGTGGTAGCGCTGGAGGTGGGTACGGAGGTCCGCGAGTTCCCGGCTTTGCTCGAACAGCCGTTCCGCCAGCACCAGGGCGTTGGGCAGCGCCCGCTCGCGCACCCTTTTCCCGAACGCCTCCTCCTTGAGGGTGGTGAGCCGTTCCAGCATGGCGTCATCCTCCAGGCGCGCCGCGGGATAGGCTTTCAGCAGGTCTTCGGTGGTGACCATGCCGTCAAAGGACGCAAGCTCCCCGAGCTTGATCTTGCTCTGCAGCGCTGAGCGGGTCACGCCAATCAGGCGTGCGGCCCGGGAGAGGGTGAGCAGTTGAGCCATGCGGAGTTTGCGATGGGGGCGGGATGGATGTCCGCGCTGGATCCTAGTATCGCACAGCGCCCCCGCGCCCTTCCAACGTGGGGTAACGCGCCGGCTCAGAGCCGGAGGGCAAGGACTCGCGTTACTTCCTCGTCGCTGAGCGCGACGGGGTTGGTCTTCATGCTGGAGCCGCGGCAATGGGCGACGATTCGGGGAAAGTCCGCGCGGCAGACGCCGAGATTGGAAAGGGTAGGCAGACCGAGGCGGCTGGTCCAGTCATCCAGCGTATGCAGGAGGAAGACCCGCGCGCAGGTATCGTCCACGTGGGATCGGCCCCGGAACAGCCGTCCGACCTGCGCATATTTGGCCAGGGCGGGATTACCCGGGTCCCGGGTCTCCAGGACCTCGATGTTGATCCGGGTTGCCGCCGCGACAAGGGTTCCGCAGACCACTCCGTGGGGAATCGAGAAGAAAGCGCCCAGGGGCGCGGCGAGTCCGTGAACCGATCCCAGCCCGGCTTGCGCCAGGGTAATACCCGATGCCAGTGCCGCGTAAGCCATCTTTTCGCGCCCCGCGGCGGCCTCCGGCCCTCCGGCATACCACGGGAGCAGCCCGTCCCGGACCGCCATCATGCCGGAACAGGCCAGGGCGTCGGTAACGGGGCTGGCCTTGGCCGAGACATAAGACTCCAGGAGCTGGGTGAAGGCGTCCGTGCCGTTGGCAGCGATCAAGGGGGGAGGGCAGGTGGCCATGAGATCCGGATCCACCACCGCGTACTCAGGGACCAGCATTTCATCCCGGAACGACTTCTTGTAGCCATCGGGGCCGGATACGGAAAGCACGGCGTTCTTTGTCGCTTCCGAGCCCGTGCCGGCGGTGGTCGGGACCGCGATGAACGGTGTCGCCGGGCCATGGTAGGGGTTCTCGGGCCCCACCCCTTCAAGATGATCCAATACCGAATTGCCGGGCTTCAGAAGCCCGGCAATGGCCTTGGCGGCGTCCAGGACGCTGCCGCCGCCGATCCCGATGACCGCATCGAACTCGTTTCCGCCCAGCCTCGCCACTGCGTCATCCACGAGCCGTGGCGAAGGTTCTGCGCTGACTCGTAGCGTTTCCCAGGAAAAACCCTCCGTCTGAAGCGCTGCCGTCAGCCAGGCTCCCGGTGCCGATGCCTCCAGGGAACGCGCTCCCGTCACCAGCAGCAGGCGTTTGCCGTAGCGGGCTGCGATTTCGGGAATCCGGCGGTGCCTGCCGGATCCGAACTCGATGCGGGAAAGCCGGGCAACGGAAAACGAGGTAGCCATGGCCGAATATAGGGCTAATGGATATTTTTGCGAGTGGAAACGCACACAATATCTTTATAAATAATCATATAAATAACATTATTCAAGTATCCTCTTAAATAAGATCGCGTCACCAAGCGGCCTCCACGAACTCGATCAGGTCTTGAGCGAACCGCTCCCGCTGCCATTGATGGGGCGAGTGGTCCGTTCCCTCATAGATGTGAAGGCGCGCCCGTGGCATGCGGCTGGCAAGGTACCGGGCCGCGTCCAGATGATAGAAATTACTCTCGTCACCAAATACCAGTAGTGCGGGTATATCAATTTTGTCCAGGACGTCACGATAATCGGCCTCCGTAAGGCTCTGCCAGGTTGCGATCAGGGGTGCGGGGTTGAGGCGCTTGAGGGCGTCCCGGCTGCTCCGCCAGCCGCGAGCGTTCTGTTCGTATTTGTGCCGCGCCCGGCTGTTCAATCCATGAGCGCCCAGGCGCAACACTGCCTCGGCGAAGTCATCGTGAAGGTCGGCCATGAAGCTTCGTGACCTGGCCTCGTCGAAATCCCCGTATATGCCCAGGGGCCAGCTGTCGTCGGTCATGAGCTTGGGCGACTGGTCAATCAGGCAGACCCGGCCCAGGCGTGCGGTGCCGTGCTGGCGGATGTATTCCCACAGGGTCAGGGCACCCATTGAGTGCCCAACCGCGGTCACGGCCTCCAAGCCGTAGTGTTCCAGGAGGTTTTTCAGGTCCCGGGCCATGCGTTGCACGGTGGGCAACGTGGGCCGGGTCAGATCATGGCCCCCATGACCCCGCGCGTCCCAGCGATAAACCTTGTGCCGCTTGGCGAGGTCCGGCAGAAAGGGAAACCATTCCTCATGGCTCGCCGTCCAGCCGTGGAGCATGACCACCGGGGATCCCTCGCCGGCGACCGCCAGGTGGATGCGTTCGCCGTCATCCGCGATGAAATGGGTCAGCATCGCGTCCTATTTTGCTTTGCTCTGATCCTGGCGGGAAGGCCGCCCCGGCACGGAATTGTATGGAACATCGGGGAATCCGCGGGCTCTCAGCTCAGCATCAAGGAGGGGTTCTCTTATGCCGGGTGTCTTGTTCGATCTTGACGGCGTGTTCTATGTCGGGGACGATCCCATACCCGGCGCGGCCGGTGCGTTGGAATGGATTCGCCGCCGCGGCATTCTCCACTGCTTTCTGACCAATACGACGTCCCGTTCCCGGAAGCAACTGGCCCGGAAGCTGGCGGAAATGGGGATCGAGGTGAATCCGGACACCATCCTCACGCCGCCGGTGGCGGCTTCGAGCTGGATTCGAAAGCACGTGACGGGTCGCGTGGCGCTGTTTGTTCCCGAGGCCGCGCATCCGGATTTTGAGGGGCTGTCATTGGCGGGGACCGACGAATCCTCCGGGATTGGCGCGGTTGTGCTGGGCGATCTCGGGGCGGGTTGGGATTTCGCAACCCTCAACAGGGCCTTTCGCGTCCTTGTGGGGGAGAACAGGCCGAGTCTTATCGCCCTCGGCATGACGCGTTATTGGCGGGCGCCGGATGGGCTGCGCCTGGATGTGGGGCCTTACGTAAAGGCCCTCGAATACGCCGCCGGCCTCGAAGCGGTGGTCATGGGCAAGCCCGCTCCGGCGTTCTTCGATGTTGCGCTATCCATGATCGATCGCACGGCAGACGAGGCGGTGATGATCGGGGACGACATCAAGGGGGATGTCGCCGGGGCCCAGACCGCGGGAATCTGCGGCGTCCTGGTCAAGACGGGCAAATTCAGGCCGGCAGACCTGGAGGGTGAAATCCATCCGGATGCGGTCCTGAATTCCATTGCGGAATTGCCCCGCTGGTGGGACGGCCGAAACGGTGGCGCCTGATCGGCGCCCCGCCCTAACGCGGTCGATTCGGTACACTTCAGGGAACGATGGCCGGTTCGCGGCCCGTTGTGCGGGAAAGCCCATGCCATGACCCTTGATGCCCGAGCGATCGATATCCTGTCTTCCGTCACGACCGCGACCATCACCACCATTCTGCTGAAGCGGGGCCTGCGCAACGTCTGGATGCGCGGTGCCCGGCCCCTGAATCCGGCGTCGCCGCGCCGCGTCGGAAGGGCCTTTACCCTGCGTTTCGTGCCGGCCCGGGAGGATCTGGCGACGCCCGAGTCCTGGTCCAGCCCCCGTTCCACGCGGGCCGCCATCGAGTCCATGCCGGCGGGCTGTGTCGCCGTGGTTGATGCCATGGGTGTCACGGATGCCGCGATTCTTGGAGACATTCTCTGCGCACGCATGAAGTACCGCGGCGTCTCCGCGCTGGTCACCGACGGCGTGGTGCGGGATGCGGCAGGGGTGCTGGCCACGGAACTGCCGGTTTGGTGCCAGGGCGCCGCCTCTCCGCCATCGGTGGCGGGGCTTACCTTCGTGAACTGGCAGGAGCCAGTCGGTTGTGGGGGCGTTGCCGTGTTTCCAGACGACGTGGTCGTGGCAGACCGGGATGGTGCCGTGGTGATTCCCTCGGCGCTGGTGGACCATGTTCTATACGCCGCGCCCGAGCAGGAACGGATGGAGGCCTGGATCATGGAGCAGGTCCTGGCGGGGGCCCGGCTTCCGGGCCTTTACCCCATGAGCGAGGAAACCCGGAGGCGCTACGAGGGGACGCGGGGGGCTGGCGAGAATTCGAGTTGAGCCGCAGGTTTCAGTCAAACACGGAGCGAGGAAAATGATTACCTACCTTTACTGGGGCGCAGTCATCGCGCTTGTCATGGTCGCGATGGCGGTCTTTGCCGGCCGGATGAACAATCTTCGTGCCGCGCTGATTGTGTCGGCCGCGGTTCTCCTGGTCGGCTGGGTGGCGTATTACTTCCATTTCGAGCAGGTTTTCGTGAAGCGCTTCGGGGGCGTGATGGCGATCACCGTGCCCGAGGGTCAGCGCCACATTGCTGCGACCTGGAAGGAAGACAACCTCTGGGTCGAGAACTACGATCCGGCCACCAACACGTGCGTCTTCTCGGAGTATTCCCGCGGCAACCTGCTCCAGGGCAGGGTCACCCTGAAAAACTGCAATCCCCTGATGGCGGCATCGGCGGCCGCCGCGGCACCGGATGCGAAACCCCAGTGAGGGGGAGCGGTAGGGCTGAGACTTTCAGCAGGATCGGGAGTGCTGCTTGCCGCCGCCGGCGTATAACGCCGGACTCGACGCGACCGAAGCAGGAAGCCGGTTTTCCGGCGCGACGCGCATCGCCACCATGACAGCCATGAAGCGCCTGCAACGACGGGCTGCAAAAGAATAGGGGCCGCGATGGCGGCCCCTATGGGATTTGGGCGCAAAACCCAGGGTCAGGACTTGACGGGTTTGTTAGGCGATTCTTCCTGGCGTGCGAATCCCGACGGATCCTGGATCTTGCGGATGAATTTCCAGCCTTCCGGGGTGTTCACGAAGGCGAATCCTGTCGCCTGGTCGATGAACACGTCGAAAGATCCGGACTTGGATTTGGCGATGGCGTCGGTGGAAGTGACCCGGTTGCCGAAGCTGGGTTCATCGGCGGCTTGGGCGGCAGAACCGATTCCGGCCAGCAGAATTGCACAAAGTGCAGGGGCGAACTTCATGGTGAGGCTCCTTTCCATTTGAAAAAGGTTGCCGAGGGGTGGGGGTGCTGTCTTGCAGCACGCCTTGTTTCCTTCAGCTGGGCTCGACGTTACGAGCAGATAACCGAATTCTAATGGAGAGATGCTGCAATGCACCAATATTATGTTTTGATAAGAGTCATAAGCTTTTACTTATTGATGCAGTGGCAATACGAATTTGCGTGCCGCTAAACGTGGGCCATTCGCGCTACCAGGGCAGCAGGCTTCGGCGACCGGTGGCAGTCAGTTGGAATGGCTCCCATCGACCCCTCTCCTCCCGGCACATGCCGTAGAGGAAAGGGATGTGGCCTCGGCCGGGGATCAGGAACCGAAGGTCGTGGAACCACACGCACGTGGGGGAATTCCCGGGGTCGATGCGGTACAGGGCGGGAAACCTGGCGAACCAGCGATAGAAGGCAAAGGCCGGCGCTTCCCAAGCATCGCGCGTGAGTCGAGTTTCCTCCTCGGTCCGGCCAAAGCGGGTGTCAACGCTCCAGGGAGCGGCGGCAGCGGGATGGAAATTGGCCGCGATGCGGCCGATCAGAGTGGCTTCCTGGGGCGCCGGCGCTGGCGACGCGGAATCCAGGAGCGTCACTTGGGCGTGGTGGTATTGCTCGCGGTCTTCAACGACGATCATCCAGTTGAAAGGGGAAAGGGGCCGAGGCACCGCCATGACCGAGGCTGCGTGGAGCCCCTTGGACTTCGCGTATTCGCGGCCAACGGATTCCGCCTCGTGCTTCAGGTAGGCCTGGAGCCCCACATAGCCCGCCAGCACCACGCTCGCCGCTACGGCCGGTACCCGCGTCCTGCGCCATGTCCATGAAAGAAGCAGTCCGGCGAGGATGATGCCCGTGAACCAAAGGTCGATGATGAAGGTCGTGCCAAGGGAAAAGCGGGCATTGGAAAACGGGGCAAGAAGCATGGTGCCGAAGGAGGTGATCCAGTCCCGGCGATGTGCACCCCGATTCCCAAGGCGCTCACCGTGAAGTAATCCCGCCAGCCCCCGCGATTCCGGAAAGCCGCGGCGGCCAGCCACGCCAGAAGCCATGCCCAGATGGGCAGCATCAGGATGGAATGGGTAACGCCCCGATGCTGGGTGAGATAGGCCACGGGCGAAACCAGTGTGAGCAGAACGTCGCTGTCCGGAAACGCCGCGGCGGCGAAGCCCAACGCGACCCGTTGCGAAACCGGGATCGAAGTCGGGCGTGGCTTGCCATGGGCGCAGGCGCGGGCCGCCAGGGCTCCGGAGAGAGCGTGGGTGATCGTGTCCATGACTCGGTCACACGGCTAGACCAGCCGGCAAAGGATTCGTTCTGGGGCTTTAGAAAACATGCGTGCCATTACCGTCCGTTGGCCCCGCCTTTACTCGACGCCCTGCGGACATCTTTCGGTGCCATTCTGGGCAACCCACTGCAGCGATCCGGGCGCGCTTCGGCCGATTTCGCAGGCGGGCTTTTGGTCCGGAGCCTGGGATGTTGCCGGGTTGCGCTGGAAGGCCAATTGTCGCTCGAGTGTGTAGACTACGGGCCGTTTTCCCCCTTTCAGGCAATAGCGGCCCATGGAGGCAAGGTGCAGACATATCGAATCGCGGTGATTCCCGGCGATGGCATCGGGCGGGAAGTGGTGCCGGAAGGCATCCGGGTGCTGGACGCGGCGGCGTCCAAATTCGGCTTCCGTCTCCAGTGGGACGAGTTTGACTGGAGTTGTGACCACTACGCCAGGCACGGCCGCATGATGCCCGTTGACGCCCTGGACCGTATCCGGCGCCACGACGCGATATTCCTGGGAGCCGTGGGCTGGCCCACGGTTCCGGATCACGTGTCCTTGTGGGGCCTGCTGATACCCATCCGGCGGGAGTTCCAGCAATACGCCAACGTGCGACCGGTCCGCCTCATGCCCGGCGTTCCTTCACCCCTTGCCGGCCGCAAGGTGGGCGACATCGATTTTATCGTGGTGCGGGAAAACAACGAGGGCGAGTACTCCTCCATCGGCGGCCGGATATTCGACGGCACCGACCAGGAAACGGTGGTCCAGGAAACCGTGTTCACCCGGCGTGGCGTCGACCGGATCCTGCGCTATGCCTTCGAGCTTGCCCAGACCCGGCCGAAAAGGCATGTCACATCCGCGACCAAATCCAACGGCATCTCCATTACCATGCCCTACTGGGATGAGCGCTTCACCGCCATGGCGTCGAAGTACCCCGGCGTGCGCGTGGACCAGTACCACATCGACATATTGACCGCCCATTTCGTGCAGCATCCGGACTGGTTCGACGTGGTCGTAGGCTCCAATCTTTTCGGCGACATACTGTCGGACCTTGGGCCGGCATGCACGGGCACCATCGGCATCGCGCCTTCGGCGAACCTGAATCCTGAACGGGAATTTCCCTCCATGTTCGAGCCGGTGCATGGCTCGGCGCCGGATATTGCCGGGAAATCAGTCGCCAATCCCATCGGACAGATCTGGTCCGGCGCCATGATGGTGGAGCATCTGGGGCAGAACGCCGCGGCGGCGGCGATTCTTCGCGCCATCGAAACGGTGCTCGCAGAAGGGCCGCGCACCCGGGACATGGGCGGAAGCGCGGGGACAACTGAAGTAGGAAAAGCGATCGCCGCGGCTCTGCGGGGTTAGGTCCCGCCGCGGGTTCAATGTCCCCCGGCCTGGGCGCCCCAGATTTCCTTCAGCCGGGCGTCGCGGCCGCACCCGTTCCGATAGAACTTGTAGCGGATGGGATTCTTCTTGTAGTAGTCCTGGTGGTAGTCCTCGGCCGACCAGAATTCCGCAGCGGGAACGATCTCCGTGTAGATATCGCCCTTGAAGGGCTTGTTCTTCCTAAGGGCCTCCAGGGAGGCTTGCGCCAACCGCTTCTGCTCCTCGTTGAGGTAGAAAATGGCGCTGCGGTACTGGGAGCCCGAGTCGCAGAACTGGCGGTCCTTCACCGTGGGGTCGATGTTCTTCCAGAACACGTCAAGCAGCTTTTCGTAGCTCACCGTTCGCGGGTCATACGCGATTTCCACCGCTTCCGCATGACCGGTGCCTCCCGCTGACACTTGCTGGTAGGTGGGGTTTTTGCTCTTGCCGCCAATGTAGCCCGAGGTGGTGGAGATGACGCCGGGCACCTTGTCGAAGTCCGACTCCACACACCAGAAGCAGCCGCCCGCAAAAATGGCTTTCGCTTCACCGGTGCTGGGGGCTGGGGCCTGGGCGGAGACGGGCAATGAAGCAAGAAGTGCGGTGAGAACTGCGATGACGCGTAAGGCTGACATGGGACGAAATCCTCATCTGTTTAGTGTTTGAGACCGATTCGTCGGCGGCGCTGTTCCCAACCTTACAGGTGATTGTCAGGGTGGCGCGATACCGCGCTGTAAAGAATGAATCTGCCGAATGCGAAATCCTCCGCAGGCGAGTCATTTCCAGCGGAATAAGGCACATAAGTTTCCATCGCTTTTTGAAATAGTTACGTCTATTTTTTGTTCTTCCTGGTTTAGGATGAGCCGTCCTTTTCGAGGGAGGGAATCATGACGAAGATCCGGAAACTCTTGATGGTGTTCATGGCCGCGGGATCGATGATGGGGTCGCCCGCCCAGGCGGACAACGTTTCCACGGCGGTGGGAGGCGGTCTCGGGGCGGCGGCGGGCGCCGCCATAGGGCAGGAGGTCGGCGGCACCACTGGCGCTATCGTCGGAGGTGCCGCCGGTGGCGCCGTCGGGGGTGCGGTCAGCACCGAGGGCAGCGGACGGGGCGGTGCCGTTGTGGGCGGGGCGGTGGG